>Ga0210040_10000952_pt1 | contig 46012 bp, 37 predicted proteins | sample CryGeyCG12114_NA_FD_185462 | JGI IMG/M metagenome (GOLD analysis project Ga0210040, IMG submission 185462) | Groundwater microbial communities from aquifer - Crystal Geyser CG19_WC_8/21/14_NA (SPAdes) (version 2) | ecosystem: Environmental > Aquatic > Deep subsurface > Groundwater | place: USA...
GAGCCAGAAATAGAAGATTCGTAAGAAGAACTACCTGCTTCTCAAAGAAAAAAGAAAACCATATCGCCAGCTTAAATATCATGTTTACATACAGAAACAGCACCAAAGCTAAGCATCATACTTTTTACACCACAACCGAAGATTTTCATGATAATCTGCTTTAATTTTTAATAACCTGTACAAAAAATTAAACCACCTCCATACCCGACTTAATAGTAGGAGAGCAGGACGAAGTACAGCAAGGATAAAACAAACGGCTAAGGTGCGTTGGGAAAAATGCGGAAGTAAGTGGATAAGGATGAGAAACTGCGTTCAGGCCACGGCAGCTTTCTGGCAAAAGCATAGGAGTTGTATAGCGACAGGCAGCGGGCTTGCACTTGCAAAAGGGCGCCCTTGTTCAATGCTGCCGCAGCGCTTTGCTCCGGCGATTGCTCCAGCCAAGCTACCGCATGTTGCGGCGGCTCCGGGATAAGTTTTTCTGTTAACAGTACGCCGGAAGTGGCGGCAGGCACACTACTATTGGCCTTCAACAGAACAGAAAAGCAAAGCACTACCGCCCAGAACAACAGGAGCAGGTAAGGTGCTTTGCTTTTCATTATTTATGTTTAAGATTTATGCCTGAATAGTTTTCTTTCTGCCGGACAGCTTGCTGTTGTGGTAGCCATAGAAGAAGTAGATAATCAGCCCCAGCACCAGCCAGATCAGGAAACGGCTCCAGTTAGTGATGCCCAATTCCGTCATCAGGTATAAGTTTGTGAGCAGGCCCAGCACCGGAATCAGGGACATGTTACGCGTAAAAGTGAGCACGGTTACTACAGCCGTTACTACAAAAAAGCCCAGCAGCGGAATCTTATGCTTCAGCACATCCCAGCCGCTCTCGGTGCCGTTACTCATACTTAAAAAATTGTCGATTCCGTCGCGGTTATATACAAACAGTATGCCCAGGCCACCCAGCAGCAGCAGCGGCAAAACATACTTGCCGTTGATGTAAGGCACCCTGAATATCTTTCTGCCTTCGGGCACCTCGTGATAGTCTTCCTGAATCAGCACGCCGCCACATACCAGCACAAAGGCAAACAAAGTGCCTATACTTGTTAGGTCCGTTACCTCCGTCAGGTTCATAAACAGGGCAGGCACGGCCACTACAAAGCCCGTGACGATGGTAGCAAAATAAGGCGTTTTATACTTAGGATGTATTCTGGAAAATGCTTTAGGCAGCAGGCCGTCGCGGCTCATGCTCATCCAGATGCGCGGCTGGCCGTACTGAAACACCAGCAGCACGCTGGCCATGGCCACAATGGCGCTTACTGCTACGATGCCTGCAATTACATCTAAATCCAAGCGGGAGAAAACAAAAGAAAGTGGATCGCCTACGGCCAGTTCGTTGTAGGGCACCATGCCCGTGAGTACCAGGGCGATAATAACATATAAAAATGTACAGAGTAGCAGGGCAATAATCATGGCACGTGGCAGGTCGCGCTGCGGGTTTTCGCATTCTTCTGCCGTTGTTGAGATAGCATCGAAGCCGATGTAAGCAAAAAATACAGCAGAAACGCCTTTCAAAATACCGCTTACGCCATTCGGAGCAAATGGACTCCAGTTATCCGGATTGATATAGAATGCGCCCACGACAATCACGATGAAGATAACAATGAGTTTTAACAGCACCAGCAGGTTGGCCGTGCGCTTGGATTCCTTTACGCCCACATACACCAGGTAAGTGATTAGTGCCGTGATGCCCAGAGCCGGAAAATCAGCAATAAGTTTGATGCCGCCCAGGGCAGGCGCATTCTGCCAGGCCAGGTAAGCTTCCTGTATGTTGAAGGGCAGCGACGTAAGTGCATTGCCCTGCGCCAGTTGCGTTACGGCTTCCTGGTAGCCACGTGAGGCGCTCAGGTAGTCCATGGTCAGGTACTTTGGTATGCCCAGCCCAATGCCGTTTAAAACGGCAGTAAAATAATCGGACCAGGAGATGGCCACCGCGATGTTGCCGATAGCATACTCCATCAGCAAGTCCCATCCGATGATCCAGGCCACCAGCTCTCCGAAAGAAGCATAAGCATAGGTATAGGCGCTGCCGGATACCGGGATAGAAGAGGCGAACTGTGCATAACACAAAGCTGAAAAACCGCAGGCAATGGCTGTAAAGATAAAGAGCAGCGAAACAGCCGGACCTCCTGCCGCACTGGCATTGCCGATGGTGCTGAAAATGCCGGCACCAATAATAGCTGCGATACCAAAAGCTACAAGGTCTTTGAGCCGGAGGGTGCGCACCAGGTCGGTGCCGCCTATCTCCCCATCATCCTTATAGTCAGAAAGCATGGCCGAAGCGTTTTTACGGCGGCGGATGTTTTTGAGCAGTTCGTTCATGGGCAAAGCTGTGCTACAGCTATCGGTTTGTTGGAGTATGTTTATTAAAATGCTGGAGCCTGCTTCCGGTAAGCTTCGCCGTTCGCAAACGCACGCCTCTCAACACAGAGAGACAAAACACCAGCCAGCAAATATAAATAAAAGGTTCGCAATCGGTAAAGTAACACAACAATAGTGGTATTTCCGCCGAAAACAACTGAAAAGCAAATGTTAAACCACGCCCATTCTTCAAGTTTTTAACCTAGAGTATCAATGAGGTAAGCTTTTAGCCTGCATAAATATAAATGCAAGTATAATATAAGATTCATCCAAGTTGAAAACATGTCCTGATAAGAACTTCAAGTTGAAAGCTTGACGCAGTGGATAAAAAATAAATTGTTGTATTTTTATCGTTGCAAAAGAAAAACCGGCTATAAAAGAATAAATTAATTCATTCTTTTATAGCCGGTTTTTGCTTATCCTGCGGATGAAGAAGTATAAGATTAGCGCAGTAGAAAATCCTGCCTCGCGCTAATCTGTACTTAAACCATAATGCGCTTTAGCTCAGGCAGAGCGAGAAAATGCCGCCTTCGCCGTTGTTGTCGGCCTGCAGCGTGAGCAACACGTACTTGATGGTTGTCTGCAGCGTCAGCGTCCAGAAAACGCAGGAAATGCCACCATATACCAGTATTTCAGTGATCGTATTTTCCCCGATGATGGCTTTCATTACGTAAAGCGGCGAAGTGCCGATATCACCGTATATGATACCAAGGGAAATCAGTAAGCCGGCAGTGGAAACGGCACCAGCTCTATGTTTAAGACTCATTCAGATTCGATTAATAAAAAAGCGACACAAATATCACGACTTTCAGTGGGTTATTAGCTTAATCATCTATAGCATAAGCTAAATATAGTGCAGCAGGTATAACCAATTAATTATGCCTTATTACTTACAGGATTGATATAGAACAACTTATAGTATAGATTAAGTTTAATTGCGAAATTAATAAATGGTTAAAAATGATACTTAGGACGAATTAAAAAATTTAACCATCAACCCGCGTTTTACTTGCCTGTAAAAATATAATGCAAGCTTGGAATCGCGTAAAACCCGGTACTGATACTTTTGCCGCTTTACTATACTTGTTCTTTCTGTTTGCTGAACTTCTTTTTAATTATAGTATAAATCGGCGGCACCAGCGATACCACGATAATGCCCAGCACCAGCAGCGAAAAGTTCTCCTTTACTACCGGGATATTGCCCAGAAAATAACCAGCCATCGTAAAGAGGAGCACCCATGCCAGCGCACCTACCACATTATAAATAATGAAACGCTGGTAATGCATTTTGCCTATACCAGCTACAAATGGCGCAAAGGTTCGCACTATCGGCACAAAGCGGGCAAATACAATGGTACGCGCGCCATAGCGGTCATAAAAAAGTTGGGCTTCATCCAGGTACTGCCGCTTCAAAAACCAGTAATTGCGATCGTATACTTTACTGCCCAGCTTGCGCCCCGTCAGGTAATTAAAGGAATCGCCGAGGATGGCCGCTAAGCACAAGAGCACCAGGATTAGCAAAAGGTTAAGACCCGAAGCCGGCAAAGCCGCCAAGGCGCCAAGTGCAAAAAGCAATGAGTCGCCAGGCAGAAAAGGAAGAATAACGAGGCCGGTTTCGCAGAAAATTATCAGGAACACAATCAGGTAAATCCAGCCCGGGTACTGCTGCGTCAAATCCACCAGGTGCCTGTCGATGTGTAGCACGAAATCAATTAATTGCTGCAGTAACTCTATCATAAAGTATAAAAATCAGACAAATGTACGGTTGATTCAGTGAACAGCGAAATATTTTTGTGGAAATGGAGACGCAGGCGCGCAATTGCCCGAAAAATCAGATCGGCCTATAGCTTTCCAAAGCATGCCGTTGCGCTATTTGCAAGTATAAGTAGATGTGCTAATTTATTAATGTGCTAATAAATAATCAATGAATTTAATAACAACTGTTAAGAAAATTACACTTTGAAAAGTCTTATGTCTAACGTCTTAATACTTGTGTCTTTTTACTTACAGTAACTTATATAGCCTGTCTTTCAGGCCGGCGGTTGCTTCAACCAAGGGCAGCCGGACGGCAGCAGAACACACGCCGAAGCGCTCCAGCACGACTTTGAGGCCCACCGGATTGCTCTCTTCATACAGCAGCGGGTTAATGTCCACAAAAGTCAGCATCAGTTCAGCGGCTGCCTTAAAATTGCCTTCTAAGGCTAATTCTATCATCTTCGCAAATTTTTCAGGGAAAGCATTGGCCAGGACTGATATAACGCCTTCGGCACCAAAAGCCGCCATAGGAACTGCCAGCATGTCGTCTCCGCTGATAAGTATAAAATCTTTGGGCTTATGTCGGGCAATGTACATGCACTGCTCCAGGCTTCCCGAAGCTTCTTTTATACCAATGATGTTTTCGTGTACGGCCAGCTTTAGCGTGGTTTCGGCCGTAATGTTGCTGCCGGTTCGGCCAGGTACATTGTATAGTATAAGCGGCACTGGCGAGACATTAGCAACAGCCACATAATGCTGATAAATACCTTGCTGTGAGGGTTTGTTGTAGTAGGGGCTAACAGAAAGCAGCGCCGTAATCCCGTTTAGGTCTGTGGAGGCAATGGTATCTAGCAGGAGTTGTGTATTGTTGCCACCAAGGCCGTATACCAGCGGCACCCTGTTAGCAACCTGTTGCTTCACAAAATGCAGTATTCCGGCTTTCTCTTCGGCGGTGGTGGTAACAGACTCGGCGGTGGTGCCATTAATTACCAGGTAATTTACACCACCTTCGAGCACAAAGTCCAGCAGCTTGCGCAGGGCATCATAGTCTACGGCCAGCTCTTTAGTGAATGGCGTTATGAGCGCCACGCCCGTCCCTCTCAGTTTCTCTCTAATCATCTTTATTAATTACGAATTACGAATTACGAATTACGAATTATGAATTGACTTCTGCAAATGATGGCTGGCAAAGCTATCATAGTATAGAGCTTAACCCTGTCGCTCTGTGAAGTTATAGACTCATTTAACTCGTAACTCAGAACTCGTAGCTCAGAACTCTATTGGATGTTATTTTCCTCCACCCACTTCAGAAACTGATCCCGGTATACTTCGCCGATGGGTAGTTCTTTGCTGCCAATGCGGATACGGCTTTTCTCAATGCTGTCTATTTTTTGCAGCGACGCGATAAAAGAGCGGTGCACGCGCAGAAATTTCGAGTCAGGGAGTTTTTCCATCATTTTGTTCATCGATAGCAATGTGATGATCTTCTGGTCTTTCGTCTGGATAATGATGTAGTCCTTGAGACCTTCGATCCAGAGGATATCTTTGAAATCTACCCGGATGGTTTTATAATCTGCTTTCACAAACATAAAGTCATGTTCCGCGGTGGCTGGCGGCATGGCGGCGGGCAAATCAGCGGATTTACCATTACGCTGCAGCCGTTCCTGCGCCTTAGTTACGGCTTTCAAAAAGCGGTCGAAGGGGATGGGCTTGAGCAGGTAATCTACGGCACCCTGGTTAAAACCTTCCAGCGCATAATCGGGGTAAGCGGTGGTAAAGATGATGAGCGGCTGGTGCTTAAGTATATTCAAAAACTGAATACCTGTCAGTTCCGGCATCTCAATATCCAGAAACATCAAATCCACCTGTTCTTCCTGCAGCACCTGCATGGCCTCTGTGGCGCTGGAGCAGGTTTTTATCAACTGCAGGAAAGGCAGCTTACTGATGTAGCTTTCAATAATATCCAGCGCCAGGGGCTCATCATCAACGGCAAGACAACGTATAGTCATAGTTTTATTTAGTTAGGTCAGAAGTATAATTTTAAAGTAGCGAAAAATGTCCCGTCTTTCTCCTCTAGGGTAAGCTGGTGCTGGTTTGGATAGAGCAGGTTCAGGCGCCTTCGCAGATTTTCGAGGCCAATGCCGCCAAACTCGCGCTTTTTGTGTGTGCTGCTGTTGTTGATGGTGCTAAACAGCAGCGAATCGTCCTGCACCTTCAGGTTTATAGTAATGCCGATTTCATTTTTGCTTACCAGTCCGTGTTTAAAAGCGTTTTCCACCAGTGTCATCAGCAGCATCGGGGCAATCTGCTTATGCTCCATACTTCCCTCAATCTCGAATTTTATACCTGTCTGCTCGCGTAGGCGCAGCTTCTGCAGGTCGATAAAGTTATGAATGTGCGTCACCTCTTTCTCCAGGCTTACAAGTGTGTCATTGCTCTCATACAGCATATAACGCATCAGCAGCGAGAGTTTCATAATAGCATCCGGCGTTTCCGGAGATTGTTTATAAGCTAGTGAGTATATGTTGTTTAGCGTATTGAACAGGAAGTGTGGGTTTACCTGCGATTTTAGGTAAGCAAGCTCTGCCGTAAGTGTCTGCGTTTCCAGTTCTTTGTTGCGGCGCTCGTTACGGATGTAGTTACCTGTCACTTTCAGGGCAGAACTAATAAATATGGTAACCAATCCGCCCAAAGCATACTGCAGCAGCCTGTCAGAAGTATAAAGCGCCTTCATTTCAGGGTTAAATTTACGGAACATATAAAAGTCCAGCGGTGCGCGTACCAGCGCAAAAAGCAGCAGTGTAGCAACCACAGTAGCAATATAAGTCAGGATGTGGTTGCGCGCCAGAAGGCGCGGAATCAGCACGTACCAGTTAAAGTAAAAGATGAGCATCTGGAAGATAATCCCCAATGTTACATCCAGTATTTTGCCGGGCGACAGGGTGCGGTTAGCCTGCAGAAAATAAATTACCCAGATACCAAGCAGCAACCAGCCGGCTACGTGCAGCGCTATTTGATAACGTCTTCTCATGGTTACCTGTGGTAAGGCGATGTTCATATCGGTGATGGCTACGGCAATTAACTTATACTTGAACAAGCTTTCTCTCCAGAAATGTTCTGATGAAGCGTTCTTATACTCCTAAAGATAAGCAAAGAATGCTATAAGCTGTATGTATAATCCCTTGTCTATACTAACCTGGGTTTTATGGGGATAAAAGGTGCAATTTACCTGATGAAAGCTATTTCTGGAGTTAATTAACTGTTTGTCTATACTTTAAAGCGGTTGGTATATTTCTTTTTCAGTAGTATGATTTTTTGTTTTCATTTATACACCGGCTGCTAAAAAACCAGAATGAAGCAAAATATTATCGAAACCCAGGCCCTGGATTATTATTACGGAAAAAGGCAGATCCTGCAAAATTTGGAACTGCGTGTGCCGAAAGGATCTATCTATGGCTTTCTGGGACCGAACGGAGCCGGTAAGTCAACTACTATCCGCATTCTGCTGGGGCTGCTGCCGGTACCTGAAGGGAAAGTGCTGATACACGGGCTGGAGCTAAAAAATAACCGATTGGCTATTCTGCGGCAAACGGGTGCACTTATTGAAATGCCCACATTGTACCGGCACCTCTCAGGCTACGATAACTTGGAAGCAACCAGAAGGATGGTGGGCGCTACAAAGACAAGGTTAGAAGAAGTGCTGGAAATAGTTGGGCTTACGGCTGATGCCAGACGCAAAACAAAAGAGTACTCTTTGGGTATGAGCCAGCGGCTGGGCATAGCACTGGCGCTGCTCCCCGACCCTGAACTGTTGATTCTGGATGAGCCGACTAATGGCCTGGATCCCAGTGGTATCCGGGAGGTGCGGAATCTGATTGTCAGCCTGAACAAAGATTTTGGTAAAACCATCTTCCTGTCGAGCCACCTGCTATCCGAAATTGAGAAAACAGCGACAGAACTGGCCATTATCGACAGAGGCGCAACGCTGTACCAGGGCAGCCTCAAAAATTTGTATGACCATACATTTCAGCCGGGCGTGCTGCAACTTAAGACAAGTAATGCGATGGTTACAGCAAAAATTCTGTCAGATCATAAGTATCAGGTTTTAAGGCGGGAAGAGGAAACTTTGTTTGTCCGGCTTACAGGCCAGGAGCAGGCAGCAATTATCAACAGATTGCTGGTCGAGCATGGGGTGGAGGTATATCACCTGAGCACTGAAACCCAGCAACTGGAAGATTTCTTCCTGCACATAACAGCAAAAAAGCCGGCTGTTTCCTTGCCTGGCTAATGTTAAAGTATAAGATTGATTGATGAATACAACTATCTATATTTCAAGAAGTTTAAGCGCTGAGACGTTAAAGTTAAAAAATACTTTTGCGCTTTGGATGGCCATACTTGCGCCGTGTGCTTTGATCAGTATGTTCTTCCTGGCTTTCTGGTCGAAAGGGGAACACCTGGTGCAGAAGGGACTTGGCCCTTGGATTAGTTTCGGCTTTCAGAACTTTGCCATCTATACGCAACTGCTGTTACCCATTTTTATTGCTCTGCTCACCAGCATGACCAACGGCATCGAACACAAAGCCAATGGCTGGAAGCACCTGTACGCGCTGCCGCTGCCAAAAAGTACAGTATACTTTTCTAAATCGGCCCTTGTGCTTGGTTTGGTGGGTTGCAGCACCCTTGTATTTATGATAGCCATTCTTGGTGCGGGCACCGTGTTGAGCTGGCTTCGCCCGGACCTCGGCTTTCAAAACTATGAGGGCATAGGCCGGATAATGGCTGCCTCAGTTAAAATATACCTGGCTTCTTTCGTGATTGTGGCCATACAGTTCTGGCTAAGTATGCGCTGGAGCAGTTTTGCACTCTCCATGGGCGTGGGCATTGTCGCTATTATCACCACGCTGGTGGCGAGCCGATGGGAACACATCCACTATTACCCTTTTGCTTACCCGCTGATGACTTTTCAGGATTATGTGAAGCAAAGCGATCAGTTTTTTACAGAAGAGATCTGGCTTAGCCTGGCGGTGGGCACCGCTGTGTTTATACTTGGCTATATTGATATTTCAAGGAAAAAAATTTCATAAAGTGTTTTGTTAGTGTTAGTTGTTTGTTTAGTTGGGGCCAATTGCAGTTGGCCCCAACCTTTTTAAAGATAAAAGCAAAAACTTAAGAGGCATTGCACTTTCCTTCGGATTTTACAACTGTAAAACTGCCTGGAATTGCTCGTGAACATATTAGCTGCAGCGCAATATTTAGTATTTTATACTTGTTATATGCTTTACTGAATCATCTCCAGTAATTCGCTTTCTGAAAGTATGGGTATGTTAAGTTTGGTTGCTTTCTCCAGTTTGGCCGGGCCCATTTTATTACCAGCCACCAGATAAGAGAGTTTCGCAGAGATAGAGTTTACAACTTTGCCGCCGTGGCTGGTAATCAATTGCTGTAATTCTTCGCGGCTCAAACTTTCAAACACACCGGAAATTACAAACGTTTTCCCATCAAGCCTGTTGCTTTCTATAGCGGGGGCCGTAGTGTCTGCTTTAAAACAAAGTCCGGCATTTTTCAGGCGCTCCACCAGCATTACATTGTCTGGATCGTTAAAATAGGCAATAATGGAATTGGCAATACGGTCGCCGATTTCGTTGATGGCGATAAGTTCTTCGTAGGTGGCGCCCTGCAGCGCAATTATGTCCGGGAGTTGCTCTGCCAGTTTTCTGGCTACTGTGCTGCCAACAAAGCGGATGCCCAATGCAAACAGAACACGTCCGTAAGGTGTTTCTTTCGACTTTTCCAGGCTGTTCAGCACATTATTTGCCGATTTCTCACCCATGCGCTCCAGGTTCGCCAGCTGTTCGAAAGTTAGGTCGTAGAGGTCGGCTACATTGTGTACCAGTCCGTTATTGTATAGCTGCTCAATAGTTTCGGGTCCCAGCCCATCGATGTTCATTGCTTTGCGCGAGATAAAATGCTCCAGTTTCGCTTTTATCTGCGGCGGGCACCCTTCGTCGTTAGGGCAGTAGAACTGTGCTTCGCCCTCAGATCGCACCAAAGGTGTGCCGCAGGCAGGGCAGTGGGTAGGGTAGATGACAGGCTGGCTGTCGGCAGGACGTTTGCTGAAGTCTACACCTGTTATTTTAGGGATGATCTCGCCGCCTTTTTCTACAAAAACTATATCACCCAGACGAAGGTCGAGCAGCTTGATTTGGTTGGCATTGTGCACCGAAGCGCGTTTCACTACGGTACCCGCCAATAGCACCGGCTCCAGGAGCGCTACCGGCGTAACCGCACCCGTACGTCCCACCTGGTACTGAATGCCTGTTAATAGCGTGGCTGCGCTCATGGCGGCATACTTATAAGCGATAGCCCAACGTGGGCTTTTAGAAGTATAACCCAGTTCCTCCTGTAGCGCATAACTGTTTACCTTCACTACCACGCCGTCTGTGGCAATGGGAAGCTCAAAGCGGCGCGTTTCCCACTCGTTTATGTAAGCCAACACCTCCTCCATAGTGCTGCACTTGCGCCAGGTATCCGACACTTTAAAGCCCCATTTTTGAATAGCCTGCAAGCTTTCGGAGTGAGAATCAAAAGGATTGACAGCGCAGTGGAAGCTGTAGGAATAGCAGCCCAGTTTTCGGCTGGCCACAATCGCAGAATCCTGCTGTTTCAGGGTGCCGGAGGCTGCGTTGCGCGGGTTAGCCAGCAGCTGTTCACCGGCCTCATCGCGCTCAAGGTTGAGCTGCTCAAACACCGGCAAGGGCAAAAACACTTCGCCACGCACCTCAAATACTCCCGGAAAATCTTTACCATGCACCTGCAGCGGTACATCACGAATGGTGCGTATATTTGCGGTAATGTTATCGCCGCGCGTGCCATCGCCACGGGTGGCACCCTGCACAAACAGGCCATTCTCATAAGTCAGGCTGATAGCCACTCCATCAAACTTCTGTTCACATACATACTCCACGTTTTCGCCAATGGCTTTTTGTACGCGGTTGTCAAATTCGCGCAAATCCTCCTCCGAGTAAGTATTGCCGAGCGAGAGCATAGGGGACTTGTGGTAAACGGTGCCGAAGTTTTTGGTAACGGTGCCGCCCACACGCAGGGTAGGAGAGCTTGGCAGGCGCAATTCCGGGAACTGCTCTTCCAGATCCTGAAGCCGCTTCAGCGTCATGTCAAACTCATAGTCAGGCACCTCTGATACACTGTTCTGGTAATATTGGTAGTTCAGGTAATTTATACGTTCTGCCAGCTCCTGTATCTCCAGCGCCGGATCTTTCTCTAAGGCCATTGTAGGTTGTTTTATAGGCTTGTAAAATTAAAAAACAGGAGGTATAAAACAAGGTCATAAGCGCCTCACCATTAAGATGCCAAGCTACCAGATACAAGCAATAAGAAAATCACAACCTATACTTATACTTCAATACTTAACACTAAGTATTTGTTAATAAATAGCTTATATAAAATAAGAATGGGCTTATATGGTTGCGCTAATGATATTAGTAAGAGTGTGTAAAATATGTGTAAAATATCTTTAAGCATATCAGCATGAGGTATATAGCTATTCTGGACATTCAATTTTATCAGATCAGATTATATTTACATGCAACTGCATAATCATAGGTAGAACTTTAGTATCAATGATGCTTCTTCTTTAGTCTGACCTGACATTATTTTGTGTGAGAATATATTATTGCCCGCCTCTATACTTTAGAAGAAGAAAATCCAGATTGAAATTTTAAGCCTCGATAACTGAAATTATACTTATAGTACAGGCGTCTTTGTCTGCTATTCTGAGACCTTTGGTAGGTATAAATCTACTCCAACTCGTCTTGTGCCGAAGCTACAGTATATTCATGTTGCTGGAGTTCGCATAATTACATCAACAAAGAATATATATACCAATATAAGCATATAATCAAAAATATTCTGGCTTTATCAAGTTGACTTAACTGGGGCAGGGGATAATTAAAGATAAAATATCTAATAGTAATTTGATATAAATTAATTGATTGTTAGCTGTTTATAAGATATTGCTTTAACTTATACTTTATTTAATTATGATGCTTTGCAATGAGAATGTCTGAAAATGATAAAGCTTGGCAGTAGAGCAGCAGGTTGCAAAGTATAGCATATTAGGAAAGAAGGGAGAAGGAGACAAGAGTAGTTGACTAGCGCACTTATAAATTTGCCCAACGGGCACTACGGATTGTGATAAAGAGGCGGCCTGTAAGCAGTGGGGTATACTTAACAGGAATGATTGCTTGAAAACTATCCAGCCAGAGATCAAAATTTGTGCTGAACAACAGGGACTGTTTGTCAGGCGAGATAATTACAGGTATAACGGTTTCATTTGCCACGCCTTGCAATCTAATCTTTGCGGGTAGAAGTATTGACTCCCGGTCTAAATTCGGGCTGCTAACCTGATCCGACGACATATCAATCTCAAAGTATAGTTCAGGATATTTAGCGCCGTATAGCACCTCATAAGCCATGGCTGGCGGCGCGGCAGTGTCGCTAACCGGGAGCAGGGTGGCTACATTCAGAATGCATTCCAGCTTGCGCGTATTCTGATTATACTGCACGAGTAATTGGTCAGAGGTAAAAACAAAGGGTTTTGTTATACCCTCCAGTGTAGCAAGTATAGTATTGCCACTTGTATAGGCAGTATTGGTCTGAGCATTTATAGGCTTACCTGGCAGGAAGAGCAGAATAATGAGCAAATATAAGGTGTGCAGTAGCAGTTTTGGCATAATATCAATTTTAAAGACTTCTATAGCTAACGCAAATAATTACATAAAGGTCTTAGGCTGCCTTGCTTCATAAAGCCTTTTTCTGCTGTTTTACAGGTAAAAAGACAACAATTACGGAATAGTTTTGTTTAAGAAATAAGCAGCTTGTATATTATAAAAATTAATGCCTTAATTGCAAAACTATACCAAGCCTTGCAAGGTATATAGATAGTAAAAAAATAGGGATAGTGCTACTCTCCAGCGTGTGGCTTTTTGCCTTGCCGTACGCCTCTTCAATAGATTAGGGATGGACTCAGATAAGAAAAAAAAGGTTGATGCGAGGCAGCTTTCCGCGTTTGGTGGTATTGAGAAAATGCACCCCATCCGGATGCTGCTCTACCTGAGCATGATCGGAATCGGGATATTATTTTTTATACTGGTGGTAGCTTTTGCCCGAACAGGCGGATTTCAGCAGGAGAGCTTCGAATTGCCAAAGTTCTTTAGTGTAAGTACCGTTCTGCTGCTCTTTAGCAGTTATTCCATAAGTCGTGTGCCGCGGCTTTATAAAAAAGATAAGCTGAAGAAAATGAAGCGTCACCTGGGAATAACGCTTGTTCTGGGAGCTCTATTTGTCGTTGCGCAACTTATTGGCTGGAACGAAATGGCCAAAGCAGGAGTGTATTTTACCGGAAAAGCATCAGGCACTTATTTATACCTTATCTCGGCGTTGCATGTGCTGCATTTGCTGGGAGGCATCATCTTTCTTTCATTTCTTTTCTTCAAAACAGCCCATGTTGCCGCAGACGGTGTCCGGAGCCTGATATTTATCCGCGACCCTTACCGCCACCTGCAGCTGGCCATGTTGTGCGGCTACTGGCACTTCATGGATTTCCTGTGGCTCGGTTTATACCTTATCTTCCTGTTTATGGCCTGACATGCTTTTGCTTTTTACTGCTTCAGTCTTTCTAGCTTAGTATGAGTTTAGGCAAAGGGTATGTTTTTCCATCCTTTGCTTTTCTGTTTTCTGTGCAAAAGATCAGTATGCTTTTGCAATTTCATCTATGTAAGTATAGTATAAAATCACGAATATTCACCCTTTCTATTATCCTGAAATGCTCTTATTGGCAAGCAAATAAAACCTCTGTTTAACCCTATAAATTAGCAACTTAAGGAAGCTGTTCTCTATTATAACTTGAATTCTTCAAAATGGAAAACAGGAAATATGTGTAGTACATATCTTCGTTCATTTAATTGATGTTATGCAAAGGATATGTCCCTATAAAGTTGTGGTGCAGGAAAGAAAAAGAAATTTGCGTAACATCAGTTATTTAATTTATACCCGCTTTCTTAGCGAAATGCGGCAGTGTAGGCAGGTATAACGCTGGAACCCTCAAGGGCTAATCTTATTTATTGTTTAGCATTAATACAGCAGTTAAAATATCTTCTTCATTTCCTTTAGTTGCAAGTTATTTTATGATTTAACGTGCTCATGCCGCATCCTCATTACCGCGCAATCGTTATGCTGCCTTTATACTTGCTGGTACCAAAGTCTATCACGTAAAAGTATATGCCATCATTTACGTTTTCACCGTACCATTTAAAATTGCTGCTGGCGCTGCGGAAAACTTCTTTGCCCCAACGGTTGTAAATGATGATGTTTGAAAACACAGCGGAGCAAAAATCTGACGGAAGTCCAGGAATTCCGAAATAGTCGTTCAGGCCGTCGCCGTTCGGGGTGAAAATATTGGGCGGAACAAAATCCTTTAGTTGTGGTGCTTTCACCCTGAATTCCATCGTCAGCACCTGGTCCGGAAAGGGGGTGCAGGCATCTTCTGCAAGCTTAAAGTTTACACGAATAACTTCCTGTTCAGCTGCCCTGCAGTCGGCAATCCAGTTAAAAGTGCCGTCCGCCTTTCCTTTGCCGTTTGCGGCTGTAAAGTTCATGCCATAGTCTGCCAGATTGAAGCCATCGCCTTCAGCGCGCAGTAGCAGTGGGTCCAGGTTGATATCATCTCCAAACAGTTTAGCTTCGAAAGGCTCATTCAGATTTAAATCAAAGAAAAGAACAGGCCTGTCTGTAGAAATAATGGGCACATCGTTTGGCGCATTTACATGAAACTCCAGCACCAGTTGCTGGTCCGGAGAAGGCACGCAGGCATCCTCTTTCAAGGTAAAGGCAACGCGTATAACATTGCCTGTGGCTGCGTTACAAATAGCAGTCCAGCGGAAAAGCCCTTCGGCGCTGCCCATGTCTCCGGTACTTGTAAAATCCATTCCGAGATCGGACAGGTTAAAACCATTTCCGGCAGCAGACAAGGCCAAAGAATCCAAGTCGATATCTTTACCGAACATTTTAGCTTCATAAGCCTGACCAAGTTCGAGATTTATAACCAGTACCTGCTGATCGGTGGTGATAGAGGGAACATTGTTTTTGTAAATTGGCCGCACCTCCACTACTTCCTTCTTCTCGATGATTTTGCCGCACACTACAGAGCTTGCTGTAAATTCTATCTGATAGGATTCCTGCTGCACCGTACTGCAGTCTATTTGCCATAAGAAAGGTGATGTTACCTCAGCGGGCTTTGTCTGGGTCATAAAATTTATTGCCTGCGAAGCGAGATAGAAATTCAAACCTTTGGCCGTGAGTGTTACATCCTGCCCGTCGCTGTCGGTGCCGGTTACATCAAAATTAACAATATCACCCTGCTGCACTTCGATAATACGCTTAGGCGTAGAAAGGGCAAGAGATGGTGGAGCATCGGGGATGGGATCGATTACAAAATTGAGGTGAACGGTGTCTTGCCGGGGCAGGCTGCAACCATCATCTTCCACTATAAGGTCAAGTTGGTATACTTTGCCACCTGTGTCAAAACACTCGTTGAAGCAGAGAGTGGCGCGAAGGGTATCGCTGGCGCCGGCGCTCTGGTTAATCATGCCGCTGGTGGTGCCAGTTAAAGTATATTCCTGGCTGGAGAAATTAACAGCTCTGGTACGCAACTGCACGAACTCCCGCAGGTCCGGGTCTGTAAACAATACCTCAATACAGCGGTTTCCGGAAGGATTGATACGAAGCACCTCGCTTGCCGTATATAATCTGTTTTGCCCTTGTTCACGCGCCATTACCTGTGGTGTTTCGTTGGCCTGGCAGTCCAGTACCAGCACCTGAAAATCCCGGCGAACTTCACCTATCTTCACGCCGTTCCTAAACTCCTGGCAGCGAACACCAAAAACATACAGGCCTTTACTTTGCGGTCGCATCGTCAGTTGGCCACTTTGGGCATCAATATTCATGGCCGGGCTTCCTTTTACCTGCACTGCGGTACCAAAGCCGGACAGCCAGTTTATTTCAGGATATGGCGCCGGCCTGGGATTGTAAGGAAAGTTCTGGCTCGGTGCGTTGGGGTTGGCGGGAGTGGTGAAGCCATTCAGCGGCGTTACCATGTCATATACCAGCGAGTCGCCATCTGGATCGGTACCATTAAATTCAAAGTAAAACAGTTCATTTACACAAGCATAATCGCTGAGCGGCGGAAAAAGCTGGGGAGAGGAGTTGATGAAAGGCTGGCCGTTGCGCATAACAGGCGGAAACTCCATATAAAAAGTCTGGGCAGCATTTTCAGGCGATACAATGTTATTGATGGTGCGGTTGCGGCAACAGCGTTCCCAGGTAATATAATATCCGGCCGGGTCGTTGTACTGGCTGGGCGGCAGCGAAATCTGCTCATAATAAACCAATTTGCTGGTCTTCAGATTGCCATAGGTACAGTCAATGTTGGTATAAGGTACAGCCGATCGACCACGCAGCGGCATCGTTCTTGTTTGCATTAACCTGTTGCCGGATTTCTTAAATATATTGACAGTAATGTACTGGTCCAGTGCACCCGGGCTGCCGTTTATATCATCAAAGTATAAGTTTAGTGTCAGCCTATAGTCGTGTAGCTGCAGGTACTTTAGTTCAAACTCGCCGCCGACAATGTGAGTGGCCCATGCTTTACTTGCAACCAGGAGGCTGCAAAGCAACAGTAAAAGTAAACGTTTTGGCATAAGCGCAGCATTGAGCGTGAAACATCAGGTAATAGAACACATATAAATATAAGTAAAAGTATACAAGTATCAAGGCATCATACTTGGTTTTAAAAGCATAAAATCCTGCATAGAAGATTGTTGTGCTCAGAAAATTGTTTAAGGTATGAAACGGGTGTTATCTGTATTTATACTTAAAGAACAGTGATACACTTAAAGGATAAATTGCTTCTATACTTACGTATCTGCTTGGTTAACTGCTATACTTCTGCCGGGTGCTATTTTTGCTCGCGATGCTGCTCATCCGGTCGGAACAGTTTATCGAGCAAATCCATAAACGGCTGCGGCTTAGAGAAGTATGGGTCAGTATAGGTATTGGCTCTTAAACGTATGTAGCCAGGGTGGCTGTTTATCTTTATATAATCGAGGGTAATGTTGCCGTAAAGCTGATTGCAGAGGCTGCCGCCCGGCACATCGGAGGCAGGCGGCAGCAGGAAATATTTCTCCACCTGTTCTTTGTACCGCGCGTGCCTGTTTTCAAGCGCATCCATACTGTGCAGGCGGTAATTCAGCTCCAGCACGCGGTCTTTCAGGAAATCGAACAGAAAATTAAAATTCTCTGTGCTGATAGCCGGATCATGGAAAAAAATGGCTCCTTTGCGATTTTCCTCCTCTATTAACTGCACCCGGAAAGCATGGGCTAGGCCGGCCTTGCGATAATGATAAGCTTTATGAAAGGAGCCCGTCCAGTGAAGATACACCTGCGCCGTAACCCATTTTTTGTACGCCACTTTATACGCTGCAGAACGTTTTAGTTTCCTGCATGTCGGTAGGTGGGTGTCCCAGGCTAACAATCGCCTTAAAAATTCGTTAAACGGCATTTGATAATTTATTCTTAAACATGTTACGCTTTAAATAGTTTGAGCTCTATGCAGGCATTTATTTAACTTGACCGGCATCAGATACATCATTTTATAGTTAAATAAATTTAAATCAGGCACCATCTTATTATGCAAAACCTTTGTAGCTGATGATTGGCTTTTAAGGTTCGTTATCCCTATGAACATGCTGACACAAGAACTTGAAATGAAGCGGCGGCTGTTGCAGGAATGCATCAGCAAGCTAAACGTGCAGATGAAAGCTGCTAAAGATGCCATGGACGATGCGCAGGAAAGCGCTAACGAGCACCAAGGGGCTATGGAAGATAAATTTGAATCTTTCCGGGAGGCCTGCCAGATTCAGCGCGACATGTATGCGCGCCAGCTGGATGAGCTGATTACAACCATGAGCGTGCTCAAACGCATTAATGCTACCAAAACAAACCATGATGTATCGTTAGGCGCTGTTGTGCAAACAGAGCTGCAAAATTATTTTATAGGCACCAGCCTCGGCGAAATTAAAATTGAGGGCGAATCATACTATGCTATTTCAGGTATGTCGCCGCTGTTTAAGGCTATGGCGGGTAAAAGTGCAGGTGAGAATTTTATCTTTCGCGATAAGTCTTTTAAAATTCTTGAGATTTTTTAAGCAGCAGGCCAGGTGAAACTTAAATTGAGCCTGTAAATTCAAGGCCAACCTTTTTTATTCAGAGGAGTTTAAATGAATGTAAAGGGTTTAAACAAAGAAGGGCAGCGTTAACGCTGCCCTTCTTTGTTTTTCTATATACTTATCAGTTGTTAACCCGCGTCCAATTCTGAGATCTGCCGATAAGGGAAATACCGATGTATCCTTTTACTTCCATTTTATCTTTACTGCTCATTTTCATATAGCAGGAGTATGTCTTGCCGCTTAGTGGATCATAGATAGTGCCTTCATCCCATTTATTGTTGCCGTCATACGTAAAGCCTTTTAAGAATTCCAGGCCAATCAGCGGCCTGCTTTGCAATTTTTCATCTGGGTTGTTGATGTCTGTTTTTGGCTTTCCGTCGAGCAACGGCTCCTTCAGTGACACAATTTTGCCACACAGTTTATTGCCGCACTTATAAATCTCAAAGTTTGCTTTGCCCTCCTCATTCGTCCAGGTGCCGAGCGGGGAAAGTTTTTGTGCCCATGCAAATGTGGAGAACAGCATGAGTGCAACAAGCATGAGGAAATGCTTTTTCATGTTTTGCTAAGTTAAGGTTGAATAATATCCAATGTAATATAAGCAAATAATTTAAATCAAGCCAGAAACCTCTTTCTGTGTGATAAAACTGATTCTTTTACATAATCTTAGCAAACATAAAGCCAGAAAAGCATCGTAATTGAGCCTCGACATTACACATAATTATAATTGGCAGGATAGCAGCAGGAAGTATAGGCACTTCCCCGAACTTATTTTCCCCTAGCCAATAGCAGAAGGCATTAGAGGCGCGGGTGCATTTTACAGTTATGAAATCAAAATCGGTTTAATTTTCATCATTAAAGTATAAAGTAAACACGCTCTGTTGCTTAAAGTATAGGAGACAGGAATTTGTGAGAATTGTATATTATTGAGTTAAAGGATCTTGCATAAATTGGGGATGTAAACAGAAAAAATAGCTGCATAAAGTATAAAAAATAACTTCTAATGCTTGTGAACTTTTAAACGTTATTTTATCTTTAGAAAAATGTAGCGAGTGCTACGGCTCAGTTTTTCAGGCAAACTTACAGGATGCCGGAAGTTCAGAGTTCATGTCGGACTAAAGAGAGAGGAGGTGCTATGTCTAATCCATCAGACGTCTTAGTAAGCCAGGGTAAAATTGTTCACTTAAACCGTGAACTGGCTTAGTAAGCAGTCCCTACTGCTTGCGCAGTAATTTTACCTTTGGTCTTTAAGATGGCACCGCTGCTTGTCAGGGCGCCGCTTGGTAAGATGAAGAAGGATTTTTTGAGCGCCAGATGTACCTTGATGGGCTACATCTGGCGCTTTTCCTTTTTAACAGGAAAAAGCATTCTTCATAGATCGTCTTTATATACAGATTTGTCGCGCAGACGCCGTTCCCGCACAAACGAGCCGACATAAAATGCCGTGGCAATAAAGCAACTAACTCCCATTAGCAGCAGCATCATATTTTGTCTGCTCCAGCCCGAGTTGCCAGGGTTTACTTGCAAAATCAGCAGCACAGCCGCCAGAAGCGTGAGCGAAGTAACGGTATGAAATACAAAGCGGTTATGCCTGCGCAGGTGATAGGTACAAGCCAGCAGCAGCAGGCCAAACACCGGCACAGCAAGCATTGTAACTGGCCGTGTAGGCGTTGCAACATAGCTTATCAGCCCGATGATAACTAGAACCAAACCATTTATGCTATTAATAATGTAAGGATGTGCCATGGCTGCATATGTTTTGTGCTTGACAGGCCATAGTGGCCTGTACTATAGTTTATACTTACGGAAAAAGGGCGGAGGGTTATGCAATAAGTATAAATGGGCAAGGCTATCGCTGAGTATAAATTTTGACAACAGGAGGTTTATGCCCAAAGCTGGAGAGACCAAGTATAAGACTAAAGGAAATTTTTGTGTTTAATGTCTTAATACCTGAGTCTGCTTAATAATATTTTATACTTGGTGGTAATTTCCATTTAAGTTAAATCTAGGTTGTCCGGATTTTAAAGTACACGGCGTACCTGCAAAAAGCGGAGATCATAGCGCGAGCCCTTTACTTTGCTCACTTTCACACCTCCGTTTGAGGAGGCATGCACAAAAGAAATAGTGTCGCCAGGTTGCGAAATAACTATGCCTACGTGCCCTGGTTTACGTATGCTGGGCTTTGTTCCAGTAAAAATAACCAGGTCGCCGGGTTGTGCCTCCTGCCGCTGTACAGGCTTTCCGACTTCCGCCTGCAACGCCGAAGAATGTGGTACATCCATACCAAAACGGCCGAAAACATGCGTAACAAATCCCGAGCAGTCAAAGCCTTCGGGCTTTATTCCTGCATATAAGTAGGGGCTTCCCTTTAAACTTAATGCGTATTTTACCAGTTTATCTGTCTTATCAGGCGCAACAGATGCTTCCACTGGTTGGGGTGCATCCGGTAAAGTATAAGTGCGTGCGTTGGAAGCAGAGATGACTACTTTTTCTGAATGGAGCTTTGGCCCGAATAGCAATGTTGCAAGCAAGAGGGGAGACAAAAGCAAGAACGTTGGTTTTTTCATAGTTTCAGAACGTGGATTTAGACATTACCTTAAAATACCATGCCATCTTTCAACGGTAGCGCTGCCTTGATATATTTTTTATTTATAACTGGCTATAAGATCAAAATTAAGAAAAATGGTGAGCAAGAACAATACTTCGGAAGTTAGCTTAGATGCATCGCAAATGCTTTGCAGATTAATTATGGCCGTAGTTTTGATTCTGCCGGATTCAGAAAGTCGCTTCTGGCAGCACTATCGCTTGCAAAGGAATATCCTGTTAAGCATTGGCTGCTGAATTTGCGGGAAATTGGGGAATCGAACGAAGAAGACGATACATGGATTTATGCCTATCTTTTTCCAAAAATTATGATGACGCTTGGTAAGGAAAGTTACCTGGCTATTCTAATCTCGAAATCCTGCTATAAGCGGTTGCTCAATGAGTCGGGGCGGCAGGGGCTTACCAGTTATAATTCTTTTGTCATCCAGCACAATTTCTATAATCCTGAGAAAGCAGATACCTGGTTAACCAAGCGTCGCCAGCATGCTGCCTGAACAATGACAGGCTGGCGTTATCTGGCCTGTAGCGGCAAGCCTTTGATTTTGAAAAGCACGGTAATTGTTGTAAAATGCCGAAGCTTTAACCAAAATCTTTTCAGATAACATGTTTCAACAAAAAAAATTAATTTCATCTCTCCTGTTAATGGCTTTTTTATGTCTGGGCAATGCCGCTGCCACCATGGCCGCTGAATTGCATTATACGCTGTCTATGCCGGAGCCCCACACGCATTACTTTAAGGTAGAGGCAGACTTGTCGGGCGCAAACAAAAAATATATAGACTTTACCATGCCTGTATGGGCGCCGGGATCATACCTGGTGCGGGAGTTCGCCAAAAATGTTGAAAACTTCCGGGCCACCGATAAATCCGGGAAAAGCCTGCGCTCTGAGAAAATAGATAAAAATACCTGGCGCGTGTATAGTAACAAACCCGATGCTGTGCATGTAACGTACGACGTGTATGCTTTTGAGGTATCGGTGCGCACCAGTTTTCTGGATGCTTCGCATGGCTACGTAAACGGTACCAGCACCTTTATGTACGCCGAAGGGTATGAGAAAACGCAGGGAACGCTGGTCGTTAAACCTTATCAGGGCTGGGACAAAGTATCTACTGGCCTGAAGAGCACAGGCAATTTTACTTTCACCTTTCCTAATTATGATATTCTGGCCGACTCACCGCTGGAAATCGGCAACCACCCGGTTTATGAATTTACAACCAATGGTGTGAAGCATGAAGTAGCTATGTATGGCGGCGGCAACTATGATCCGCAGCGCCTGATGGCCGACATGCAGAAAGTAACTGAAGAGGCCGGCAAGGTGATAGGCGAACTGCCCGTAGATCATTACGTGTTTATTGTTCATAACCTGAACCGCGGCGGTGGCGGACTGGAGCATCTGAATTCTACTACACTGGAGACCTCCCGTTGGAACTATGGTACTGAGGCGGGTTATAATGGTTTCCTGAGTTTGGTGGCGCATGAGTATTTTCACCTCTGGAACGTGAAACGCCTGCGGCCGCTGGCATTGGGGCCTTTCAACTACAACCAGGAAAATTATACGGATATGCTGTGGGTGTCGGAAGGCATCACGAGCTACTACGATGATTTAATTGTGCGCCGCGCGGGCTTTACCACGCCGCAACGCTATCTGGATATTGTGGCCTCCAGTATCAGCAACGTGGAGAACACACCTGGTAATAAGGTGCAATCGGTAGCTGAGTCGAGTTACGATGCGTGGATAAAATATTATCGACGTAATGAGAATTCCAACAATGCCGAAGTATCGTACTATACCAAGGGCGGCGTGCTGGGCCACTTGCTGAACATGGAGATTATGCGCAGCACCAAAGGCGAAAAAACGCTGGACGATGCCATGCGCTATATGTATAACCGCTATTACAAGCAACTGAAGCGCGGCTATACCCAGCCTGAGTTTCAGGAGGGTATCGAGAAAATAGCAGCTCACAGTATGGATGACTTTTTCCGGGATTATGTAAACGGTACCAAAACCCCGGACTACAATGCATACTTTGATGCGGCTGGCCTGAAGCTTGTGAATGAGAATGAAGGCCGCAATGTACCCGGCTGGGGTGCTGCTACGGCGGCATCTGAAGGGAAACTGCTGGTGCGCTCCGTAAACCGCGGCAGCAGCGCCTGGGAAGGCGGCCTGAATGTGAATGATGAGATTATTGCTATCGACGGTTACCGTGTAGAGAACAACGATCTGAGCCGCATTTTAAGTGAGCATAAAGCAGGCGATAAACTGGAAGTACTGGTATCGCGCGACGGCAGGCTGACAAATTTGCAAATGCCGCTGCTGAAGGATGAAAGCATCCGTTATCATCTTGAGGAAGTGGCAAGCCCAACCGCGCTGCAGCTACAGATTTACAACAAATGGCTATCTATAAAAAATAGCTAGTTTTCAGGTATAAATATATTTTTTCAAAAGCGTTGCGGCAGTTACAGGAATGTAGCTGCCGCAACGCTTTTCTGCCTCACACTAAGTTCTTCCTAATGAGCTCCAAACAAGACACATTTTAAAAACCCCTTATTCAATCATATTCCTGCTTCAGGCTTGTGAAAGTACTAAAGTATAACTGCAAGTATAGAAAAGGTATAAAATATATAGCTCTGAAGAATAGGAGAGGGAGTAGTATAAAACCGAATGAATTAATGTAATCCCAGATTTTGCAACCCTGATTTATACTTGTTCATGCTAATTACTCCAGCCTGAACGAGGCATTGACTACAGCCGTAATTTCCTTATCAATGGAAGAAACATCGTTGATGCCATAATCGGAGATCATGTTGGAGTTAACGGGCGTAATCTGAATAACACCCATGCGGGCGGTCGTAATGGGGCCCAGGTCGGAGCCAGTAGCTTCTGCAATTTTCTTTGCCCTATTAAGAGCGTCTTTTGCTGCATCTGCCTGTATTTCTACTTTCAGTCCGGCCAGTTTGGTATAGTAATATTCCGGAGGGTTCACCGAAAAGTTTACACCTTTGTTTACCAGTGAGGTAATGTCCAGCGACACCTGCTTTATTTTGGCCACGTCCTTCGACTGCACGTCAAACATCTGGCTGGCATTGTAAGCTAGTACATTAGTTGTCTGAAAACCCTGATTGTTAAGTTCATATACCGGGTTCAGGTTTATTGTGCTTTGGTTGATAGCCGCTGCTGCAAAGCCCTGTTGTGTCAGGTAAGTAAGTATGGCTGGTTGCTGCCGCAGCAGGTGCTGATAAGCTTGTTCGGCGGTAGTGCCGGAAGCTTGTAAATTCCCTCTCAAAATACCCAAATCAGATACAATATCTCTTTTTGCCGAACCAGTTACATTAATGGTTTGGTTAGCCTTGTCCCGCGCCTTCAGAAACAAACCCAGCAGCAGGGTGCATATTATAAAACTAAAGCTCAGAATGGTTACAGGGAGGACTAAACTAGCGTTTTTTTTCATGATACTATTATTAAGCAATATTGATCTTTGTTTCAGAACCTATCAAACGGTATACCATGTTTTAGATGTTTGCATAAATTGTATTTAATAAAATAAGTACTCAATTTTTAGATATTTCTGTTATATAATTAACCTAAGCGTAAGAATATTTTAGAAGTATAAATATATAATTTGTTTTATAAAATTTAACTGTTTAATTTTCGCAGAATTAATTTAAAGTTATATTTTTAACTATGGTGGCTGTTGAAACCACATACATTCGGATAATTTATCATATTGATTCTGAAATAATGATAATCAAGTGGTTAACTAAGCCTAAGGCTGCTGCTTTCAAAGAGGCTTACCTGCAGTTACTTAAGCTTGCAACTATAAACAATGTTATAAAATTATATTGCACTGATTTGAGTAGCATAGGTGCTCTGGACCGGGAGCAGGAGGCATGGCTTAATTTGGAATATTACCCGATGGTGTATAGTTTGATTAAAGATGATATTTACGCTGCAGTGGTATTTTCTGAAGAACACTTCAAAGCTATTGTTGCTAATTATCAGGTTGAGGTATCGGCGGAGCATCAGCGGTTTATTAACTTTACTTATTTTACCGACCTTGACGAAGCTTTGTTCTGGCTGCAGAGCATAAAAAAAGGTCCGGATACAGCTTTGTTGCCTGCTGCTCCCTGACCTTCTGATTGCCGTATAAATTCTCCTAACTCAAGGGAAGATGCCCAACGCTTCGTAACTTACTCCAATTTTCTCAATGGCTGTCAAGAAGGCTGCCGTGCGGAGGTCGGGAATATTCTTCAATATCATTACATCCCTGATTTCGTGATATGCATTTATCATAGTATCTTCCAGCCCGGATCTTACTAAATCCACTTCATCCGCACCCTGAATCAGAATATGGCGTTCCTGCGGCGACATGGTTTTACCGGAAGACTTTTCAATAGCATTAACTATACGGCGCAGGCTAGCCTCTTCAGCGCGTTTGCCCATGCGGCCAAAGCGCACATGGGACAGGTTCTTTAACCACTCAAAATAAGATACTGTTACGCCACCCGCATTCAGGTACAGGTCAGGTATAATAATGATGCCATTCTGGAGCAGCACCTGCTCCGCATCTCTGGTAACGGGTCCGTTAGCGCCCTCGGCTACAATTTTTGCCTTAATATTTGCTGCATTATCGCTGTTAATCTGGTTTTCCAGTGCAGCCGGTATCAAAATATCACATTCAATTTCCAGCAGTTCCATAGAATTTTCGTAGTTCCTGGCATTTGGGAAATTAAGTATAGATCCGTTTTCGCTGCGATGCTTGAAAGCTTCCTGCACATCAATACCATTCTCATTAAAGATGCCACCTTCCCGCTCCGCAATCCCCACAATCACAGCACCATCCTGCTGGCAGAAAAAGGCAGCATGATAGCCAACGTTACCCAGGCCCTGCACAATAATGCGCTTGCCCTGCATGGTATTGCCCTCCAGGTTTTTTCCTTTTAGCAGATCTGTATCAGCAAGCGCTTCCCGTATGCCATAATATATTCCAAGTCCGGTTGCCTCGGCGCGTCCCCTGATGCCGCCCTGCCCGACAGGCTTGCCTGTTACGCAGCCTAAGGCATTGGTTTCGCCATAGTTTAAGGCTTGGTAAGTATCAGCAATCCAGGCCATTTCGCGGCTGCCAGTGCCATAGTCAGGAGCTGGCACATCAATACCCGGGCCTATCAGGTTTTTACGGATAAGTTCGGCAGCATAGCGGCGGGTTATTTTCTCCAGTGTTTTTACAGATGTGGTGCGCGGGTTAATCTTCACGCCGCCTTTTGCACCTCCAAATGGTACATCCACCACCGCACATTTAAAAGTCATCAGGGCAGCCAGTGCTATCACCTCATCCTCATCGACCTGCATGCTATAGCGGATACCACCCTTAGAAGGAAGCTTGTGGTGGCTATGCTGCGCCCGTATACCTTCCACTACTTCTATCTTACCGTCAATCTCAACCGGAAACGACACTTTATACACACTGTTGCAGGTCCGGATTTGCGCCAGTATACCAGGATCCAAGCGTGAGTAGCTCGCTGCGTGGTCAAAAAACTGGTGAACACTGTCTAAAAACTGTCTGCCTTCGTTGGGAGTATTTGCCATACAAGTTTGGTTTTGGTTTTTGCTATTAATTGATTTTAGAACGGTTCCCGGATCGATTTGTTCCGTAATTCTCCGCATAGCCGGGCTTATCTGCTAAAGGTCTAAAATAAAATAACATTTCAGCACCTGTTCCATCAGATTAAGTCAGATAAATAAAAACATGTAAACAGGTAAAGTATAAATATTTTATAAGTTTGGTATTAAGGGTTTACTTGATTTTTTTATACTTGCTATACCTTGTGTATGTCATCTGCTAAACCTGAACAGCATTTAATAACCTTGAACTGCAAAAACAAAGGCAAAGCCTTTTATTGCTTCGCCTTTGTTTTTGCAGTTCAATTTATATTTCTGTTATTTCACAGAAAGTAGTTCCACATCGAAGATCAAGGCAGTATTTGGCCCGATGTCATCACCTGCGCCTTGGCTGCCATAAGCGAGCTCAGATGGGATAAACAGCCTCCATTTTGCGCCTTCTTTCATCAGCTGCAGTGCTTCCGTCCAACCTGCAATAACGCCATTTACAGGGAAAGTAGCTGGCTGCCCACGCTCATAGCTGGAGTCAAATACGGTGCCGTCAATTAGGGTGCCGTGGTAATGCGTTGTTACGGTGTCTGTTTTAGCAGGGGATTTGCCATTGCCTTCTTGCAGTACCTGGTATTGCAGGCCGCTTGGCAGTGTTTTTACATCCTCTTTATTTTTATTTTCAGCCAGGAATGCTTCCCCTGCCTTTTTATTATCTGTTCCTTGTGCACTTTGCTTCTGTCCCATTTCCTGCTGCAAAGCTGTCATGGCCTGCTGTATTTCGCCCTGCGATAAACTGGATGGTTTACCGGCTATTACTTCTTTCAGACCTTGTATAAACGGATCGGCTTCTATTTCAATACCTTGTTTGCGAAGGTTAGCGGCCATATCGCGGCCAATAATGTAGCTGATCTTGTCTTTCTGATTTTCTGGTTTCATAAATTATAGTTTGGCACCTGACTGGGCTGGTGCGATTAAAAATATGCGCCGCTTCCGGCACAAGCGCAAAGCTACGCCTTTTTTAGAAACGGAAAGAGTGGGGGAGAGGATACAGGCGCAGACAGCAGAAGTCGAAATAGAAACAACAATGGCGCATTATATAGAAAGTAACAGAACTTATCAAAAGCAAATTATAAAAACCACCCCTAACCCTTCCTTGAAAAAAGGAGGGGAATTTAATTGGTATTCTTTGCTGAAGTTTTTCAGGTAAGTTTTTTCACCATCTATACCTGGGTTTATACTTTGTTTTGCTGCTTACCTAATATTATGCTTAAATAAGACCTGTAAACGGGTTCATCGTTATTCTATACTATAAAAATCGCTGCACAAATAAATATGGCTAAGTATAAAATCAGTAGGACGAAGTTAGTTTATGCTACACCTTTTTATACTTCTGAAGATATTTAGTAGGCAAGTATCAACTTAAATAGATTTATGAGTGAAGCATTTGGTATTTAGTATTTTTAAAAACAGAAAGCCATTTCCTATTTTATTTCCCTCCTCAACTTTTCGAAGTAAGGCTCTTCCACAGTTATAATTCTTTTTGAATAACGATTTAGCTAAAACAATTCTGCCCTTCTATCTATTTAAAGTAAGAAGCTTTGAACCTTCATCTTGCTTCTGGTTTGCTGGGGCGGCAGCTTTATTATACAGCGCTTGATTTATACATCATAGGAGAGGCTACATTGATTGGTCTTGCTTTAACAGTAAAATAAAGATGTTAGAACATTAATCTAAAAAACCTTTTTTATTAATCAATCGTTTGATTAGTTTTGCAGCCGAATTGCAAAGGCGGATGGTGACTAAAGAAGATAAGAGAACGCACATACTGGATACTGCAGAGAAAGTGTTTGCTGCTTTTGGATACGAAGGTGCTTCTACGCGTCATCTTGCCAGTGAAGCCGGCGTGAACATGGCGATGCTGAACTACTATTTCGGCTCGAAGGAAAGCCTGTTGCAGGCGGTGCTGCAGCGGCGCATAACGGGCATGAGAAACCAGCTTGAAGAGGTAAAAGAAGTGGATGCTTCAGCTTGGAACAAGTTAAGCAGTGCTTTAGAAATTTACTTGAACCGTGTAAGTGCCAACAATTCATTTCATCGCATTATTTATCGCGAAATTTCTCTCAACCAGCGCTCCACAATGAGCGATTTTCTTTCGGAAAATATCTTCCGCAACGTGCAAACCATCATGGACATCATACAGGAGGGAATTCAGGATGGCTCCTTCCGGAAAGTGGATGTGGAGATGACGGTAGCCAGTATTTTAGGCACCATCTACTATCTTCTTAATTCAGAACAGATCGCTTCCCGTCTGCTTGAAACTGACTTCAAAGATCAAACAGTGATTGACACAGAGGTGAAGCCACGCATCAAAAAGTTTTTACACGATTATCTACAAGCATATTTAATGCATCATGATTCAGAGAACCAGTAATGTTTTTGCACGCTTAACATTCAGGCACGTGCATTTTATTTTTCAAAAGTATGGGCTGCTGGCGCTGCTGCTGCTGCTTACGGGCGCTGTTTCGGCGCAGGGGGTAAAGCAATTGAACTTACAGGAGGCGATAGAATTAGGCATCCGGAACAGTAATACTATCAAGCTGTCGCAGGCCAGAATAGAGGAGGCCATTGCCAGGTATAACCAGGTAAGAGACAACACGCTGCCTACCGGAAGCGTGAGCTATACCTATAATCACGCCGAAATTCCGACCACGACCTTTAAAATATCTGATCAGGCAGAGCCTTTATACCTGCCAAGGCGGGCGGATGCCTTTCTAGGAACTTTTACGTTGCAGGAAGTAATTTTCGGCGGCAATAGACTTAAATATGCAACCGAATCTACCAACTTGCTGACGCAGGTGGCGCGCCTGGATGCAGAGAGTGATAAAGAGGAACTGGTTTACAATATTACCAGCGCCTACTTTAACCTTTACAAGCTGCAGCAGAGCCAGCAGGTGGTTGTGCAAAACCTGGAGGCCATCGACCGCCAGATAAAGCAGGCGCAACGCTTTTTTGAGCAGGGCCTGGCCACTCGAAACGATGTGCTGCGCTTCCAGTTGCAGCGCAGTAACGTGGAGCTTTCGGGCGTAGATCTGGAAACGAACCGCAAAGTGGTTGTTTATAACATCGACATTATGCTTGGCCTGCCCCCCGAAACAGACTTGGCTGTAGAGAAAATAGAAACGCCCACACAACTCACCACCCCTGTAGCAGTTTTTGTAGACACAGCGCTCGCTAACCGCCAGGAGATAATGGCCCTCGGCCTGCAAACCAAAGTAGCAGACAATCAGATTAAATCTATCAGAGCCGAAAAAATGCCATCGGTGCTGGCGAGCGCCAGCGCTTATTATATTAACCCCAGCGGAGCATTTGTGCCACCTGTAAACAGCTACCTGGCCCCGGTTATGGCAGGTGTAACCGTAGCCTGGAATTTTGACCAGTTGTGGCTGAACGACAACAAGGCAGCAGAAGCCAGGATAAAGAGAACTGAGGTAGAAATCAGCAGAGATGCAACCATAGACCTTGTGAAAACCCAGGTAAATCAAAGTTATCAAAACTATGTGAAGGCGCTGGAGCGGGTACGGATTCTGGAAACAGCTATTGCCCAGGCCACAGAGAACGACCGCATGGTAGAGTCACAGTACCAGAACACTATCGCTTCTGCCATCGACCGGGTAGATGCGGAAACACAGCTGTTTCAGGCGCAGATAAACCTGGCGCTGGCTAAAGCCGATGCCGACTTAGCGTATTATACTTTGCTGAAATCAACAGGAACATTAACACAAAACAAGTAATAAAGGATCATGGAAACCGGAAAGAAAAAGCCTAATAGAATCATTCCCATCATTTTAGGCATATTGCTCATTGTTGGAGGTATATTTGGTATAAAAGAGTATCTATACTATAGCAAGCACGAAGACACCGACGACGCGCAAATTGATGCTGATATCAGCCCTGTGGTAACACGTGTGGGCGGCTACGTTGATTCTATCATGTTTGAGGAAAACGAACATGTAGCAGTAGGACAGGTGCTCGTGAAACTTGATCAGCGCGATTACCAGATAAAGCTGGAGCAGGCGCAGGCAGGTCAGCAGGGCGCTTCGGCCGGCATTAATGTGGCGCAGGCACAAATTAACACCACCATTGCCAACGCTTCTACTGCAAAGGCTAACGTGGTGGCAGCACGCGTAGAGTTGCGGCAGGCCGAGCAGGATTATGCACGCTATGCTAACCTGTTTAAAGACGGATCGGTAACGCAGCAGCAGTTTGAGCAGGCTCAGGCGCAGCGCGATGCCGCACAAGCCGCTTATCAGGCGGCGCAGGATCAGTATAATGCTGCCCAGAAGCAGATACAAACCACTAAATCGCAACTAACAGTTTCGAACACGGGCGTAGATCAGCGCCAGGCCGACGTAGACTTTGCCAAACTGCAACTATCTTATACTACTATTAACGCGCCGGTAAGTGGCGTAGCCTCCAACAAAAATATTCAGGTGGGCCAGCTAGTGCAACCAGGCCAGAGCCTGTTCTCTATAGTGAACGACAGCAGCCTGTATGTAACCGCAAACTTTAAAGAAACGCAGCTGGAAAATCTTCGGGCAGGTCAGAAAGTAAATCTTGAAGTTGATGCCTTCCCGGAAGAAGAAATAAGCGGCACGATCTATAACTTCTCGCCGGCAACAGGTGCTAAATTCTCGCTTCTTCCACCCGATAATGCTACAGGCAACTTCGTGAAAGTAGTGCAGCGCGTACCGGTTAAGATCAAAATAAATGCTAGCGACGAGATTATGAAGAGGTTGCGCCCGGGTATGAGCGTAAAGGTTTCGGTACTAACACAGGAGTAAGCGATGGCAGAAACTGGTATAAGAAAATGGGTTATCACGATTACAGTGATTACGGCGTCCTTGCTGGAACTGATAGACACCACCATCGTGAACGTATCCATCCCTCAGATTCAAGGGAATCTGGGTGCTACGCTCGAAGATGTGGCTTGGCTCACGACGGGCTATGCGGTAGCAAACGTTATCATACTGCCCATGTCGGGCTGGCTTGGCAGCTTTTTCGGCCGGAAAAACTATTTTCTGGGTTCTATCATACTTTTCACGTTTGCCTCCTTTCTGTGCGGTAACGCTACAGGCCTGGATGAGTTGATCCTGTTTCGAATTCTGCAGGGTATAGCAGGTGGCGGATTGATTTCTACGGCTCAGGCCATACTTTTGGAAACATGGCCACCCGAAGAAGTCGGTATCGCTACAGCTTTGTTTGGACTGGGAGCAGTTTTCGGCCCGACCATTGGACCAACGCTGGGCGGCTATATTACCGATAACTTCTCCTGGCCCTGGATTTTCTATGTAAATATCCCGGTCGGAGCGGTGGCAGCGGTTGCCACCTATACGTTCATCAAAGAAACACCTAAAGAAGGAAGAGGCAAACCAATTGACTGGTGGGGCATTGCTTTGCTGGCCCTGGCAGTCGGAAGTTTACAAACGGTACTCGAAAAAGGAGAGTCCGAAGACTGGTTTGCCACACCTTACATCACTGTGCTGATGGTGTTAGCTGTTATAGGCACTTTGCTGTTCCTTTGGCGAGAAACCACAACAGAGTATCCCATTGTAAACTTTAAGATTATGCGGCACCGGAGCTTTTCACTGGGCATGTTTACGTCTTTTTTGCTGGGCTTTGGGCTATACGGATCAGTGTTCGTGTTCCCGATATTCTGCCAGCAGCTACTTGGTTTTACAGCAGAGCAAACAGGTTTAATTCTGTTGCCCGGAGGCCTTTTCACCATTGCGATGATGCCGTTTGTAGGTATTATGCTTAAACGAGGTATTCCGGCTCAGTTTATGGCAACGGCAGGGATGCTGTTGTTCTTTGTCTTCTCCTGGATGCTGAGCAAATCAACCCTATCGTCCGGAACAGAAGATTTCTTCTGGCCGCTGGCTATACGCGGAATAGGCATGGCTTTGCTTTTTGTGCCACTTACGACGCTCGCCATACAGGATCTCAGAGGAAGTGAACTCGGGCAGGGAACCGGCCTGAACAACATGATGCGCCAGCTAGGCGGTTCCTTCGGTATTGCCGCGCTTACTACCCTGATTCACATCCGTCAGGGATTTCACCGCAGCAACCTGCTTACAAACATAAACGAGTATAATCCAGCTTTCGTAGAGCGCTTTCAGGGGATGGTGCAGAACTTTGTGTCCAAAGGCTATACTTTCCTGGATGCGCAAGTGGCGGCTTATAAAGCCATGGAAGGAACGGTTATCAGGCAAACGCTGCTGCTCACTTATACCGATATTTACTGGATATCCGGTATCATTATGCTCTGCGCAATTCCGGTTGTATACCTTCAGAAGTTTAATAAGAATGCTAACGTGCCGGTAGACGTGCATTAATAAGTATTAACTTTACAATCAATCAACAGCGGCCATCTACTGGAAAGGAGATGGCCGCTGTTGATTGATTGTAAAGTCGTCAGATTTATCGGTAATCAGGCAAAATAAATCTTTGTCTTTGACATAACTAATAAGTAGAATACTTTAATACGGTTGCTTTGTAACAATTTCTTTCAGAAGACGAAGTCCTGCAATAGCTAACATAGTTATACAATAGGTAGTGCGCCTGCTAAATTTATCATACTTGGTAATGCAGGTTTATACTTTCGCCATAATCAGAAGCGCCCGCAGCTAAACTTTAGCAGCGGGCGCTTCTGATTATAAACTCTTTTAATGATTTCAGGCTATTATATATATTACAGGTATGCGTCTTCGTCCTCATCTGAAAGGTCAAAGGCTGCATACGCTTCTCTGGAAGTGCTGCTTAAATAAATATAAGCAGCTGCTCCAACTATTAGAAAAGCAGTGCCAACCAGGGCTAAGGAAATTTTCATATTATAGGTAAGTATGTATGCGCCTTTTTACGTCGAATGGGGAATAGGGTTTAACTAAGGCACGTGAATGAAAAATCGAAACTCGAAGCAAGCATAAATCACTGAAACTACTTGTGATATAAATTTTAAAGAGAGGATTGTGACTGGTATTAACAAAATTTGCTTTACAGAAGCAGTCAGAAATTACAAAAAGCTGGTGCGAGCTCGTACTTTTATACCACCAGAAGTATACCTGTATAGTCTAAAGAAGTATAAAACAAGAGGCCAGGCATAAAGTTTGGCCTCTTGTTTTATACTTGACTACGAAGGCATTACATATTTCTTCTATATTGGCCGCCAACTTCAAACAGCGCATTCGTAATTTGGCCGAGGGAGCAGAATTTTACCGTCTCTATCAGTTCTTCAAAGATATTGCCGTTGTTGATGGCCACCTGCTGCAGCTGCTTCAGCAGCTCCCCCGATTTGTCGGTGTTTCGCTCCTGCAGGCTATGCACCATACTTATCTGGTACTGCTTTTCTTCTTCCGTAGCCCGGATAACTTCTTTTGGAAGTACCGTCGGCGAGCCGGTTGATGAAAGGAACGTGTTTACGCCGATAATCGGGTATTCGCCCGTATGTTTCAGCGTTTCATAGTATAAACTTTCTTCCTGAATTTTGCCGCGCTGGTACATCGTTTCCATCGCGCCAAGCACGCCGCCGCGCTCTGTAATGCGGTCAAATTCCGTCAGCACAGCCTCTTCCACCAAATCCGTCAGTTCTTCAATAATGAAGGAGCCTTGCAACGGGTTCTCGTTTTTGGCTAAACCTAACTCGCGGTTAATAATTAGCTGAATCGCCATCGCTCTTCGCACTGAAGCTTCCGTAGGCGTGGTAATGGCCTCGTCGTATGCGTTGGTGTGGAGTGAGTTGCAGTTATCATAGATGGCGTACAGTGCCTGCAAGGTAGTGCGGATGTCGTTGAAGTCGATTTCCTGTGCATGCAGCGAGCGGCCGGAGGTCTGGATATGGTACTTGAGCATCTGCGAGCGGGCATCCGCTCCATACTTCAGCTTCATCGCCTTCGCCCAAATCTTACGCGCCACACGGCCAATTACCGCATATTCCGGGTCGATGCCGTTGGAGAAGAAGAAGCTCAGGTTCGGCGCAAACTTGTTGATGTCCATGCCGCGGCTCACGTAGTATTCCACAAACGTAAAACCGTTTGCCAGCGTAAAGGCCAGCTGCGAAATTGGGTTAGCGCCCGCTTCTGCAATGTGGTAGCCGGAGATAGACACTGAATAAAAATTACGGATGTTCTTGTTGATAAAGTACTGCTGCACATCTCCCATCAGGCGCAGCGCGAACTCTGTGGAGAAAATGCAGGTATTCTGCGCCTGGTCTTCTTTCAGAATATCGGCCTGCACCGTACCACGCACCGCCGCAAGCGTATGGGTTTTAATCGGCTCATATACTTCCAAAGGCAGCACCATATCACCCGTTACCCCCAAAAGCATCAGACCTAAGCCATTGTTGCCTTCCGGCAGCGGGCCCTGGTAGGTCGGGCGTTCAGAACCTTTATCTTTATAGATAGCCTCAATCTTCTGGTTGATATTTGCTTCCAGGCCGTTCTCTTTGATGTATAGCTCACACTGCTGGTCGATGGCAGCATTCATAAAGAAGCCGGTCAGTATAGCGGCCGGGCCATTAATGGTCATACTAACGGACGTCATCGGGTCGGCTAGGTTAAAGCCGGAGTATAATTTCTTGGCATCGTCGAGGCAGCAGATGCTAACACCTGCGTTGCCGATTTTGCCATAGATATCGGGCCGGAAATCCGGGTCTTCGCCGTACAGCGTTACTGAATCGAAAGCCGTTGAAAGGCGTTTGGCAGGCAAACCTAAACTCACGTAGTGGAAGCGGCGGTTGGTGCGTTCCGGTCCGCCCTCGCCGGCAAACATGCGCGTCGGATCTTCGCCTTCGCGCTTAAACGGAAATACACCTGCGGTATAAGGAAATTCGCCCGGCACATTCTCCTGCAGGTTCCATTGCAGAATATCGCCCCAGGCTTCATAGCGCGGCGTAGCTACTTTCGGTATCTGCAAATGCGACAGCGACTCGGTGTGCGTCTTTATTTTGAGTTCTTTGTCGCGTACTTTAAACACGTAAAACTCGTTTTTGTAAGCCTGGACTTTGTCTTTCCAGTTCTCGAGTAGCTTGCGGTTCTGGCCGTCCAGGTTTAGCTCTATTTCGGCGTACGCCTGCTCCAGTTGTTTCACCAGGCGGTCTTTATCTTCTACTGCTATACTTTGCACCGCCTCGATGGATTTGCGGATGCCGAAGAGTTTCTGCGCCACTTCCGCCTGCTCTTTGCTCCATTTGTCGTAGCTGCGGATGGTTTCTGCAATCTCGGACAGGTAGCGCGTGCGGGCAGGCGGAATGATGTACACTTTCTCCGATATCTCCTTTGAGGTTTTCAGGTGCGAATTGAACGCTATACCTGTCTTCTCAGAGATTTTCGCCATGATAGCGCGATACAACTGGTTCATGCCCGGGTCGTTAAACTGCGAGGCGATGGTGCCAAATACCGGAATGTCGTCGTCGCTGGTGTCCCAGAGCTGGTGGTTGCGCTTGTACTGCTTCTTCACATCGCGCAGGGCGTCCAGGGCACCGCGCTTGTCGAACTTATTCAGCGCAATGACGTCGGCAAAGTCCAGCATATCGATTTTCTCCAGCTGTGTGGCCGCGCCATACTCCGGCGTCATCACATACAGGCTGGTATCCGAATGCTCAATAATCTCTGTATCAGACTGGCCGATGCCGGAGGTTTCAAGAATAATCAAATCAAAGTCAGCTGCTTTGATAATGTCCACAGCATCCTGCACATACTTGCTTAGCGCCAGGTTGCTTTGGCGCGTGGCCAGCGATCGCATGTATACCCGCTCATTAGAGATGGCGTTCATTCGGATCCGGTCGCCCAGCAGCGCGCCACCGGTTTTACGCTTGGAAGGGTCTACGGAGATGATGGCAATCTTTTTCTCCGGGAAATCAACCAAAAAACGGCGCACCAGCTCATCCACCAAAGATGATTTTCCTGCGCCGCCGGTGCCGGTTATACCTAAAACAGGCGTTGTTCGTTGTTCGTTGTTCTTGTTGCGTGTTGCGTCGGCACTGCCTGTGATCTGGTCTTTTACTTTGGCGTATTCTTCGGGGAAGTTCTCGGCAGCGGAAATCAGGCGGGCAATGTCTTTCGGGTTTTTCTCTTTTAAATGCTTATACTCACCGTTCAGGTTTTTGCCCGTCGGGAAGTCGCACTGCTGCAGCATGTCGTTTATCATACCCTGCAAACCCATTGCGCGGCCATCGTCGGGTGAGTAGATGCGCGTAATACCGTATGCCTGCAGCTCCTCAATCTCCGAGGGAAGTATAACGCCGCCGCCGCCGCCAAACATCCGGATGTGGCCGCTGCCGCGCTCGCTCAGCAAATCATACATGTATTTGAAATACTCGAGGTGGCCGCCCTGGTACGAGGTGATGGCGATAGCCTGGGCATCTTCCTGAATGGCGCAATCCACGATTTCCTGCACCGAACGGTTGTGGCCCAGGTGAATCACCTCGGCACCCGAAGCCTGGATGATGCGGCGCATGATGTTAATGGCTGCGTCGTGGCCGTCGAACAAAGAGGCGGCTGTTACGATACGGATATGGTTAACAGGCTTGTATGGTGCTACAGTAGTATAGGTCATATATACTTAACAGTATTTTTTCAGATTTGATGCGAAGATAGGCAATTTGTACCAGGATTTTTAGGATTAGCAGATGAGCCAGGGCTTCGCAGCGTACCCTGTTCCTGCGGATAAAAAACCAGTAAGCAAGGGTTTGCAGGAACTGCGCACGCTGCAAAGTATTTGAAAACAGGTTTTCTGCAAGTATAAAAACAGGTATAAGGGCAGCTAGGATAGCTTATCGAGCTCCTGCATTTCCTCTTGCTTCTGCTCTACCGTATCCATTACCTTTTCCGGCGCCACATTTTTGGCCAGTTCATCAATCTCCGGATTATGAGATTCCGCGATGTCCATTTTCTCGGCAATGGCTCTTACCAGTTTAATGAGGTGGGTTATTTCGTGCTCCGACAGCAGGCTCACCTGTAAATCCAGCTCAGCGCGTTTGTCGGCCTGAGCGGCCATTCGGTTCTGGCTTATTAAAACAAAAGTAGAAAGGAAGATAGCTTCTACCGATGCAATCATAGCCAGCACCACGAACGACTCATCAAAAGGCTTCAGGCCCAGCCACCCCAGGTTCCAGAATACCCATATGCCGTAAAGCGCCAGGTGTATGTAAACATAAGCCATACTGCCGGCAAAGCGGGTAATGGCATCCGCTACTTTATCTTGTGTCTTTCTCTTTTTATCTTCCTGTTTCTTGCGGTTAAGTAGTGCTTCAATATTACGCTCCACCACGTGCGTCATTCTTCCTGCAGCTTCAGGAGCCATTCTGTTCTGTTGCATGGTTCTTAAATATGTTTTTATTGTTGAAGCCTTATACGGAATCTGTGTAGATGGAGACGGTAGGAATATCGGGGATAATATAAGTTTAAAATAAAGTATGGCTGCAGGGAAAAAAGTATAAAATCTGCTGTCAATTAAGCCTGAGGGGAAGGCTGCTACCAGACGATATAAATGAAGCCAGATATATTGAGTTGCGCAATAACATACAGCTACTTTTTTGTATTTCTGATAGCGCCGTGTAGCACCGGGCTGAAAAACCTTAGGTTTTCCAGAATGCAGGCCATGCTATAGAACTTATCAGGTTCTATTTCTGAATTTTCGGCCATGGCTGCTAACAATGTATCCAGCGTATCTTTAAACTTATCGTCGAACTCTTCTTCTGTCATTTCTTTTTCCTGATGGCCTGCCATAAAACAAACCATAATTAAGCTGATAAAATTTCATTGTAAGCATACAGTTTACGATGCTAAACAAAGTAGTTTTTCTTATGCAGGAGCACGCATAAGGGGGTATGAATTTGTTGTAGTATACTTAAAAACTTCTGACTTGAAGCGAAGATTTCGTAACTTTGCCTTTCGTATAGCTATTTATGAAGAACATTCGCAATTTCTGCATCATCGCCCACATCGACCACGGCAAAAGCACCCTGGCTGACCGCCTGCTGGAGTATACCTCTACAGTGGCGGAGCGCGAGATGCAAAATCAGCTGCTGGATAACATGGACCTGGAGCGCGAGCGCGGCATCACCATCAAGAGCCACGCCATCCAGATGAATTTCCCCTATAAAGGGGAAAACTATGTGCTGAACCTGATTGACACGCCGGGCCACGTAGATTTTTCTTATGAAGTGTCCCGCTCCATTGCCGCCTGCGAGGGCGCTTTGCTCATCGTGGATGCTTCGCAGGGCATTGAGGCGCAGACGATTTCTAATTTATATCTGGCTATCGGCAACGACCTGGAGATTATTCCGGTGCTAAACAAGATAGACCTGCCGCACGCCATGCCGGAGGAGGTATCGGATCAGATTATTGAGCTGATTGGTTGCAAAAAAGAAGATATTATACATGCTTCGGGCAAGGCAGGCATTGGTATAGAAGCAATCCTAAACGCCATCTGCGACCGTATTCCGGCACCGAAAGGCGATCCGGAGGCGCCGCTGCAGGCCCTTATTTTTGATTCTGTTTTTAATTCCTACCGGGGCATCGAAGTATACTTCCGCATTTTTAATGGTACACTGCGCAAAGGCGACAAAGTGAAATTTATTAATACCGTTAAAACTTACGAGGCGGATGAAATTGGTGTACTCAAGCTGAACCAGGAAGCGCGAAAGGAGATGGGTGCCGGTAACGTGGGCTACCTGATTTCAGGTATAAAGAACGCCAAAGAAGTAAAAGTTGGCGATACCATCACACATGTGGAACGTCCGGGTGCCTCTATTCAGGGTTTTGAGGACGTGAAACCAATGGTGTTTGCCGGTATTTACCCCGTAGAAACCAGCGAGTATGAGGAGCTGCGTGCTTCCATGGAAAAATTGCAGTTAAATGACGCTTCGCTGGTTTGGGAGCCGGAAACATCTGCTGCGCTTGGTTTTGGTTTCCGTTGCGGATTCCTGGGCATGTTACACATGGAGATTGTGCAGGAGCGCTTAGAGCGCGAGTTCGATATGACGGTGATTACCACTGTGCCGAGTGTGCAGTTTCATGCCTATACTACCAAAGAAAAGATGATAAAGGTGAATGCGCCTTCCGAGATGCCGGAACCGAACTACATCGACCACATCGAGGAGCCGTTCATCAAAGCGCAGATTATCTCTAAATCCGAGTTCGTCGGGCCCATCATCACGCTTTGTATGGACAAGCGCGGCATTCTGAAAAACCAAACTTACCTGACCAGCGACCGCGTGGAGCTTTCGTTTGAGATGCCGCTGGCTGAAATTGTATTCGATTTTTTTGATAAGCTTAAAACCATTTCGCGCGGGTATGCCTCGCTGGATTATGAACTGATCGGCTTCCGCCCTTCGAACATGGTGAAGCTGGACATTATGCTTAATGGCGAGAAAGTAGATGCGCTGAGTGCCATTGTGCATCGCGACAAAGCGTATGACTGGGGCAAGCGCCTCTGCGAAAAGCTGCGCGAACTGCTGCCGCGCCAGATGTTCGAGATTGCCATTCAGGCTGCTATCGGGCAGAAAATTATCTCCCGCGAAACGGTGAAAGCCATGCGCAAAAACGTGCTGGCCAAATGCTACGGCGGCGATATTTCGCGTAAACGCAAGCTTTTGGAGAAACAGAAAAAAGGCAAAAAACGCATGCGCCAGGTCGGCAATGTAGAAATTCCGCAGGAAGCATTTTTGGCCGTGCTCAAACTGGATTAGCAAGTATAGTATAGGCCCTGATGTGCTACTGCGCATTGGGGCTTATGATTTTGATGAGCTGAAAATACTTATTATAATTACTTGTAAAGAGAATAACTATAAGCTTGGAAATCTGCCATGGAAAACCCTGTGTGAGTGGCATGCGCTGGCCAGTGGAAGTAGTGCTTGATTTGTTGAGTTCGGATATGACAAAAGATGAAATTTTGGAAGATCATCTTGAACTGGAGAAAGAGAATTTTGAGGCTAGCCTGAATTTTGCAAAAGCTTGATTAAAATATAATCAAGCCCTAAGGTGTGTTTCCGTATGTCGGGCTTGTGTATATTATAGGTATATATAAAGGAAGCAAGTATGAAGGATTTTCAAGTAGGTATATATTTTGGCATTATTGCAGTAGCACAATTCTTTGTGACGCTCTTATATGAAAGTTATAACGAGGGGGAGATGTTAATGCTGCATCAATGTATCCTGTTGTATATTTGGTACCTGCTATCCTTTATAATGTGTCTTGTGGAGTTGTTATATTTTTTTCCAGAAAAGAATGGTTTCGTTTTTTGGGTTTAATGCTTTTATTTATAACTCTAACTCTCCTTGTTAATGAGATACTGAAGCCAAAGCCTCATCAACTATATAGGGTGATTATTTTGACCTCCTTTGTAATTAATGTGATTTACTTTTTTTTCATACTTAAAAATAATAAGAAAGTAGTAAAATTCTAATCTCCCACTCCTGATTTCTAACTTATAACTCATAAAATGACCCTGCTCGACGGTAAAAAAACATCCGAAGCCATTCAACAAGAAATTGCAGCCGAAGTAGCTGAAATAAAAGCTAATGGCGGAAAAGTGCCGCACCTGGCGGCTATACTTGTCGGTAACGACGGCGGCTCAGTAACCTATGTGAACAACAAAGTGCTGGCCTGCGAGCGCATTGGCTTCGGCTCCACGCTTATTCATTACGAAGACACCGTTACCGAAGAAGAACTGCTCCAAAAAATTCAGGAACTGAACGATAATGAGGAAATAGATGGTTTTATCGTACAACTGCCTTTACCGGAACACATTGACACAGAAAAGGTACTGGAAGCCGTTGATCCGCACAAGGACGTAGATGGCTTTCATCCGACGAACGTAGGCCGTATGGTAGCCGGCTTACCTGCTTACCTACCAGCCACGCCTGCGGGCATTCTGCAACTGCTGGAGCGCTACCAGATAGAAACCAAGGGCAAACACTGCGTAGTCATCGGCCGCAGCAACATCGTGGGCTCGCCTATGAGCATTCTGATGTCCAAGTGCGCTTATCCCGGCGATGCCACGGTTACGCTCTGTCACCGCAACACGATGGATTTACCCCATTATACCCGCCAGGCTGATATTATTATTTCAGCGGTTGGCAAACCCGGCCTGATAACGGCTGATATGGTAAAGGAGAGCGCTGTGGTGATTGATGTAGGCACGACGCGCGTGCCGGACGCAACCAGAAAGTCAGGGTATAGATTAAGAGGCGACGTGGATTTTGACGCCGTAGCGCCCAAGTGCAGCTACATAACGCCAGTGCCTGGCGGCGTGGGCCCGCTAACAATTGCTATGCTGTTGAAAAACACGCTAAGAGCGGCCAAAAGCGAAGTATACGCATAGCCTGCTTCAACCCAAAAATACAGGCCTCACTGAATTCGTCTGCGCCCTGCCCCTACAGTTTATTTGCCTGTATATATGGTTTTCAATCAAGCCCCGGCTTAAAGAGGTAAAAGACAATTTCCATATTTACCAAATGGAACAGAATAGGCTGTTCACCTTGTTGCTTGTCTAACTATACTGCAGGTTTTGCATGATTAGGAAGTATAAACAGGTATAAAGACCCTTTATGTATAAACGGTCATAATTATAAAATTTGGAAGCAACGAAAACATACAAAACAGCATCTATTCATACCGTACCCAAAGATGGGAGCGAACTGCCGCTGATGGAATCATTTTATACCATACAGGGCGAAGGCGCTAACACAGGCCTGGCTGCATACTTTATCCGGCTGGGTGGCTGCGATATAGGCTGCCACTGGTGCGATGTGAAAGAAAGTTGGGACGCAGAACTCCACCCGCTTACGCCGGTGGAGGAGATTGTAGCCGCTGCATCAGCATTTCCGGGCAAAGCCGTGGTGATAACGGGAGGTGAGCCCCTGCTTTATAACCTGAATCCACTTACTATGCAATTGCAGGCGCACGGCATCAAGACTTTCATCGAAACTTCAGGGGCGCACCCGCTCAGCGGCCACTGGGATTGGATCTGCTTGTCTCCTAAAAAATTTAAAGCACCTGATGCCTCTGTTTATCCTTTTGCGCACGAGCTGAAAGTGATAATTTTTAACAGAAGCGATTTTGCCTGGGCCGAGGAGCATGCTGCCTGCGTGGGCGGAAACACATTGCTATACCTTCAGCCGGAGTGGAGCAAAGCATCCCAGATAATGCCCTTGATAGTGGAGTACGTCAAAGATAATCCGAAATGGCGTGTGTCGCTGCAGACGCACAAGTACATGGATATTCCGTAAGGCCTTATGTATAAACTGGTCTTTGCTATTTTCTTCCTGGCCCTGGGTACCAATACACTCAGTCTTGCTCAAACCAAGGCATTAAGCACCAGCTCATCCAAAGCGGAGCGCTTATACTATAAAGCCGACGAGTACGCCAAAGCGCGGGATTTCGATAAGGCGCTGGAAAGCCTGGCCGATGCGATAGCCAAAGACCCCGGTTTTGCCGAAGCTTACCTGAAGGCGGCCAGCCTGCACAAGATGATGGGCCACAAGGCTGCTGTGTTCGAAAACTTAGAAAAAGGATTGCAACTGTTGCCCTACAGTCCTGCACTCGCTCCCTATTATTTTGATTTGGCTGAATTATACTTTGATCAAGGTGCCTATGAGCAGGCAAAAGCCAGGTACAGTGATTTCCTGAAAGCAGGCTTTAAAAAACCAAATCTGGTGGCAAGGGCGCAGCGGCAGGTGCTATCTGCTGATTTTGCACTCCAGGCCATAAAGCAACCGGTTAATTTCAACCCGGTGCCTTTGCCCGTGAGCATCAACAGATTTCAGTTGCAGTATTTCCCTTATACTACTGCCGATCAGCGCTTTTTTATTTATACGGCCCGCGCAGGAGGAAAACCGGAACAGGACGAAAACATCTTTATCAGCGAGCGTAAAGATGGGATTTGGCAAGCACCTGTTTCCATTTCAGATGCTATTAACTCTCCAGCCAACGAGGGGGCCGCTACTATCTCCGGCGATGGCAGGAGCCTTGTGTTTACCTCCTGTAGCCGACCCGGCGGCCAGGGCGATTGTGACCTGTACATTTCCTTCAGGACGGGCAACGACTGGAGCAAACCAACAAACATGGGCAGTACCGTTAATTCCAAAGCCTGGGATTCGCAGCCAAGCCTTTCTGCCGACGGCCGTATTTTATACTTCAGTTCCACGCGGGGCGGCGGCGTGGGCAAAGAAGATATATGGGTAACGCAGCTAAACAACGATGGCTCCTGGCAAAAACCCATGAACCTTGGTGAGCCCGTCAACTCCGCAGGTCGCGACATGGCACCATCTATACATGCAAGCGGTGCTGCTTTATACTTTGTAAGCGACGGGCATACCGGTATGGGCGGGCTTGATGTTTTTAAAGCTGCCAGAAAAGCAGGAAAATCATGGTTAGCGCCAAAAAACCTCAGTTACCCGCTCAATACGCATGCTGATGAAGGATCTATGTTTATTACTCCCGATAATAAAACAGGCTATTACTCCCGGCAGGAAACCACAAATGCAGGTCTCAGCACCATCAGGCTCTATCAGTTTGATGTGCCGGAAGAGTGGAAGAGCAGCGCCAGCAGTACCTTTGCGCAAGGGCGGGTGCTGGATGTAAACACCAAAAATCCGGTTGCGGCGCAAGTACAGCTTTACGATGTAGAGGCAGATTCACTGGTGCAACAGGTGGCTTCTGATAAGATAACGGGCGAATATACCGTCGTGCTGTCGGAAGGTAAGCAATATGCTTTGTATGTGAGCGCGCCCGGATACCTGATGAAAAGCCTGAGCTTTGATTTTACCACGTCAAAAGCTTTAACACCGGTAACCCTCGATGTATACCTGGAGCCGCTGAAAACTGGCGCAACGGTGGTGCTCCACAACCTCTTCTTTGATACGGGCAAGTATAAGTTGGAGCGAAAGTCGAAGACGGAAGTGAATAAATTGATTGCATTTATGCAGCAAAACAAAGATATCCGAATCGAAATATCCGGCCATACCGATGATGTGGGCTCAGACAAAGATAACCTGGAACTGTCGGAGAAGCGCGCCAAAGCCGTGGTAGATTATATGGTAGACAATGGCATCAGCAACAGCCGCATCCGGTACAAAGGCTATGGGGAAAGCAAACCAATGAAACCTAATACTTCTGAAGATAACCGGCAGTTGAACCGCCGCATTGAGTTGCAGGTGCTGTAGGGATTTTATTCATTTATTATTTTTCGTTTGTCGGGAAAATGTTACAATGCTTAAACTATGATGTAGCATTCCGCAAGTATAAACAGCAAGCAGAACAAGGTATAAGTCACATATAAATAACAAAGGCTGGTTTAACGACCAGCCTTTGTTATTTATATGTGACTTATACTTAAGAAAATAGCTAAATCAAAACGATGTTCTTCTATTCAGTTAAACATTGATAAACAGAATTCCATCTTCAATTTATGTATCTTCAAGTTTTCAAATGTACTTTATCTACTATCTGTTCTCTATAGGAACATAATCACGTTCTGTTTCGCCTACGTATACCTGGCGTGGTCGTCCGATTGGCTCCTTATTTTCACGCATTTCCTTCCACTGGGCAACCCAGCCCGGCAGGCGGCCAAGGGCAAACATCACTGTAAACATATCGGTAGGAATACCCAGCGCACGGTAAATAATACCAGAGTAAAAGTCTACGTTGGGGTATAATTTACGATCTATAAAATATTGGTCAGTCAGGGCAGCTTCTTCCAGCTCTTTTGCAATGTTCAGGATTGGGTCCTTTATGCCGAGGGCTGCCAGCACATCATCGGCTGCTTTTTTTATGATTTTAGCGCGCGGGTCAAAATTTTTGTACACACGGTGTCCGAAACCCATCAGGCGGAACGGATCGTTTTTGTCTTTTGCCTTTGCTATAAATTTCTTCGAGTCGCCGCCGTCCTTTATTATTTCTTCAAGCATTTCAATCACTGCCTGGTTAGCGCCGCCGTGCAGCGGGCCCCACAGCGCACTAATACCGGCTGAAACCGAAGAATACAGGCTGGCATTGGCAGAACCTACCAAACGTACAGTAGAGGTAGAGCAGTTTTGCTCGTGGTCAGCGTGCAGAATCAGCAGCTTGTTCAGCGTATCCACCACCACCGGGTTCACCTCATAATTCTCGGTCGGAAAAGCGAACATCATCTGCAGGAAATTGGAGCAGTAGTCGAGGTTGTTTTTAGGATAATTAACCGGATGGCCTACAGAATTTTTGTAAGACCAGGCAGCTATTGTTGAAATTTTTGCTATTAAACGAATGATAGATAAATCAACCTCTTCTTTAGACTGGTTCGGGTT
>Ga0210040_10000953_pt1 | contig 46007 bp, 38 predicted proteins | sample CryGeyCG12114_NA_FD_185462 | JGI IMG/M metagenome (GOLD analysis project Ga0210040, IMG submission 185462) | Groundwater microbial communities from aquifer - Crystal Geyser CG19_WC_8/21/14_NA (SPAdes) (version 2) | ecosystem: Environmental > Aquatic > Deep subsurface > Groundwater | place: USA...
TTTCTGTTCCAGATGCAGGCCATCACCAACATTGAGGTGCTGAATGCTTATAACGTGAAAAAAATTGTAACGGCCTGTCCGCACTGCTTTAATACCATCAAAAACGAGTACCCGGATTTGGGCGGCAACTATGAGGTAATCCACCACTCCACCTTTTTGCAGCAGCTGATAAACGATGGCAAAGTACACGTGCAAGGCGGCGAGGCTTTTAAAGGCAAGCGCATTACCTACCACGACTCCTGCTACCTGGGCCGCGCCAACAATATTTATGAAGCGCCCCGCGACGTGCTGGCCGCCCTGGATGCTGACCTGGTAGAAATGAAGCGCAGCCGCGCTAACGGGCTTTGCTGTGGAGCCGGTGGTGCCCAGATGTGGAAAGAACCGGAGCCCGGCCAAAAAGATATCAACATAGAACGCACAGAGGAAGCTCTGGCCACCCTGGGCACAGGCAACAGTGTAATAGCCACTGCCTGCCCGTTTTGCATGGTGATGATGAGCGACGGCGTGAAGAACAAGGAGCAGGAAGAAAATGTAAAAGTTTTCGACATTGCCGAACTGATTGCGCAGGCCGAAGGGTTGAGTAAGTAAATGATAATAGTTGATTGATGATTGTTGTTTGTTGAATGGCTGATACTTTTCTGACTAATCCGCTGGTGCGAGCTTGCAGCTCGTACCTCTACATTTAAAGAAGAAAAGTACGAGCTGCAAGCTCGCACCAGCGGGCAAGATAAAATAGTAGCTCAGGTTTATACTTATACATTGGCAGCAAACCTATATTTGCTTCGTAGGAGCAAAGGTAGCCGGAAACTACGCACAACAGAGATTTTAACCAGTTAACAGTTCAACCATTAAGCAATTTAACAATCAGCAATTAACCTACTCTATGTATATTCCGTTTGACGAATTGCCGCCGCATGCACGCCTCTGGATTTACCAGGCAAGCAGGCCGCTGACTGAAACAGAACAGGCTGAAATAAAACCTGTTCTGCAACGTTTTGCAAAGGAGTGGAGCAGCCACGGCAAAGATCTGGAGGCATCGGCAACGCTGCTGCACAACCGGTTTCTGGTGCTGGCCAGCAACGAAAGCGCCACTTCCGCCAGCGGCTGCTCTATCGATAAGTCGGTGCATTTTGTACGCGAACTGGAGCAACAGCTGCGGGTTTCTTTTTTTGACCGCACCCAACTGGCTTTTTTGAAAGAAGGGCAGGTAGAAATGGTTGCGATGCAGGAGCTGAAAAGCAGCGTGGCGGCAGGCGAAATAGATAAGAACACCTTATACTTCGATACGTTAATACAGCAATATGGAGAACTGCAGGAGGCATGGCCACGGCCTGCCGGCCATAGCTGGCTTTCCAGGTATTTCTAATCCGGCTAAAACTAACTATACTTGTTCATACATCAGATGCTACAGAAGCCTATCACCCAGAAACTGAAGTCCATCAGCTTGTTGCTGCTGCTTGTGCTGTTGCTCGGCGCCTGCGGCACAGGCAAATATCTGAGCAAAGGCGACAAACGCTTTGAGCAGGAACAATACGAACGGGCTATCGGGTATTACCAGCAGGCCCTGGCTAAAGAAAGCGGTTCCGGCGAAATAAATTTCAGGATTGCGGAAGCTTACCGTCGCTCCAACCGCATAGCACAAGCCGCGGAATACTATAAAGCAGCACTAAACGGTGGCTTTAAACGGGAAGATACTTACTACTACTATGGTCAGGCACTGAAAGCTAACGGCCAGTACGAGGAGGCTTTGAACGAGTTCCGGGATTATGCACGCGTGGGTACCAATCCGCAGTTAAAGGCGTTGGCAGCCAAAGAAGTAGAAAACGCCGGCATCATCAGCGATATTCTGAACAGCAATCAGAAGTATGAAGTACAAAACTTGGCGGCCCTCAACACGCAGGCCTCAGAATTTGCCCCCTATGTGCTGAAAAACGAACTGATATTTTCCTCTACGCGGGGCGGCGGGAAGCCATACTTGGGCAACGGCGAAGGTTTTCTGGATGTTTTCGCTGCCACTGTGACGGAGGATGCGGCCTCGCTTACCGATTCTGCCGCAGCGGGTGTGGTAGTGCATAAGTTTAAAGGTATAAATATAGAAGGCTTGCACGATGCGCTGGCTACTTTTGCAAACGATGGCGGCACTTTGGTATTTGCACGTAGCAACGAAGGCACTAAAAAGGGCCGCCAGAATGTAGACCTGTTCCTGTCGTTGAACCGAAATGGTACTTGGTCCGAACCCAAGCTGCTCAACATAAACGACCCAAACGCTTGGGATTCTTCGCCGGCTTTCTCGCCCGACAGTAAAACTTTATACTTCTCCTCGAGCCGCAAAGGCGGACTAGGAGGGAACGATATTTATAAATCCACGATGAATGGTAACGGCGGCTTTTCGGCTCCTGAAAACCTGGGGCCAGGTATAAACACGGAAGGCAACGAAAGCTTTGTATCTGTTGGCCCGGATGGTACTTTATACATTGCTTCGGATGGTTTGCCGGGTTTAGGTAATCTTGACCTGTTCCGTGTAGAGAACGGCATTCCTGTAAACATGGGCCAGCCTGTCAACTCGCCCGGCGATGATTTTGGCATATTTTTACAGGATTCCACCGCCGGCTATTTCTCCTCGAACCGCGAAGGCGGCAGGGGCAACGATGACTTATACTATTTCGGCAAGCCACGGCGCAAGCAGGTTGTATTTGTGGTGGATGGCACATTATACCAAGTGCGTGAGGGCGCCGGCCAGCGTACCGCCGTGCCCGACCGCTCAGTTGTACTGCTGGACGACCAAGGCAAACGTATCGACGGTGTTGTGACCATTACCGGTGGCAAATTTTCCTTCACTCTGGACTCAGCCTCTGCTTACTCGGTCATAGCCGAAAAGCCCGGCTTCTTTACCGCCCGCCAGAGTATAACCACCGTAGGGAAGACGCCGCCGCAGAGCGAACTCCACGAAGGGAAAAACGAAGTACGCCTGACAGCGACGCTGGTGTTGAACGAGATTGTGAAAGAGAAATCGATTGTGTTGGAGAACATCTTCTACGATTTCGACAAAGCTGAGATTCGCCCTGATGCGGCCGTGGAACTGGATAAACTGGTGCAGATATTAGAGGACAATCCAAAGATTTCCATTGAACTGAGTTCACATACCGATGCCCGTGGCAGCGATACTTATAACCAGGCGCTCTCACAGCGCCGCGCTGAGTCAGCCGTAGAATACATTATTTCCAAAGGCATCGACCGATCACGTATCACAGCCAAAGGTTACGGCGAGAGCCGCCTCATAGTTCCCAACGCTACCACCGACGAAGAACACCAGCGCAATCGCCGCACCGAATTTAAAGTGGTGCGCGTGGAGGAGTAGGAATACGCAGTAGCGAAGTATAAATGATGAGCGATACGTAGTTTAGGGAAAGTTTTAGAGGGAAGGGCAGAGATAATAGCTGTAAGAAAACAGCATTGTTTCCGCCCTTCCTATTAAGAGTTATACAGGCATATTAAACTGCCTTTTTGCAAACTGTTGGCAGCAGTTTATGCGCCTCTTTTCATTGCTGATATGCGCTTATGCTTGTTTAAGTTTTTCAATGTCAAACTTATTCATTTGCATAAATGCTTTACTTACCCGCTCTGCCCTGGTTGGGTCACTTAATAGCTGCTGTAAAACAGTGGGTACAATTTGCCACGAAACCCCAAACTTGTCTTTTAGCCAGCCACACCTGCTTTCTTGTCCGCCTTCGGTTAGTTTGCCCCAGTAATAGTCAATCTCATCCTGCGTTTCGCAGTCCACAACAAAGGATACGGCTTCATTGAATTTAAAGTGAGGCCCGCCGTTCAGGCCCATAAACTTGGTGCCATTAATTTCAAAAGTTACAACCATGGGTGTGTCTGCCATAATCTTTGAATTCTTAAAAATGGAGCAATAAAATTCTGCTGCTGCTTTGGCTTGTCCGTTAAACCATAGGCATGGGTAAATTGGCTTTATCATAAGGCGTTGTTTCTCTCTGCATAACTTTTAAAACTGTTCAGGATTCCCTGCCAGCCGCTTTGCTGCATTTCAAGCGGAAGCGTATTTTCTGCTTCAAACATTTGCGTAACTTTAGTTTGGCTGCCATTATCGAATAGCCTATTCAATAAGTTTATGAAGTTGAATTTTAGTATATACAACTCAAAATAGAAACCCATACTACCTTCTTTCGCTGCCATAGTAGTTTTAGATTTCCTGCTGTGTCAATTTTTGTTCCTTTTACCAGCAGTTTCATTATCAACTATTGTTACAGCGTGCAGACTTGGCAATGCTTTCTTTTCTGAAAAAATGTCTTTGTATTATTGTTACAAGCTTGGTACGGCAGAGGCACTTTGCCGTAAAGGTTGCTTATATGAATCAGGCAGTTTACGGAGCTTGTGGTAGTAATTGTAGGACGTAGCCAGAATGGCGAAAATTAGAAGCGGGAAAAGTGTCTGGCTGTGGAAGCCGTCTACTGCCCAATGGCTGACAAAAGCAGCAATCATGGTTATGCCAAAGCCTGCATAGGCCCATTCCTTAACCCGTCCTTTTACGAATGGCAGCACCAAAGCCAAAGCACCTGCAACCTTAAAAACCGTCAGCATTACCCTGAAGTAGTCCGGGTAGCCTAAGTGCCGGATGCCTTCTACCGCAAGGTCTGTATGGGATGTTAAGGCGGGCATCACGCCTTCGAATAGAAATATTATTCCTGTCGTTGTCCAGTAAATAATTTTGGTTGTTTTGGCTGTTGTCATATTTCCTGAAGTATTTGGTTGCCACAAAGTAAATGTATTATCCGGACTAGGATGAGGTGTGATCAAGACATTTTGGGGGGTATTTGCGACAAAGTGAAACTTCAGTTAGTGCTTGCTTTTTCTTGGGTTAACAGTCAAGTATAAGCATAATGCGGACTAAAACTTAGCATTTTAGCCCGCATTATGCTTATATAATGTTGTGTTTTCGTTGTCCCGTCTTTTATAAATTTCTTTACCAATTCTATTTATGTGGTCAAGAAATTCAAGGTTAGTTATTTTATCATAAATGGAAATATCAAATTTGTATGGCAACATCAAATCATCTAAATCGAACTCAATTTTCGTTTGTAAACTCAAATCTATACTTTTCCCTTTTAAAGTAAGGTCTATGTCTGAAGCAGGTTTGAAGTTACCCATTGCTCTTGAGCCATAAATCAACACTTCTTCTATTTGTTGATATTTTGAGAAGACTGCTTTAATGCCGGAAATTTCCTTTGTTGTTAAGCCTAAATCAACCATTTTATAGAAGTTTTCCTTGTTCTCCACTCCTTTTAATCTCCATCCTTTTTTTGAATTCTAAAAATGCCGGATAATATTCATTCAGTATTTTGGAATAAATCTCATTCGCAGTTTCTTCATTATATGTATGGGAAGTTTTATTTCGGCTACCAATCATATCCATCCAAATATTACCGTCTGATACTAATTTTAACTGAAAAGCTTCTCTTGTTGCGTCTCTACTACCTCCAACATCAGTATTACCTTGGTATATAGCATAATCTTTCATTACATTCCAAGCCAATTCATGGGTATATTCAAACCGTTGTATTAACCCCTCCTTAATCATTTCATCTAACACATAGCCTAAATCACTATCATCAATAGGCTCGTTTTCATCTATAAAATTATGCTTAACATATTCAATTGCATGAGAGAGTTTGAGAAATGCTTTTACAAAGTTTGAAAATCTCTGTTTCCATCTTATGTCTTGTTCCATTTTCTGTAATTATTTTTAACTAATAATGCCTATATTAAATTACTTTTTAACTCAAAATGCTTTTTCAATGAATAGAATTGAGAATTTGTGTTGTGTAGAAAGCCAGTTTTTACTTTAAAAATTCATTCAACTTGCCACGAAGTTCTTCAAGTCTTGGTTTTAGAAAACTTTCATGAGATTTGTAATAGTCAGCAATCATATTAACTTTTGAATCGTCATCCACTTCTTCTCTCAAATTGGTTTTGGAATACCCAGAATTAATATCGGTCATATAGTGCACCAAGAAGAATAATATTTAAATTTATACTTCTATGTATTGGTAATTCTTCACTTGTCTACTCCAATTTCCCCCTGTGTATCTCCATACTTTCAGAGATATTTCGTCTTCGTCATATTGGGCTGTTCCGATCGACAGGGCCTTTACATCAGTATTTCTTCTGTATTGAGCATCTATTTTGTCGTCGTCATTTACGGGTACGATTGGTTTGTGCTTTAGATGTCGAGGTGATTTCATTTGGTTGTATTTTTAAATTGGCTATAAATAGCGTATAGCACACATAAACATACAGTTTATTGTCGATATTGACAGATAATGGTAACTGAATTATCAAATATACTATATACTTCTTATGATATAAAGTAGCCTGCGGGTGGTGTCCTTCTTTTTCAAATTATCAGAACAAGCTACCCAAAGTCCGGTAGTCTGGCGCTAATTACTGAATTTGTGTCAGGCATAGTGGTTTTATATAATGGGCCAAATCCATAATCATAAAACACAATACATAAATACCTGATAAGCTTTGCAAGGAAAGAAAGCGAGAGCATAGGTCAAACTGAATGTGTTTTCTGTAAAAACCGGGAATGCTGAACCCGGCTTGTAAAAAGTTTTAAAGCATTAGGGAAGCAACAGTTCACAATTATTGGAGAGAAAAAATAACACTAATATTATACTTTCGGCACGGATATTATACTTCAGGCTGCCGCTATTCCCGATGCCTTCCTTAAATTTGCAGGCAAACCTCCCAGCTATGGAAAACAGATACTTGCGCCGCGGCGTATCAGCCTCTAAAGAAGATGTGCACAACGCCATCAAAAATATAGACAAAGGGCTTTTTCCGAAAGCGTTCTGCAAAATCATTCCCGACATGCTCACCGGCGATCCGGATTACTGCGCCATTATGCATGCCGACGGCGCGGGCACCAAATCCTCGCTGGCTTATATGTACTGGAAAGAAACCGGCGACCTGAGTGTGTGGAAAGGAATTGCACAGGATGCTGTGGTTATGAACACGGATGATTTGCTTTGCGTGGGCGCTACGGACAATATCCTGCTTTCGTCCACCATCGGGCGCAACAAAAATCTGGTACCCGGCGAGGTGATTGCCGCCATCATCAACGGCACCGAAGAAGTGCTGCAGATGCTCCGCGACAGCGGCATAGGCATTTACAGCACCGGCGGCGAAACAGCTGACGTAGGCGACTTGGTGCGCACCATTATTGTAGACAGCACCGTAACCGCCCGCATGCGCCGCGACGAAGTTATCTCGAACGATAACATACAACCAGGCGATGTGATTGTCGGCTTCGCCTCTTCGGGGCAGGCGAAGTATGAAGATGAATACAACGGCGGCATGGGCAGCAACGGCCTCACCTCCGCCCGCCACGACGTGTTCCATAAATACCTTTCCGCCTCCTATCCCGAAAGCTACGACCCGCAACTGCCCGTTGATTTGGTATACTCCGGTAACTATAAACTAACGGATGTAGAGCCGGAAACAGGCCTGGAGATGGGTAAGCTGGTGCTCTCGCCCACGCGCACCTATGCGCCCATTGTAAAAGAAATTCTGAACCGGCACCGCCCGCACATCCATGGCATGGTGCACTGCAGTGGTGGCGCGCAAACCAAAGTATTGCACTTTACGGACAAGGTACACATCATCAAAGACAACCTGCTTCCGGTGCCGCCGCTGTTCCGCATTATACAGGAGCAAAGCCACACCGACTGGAAAGAAATGTACAAGGTCTTTAACATGGGCCACCGCCTGGAGATTTACCTGCCAGAAACTTACGCACAGGATCTGATCTCTATTTCTAAATCGTTTGGTGTGGATGCACAGATAATTGGCCGTGTTGAAGCCAGCAACAGCAACGAACTAACCATAAAAAGCAGCCATGGTGAGTTTTATTATCAGTGATAAACTCTTATTCCCGGAAAACCCGGCAGGCTTTGGCATTATACGCTGTTATCTCAGAAGGTCTTAGCTAAACCTAGCGGATTTATGCTATCAGCAATGCTATTTAGAAGCTATACTCCAAAGTTACGGGTACTATGCAGGTAACTTTAATTTCTTTTTCCTGAAAGACGTTACTTTTGCTACTTTTGAATAAGGCGCAAAGATTCCTAACATAACATAGGCGGTATTTATAACGGTATTCAGGGCCGGAAAGGAGCTAAAAACCATGTTACTTTTACACTAAAACATTCCTATAAATAAATGATTTAAAGCGGTATTTTTCTGATAGTTAAACCCCTAAATTTTTATTTTATGAGAAAGAAAATCTTTACCCCCCCTCATCCGGTAAGCTGCTACGGCTGCTGCTGTTTTTATTTCTCTCTACCACTGTACTTTTCTGGGGCTGCGATAAAGCCAAAGAAGCGGTGCAGCCTGCCGCAAAAGCAATTGCCGCCACGCAGGTGCAAACTATAAAAGACGGCAATGCAAAAGAAGACAAAGACGACAAGTACAAAACCGACAAAACCGGCCAGTACGTGAGCAAAGACGTGCAGGTGCCCGATAATGGCGGCAAAGAAAGGCTGACCCGCCCGAAGTTTGATGCGGCAGATGCTATAAACTCTTTGTCAGTACCGCCAGATGAGCCTTGCGATCCAAATACAACAGACTGCGGCGGAACAACTACGCCAACAGTAACATCTACTTTTGTGAGTTCTGTAGGAAAAGGTGCTATTCCTGTAAGTTATAATCCTAGTGGTTATATCTATGCATTACGTGTAATAATAGGCGACGATCCGTATATTCAACCCTCGATAGGGCATGTAAAGATAAATGCCGATTTAAATAGAGGTGCCGGAGGGAAGTATATATATTTAACATTTACTCGTGATACAAGTTATACAAAAGAAAACTATACTTACCCGGAAACTTACACCACGCCAATAACTAGTTTGGAGGTTGTTAGCTATTCTCAGGCTTGTTGGACAGTAGGGTCACCTTATACCTGTGACACCAATCCTGACCGCGATTGGAAATATATATTTAAATTTAATGATTCTAATGGTTTGAGTTCTATTCCTGACTTAAATGACGGCGCAGGCGGGAAGTACATTTTTGGGCATGTATGCCGCCTCAATTATTATAGTCCTCCAATCAAGGAGGTAGGTGTGATTTATGGAAACAGTAGCTCTATTACCCCTCCTACAGGTTGGGTTAAGGTGCCTGGTGATTTGAACGAAAATGCAGGCGGAGATTACATTTACTTTTGCTACAAAAAATAACAAGCATTTCTGAGAGGGCTCTTAGCGTTTGCTAAACCCTCTTTGAAGTTTAAATAACTATAAAAGTTATGAAGGCATTTCTCATCTTTTGTTCCCTGATTCTCTTTTCCGGGTCAGTAGTAGCGCAAACAACTGATTCTGGTATAGCAACAGAACGTAAGTTTTATGTAGGTTTAGGCTTAACCAACATCAGCTATCATATCTACTATAAAAACTCCCAGGCACCAGGAGATATAAACACAGGCTATTTTGGGCCAGTGTTTATACACCTGGGATATAAACTGAACGGCAAGGCAAACTTGCAGGTAGGGCTGGCCTATGGAGGCAGCAAAAGTAAAGATGACGGGTTTGCATCTTCAACGGATACAGTACAGTATAGCTTCTATTCACGCACACGTGTAGTGGCTTTACCGGTAACTTTGCACCACGATTTGTTTCGTGCTTTCAGGCGCTTTCCCGTGTACGCCACTGCTACCCTGATGCCTGCCTATGGCATGTCTAAATCAAGGACGGAGGAAACACGTGATTCGGGCACTACAACATATTGGTTAAAAGAGACTGGGTTAAACGTTTTTGCAACAGCCGGATTCGGATTTAACTACAGGATAAGCAACCGCCTTCAGGGGTATGCAGAAATACTTCCTTTTAAGTACAACATAACGGGAAGAAATTCCAAAGATCTGGATTGGGAGCAGTATGCGTCAAAATCCAGGCAGCTTTATAGGTCTTTAGGTTTTGGAGTTAATTATAGTTTATAACAAATTTATTCAAATAATATATGGGTGGATTGAATGCCCCGGGATTTGAATGAAAATATAGGAAAAACCTCATAATATTATCAGAATTTGTGGAGCGTTTCCTACTCTTCACATTAAATAACCAGCAGAGTTCCCCTTCCAATCCGCTGCTCTACAGCAAAATCCGCATCAATTACAGGTAAAATTGGAATAGTTATATTAATAAGTGCCTGCTTGCTGTTTCAGGCTATCATTAATTTTGAAAATATTATATGGATAGCTGACTTATATTAAAATAATTTTAAATTACTCAGCATAAGTTTGCTTCTGATTTAATATAAATCTATAATTGTGAACCAAACAATGTATTCTTTTAAAGCAAAGAAGTAAATGTAACTCTATGTATAGCATATTGTCTCTTTGCTATAATATACTGTAAGCTTGAAGGTTACACTTTTTGCTTAGAAATAAAAGTAAAAACACCTCGTAGCCATATTCTGTGCTGGCGCAACAGCCAGAAATACATCATGCCTAATGCAGCGGCTTTCTATTGCCTTTCGCAAAGCTACTGGTCAGCAGGTGCCAAATATGCAATTAATTTTATTCACCTTAAATCAAATCATAATGACAAGACAATTACTACTGAGTTTTGCTCTGATGTTTATGCTGGTTTACCAAGTGGCGGCACAGGGTAGGAACGTGTCTGGTACGGTAACGGATCAGGCGACTGGACAAGGATTGCCGGGGGTATCGGTGGTTGTGAAAGGGACCACAGTGGGAACGGCTACAGGTATAGATGGCACCTATACCATTTCTGTTCCGACTGAAGGTCAGATGCTCGAATTCCGCTATATAGGCTATCAGACTGTAGAACGCGCTATAGGCAATGAAAGTACCATAAATGTAACGCTTGGCGTAGACCAGAAACAGCTGGAAGAAGTGGTTGTAATAGGCTATGGAACGCAAAAGAAATCTGAAATTACAGGAAGTATTTCTAATGTAAATGGGGGAGCGCTGGCGGATAAGCCGGTAACTAGTTTTGAAAGCGCGCTGAACGGTAGGGCTACTGGTGTAAACATTACTGCAAATTCGGGCGTTGTAAACCAGGCTCCGGTATTCCGTATCAGAGGTACAAACTCTCTTTCTTTAAGTTCTTATCCATTAATTGTAGTGGATGGTGTGCCAACATTTACGAATGAGAATGAGTCAAACCTGGGATATGCAGCTACAAACCCCTTGTCATCAATTAACCCTGCTGATATTGAAAGTGTAGACATCGCAAAAGATGCAGCAGCAACTAGTATTTATGGTAGCCGTGCAGCAAACGGGGTCGTATTTATTACTACCAAAAAAGGAAGACAAGGTACAGCCAAAGTTGCTTTCCAATCCTGGGTTGGCTTCAGTAAGGCAAACAGACTGCCAGATGTATTAAACGCAGAACAATACGTGGAAATCAAAAATGAAGGTTTAATAAACGAACAAACCTATGATCCGCAGACAAACTATTATGGCTTATCAAAAGATGCCAATGGCAATGTTATAGATACCAGATGGTACGATTATATTTATCAGACTGGGTTATCACATAACAACAATTTAAGCATTTCAGGAGGAAGCCAAACTACAAAATACTACGGATCGGTAGGCTACACGAAACAAGATGGTATTTTCAAGGAAAATAGCTTTAATCGTAAATCAGCCATGTTCAATGTTGATAATACTACTACTTCATGGCTAAGCGTTGGTGCAAAAATTAACTATGTAAATGAGAATAATGCATCAGCAATGTCTACAGGTTCTGCAGGTAATTCTTCAGCATCAGGCGGGATGTCCAGGCTTGCATTGATCTTGGCGCCAATTGTGGCTCCATATAATAATGATGGAACCTATAATAGTACTTCAAACGGCTACCTGGGTCTTCAGGACAATGCAGGTCACTTAAATCAATCCCGCTTAGGATTTTATAATCCGGAACCATCATTGAATAACAACTATTCAAGAAACGAAGTCAACAACATACAATCAAATGCCTATATCCAGGTTACCCCTTTGCCATGGTTGTCTGTTAGAAGTTTATATGGGATTGATTATAGATACACTACATACAACTCTTATTATAGCCCTCTTAGCGGTGAGGGAATTGGCGCGAATGGTAGCAGTAGTAGTGCAAATGCCAATCGGGAAAGATGGATTTGGACCAATACTGCAACAGTGGATAAAGTTTTTGCAGATAACCATGGTTTTAACTTGTTAATTGGCCAGGAGCAGCAAAAAACAAATGGAAGTCAATTTGGCTTGCAGCGCCAGGGCCAGACGGATCCGTTCTACAGTAATATCCAGGGAGGATGGCAAAATGTATTTGATGCCAATACCGACAACCAGGTTTTCGACAACTATCTTTTTTCATTATTCAGCCGTGTGCAGTACGACTACAAACAAAAGTATTATGCTACTGCAAATTTTAGACAAGATGAGTATTCCGCTTTAGGTCTTAATAATAAAAAAGGAAATTTCTGGGGCTTCTCTGCCGGGTGGGAGATCGTGAAAGAAGATTTCTGGACTTCAGCGGGACTAGATAAGATATTCAGTAACTTTAAACTTAGAGCAAGTTATGGTAAAGTTGGGAATATCGGAGGCCTGAGTGACTTTGGGGCATTAAATACCTACTCTGCTATCCTTTATGGCGGCCAGCCTGGATTAGTATATTCAGCTACAGGTAACCCGGACCTTCAGTGGGAAACCAGTAAGAAAACAGAGGTAGGTGTGAACTTTGGATTGTTTGGCAACAAATTAACAGGTGAACTGGCTTATTATAAAAATAATATTGACGGGCTTATTTTTGGTGTTCCACTTCCTCCGTCTACGGGGGTACCAAACGCATCTGATAATACTATCCTGCAGAACGTTGGTAAAATGTACAATCGGGGAGTCGAATTTTCGCTAAGCGGCAGCCCGGTGATCAAGGATGACTTTTCATGGAACAGTTCCTTCAATATCACCAGCAATGAGAATAAGGTAACTTCCTTAGCAGAAGGCGTACCCAGCATTATTATAGGCAGTGTAGATGCTTTTAGTATCACACTTCCGGGTTATTCGGCGGGCATGCTGTATGCTATCCCTACAGGCGGAGTAGATCCGGCTACAGGCCGGAGAATCTTCATCAGTAAAGAGGGGGGAAGAAAAGTATACTATCAGCACACAGTAAATTCTTCTTCACCATCTGCCTATCAGTGGTCGTACGAAGATGGCACGCAGGCTCCTGCTATTACACCTGCTGCAGATGCTATTCCTTATAAAAATTCAGCACCAAAAATATTTGGTGGCTGGAACAATACTTTCCAGTACAAGGCTTTTGAATTGAATGTTTTAATGACCTACCAACTGGGTGGTTACATGAACAATGGAACACAATCAACGATGAGAGATCAGCGTTTCTGGAACAATTCTACAGATATATTACGCCGCTGGCAAAATCCAGGTGACGACACCGATATCCCAAGAGTTGTAAATGGAGATAACGTATCTAATGGTAATACAATGCCCCTCGATATCAACATTAGCTCTACGGATTTTGTAAGGCTAAAAAATGTAATGTTATCATACAATGTTCCAGTAAGTTTCCTGTCTAAGTTAAAGCTAAGCAGTACCCAATTGTATGTAAGCGGACAAAACCTCGCCTTGTTAACCAAATATAGCGGAATGGATCCTGAAGTAACGACGAATGCAAATAATGCCATTACGCAGGGGATAGACAAAAACCAAGCACCCAACGCCAGAACAATTACCATTGGTTTGAATGTTGGCTTTTAATAACCAGTTAAAAAATCAGATAAGATTAGATTCTCTTTAAAATATATGATTATGAAAAGATCAATGGGAATGTTTAAGTATAAACACCAGTTTAAAAAGTTACTGCTGTTCAGCAGTTGCTTACTTCTTTTAGCTGCTTGCAACAAAGATGAATACCTCAATCCTAACCCAACTACCTTAATTACTGATGAGACCGCCTTTAGCACAAAAGAGCGTATTCAGAACCAGATCAATGGTTTATATGCCACTTTAAAAGCAGGTAGTTTCCTGGGTAGTTTTTATTATATCGCAAGTGACATCCGCTCTGGTGATTTCATTAGTTCCAACATGAATGCTGCAACCGGATCTACTACGTACCAGTTACTCACGCAAACTACTACAAATGATGTAGTTAATATATGGGAAAGCGGATATCAAGCAATCAATGCCTGTAATGTTTTTATCGATGGGATGGACCAATATGGAACAGCAGTAGCAGGAGAAACACTTTCTGCAAATTATATTGCAGAAGCGAGATTAATCAGAGCTCTGGCTTATTATGATTTACTTCAGTTATATGCCAGACCATATGTTGATGAAGCAGGTTCTAAGCCAGGGTTACCTTTAAGGCTTACAGCTAATAAAACCCCAGGGAATTATGACTTGGCACGAAGCTCTGTGAAAGAGACTTATGAGCAAATCCTTATGGATCTTGACTTTGCAGAAGCTAACCTTCCATTAAACTATAGCTCTCCGTTTCTAAACACTACCCGTGCACACAGAAATACAGCAATAGCACTTAAAACAAGGGTATACTTAAGTATGCAGGATTATGAAAATGTGATTACTGAAGCCAATAAAATTGTATCACAGTCAGCACCATTCTCTGCAACAACAGGTGTGGGGAATGAACTTGCAGCTTCTATAGAAGACGTTTTTAGCCCACCTTATACCACTAATGAGTCTGTTTTTTCTATGCCGTTTACTAACAATGATGCACCTGGCACAGCCATTCCACGGTATTATTTACCGGGAACAGGTGACGGCGGTACGGCAACGAGTAACGGAGCAGGTGAATATTCTCTTAATCCTGATGGCATTGTTGCAGATCCGAGCTGGACTGCTGCTGACGCACGCAGAGCCTTCATTAAAATCGGAACGACCACAAAAAAGCCATGGCTTAATAAATTTACTCAGGCCTCCCCATATACCGATTACATTCCGGTTATCAGGTATGCTGAAGTATTGCTTAATCTTTCTGAGGCCTTAACAAGAAGCTCGATGACGGTAGATACCAGGGCTGTTGAGCTGTTAAATGCTGTGCGTAACCGCTCTGATAAAAGCGTTACTTATACTCCTGAGGATTTTCCTGGTGCCTCAGATTTGATTGCTTCAGTTTTAAAAGAACGCCATATTGAATTCTTAGGAGAGGGGATTCGTAACGCTGATATCATGCGCCTGGGGTTAGACATTCCAGCTAAGCCGGCACACTCAGTACCAGCCGCTACACCAGCATCACCAAACTATATTTTCCCAATTCCGAGTGATGAGCTTATATTAAATAAACTCATGGTAAACAACTAAATTTAATCTCTTAGATGTCAAATTCCCCGCCTCTTAAGGCGGGGAATTTGACATCTAAACAAGTAATAATATGATACTGAAATGCAATTTTAAAAATATGAAAAGATATTATCTGAGCTTATTCCTTATTGGAGGCCTTGTCATATCAAGTTATGCGCAAAGCAATTTAACTTACCAGTTACCTCCGAAAAGTATTGTTGAGTTGGTAGACGCCCCAAGCAGCCCAACGGTTCGGTTCAATAAAGATGGAAGTCTGATGCTTTTGCTGCAAGCACCAGGTTATGCTTCAATGGAGCAGGTCGCTCAACCTGTAATGGGCCTTGCCGGCATTAAAGTTAATCCAGCAAATAATTCCACGGAAGCAGAGGTCTCTGGTGTTTATAACACGATGATAATGAAAGATGTCAAGACTGGAAAAGAACTTAAACTCATTGGTCTTCCATCAAATCCAAGGATTACAAATATTACTTGGAGTCCTGATGGCAGCTATTTAGCTTTTAGTAACAACACTTATAGTGGTGTAGAGTTATGGGTGGCAGATATTAAATCGCTGAAAGCAGTTAAGTTATCTGATGGTTACCTAAACGATGCATTTGGCAAAACTTTGCAATGGCATCCGGATGGGAAACATATCCTGGCTCAGTTTATAGACGCTGAACGAGGAGATAAACCAGTTGAGAATATTGTGCCTTCCGGACCGGTTATACAGGAAAACTTAGGTGTGATTACGCCTTCCAGAACTTATCAGTATCTATTGCAGAATGCTTATGATGAGCAATTGATGGATTACTATTTAACCTCACAATTACAGGAGGTTTCCGTTGATGGGCAATCCACTAAAATTGGTTCTCCTGCTATTTATCGCAGTGCTGCTTATTCTCCTGATGGTAAATACCTGATGGTACAGACTGTTAAAAGGCCTTATTCTTACTTAGTTCCAATTTATTACTTTCCTTTTAATACCTCCATTCTGGATACGAAGGGAGCTGTAGTAAAGCAACTTCATAGTGCACCATTAGCAAATAAGCTGCCTACAGGATTTGATGCGGTATTAACTGGCCCGCGTGGTTATGAATGGCGTGACGATGCTCCGGCTACAGTTGCATGGGCCGAGGCGCAGGACAATGGAGATCCAAACGTTAAAGCAACAGTACGCGATGCCGTATTTACCTTGAGTGCACCATTCAACGGCACACCTAAAAAGCTATTTTCTATGCCTTTAAGATACACAGGAGTAGAGTGGGGGAATAAGGATTATGCTATAGTAGAAGAACATTGGAGAAAGGAACGTACGGCAAAAATGACCTTGATTAATCCAGAAACTGGAAAGGTGATTAAACAAATAGCAGACAGATCTTCAGAAGACACCTACACAGATCCGGGAGATTTTATACATGATAAAGAAGAAACGCTATTATTTGATAAAGGCAGACAGCCGGTGGTGTTTACACAAGGCGCAGGTGCTTCCCCGCAGGGAGATCGTCCGTTTATCTTAAAATGGAACCTGTTATCTAATAAACAAGATACGCTGTTTAAGTCTAAGGCTCCATACTATGAAGAGCCGGTTTTCTTTAACAATACTGGAGTTGTTTACATTTCAAGAGAATCTACAGATGAAACGCCGAATATCTTTGCTGTCAATGTTAAAAACAGAAAAGCGCAAGCCTTAACCAGTTTTTCAGATCCTTATCCGGGATTAAAGGGTGTGCAGAAAACATTGTTGTCTTACCCAAGGAAAGACGGCATCAAGTTATCTGCAACTTTATACTTGCCAAAAGACTTCAAAAAGGGAGATGCACCATTACCAGTATTAATCTGGGCATATCCAAGAGAATTTAAAACACTTGCCGCAGCTGGCCAGGTTAAAGGATCGCCATACCGCTTCACAAGATTAGCTTTCCGTTCTCCTGTTTACTGGGTAACCAGAGGTTATGCGATTCTCGATCAGGCAGACATGCCGATTGTGGGGGAAGGAAAAGAAGAGCCTAATAATACGTTTTTAGAGCAAATTGAAGACAATGCAACTGCATTAATTGACTACGTAGTTGATATGGGTGTGGCAGACAGAGATCGTATTGCGGTTGGAGGCCATTCTTATGGTGCGTTTATGACAGCTAACCTACTGGCACATACTGATTTATTTGCAGCTGGAATTGCAAGAAGCGGAGCGTATAACAGAACTCTAACTCCGTTTGGGTTTCAGGGAGAGGCACGCACCTATTGGCAGGCGATGGATGTTTATAACAAAATGTCTCCTTTCAACTACGCAGATAAAATCAAAACGCCACTACTGATGACGCATGGCATTGATGATGATAACTCAGGAACTTTCCCCATTCAGAGTGAGCGTTTGTACAGTGCTATTAAAGGACATGGTGGAACAGTAAGACTGGTAATGTTGCCAAAAGAATTCCATGGTTACAGAAGCCGTGAATCTGTTTTACATACTTTTTGGGAACAGGATAGGTGGTTGGAGAAGTATGTGAAAAACAAAAAAACACTTACTTCTAATAAATCAGAATAAAACTTTTTTAGGCTTAATAATAATTGAGAACTTCATATTGCTATCAGTTATTATTAAGCCTTTTTTATAGAATTAGCTGAATTTCTAGTTTTTAGAACATAGCTTTACCACAGCCTGAAGAGCAAGTGCAAAGAGCAGGAATCTGGCAAGAAGAGCGATTTCAGCTATTATAATTCTAGCGTTCGCATTAAAACATTTCTTAAATTAATCTATGACTAAATCTGCAAAAATAATCTTACTGGCTCTTTTGCCGGCGGCATTTGCATTTTGTAATTCATCACCAACATTTGCCCAATCAGCAGCTAAAGCAACAGAAGAAAAAAAGACAGCTGCGGTTGACAAGAAGTATGAAAATGAAATAAAAGCCTTAGCAAAAAAAACGGCAGTAAAAACAGCCTTTAAAGCTATCGTGGATTTAGAGCCGCAGACCAGACAAGACCATATTCTGCTTACAGAAATTCCGGCACCTCCTTTTAAGGAAGAAGTGCGCGGCAAAAAGTATGCTGATATGTTGAAGGCAGCCGGCGCTGACTCTGTTTGGATAGATGAAGTAGGAAACGTAATCGGGAAGCGAAAAGGTAAGTCCGGAAAGAAAACCGTTGTACTGGAGGCACACTTAGATACTGTGTTTCCGGAAGGCACAGACGTGAAAGTTAAGCAGAAAGGAGATACACTCTTTGCTCCGGGCGTTGCCGACGATACAAGAAGCCTGGCAATGGTGCTTTCGGTATTGAAAGTAATGGAAAATACAGGCATCGAAACAGAAGCAGACGTGCTATTTATAGGTACAGTTGGTGAGGAAGGGCTAGGAGACCTGCGGGGAGTAAAACAATTATTTGCCGGGAACGGGCCTAAAATAGACGCTTACATCGCTGTGGATGGGTCGGGAGTGGGCGGCATTACACACCGCGGCTTAGGCTCTCACCGTTACCGTATTACTTTCAAAGGCCCTGGTGGTCATTCTTCAGGTGCTTTTGGTCTTGTAAACCCGCACAATGCCTTAGGCAGGGCTATACATTATTTTGCTGTTGATGCTGATAAATTCACCAAGGAAGGTATTCGTACTACTTATAATGTAGGTGTCATCGGCGGTGGCACTTCGGTAAACTCAATCCCTTTTGAATCCTGGATGGAAGTAGACATGCGTTCTGAAAGTCCTGAAAGAGTGGAAGGCATTGATCAATTACTGCAAGCTGCTGTTCAGCGGGCGCTCAAAGAAGAAAACCAGATGAAGCGCCGCGGGCCGGATCTGGAAGTGGATGTAAAGCTGATAGGCGATCGCCCTGCCGGTGGCAATGAACCCAGCCTTGCTTTGGTGCAGCGGGCCATGGCGGCCACTAACTTTATGGGTACAGAACCTGCTTTAAGGGTAGGATCAACCAACTCTAATATTCCTTTTTCAAAGGGTGTGCCGGCTATTACTATTGGAGGCGGCGGCACAGGTGGTGGAGCTCATGCGCTGGATGAGTGGTGGTTGAATGATAAAGGCTATTTAGGGACGCAACGCGCATTGCTCCTGCTATTATCGGAAACCGGAATAGCCAAAGGGAAGAAGGTAGCTACTAAGTAAGACATTCTTTTGCTGCACCATTAGATGCAAAAAAGGATGGACTGCATGAAAATCATCTGTAATAAATTATAATGAAAACTATCTATACATGATAAAGTCAAACAAATTTTACTGCTCTCTAGCTGTAATGTTGTTGCTGAGAGTATCGTTGTGTTGGGCGCAGGCACTTCCGTCACCGAAAGAACACTTTGGTTTCGATATCGGCGATGACTATCAGCTCACTACTTATACGCAGGCGGAAGCTTACTTTAAGAAGTTGGCTGCTGCCTCTGATCGGGTCAAGTTAGTGGACATAGGCCTTACCGAAGAAGGCCGCCACCAGTACATGCTGGTAGTCTCCTCTCCGGAGAACATTAAAAACATTGCGCGGTATAAGGACATTTCCCAAAGACTTGCCCGCGCAGAGAACCTCACCGAAGAGCAGGCACGTACCATGGCCTCCGAAGGTAAGGCCGTAGTATGGATTGACGGCGGCCTGCATGCCACAGAAACTGTAGGTGCACACCAGTTAATAGAAACTATATGGCAATTGGTAAGCCGTACAGACCAGGAAACCCTGCGCATACTTGATCATGATATTATCCTGCTGGCACACGCTAACCCCGATGGGCAGGAGCTGGTATCGAACTGGTACATGCGTGAGCGCAAGCCAGAAAAGCGCTCGTTGGATAATCTGCCCCGGCTCTATCAGAAGTACGTTGGCCACGACAACAACCGCGACTTTTATATGATGAACATGAAAGAGTCGCAGAACATAAGCCGGCAGCTGTTTGTGGAGTGGATGCCTCAGATTATGTATAACCACCACCAGAGAGGGCCTGCGGGTTCCGTGCTTGCCGGTCCGCCTTACCGCGACCCTTTCAACTATGTTTATGATCCGCTTTTAGTTACAAGTATAGATGCGGTTGGGGCAGCCATGAATAACCGCCTGAATGCTGAAGGCAAGCCTGGCTATACACAGCGTGCCGGTTCACAATTCTCAACCTGGTGGAACGGTGGTTTGCGTACTACACCTTACTTTCATAATATGGTGGGCTTGCTGACCGAGATTATCGGCGGACCCACGCCTGAGGATGTGCCGCTTGTGCCGCAGCGGCTTATCCCGAATGGCGCCACTCCAAACCCGGTAACCCCACAGAAGTGGCATTTCCGGCAATCTATTGATTATTCCGTTTCGCTGAATTATGCTGTGCTTGACTATGCCGCACGCTATAGTGATGAGCTGCTATACAACATCTACCGCATGGGTAAGAACTCTATTGAGCATGGCAGCAAAGATTATTGGGGCCTCTCTCCTAAACATATTGATGCAATTAATTCAGCACATGCCAAAGATGAGGCAAAAGAAGCTAAGTCTGATGAATCGGAAAGCTCCGGTGGTGATTTTGCTTTTGGCCGGGGCAGTGGCATTCCAGCCAAGTATTTTGATGCAGTGCTCAAAGACCCTGCATTGCGTGACCCACGTGGCTACATTATTCCGGCTGATCAGCCTGATTTTCCTACTGCTGTAGCATTTGTGAACGCGCTTATTAAATCAGGTATACTTGTGCATAAGGCTACCTCCGGTTTTACTGTTGCAGACAAGAAGTATCCGGCCGGATCTTACATTGTCCAAACAAAACAAGCCTTCCGTCCGCATGTGCTAGATATGTTCGAACCGCAGGAACATCCGAACGATTTTCAATATGAGGGAGGCCCTCCTATCCGGCCTTATGATGCAGCCGGCTGGACCCTTGCTTACCAAATGGGCGTACAGTTCGACCGTATACTGGATGGCTTCGAAGGGCCATTCCAGCGCGTGCCATACGGAGAGTTGCAATCGCCAAAGGGGCATTTAACGGCTGCTGCCTCCTCAACTGCAGGATACGTTCTGGATACTCGTGCTAATAATTCTTTTATTGCCGTAAATGACTTACTCCAGGCTGGGGCTGAAGTTTATCGTATGCAGCAGGCTGGCGCTGAACAAGGCTCATTTTTTGTTCCTGCAACAGATAAAATTAAAGCACTTATAGAGAAAGCCGCTGCTGACTACGGACTCGAGATCACAGGTGTGGCACAGCGGCCTGCTGGTGCCAGCACAAAGGTCTCTCCCATGCGCATCGCTCTTTGGGACACCTATGGCGGCTCTATACCTTCAGGCTGGGTACGCTGGCTCATGGAGCAATATCATTTCCCTATTCAGCTAATCTATCCTCAGGATATTGATGCAGGTAACTTGCGTGAAAAATACGACGTGATACTGTTTGTTACCAGAGCGATTCCTCCTGTTAAAAGTCAAGATAATTCCAGAGGGCGTGAGGCTAAAGAGCTAAATCCTAAAGAACTGCCAGCCGAATACCGTTCGCAACTTGGCAGAATTACGGCCGAAAAGTCTATTCCTCAGTTGAAAAGCTTTATGGAAGCAGGAGGCACTGTGGTTACAATAGGCTCCAGTACTAACCTAGCCTACCATCTTGATTTGCCTGTGCGCAATGCATTAGTAGAGATGACAAGCGCCGGCAAGGAACAACCACTTCCGGCAACTAAATATTATATACCAGGTAGTATACTGCGTGTAAACTATGATAATATGCAACCGGCAACATGGGGTATGCCGGCCAAGGGAGATGTATATTTTGATAACAGCCCTGTGTTCAAGGTTAGTCCCGATGCTATTGCCAAGGGTGATGTAAAGCCCCTCGCCTGGTTCTCCACTAACAAACCGCTCCGTAGCGGCTGGGCATGGGGGCAGGAGTATTTACAGGATGGCGTTGCGGCCTTTATGGCACCTGTTGGTTCAGGCAAGTTCTACGCCTTCGGCCCGGAAATCACGTTCCGAGGTCAGTCACACGGTACCTTTAAGCTTTTGTTTAATCAGCTTTATTCAACTAGTGGTATATCGCAGACGATGAGGCAGTAAAGTAACTTCTGATTATCTACCTACACAAGAAGGCACCGCTTTAGCGGCGCCTTCTTGTTAACCAAACTGGCAATTTCAAAAAGCAAAAGCAGCTGCCTGTTTTACAAGAACCTTTATTAGTAAAGGTCTAGTGTAGATTTATGAAAATAAATCAGTAGGCATCGGCATAAACCACAAACTCCACTAAGCAGATCTGGCATAATAATTGAATTTGCAGAAGTATAAGCTAAAATTTATACTTCTGATGAAAAAGTATTTACTTCCGCTCCTGCTTGTGCTGCTGGCCTTGCCGGTGCTGGCACAAGCTTCTGTACTTACACTTACTGCCGAACGGGGCGAGGCGTTTGTAGCAAAAGTCAACGGCAAAACCATTAACTATACAGCGTCTAACTTGGTGCGCCTGGATAACCTGAGGCCCGGGAAACATTATATAGAGTTAAAAGTGCGGAGCCGGCATGGGATGTATAAATTGGGGCAGGAGGTGTTCGTGCCTCTTAGTGCGGAAGTAACATATGGCGTGCACACCCTCGGCCGGAGCGGCAAAGCATACCTGCGCCTGCTCCGCGAAGTGCCATTAGCGCCGCCTGTTGTGATTAGGCCTGCACCGCCGTTGCCGCGCTACCCGAACCGCCACGACAGAGACTATGGCCGCAACGACCGCTATGATCCAGCGCCACGGCAGGATAATGACTACGCTTACTGCCGCAACTTGATGAGTTCGCGAGAAGTGGATCGCCTGATTCAGACCATCCGCAGCCGCGACTCTGAACGCACCAGACTCAGCATTGCTCGCGATGTCGTAAGCAGTGGCAGCATACGGGCCGAAGACCTGAAACGCCTGTTGCAGCAGTTCGATTATGAAAACACGCAGGTAGAGTTCGCGAAGTTTGCCTACGAGTACGTCTGCGACAAAGAGCATTTCTACTACATCTACGACCTGTTCCGCTCAGACAGCAGCGTGCAGGAACTGGAAAGATATGCTGGCAGGAGGTGATTCCCGGATTAGAAAATTAAAAAGTTAGAAAGGTAAAGAGTTAAAATTAAAAGCCGCTATCGGATATAAATCCGAAGGCGGCTTTTGCGTATGTGTGCTTCTGTTTGATTCACTCATTCCGTAAGCAATTTATAATTACCGCAGCCTGTCCACAGATCTTACAAGATCCTCGTCGCGTTTAATAAAGCGGTTAGCCAGCGCATTGAGCAGCAGTGCCAGCATTGGCATGTAAAACCCCGCTTCGTAGGCGCCATTGCCGTTAGCCGTTACCATATTAGTACCTACGTAAGCAGCGTAATAAAAGGAGGTTCCTAGCAATGCTGCGATAACCAGTGTGTTAAACAGGCCCAGCTTCATCTGATTCAGGCGGTTTTTATACTGGAAAATTTCATACAGCGCGATAACAGCCGCCGCAATAGCCAGCATGCCAATAGCCAAAGTGCTTTTTAGTGGCGGAACATTGCCTGTCGTTGCAATCTCACCCTGCTCGTTCAGGAAATGTGCTTTCAGGCTCCAGGCAGTCAGCACTACGGTTTCGCCGGTTGCGGCATCTGTTTTAGACCAGAGCGGCAGAAATAGCATGGTCACCATCGCCAGGGCTAGCAGCAGCAGAAATACGGATTGAATTCTTTGTATCATATAAAGGTTAATTTAACTTGCAAGGAAGTGCAAAAGTAGACAAAGACCTGTAAACAAAAAATAGATGTACACAGCTTATATAGTAGATATATGCCGCACGCCGGTCGGAAAGTTTGGCGGCAGCCTCAGCACGGTGCGCCCCGACGACATGGCGGCGCTGGTGCTTAAAGAAATTGTAGCGCGGAATCCGAACCTGGACCCATCGCTGATAGAAGATGTCGTGCTGGGCGCAGCGAACCAGGCCGGGGAAGACAACCGCAATGTGGCACGTATGGCAGTGCTGCTGGCGGGGCTGCCGCAGGAGATTGGTGGCATAACCGTAAACCGCCTGTGTGCTTCCGGGCTTCAGGCCATCATTGATGCTTCGCGCGCTGTTACCTGCGGCGACGGCGAAGTATACCTGGCCGGCGGCGTAGAAAGTATGACACGCGCGCCTTTTGTAATGGGCAAATCAGAAACAGCTTTTGGCCGAACCGCAGAAATCTATGATACCACCATTGGCTGGCGCTTTATTAACGAAAAGCTGTCTGAGTTGCATTACCCTTTTGCGATGGGCGAAACCGCAGAGAATGTGGCGGAGCGTTACCATATTTCACGTGAAACGCAGGATGAATTTGCCCATAGTTCGCAGCTAAAGTATAAAGCCGCTGCTGAAGCAGGAAAGTTTAAGGATGAAATCGTGCCCGTATCTATTCCGCAACGCAAAGGCGAGGACCTTGTTTTTGATACAGATGAGCATCCACGCCTTTCTTCCGTTGAAAAGTTAGCTTCATTGAACCCAGCCTTTAAAAAAGGCGGATCAGTAACAGCGGGCAATTCTTCAGGTATAAACGACGGCGCAGCCGCTTCCATTATTGTTAGCGAGGAGGTGCTGAAACGCTACAACCTGACACCTATGGCACGTGTGGTAGCGGCTGCCGTGGCCGGTGTAGACCCAGCCCACATGGGTATGGGGCCTGTGCCGGCCACGCAAAAAGCTTTGAAACGCGCGGGGCTAAGTATAAACGATCTCGACCTGATTGAACTGAATGAGGCTTTTGCCTCCCAGGCTGTGGCCTGCCTGCAAGGCTTAGACCTCGACCCGGCAAAAGTGAACGTAAACGGCGGCTCCATCGCCATCGGTCACCCGCTTGGTGCCAGCGGCACCCGCATATCTGCCACCCTGCTGCACGAAATGAAGCGCCGTGCCAACGTGAAATATGGCTTGGCTACCATGTGCGTAGGTGTAGGCCAGGGTGTAGCCGTGATTTACGAGAAAGTATAAAGTATTCCCGCAACGACCTCACAGCGTCTTTCAGACCTGTGGTCTTGCTGTGCTTGCGCTGCCGGAAGGCTGGGTAAAGCCAAGCGACATTAAAATGCAGGCTCATGCTGCAAGGAAAAACATGCATCTTATAAAAATAAATATCTATCTGCGGAGTATATAAGTATATAGACAAGAGCACAGGAGATCTCATAGATTATAATCAACTATAAGAGGCCGGTGATGCTTTTTTGGTTGGCAGGAAGTTTGCAGAAGCGCTGCTTTAAGACATAAACTATTAAGTGTGAAGGATAAGATGATTAACAATACATTTATTGGGGTTGACTTAATACCTGATAATGAAGCTGAAAGATTACAAAGTTTAAGAGAATACGAAGTATTAGAAACCCCGCCACAGGGAGCCTTTAACCATATAGCAGCCATGGCTACACATATGTTTCAGGTACCAATTGCATTGATATCATTAGTAGACACTGATCGGGTATGGTTTAAAGCCAACATTGGTATGGAGGGTATTGAAAGTGTGCCTCGCGGAGAAAGCTTGTGTTCGTTAGCGATTCTAAGCAGCGATATGACCATTTTTGAAGACGCTGAAAATGAGCCATGCCTGTTGGCTAATCCTTTGGTTTCCGGCAATTTTGGTTTGCGCTTTTATGCCGGCGCACCGCTCACCACATCCGACGGACTGAACATTGGTACCATTTGCATAGTAGATAAAATGCCGCGTGAGTTCATAGAAAGCGATCAGAAGATGTTAGCCAATTTGGCGTCTATAGTAATGGATGAAATCGAGCTGAACTACCTGAAGCGCAAAGCCAACAGGGAAGAACCGGCAGCATAGGCAGGCTTACTTTCAGAATCCAGAAACCCGGAAGCGCAGTGTGCTTGCGGGTTTTATTTTTACCTTTGCCCCATGCGGTATTTTTTAGAAGTCGCTTACGACGGCACCAACTATCATGGGTGGCAGGCGCAGCCCAACGCACTGGCGGTACAGGCGCTGTTGAACGATTGCCTGAGCAAAGTGCTGCGGCAGCCAATCAGCACCACAGGCAGCGGCCGCACCGACACTGGTGTGCATGCCAGCCAACAGTTTGTGCATTTCGATGTAGTGCAGATTTTAGATCCGCAGCAGGTTGTTTTTCGCCTCAACCGTATTTTGCCTGCCGATATCTCTGCCCGAAATTTATACTTGGTGCCTGATGAGGCGCACGCACGTTTCGATGCAATTGCCCGTACCTACCACTACCATATCAACCTGGTACGCAATCCGTTTAAACGCTATTACGCCTGGTATCAGAGCCGCTCTTTGGATGTGGAAAAAATGAACGAGGCCGCGGCTATACTTTTAATGTATGAAGATTTTACCACCTTCAGTAAGGTAAAAGGCGATACCAATCATTACCGCTGCACCATTTATGAAGCTGTGTGGCGGCAGCAAAGCGGGGAACTGATTTTTGCCGTCCGGGCTAACCGCTTTCTGCGCGGCATGGTGCGCCTGGTAGTGGGTACGCTGGTAGATGTGGGAAGAAGAAAGCTAACGGTGGCGCAATTTGAGCAGATTATAGCCAGCCAGAATCGCAGCAAAGCCAGTGGAGCAGCGCCTGCAGAGGGCTTATTTCTGGCAAAAGTCGAGTACCCGGAGGGGCTGTTAAAGTGATTGTCTGAACCAGGATTTGCCGGATTTTAGGATGAACAGGATGTATGAAGTATAAATTCTGAAAACATCATCGCCAAAGCTGGCTTCAATTTAAAGTATAATCATCCTGCCAATCCTTTAATCTCGAAATTATGTTTTAGACAATAGCGGGCAAGACGTTCACAGGTATGGCAGACACTGTGAGAACTGCGCAAAAATCCTATTCATCACACAAATCCTGAAAATCCTGTTCTAAAACTATTAACTTTACAAACGGTTAACAGATGATTACGTGGTGGCAGCAGGGCAACTATACACGCTTAACCGCAATAAACCCCGATATAAACAAACTTGGAAAATAAAACTAAAAATACAGGCCAGGTATTCGATTCTGATGTGCTGAAACGGCTCTTTACATTCGTGAAGCCTTACATCAGAACATTCTACTTTATCATTTTCCTGACCCTTGCCTCGGCAATACTCGCTGCTTTACGCCCTTTCCTGATTCAGTATACGGTAGACCACGAAATCCTGAACAACGACTGGGATGGACTGACCCGCATGTTCGTTATTTTGGGCGTGCTGCTGGTAGTGCATGCTATTGTGCAGTACCTGCATACTTACTTCGCTGGCTGGTTGGGGCAAAACGTGGTGCGCGACATCCGCATTAAATTGTACCGCCACATCCTGGACCTGCGCCTCAAGTTCTTCGACCGCACGCCCATCGGCACGCTCGTAACCCGCAACGTATCGGATGTGGAAACTTTATCGGATGTGTTCAGTGAAGGACTGGCTGCCATGATTGGCGACATACTGCAGCTGGTGTTTATACTTGGCTTCATGTTTTACATCGACTGGCGGCTGACGCTGGTGAGCCTGTCTACTTTTCCGCTCATGATCATCAGCACGTATATTTTTAAAGAGAAAATAAAGGCAACTTTTCAGGAGGTGCGCACAGCAGTGGCGCGGCTAAACTCGTTTGTGCAGGAGCACATCACCGGCATGAGCATCGTGCAGATTTTCAACAACGAGCAGCGCGAGATGGACAAGTTTATGGACATCAACAAAGAACATACACGCGCCAACGTACGCTCGGTGCTTTACTACTCAGTTTATTTTCCGGTGGCAGAAATTATTGGTGCGGCAGGGCTGGGTTTGCTGGTATGGTATGGCGCGTACGGCGTTATCAACGACAGAACCTCGCTGGGCACGCTAATGGCTTTTATACTTTACATTCAGATGTTTTTCAGGCCCATCCGCCAGATTGCCGACCGCTTTAATACCCTGCAACTGGGCGTGGTGAGTACCGAGCGCCTGATGCGCCTGCTAGACAGCAAAGAAATGATAGCCGACAACGGTGCTTATGCTCCTGAGGCACTGCGCGGCAACGTATCTTTTCAGCATGTATGGTTTGCTTATAACGACGAAGAGTGGGTGCTGCGTGATGTATCGTTTGAGGTGAAAGCCGGTGAAACTATAGCTTTTGTGGGCGCGACGGGCGCGGGCAAAACCTCTGTTATCAACCTGCTCAACCGTTTTTACGAAATCAACAAAGGCCATATTCTGGTAGATGGTCACGATTTGAAGGAGTATGATCTGAGTGTGCTGCGCCACCACATCGGTGTGGTGCTGCAGGATGTGTTCCTGTTTTCCGGAAGTATAGCCGACAACATCAGCCTGGGCAATAAGAGTATAACCGAGGAGCAGATGTGGCAGGCGGCTGATCTGGTAGGTGCCCGCAAGTTCATCGAACGGCTACCGGGCGGCCTGCACTACCAGGTAATGGAGCGCGGCGCCACGCTGTCGGTTGGGCAGCGGCAGCTGATTTCTTTTGTGCGGGCGATGGTGTATAATCCCGAAATCATTATCCTGGACGAAGCCACTTCCAGCGTAGACTCTGAAACCGAAGAACTGATTCAGTATGCTATTGATCAGTTGAGACACGGCCGTACCTCCATCGTAATCGCACACCGCCTTTCCACTATTCAGAAAGCTGACAAAATTATTGTGATGGACAGGGGCGAGATAAAGGAAACGGGCAGCCATGAGCAGTTGCTGGAGCACAACGGCTACTACGCGCAACTTTATCATATGCAGTACAAGAATATGATCGACCTATGAAAAAGCTCTTTTACGTAATGGCTGCTTTTGCCATCGTTATGCTGGTGGTTTATACATACATTGGCGGTTTTACAGCACCGGAAGTAAAGGTTGCCAAGTCTGAAACCATGTATGTGGCCGGACAACCATTTGAGGGATCTGTTAAAGACGAGGCGCTGGGCAACGCTTTTCAGAAAGCTGCAAAATTGGTGGAGAGCAATACGCTGCAAGGAATGCTGGGCAGCATCTACTACAATAACCCAAGCAGCAGCACCGACAGCCTGAAGGCTTTTATCGGCGTAATAGTGCCCGATGCAAGTATAAAACTGCCGGAAGGATATGAACTGCGCACAGTGCCTGGCGGAAAAAAGGTAGTACATGTGGAAGCAAACGCCCACGTATCTATACTTCCTAAAAAGCTGTACACCGCTGTTTTCGACTATGCAGAGGAGAAAAACCTGAAGCTGGAAGATTTTTACGTAGAGTGGTTCCCGGCTATGGATCAGGGTGTGGTGGAGGTGCCGGTAAAGCGATAGCCAGAGCCTGTTTTAAAAAACCTCGCAGCGTGCGCACCTGCCCCGAAGCATTTCGGGGCAGGTGCGAGTGTCTGGAGCAGGGCTTCCGGGATTTATCGAGGGCCCCTACCCCAGGATGAGCAGAATGTATAAAGTATGAATTCTATACATGCCGCTATAAGAAGAAGTCCCTCAAATGCCTTTGTGAACAGGTATTTGAGGGACTTCTTTGCTTACTCATTTTAAGATTCAGGATCCTCTGTTATATATTTGGGGATACGTTCTCTATCCCACTCAATAAGCTTATTATTTACAAATTTGAGTTTGTATTCTTCATCGGAATCACTTTTGTATCCTAATACTTCTATATGATTTCCTTGGTTATCTTCTGAGGCGGAGGTTATCATATATTTTTCACCCAAAATCTGGATTACCTCGTCTTTCGTCATTCCAAGCTGTACTTTTTTAATATTTTTATTTGTACTCCAAACAATATTATTTGAAACACATGCACTCAAAAGGCATACAATGAAAGGAATGAGGATTAAACTTTTAGTCTTCATATAATTAAGAAATCATCTTTTCTACAGCTATAAGTAAAGGTATCGTTTCAGGTTGATTTTAACAAAATTCCATCATCCTGAAATTCTTAAATCCTGATTCAGACAATAACGCTGCAGCAGACAAGACGCAAAATATTGCGTCTCTACATGGATATGAATGGTGTTGCGAGATCTGCGCAGGCCCGGCCCTTGCTCTCCCGGATTCATAATCCCAGAGAGCAAGTCAATCAACAATTAGCAATCAACAATCAAGCTATTCGGCCGCTTTCAGTTGCGCCAGCTTGGCTTTTAGCGCTTCTACATCGGGCGTGTGGCCTTTGGCAACTTCGGTGGCCTCCAGTTCCTGCAACATGTCTTGCATCTGGGCCAAGTATGCAGATTTATCTTTTTTCAGGCAGCCTTTCTGGTGATCATGACAGGTGCCGTCTTCATTCATGGGTTTAAACATGCTGCCCTCGCCATAGATAAGCCATTGGGAATTCAGGTCAGGGAAATGCTTCAGGATAGCCACTAGGTCGTCCAGTATATAACACTGGCCGGATATAATGCAGGAAAGCGTTTTCTCGTCGCTGCCGGTCATTGATACCAACTGCTCCATATCCAGTTCTTTGAGGTTGGTATAAAACCTGAATCTTTTACCGATTTGCTGTAAGTCAATGGCCATACGCACAGAGTTTTTAGAAGATTTGTGAATGCTATACGTAGGTATAACACATTCTGCCCCAAAAAATTCCGGTACACCTCCTATTACGTGCCGGCGTTCCTGTATGGCAAGTTAATAACGTGCCATTCCCGGTAAACTATTCTAAATCCTCGGTCTGCAACTGGCGCTCGTACAGCACCTTATACAGGCCCTCCTGCCCGATCAGCACATTGTGGGTGCCATGCTGCACAATCTCGCCATCGTCCAACACTAGAATCCGGTCTGCCAGCTTTACCGACGACACGCGGTGCGAAATAATAATGGAAGTGCGGTTTTCCATGATGCGGCGCAGGCTGTTAAGTATAGTATCTTCGGTTTTGGTATCTACTGCCGAAAGCGAATCATCCAGGATAAGTATACTTGGCTCCCGCACCAGCGCCCGCGCTATAGATACGCGCTGCTTCTGCCCGCCGGATAAAGTAATGCCGCGCTCGCCCAACTTGGTGTCGAACTGCTCCGGAAAGCGCATGATGTTTTCATACACGTCCGCATCTTTGGCCGACTGTACCATTTGCTCCTCAGTTATACTTGGCAGGCCAAAACCGATGTTGTTGCGGATAGAGTCAGAAAATAAAAACACATCCTGCGGCACATAGCCGATCTGGCTGCGCAGGTTTTCGATGTTATAATCGCGTACATCTGTACCATCAATTAAGATACGGCCGCTGGTTGCATCATACATGCGCGGCAGCAGCGTGGCAATGCTGCTCTTACCTGAGCCCGTGTTGCCGATTACAGCAAGTGTTTCGCCGTGCCGTATGCTGAAAGATACATTCCGGAGGGCATGAATATTGGTGTCGGGATATACAAAATTAACATTCTCAAATACAATATCGCCTTCAATCGGTTTGCTGATGTTCTGGCGGGAAATTATTTCGGTTTTGGTATTCAGAAACTCATTGATACGTTCCTGTGAGGCCGCCGCCCGCTGCACCAGGCTGGCCGTCCAGCCCAGCGAGGTAACCGGCCAGGTCAGCATGTTCACGTAAATAATAAATTCGGCAATGTTACCCGTCGTAATGCTGCCGTTAATAACCTCCTGGCCACCGATATAAATAGTAATAATTGTGCTCAGGCCCACCATAAATAGCACCAGCGGAAAAAACAGCGCATTCACAAAGTTCAGCTCCAGCGATTTATCTCTGTAAATATTACTGGCTGTAGTAAAATTATTGTGCGAATCATCCTCGCGGACAAATGATTTAAGCACCCGTATGCCTGAAAAAGCCTCCTGCACAAACGTGGTAATACCCGACAGGCTGCGCTGTATCTCGTCTGATTTGCGTTGGATGATGTTGTTTACATAGTAGATGCTGACCGCCAGTATAGGCAGCGGAATCAGGGTGTACATGGTAAGTTTCACGTTTACAGCCAGCATGTATGGAATCACCATAACAAACAGCACCACCAGATTGATACCATACATAATGGCAGGGCCCACATACATGCGCACACGGCTCACATCTTCAGAGATGCGTGCCATTAAATCGCCGGTGTTGTTTTTGCGGTAAAAGCTGAGTGGCAGGCCCTGGTAATGGGCGTAAATTTCGTTTTTGAGATCGTTTTCAATTAGGCGGCTCATCACGATAATCGTTTGCCGCACAAGAAACAGGAACACGCCGCGCAGCAGCGCCATCAGCAGAATTACCACGCCGTACACCAGAATGCTATTCGAGAAAATATTATACACCAGTTCCTGCTGGTTCATACCTTTATAAAGGTTATGCAGGTCGATGCCTTCCTTTATCAGATTAAAAGCGTGGCGCACAATCTGGGCGGGCAGTATCTGAAAAATGTTGGAAATAATGGTAAACACAATGCCCCACAGGAGCCTGTATTTATACTTAAGCAAATATTTGTTAAGGTAGCGTAGTGATTTCACAGGTAATATTAGAGACTCCGGGACTTTTACGTGAAGTTACAGAGTACAAATTGAAATAATCAAAAAAAGAATTAATTTTGCAGCCTGAAAAGGAAAGTGAGCTATCCCTCACCTCGTATAAATACAAGAATAAAACATAACTAACTGCATAAATGGTCGAAATTAAAGAAGTAGAAATAATAAAAGACAAGTCGGTCTTTGGTCAGATATCAGAACACAATCATGAGAAAGTTGTTTTCTGCCACGATAAAGAAACTGGTCTACGCGCCATAATTGGTATTCACAACACGGTGCTTGGTCCGGCCCTGGGCGGCACGCGCATGTGGTCTTATGCTTCTGAAGCGGAAGCGCTGGACGATGTGCTGCGTTTATCAAGAGGCATGACTTACAAGGCGGCCATTTCCGGCCTGAACCTGGGTGGCGGCAAAGCTGTTATCATCGGCGATGCTAAAAAAGATAAAAGCCAGGCCCTGTTGCGCCGCTACGGACGCTTTATCAAAAACCTAAATGGGGCTTATATCACCGCCGAAGATGTGGGCACCACGACCAAAGATATGGAATTTATCCACATGGAAACCGAACACGTAGCTGGTTTGCCTGAAGCTATGGGCGGCAGCGGCGATCCTTCGCCGGTAACGGCATACGGCACCTACATGGGTATGAAAGCCGCTGCTAAAAAAGCCTTTGGCTCCGACTCATTGTCTGGCAAAAAGATTTCGGTGCAGGGCGTAGGCCACGTAGGCGGTTATTTGGTAGAGCTGCTGGCCAAAGAAAATGCACAGATTTATATTACTGATATTTACGAAGATCGCCTGAAAGAAGTATCATCCAAGTATGGGGCTAAAGCGGTAGGTATGGATGATATTTATGATCTGGATGTGGATATTTATGCGCCGTGCGCACTGGGCGGCACCATCAACGACGACACGCTGCGCCGCCTGAAATGCAGGGTAATTGCAGGCAGCGCCAACAACCAGTTGCGCAACGAAGAGGTACACGGCCCGGCACTGATTGATCGGGACATTTACTACGCTCCCGATTTCCTGATAAATGCGGGTGGTTTGATTAACGTATATTCGGAGCTAACCGGCTACAACCGCGAAAGCGCCTATGCCCAGACAGAACGTATTTATGGCTACACATTGGATATTTTTAACCTGGCCGAACAGGAAGGCATTTATACCCAGTTAGCCGCTACCAAACTGGCTGAGAAGCGAATTGCAAGTATAGCCAGAGTACACGCTACTTTCTAAACAAATTATTTTTTACTGCAAACAAAAGTGCTGCACCAACCTGTAGCACTTTTGTTTTGTTCAACCATAACGGAACTATAAGCACTCTGCCGCGCATTTTAAATTACAGGATAAGCATTCCGGCAAAAGAAGACGGAGCAACTGGCAGAAAGCCTGAAGCATTTAAGCGGTTGTATACAAACAGTTTATACCTGCGGCTCCTATTTATACTTGTTGTATGTGGTGCGGAGCTGTGTAAATATAAAATATGCATACAGATTATCTGTAGCGATACTTCCTCTTTGTAGCGCTGAAAAACCTGGGGTAAGGAATTTTAAGTTGTAAATTGCGCCCCGAAACTGGCTTGTGCTGCTGCCGGAAATAAAGCCCGGCACTGCAGCTTTCAGGTTTGTAAAACATAACTAGAAGTATAAATCACTGGTATCTTTATACTTAGGTGACAATATCGCAAAGTATAAAGCATTGTATAAGATTCCGGCGCCGTTGGCGTCTTTTTAAATTATCAGACAACAATACGCTCTTTAACATAAGAATATGCTCAACCGCAGAACACTACGAATCAAGGCCATGCAAGCCATTTATGCCTACATGCAGGCCGAAAGTTCTGATTATCTGCTGGCGTTAGACCAGATCAGCGACAATTTTGCGCCCGACCTGAACTCAATGGAGGTGCAGGACAAAAGGCTGCTGGAAGGCAGAAGGCAAATCGCCACTATCCTGTTTAAGGAATGGTATGAGACGCGCCAGTTTGAAACAGAAGAAAACGACAAGGAAATTATAGATGCGGTAAACAGAGCCATTGTTTATTACCAGAACCTCCTCAAAAAAGATTACCTCACTTACAGCAACCAGATGCTGGGGGCAGTAGAACGCATTTACGATCACTACCTGGGCACACTACAGATACTGGAAGTGCTGATGGGGCTGATAGCGGAGGAAGAAGAGAAGAAAGAAAAGCGATTTACTGCCGCCACAGGCCCTGATGTGAAACGCTTTCTGCACAACCGCCTGGTGCAGCGCCTGCTCCGGAATAAATCATACCAGCAGCACATCATCCGCCGCAACATCAGCTGGGGTTCCGATATCAGCGAAATACGGGCCGTTTACAAGAACATCCTCAAGCAGGATGAAGCTTTCCTGAACTACCTGGCGCTGCCTGCTCCAACACCGGAGGACGACTTTGAGATAGTGAAACATATTTTCAAAAACATTATCTTTAAAGAAAAAAACTTACAATCTTTGTTTGAAGAGCAGGATTTGAACTGGGTGGAGAACAAGGCCATTGTAAAAAGCCTGGTAAACAAGACCATCAAAATTTTTGGTGAGGAGGTAGCTGAAGATCAGCAACTGTTGGATCTGTCGGCGAACTGGGAAGATGATAAAGCTTTTTTTGAGGAGCTTTATCACCAAACCATTAAAGATGATGAAAAGTATGAGGCGCTGGTGGCGGCCAGCGTACAGAACTGGGATGTAGAGCGCGTAGCGATGCTCGACAAGATTATACTTAAAATGGCGCTTTGCGAGATGCACATCTTCCGCAGCATCCCTGTAAAAGTTACCATCAACGAGTATATCGAAATATCTAAGCTGTACAGTACGCCTAAAAGCAAGCAGTTCGTAAACGGGGTACTCGACAAGATGGCGCAGGAGCTTACCTCCAAAGGCGATATCCGTAAGTCAGGCCGCGGCTTAATTGACAACAAGTAAAGCTTGGGCCGTAACTCGCTGCTCCGAAAAAACACTGTAAAAAGAGAAATTTGTACCCGACATATCCGTAGACTATGAGCAATAAGATAAGCAACACACTGTTCTTTATATCTGGTGCAGCAGCAGGTGCTGTGGCTGGCATCCTGTTTGCCCCCGAAAAAGGAAGAGAAACGCGCAGCTGGCTGAGCTACCGCTTAGAGAAGTACCGCGACACACTTTCTGACCTGACGGAGCAGCTGATGGCAGGCCGTGACAGTTCGCTTTCTACAGCCAAAACGGAAGGACAGCGTGTGATACAGGACGCGAAAGATAAGGCGGAGAAACTATTGGGCGATGTAGATTCACTGATAAAAGAAATCAACAGCCGGAAAGAAATATAAAACATGAAGCAAATTACCCTTATTCCCGGCGACGGGATAGGTCCAGAAATAACAGAAGCAGTAAAAGCGATTTTTAGTGCAGCCAGCGTACCTGTAGTATGGGAAGAAGAAAACGCGGGGCAGACTACTTTTGATGCCATTGGCGAGTTGATACCGGCTACACTGTTAGCCTCTCTTGAAAAAAATAAAGTTGCTCTAAAAGGGCCTATTACTACGCCCGTAGGCAAAGGCTTTAAAAGTATAAATGTGCAGCTGCGGCAAATGTTTGATTTATATGCCAATGTAAGGCCTGCCAGAACTACAAAAGGTGTTACCACGCGCTTCGACAACGTAAACCTAGTGCTTTTCCGCGAGAACACAGAAGGCCTTTATGCCGGTTTGGAAATGTGGGACGAACATCACCAGATATCTGACTCTGTTGCCCGCCTGACGCGTGTCGGCTGCGAAAAAATTCTTCGCGCTGCCTTTATGTATGCTGATAAGCAACAGTGCAAAAAAGTAACAGCCGTACACAAAGCCAACATTCTGAAAAGCGCCGGAGCGCTGTTTCTGGGTGTAGCAGGCGAAGTTGCCAAAGAGTACCCGCACATTACGTACGAAGACAAAATCATCGACAACATGTGTATGCAGCTGGTTACAAAGCCGGAGCAGTTTGATGTAGTTGTAACTACAAACCTGTTTGGCGATATCTTATCTGATTTATGTGCAGGGCTGGTAGGTGGCCTTGGTGTGGTGGCCGGCGCTAACATCGGCGATGAAATGGCTATATTTGAAGCGGTGCATGGTTCTGCCCCTGACATTGCAGGCAAAGGCATTGCCAACCCAACCGCCCTGTTGCGATCCGGCATTATGATGTTGCACCACATTGGGCTGAAAGAAGAAGCTAACCGCATCGAAACGGCCCTGGAAGCAACCTTGGCAAACAAAGAAGAATGCACCGGAGATTTGGGCGGCCATGCCGGCACAATGGAATTTGCGCAGCACATTATCTCAAAATTATAATGTTGAACTTAAAAAAGTTTTAAATATGAAAAAGAATTTCACCTTAGTCGCCGGATTTGCCATGGTACTATTTATGACAAGCTGCGACAGCAACAGCAATCAAACCGAAGCTGCCGATGCTACCACAATTACAGCGTCGGAGCCTGCAGTTGAGAATCCGAATATTGTATCTTCAGAAGCCGTAGCACCGTCAGAGAACGCACCCGTTATCACGTTTGAGAATCCGGAGTATGATTTTGGTACAATCAAGCAGGGAGAGGTAGTAGAGCACGTTTTTACGTTTACCAACACCGGCAAATCGCCGCTAATAATTGAAAATGCTTCGGCTTCTTGTGGTTGCACTGTGCCGGAGCCGCCAACAGAGCCTATTGCCCCCGGCGAGAAAAGCACCATCAATGTTAAATTCAACAGCACCGGCAAAATGGGACAGCAGTACCCAACAGTTACTGTTCGCGCTAACACACAGCCTAACCTCACCAAAATATCTTTGAAAGGAGTAGTTGAGCCAGGTGGCGTACCAACTGCCGGCTCGGAAGGCCCTGTAAGACAAAATTAAGACGAAACGCTGTTAGGGTATATACACATAATCATGCAAACTATTTTTCTTCAAGCCGCACCAGGCGGTGGCGTTTTGCCACAGGTACTTATGTTTGGTGCCATTATCCTCGTATTTTATTTTTTCATGATCAGGCCGCAGCAAAAAAAAGCGCGTGATCAGAAGAAGTTTCGCGAGGAATTAGTAAAAGGGATGAACGTGGTAACTATTGGCGGACTGCACGGCAAATTGCTGGCAGTAGAAGATAACACAGTAATGATAGAGGTGGACAAAGGCGTGCGCCTGGTTTTCGATAAATCTTCTATCTCTATGGAAGCCACCGCTAAGGTAAATTAAGAGCTGCGACCTTGCCGTTTGAGAAAGCAAAAAATATAGCCTTATGGTTTTTGAGGCCATTCAGGCCCCGAACAAAGCAGTACTGGCGTGTAGTACTGCTTTGCTTTGTAGCGGCATCTACTTTTTGGCTGCTCAATGCCCTTAATAAAAGTTATTCCACGCAAACTACGTACCCCATCCGGTTTGTGTACAACAACAAAAGCCTGGTTCCGGTAGAGCCGTTGCCTGAAGAAGTTACTATAAATGTGACGGGTAAAGGATGGAAACTGCTGCGCAAGTCGCTCCGTTTTGAGGTGCGTCCGGCCGAGATATACATCCGTAACCTGCCGAGCAACAATTTTCTGCTTGGTTCGGCCCTGCGCCCCTCGCTGGTAAATGCTTTAAATGGACTGCAGCTTAACTTTGTGACCACGGATACCGTGCACTTTAATTTTGATGAGCGGATAAAACGTACTGTTGCGTTAAAGCTGGAGCCGCAGCAAAAAATCGTAGCTGATCGCCATGCCCTGGTGGGGCCCGTTACTATCAAACCGGACTCTGTTACGTTTTTAGGGCCTTCTTCGGAGGTAGACAGTCTTCCGTCGCCGTTTCTGTTGCGCTTGCCTGATCAGAACCTCACAGAATCTGCGCAGGTAAGTGTGCCCATTAACTATGGCAACAGGCCGCTTGTAACAGCTAACATAGCACAGGCAGTGGTAAATGTAAATGTCAAAAACCTGCTGCAGGAAGAGCGCCAGCTGATGGCCGAGTTAATTAATGTGCCTGCCGGCAGAGAAGCAAACCTGCAGCCACCATTCCTGCTGGTGCGCTACCAATTACTCGAAGACTCTGCCGCCCTTTTAAACCGCGATGCCTTCAAAGCCGTGCTCGATTATAGCAAGTATAATCCGCAGGATTCTACACTGGTGCCGGAACTGGTACAGAAGCCGCCAGGTGTGCGGCATATAATACTGTTGCCAACGCGGGTAAAGGTAACCTTGCAATAAGTCTGCGATGCTAAAAATAGGCATTACGGGCGGCATAGGCGTAGGCAAAACAGTTGTTTGCCGGATGTTTGCCCTTTTGGGTGTGCCTGTATACGATGCAGATGCCCGCGCCAAATGGGTGATGCATCATGATGCGGCGCTGCGGCAGGAGTTGCTAACTGCTTATGGGGCAGGCGCTTTTACTGATTCCGGCGAACTGGACAGAGTATACCTGGCCAAAATTGTTTTTAACAACCCGGAGCGGCTGGCGCAACTAAACACACTGGTGCATCCGCATGTGGGCCGCGATTTCACAGACTGGGTTGCCATGCACACCGGCAGGCCATACGTGCTGAAGGAAGCTGCCCTCATGTATGAATCAGAAGCATGGAAGCAGATGGACCAGATTATAGCCGTATCTGCACCGCTGGAACTGCGCATCAGGCGCCTGCTGCAGCGCGATACGCACCGCACCGAAAGTGATATCAGAGCCATCATGGCCAGACAACTGGAGGAAGAAAAGAAAATAGCCCGCTCCCAACATGTTATCTACAACGACGATCGACAACTGCTTATTCTGCAGGTACTAAAGCTGCATGAGCAGTTTATACTACAAAGCAAAGCAAGGATATAGTTGTTTGCCGGCTGGCGCTCTACAAAGCCTGTGTTCTTCTTGCATTTTAAAGCATGGTAGCTGGCGTGCTAAGGCAATTCATACATGTTTGGTGCTTCATTTAAGGAATTTTGCAAGCAATGAAAATAATCTCCATCATTCTTCTGGCACTTTTCTCCTCTCTATCAACGCTTGCCCAGATTGACCTGCAGCAACCTTTCAAAGATTGCCATGTGGAAGGAAGCATCTCCATCTATGATTACAAAAATCAGGAATGGATTTTCAGCGACACCGCAGATGCTAAAACGAAAACTTTACCGGCATCTACTTTTAAGATAATCAATTCTTGTATTGCCCTAGAACTAGGTATAATTAAAGACGAAAATGTAGTATTTAGATGGGATGGGGTTGAAGGGACATTTTTCGGCGCAAAAATGATCGCCTGGAACAAAGATACTGATCTCAAAAATGCCTATAAAAATTCGACTATCTGGTACTACGTTGAACTGGCCAGAAGAATTGGAAGGACGGATTATAAACGCTACCTGGCGGCATGCGGCTATGGCAACGGAAACCTTTCAGAAGCAGGCGATGACTTCTGGAATTATGGTGCCTTTGCTGTTTCACCCATCAATCAGATTGAATTTTTGAAAAGCTTTTACGAAGAAAAGCTGCCTTTCTCGAAACGCACCTATGGAATTATGAAGAAGATGATGGTTTCGGAAAAGACAGATACTTATACGATAAGAGACAAAACCGGCTGGACAAAGAAAGACGGACGCGATATAGCCTGGTGGATTGGGTATGTGGAAAGAAAGGATAATGTCTATTTTTTTGCAACAAGACTGACCAAAGAGGAAGCTACCAACAATCCGGATTTTTCGAGCTGCAGAAAAAAGATAACGAAAGCAGTGCTGAAGGAAATAAAGGCGATAGAGTAAAGAACTGCAAAGCAGAGAAAAAGGTGCGTAACTTCTCATGTATAGCAATCAAGTTGTCGCTCTTGCGGATATACAATCTGGAAGTTTCATACTAATTAGGGTTTATAATCTGTTTAACGTTTACGCAAAGTATAGGCTGTAGGAAAGGCGGTTAAAGCCAAGTTGCTTATACTACGAGCGGGCTGATAGCGTTTGCTAAGTATGACAACAGCTATAGGTGGAGCTGGTCAAAGTCAGCTATACTTCAGAGGCGGGCATAAAAAAAGGACAACTTTGCAGTTGTCCTTTTGTGGGGCGTACTGGGTTCGAACCAGTGACCCCCTGCTTGTAAGGCAGGTGCTCTGAACCAGCTGAGCTAACACCCCAATTTTTTATTTCTGAGACCTTGTGTCCTCGTTTGATGATGCAAATATGGGGTATAATTTTTTAAACGCAAAACATTTCAAAAATATTTGGCAAATTTTTTTTCTGCCGCATGCCCTCTTGTACACCTGTTATTATGGCTGTACCTTTAGGTTCTGTAAGTCGCTTAAAATCTGAACGTTCGATTGGTGAAGAAAAGAGTTGTTAAAAAAATGCTATTTTATGCAATTGCCGTTCCGCTGGCTGTTGCAGGCATAGCGTTGGCCTTGGCGTATACCTATCAGGATAAAATTATCGCGTTGTTTGTAGCAGAAGCAAACAAGCACATCAAAACGAAGGTAGAGGTGGGGCAAATTTCACTGTCGCTGTTCGATAAATTTCCCAATGTAGCGGTATCACTGGAAAAAGTAAACGTACACGAAGGGCTGCCACATAGCAAAGAATCATTGGCCAGGGCAGCCAAGTTATACTTTACTTTTAGCCTGACAGACATGCTGCGCGGCAGGTATACGGTAAAGCAGCTATACATGGAGCAGGGCGAAGTATACGTGAAGGTGCTGCCGGACGGGCAGGTAAATTACATGGTTATAGTGGAGGATACCACAGCCAGCGATAATCCGGATTTTGCGTTCGACCTGGAGGAGATACATCTGAAAGACGTAACGTTGCATTACACAGATCGGCAACTGAAGCAAACCTATGAACTGGAGGCGCATGCGTTGCAGGCCGGGCTGGGCATCACTCCCGAAAGTATAGCCGTAGAGGCAAGCGGCAATACCACCATCCATACTATAAAAATCGGCGACAGCGAATATTTTAAGGGAAAGAACGTCAACATTGCTTCTGCTCTGGCAATAAACCGGCAGGCACAAGCCATACAACTGCAACCATCGGTGGTGCAGGTAGAAGGCGCTGCTTATGAGGTAGAAGGAGCTATTAGCTACAGCGGCCCTTCTATACTTGATTTAAGCTTTACCGGAAAAAATACAAGTATACAATCGCTGCTGTCGCTGCTGCCGCAAAACCTGACGCAGGATATGCACCAGTACCGCAACGAAGGCGATATATATTTTAATGGAACCGTTAAAGGCGAAGTATCAGCCAAAAAAAATCCCCTGATCTCTGTTAACTTTGGTGCGCGCAATGCCTCGTTTTTCCATCCGGATGCCAAACAGCGGGTAGATAAAATTAACCTGACCGGGACCTTTACTAACGGTAGCGCTCACAGCGCAGCCACATCGGTGCTGGAACTCAGGAACCTGAGCGGCGTGCTGAACGGGCGCAAATTTATAGGTAATCTCAAGTATGGCAACTTTCAGAACCCCAACATTGCATTTGATGTGCGCGGAATGCTGGATGTAGGCTATGTGCTGGAACTGGCCAAACTGAAAGACATACCAAAGGGAAGCGGCCTGGCAGATGTACGGATTGCTTTTTCGGGTAACCTGAATGAGTTTAAGGCGCGGCCCGGCAATAGCACCGTGAGCACTACCGGCGATATTACGCTGCATAACGTATCGTTGGCGCTGCAGGATGTGCCTTTGCCTGTTTCCAACCTCAACGGTAATCTTCTCTTTAAAAGAAACGATGTGGCCGTGTCTGATTTTAAAGGGAAGCTGGGTGAGTCTGATTTCGTTATCAACGGCATGTTCCGGAACATGATGGCCTGGCTGCTGCTCGACAGGCAGCGCCTGCTGGTGGAGGCCGACTTCAACAGCAATTACCTTAATTTTGACCAGTTGCTGCGCGAGGAACTGAATACGCCGGAAGCTGCCCGCAAAGGCAGCGGCTCCGACTACCGCTTTATCCTGTCGCCTAACATTGCGTTTGATTTGAGCGCCAACATCAGGCGGATGCGCTTCAGGAGGTTTCTGGGCAAAAATATACAAGGTGAGGTAAAGCTGCGCAACCAGGTGATAACATCTCCCAACTTTTCGTTTAATGCCATCGGAGGCCACTTTGCTGTGCGCGGCTCACTGGATGCCCGTACTCATAACCAGATCAAAATCAGCACCGCCGCCCGGCTCAACAACATGAGCGTGGACAGCCTGTTTTACGTATTCGAGAATTTTCACCAGGATTTTATAGAAGAGCGCCACTTGCGCGGCCAGCTTACCGCCGACATTGCATCCGAAGTATACCTGGACAGCCAACTAAACCCCAAGACAGACCTGCTGCAGGCAGAAATAGTGGCTACTGTCCGGAATGGGCAGCTTATTAATTTTGCGCCGATGCAGAAAATGTCGGCTTTTGTGAAGCGCAACGAGCTGGCAAATATGCGTTTTGCGGAACTGCACAACAGCTTCTGGATTCAGCGGCGAACGATTTATATTCCGGAAATGGATATCCGTTCCAGCCTGGCGTCGGTGCCGGTGCTGTCTGTTTCCGGCACCCATACCTTCGATCAGGACATGGATTACAAGATTAAGCTGCCGCTGTTTAGCAGCCGTCGGCCCGATAAAGATGCCGTGTATGGTGTGGTAGCCGATGACCCGGACGCGGGCAACAGCATGTTGTTTCTGACCTTGAAAGGAAAAGAAAGTAATTTTAAGATAGCTTACGACAACCAGCGGGTGCGCCAGAAAATCAGAACAGACCTGAAACAGGAAGGGCAGGAGCTGAAAGATCTGCTGCGCGGCAAAAAACCAAAATCAAAAGAGAAAAAAGTAGAGCTGCAGGAGGGCGAATATTTTGATTTTAATTAACAATCGACCGCAAGTATAAATCAGCAGGCTTCTGCTTTATAGGTATTGGATAGTAGAAAACAGCCATGTTTATATATTGAAGTGCGGCTCTTACCTTCGCCTCACAAATGCATTGGTTTTAAAGTCAATTCGGCATTTGATGCAACTGCTAGTTTCCTGCTTATATCTTGCTAAAGTATAAATACAAAAAAATCCTAAATAGCCTGGCCTTCAATATCTATACGTTTACGGAGTAATTGATTATGTACATCAGGAAATTTACAATTACTTGAGAACTATAACTGGCCTGCCCCGTTTATGATATCAAAACTGCAAAATTAAATAATGCAGTTTCATAAAATGAAGGCTTAATATCGGGTTAGGTGCTTAGTTAGTTTATATTGCTGCTACAGCATTTGCTTTAAGCTTAATGATGTAATTTAAAAAATCTGAAAATATAAGGGTGAAAAAAAGCCGGAGCTTCTCCGGCTTTTTTATTGTACTTATCTGATGTCGGTGTCCGGGAAGGGCGGCCTGGTTGGCTGCTCCGGCTTTTTTTGATCGGGCAAAGTTGGCGGCTGCAGGTATACTGTCTGGCTCGGGAAAGCAAACGCAGCACCGTTTCGTTCCACAATATCCACAATCTTATAGTTGATTTCCTCCTTCACATCAATGTACTCGTTCCAGTCCATGGTAGCCACAAAGTATAGCACCATGATATCTTTGGAAGAGGCGCCGAGCGCACTGAAACGGATACGGCCATCCTGGTTGGTGCGCGGGTGCTGATCAATGTACGCCTGCAACTCCCGGATAATGGCACGCATTTGTGCAGAGGTGGTGTCGTAGGTAAGATTAATCATGAAATCTGCCCGCCTGAAGGTCCGCAACGAGAGGTTATTAAGGGCTTTATCAATCATAAATTTGTTAGGCAGCGTTACAAAACTTTTCTCGAGTGTGCGGATTCGCGTACTCCGGAAGCCGATTTTCTCTACGCTGCCTGTAATATCAGCCACCTGCACCAGATCACCCACCACAAAAGGCTGATCTAGAAAGATGGTGAACGATGCAAGTAGGTTTTCTATACTTTCTTTAGCAGCAAAGGCAATAGCCAGGCCGCCTACACCCAGCCCCGCTACCAGGCCTGCTACGTTTACGCCGAATACGGTGCCCAGCATCACCAGAAACGACAAAAGCACGACCAAGACTTTGGTGAAATCCTTGAAAAAAGGTACCAGCTGATCGTCCAGTTTAGAGGCTGTTCTCTCAGCGCGAAGGCTAAAGATATGCCCGGCAAAATCTATCAGGCGCAGCACCACCCATGTTAAGGAACTGATTACGAATATCTGGTAAGTGCGGAAGGTGAATAACCTCAGGAAGTTGTCTTTTTTTCTGGCTGCTTCTGTGGGATCCAGCGGATAATCTAAAGCTTTGAAAGCAAAGTATAGAAACACCAGGAAAAGCAGCACCTCCAGGGGCTGCAAGAGCAAACGGCGGAAGATGGGCAGGTTTTCTGCTTGCGAAAATCGTTTGACTAACCGGAATATGAGTCCGGATAGCAGCCGGGACAGTATGGTTTTAAAGAGGAAGCCGAACAGCAGGATACCAGCAAACCAAAGGTAGTTGGCTACGGTATTGTCCAGGAACTCATAGCGCAAAATATCTCTCCAGAGCATAAACATACAGAATTAAAGCAGCGGGCTGATCGCAATTTTAAAAGATGCTTTAGCGATTTCTGTTTTCGGCGCGTTTGGTGTATGCGCTTTCTCCAGTGCCTGCTTAATAGTGTTGTAGATGTCGGCGAAAATCGCCTCGTCTATAATCTCCACTTCGTTCTCCATCAGGGAGGCAAAGATGCGTGCCATGCCGCAGTTGGAGATAAAATCAGGTATAACCGATACATTATGTTCGGCAAATTCACCTGTCCGGCCAAAGAGTTCTATCGTCTTCGCCAGCGATTCCACTGCGCGTTTATCAAGGCTTTTGCATATGCGGGTGCCGCCGCGCAGTGAGTCGATCATGACTTTGGTATCTGTCCATTCAAAAATAATTTCAGATAGTTTGTGCTCAAATTGTTTGCGGAACTCTTTTATACTTTGCGTGCTGATCTTAAAACCGGGGCAAAGGTATGAAAATACATTCGGAGCGCGGAGGCGAAGTATACTTATGGCAGGTAAATAGCGCCGCCTGCGTTGTTGTGCGCCGCGCCAGTTACCGACCGAAGGCAATTGTGTTCTTTGCGCCAGCGCAGCACGCCCAGAAAAGCAAAAATAAGAGCCTCTTTAAAGCTTACTAACTCCGGCACCGGCACCTCCACCTTAAAACCTTTGCCGAGATAATGCTCAATCAGCTCTACAAGATAAGTGTTAAAAGCGCCGCCGCCGGTCAGCAGCACGCGGTGCTGCTGCTGGTGCAGTAGAGGGAGTGCCTGCTGTACCTGCATGGCAATGTGGTGGCAAACCGTGTGCAGCTTATCAGCAATGGCACCTGAATGGCTTTCTATACCTTGGAGGCTGTTATCCAGCACCCACTCCTTTCCCAGCGATTT
>Ga0210040_10000954_pt1 | contig 45982 bp, 35 predicted proteins | sample CryGeyCG12114_NA_FD_185462 | JGI IMG/M metagenome (GOLD analysis project Ga0210040, IMG submission 185462) | Groundwater microbial communities from aquifer - Crystal Geyser CG19_WC_8/21/14_NA (SPAdes) (version 2) | ecosystem: Environmental > Aquatic > Deep subsurface > Groundwater | place: USA...
GCGGGTACTCCCCGCTCCTGGGCGACGGACGCGCGCTGCTGCTCGGCGAGCTCGTCGACACCGCCGGCTCCGTCCGTGACCTGCACCTCAAGGGGTCCGGGCGCACGCCCTTCGCCCGGGGCGGCGACGGCCTGGCCGCCGTCGGCCCCATGCTGCGCGAGCTCGTGGTCAGCCGGGGCCTGCACGCCCTCGGCATCCCCACGACGCGCGCGCTGGCGGTGGTGGCGACCGGGCGCACGGTGCGCCGCGAGACCCCGCTGCCCGGCGCCGTCCTCGCCCGGGTCGCAGCCAGCCACCTGCGCGTCGGCAGCTTCCAGTACGCCCGCGCCAGCGGTGACCTCGACCTGCTGCGCCGCCTCGCCGACCACGCGGTCCACCGCCACCACCCCGCTGCCGCCACGGCGGACAACCCCCACCTGGCGCTGTTCGAGGCGGTGGTCGCCGCCCAGGCGTCGCTGGTGGCCCGCTGGATGCTCGTGGGCTTCGTCCACGGCGTGATGAACACCGACAACACGACGATCTCCGGGGAGACCATCGACTACGGGCCCTGCGCCTTCCTCGACGCCTTCGACCCGGCCACCGTCTACAGCTCGATCGACTCCGGCGGGCGCTACGCCTACGGCAACCAGCCCGCCGTGGCCGAGTGGAACCTCGCCCGCCTCGCCGAGGCGCTCCTGCCCCTCCTGCACGAGGACCAGGAGCAGGCGGTCGCTGTCGCGACGCGGTCCCTCGCCACCTTCCGCCCCCGCTACGACGCCGCCCACCTCGCCGGTGCCCGCGCCAAGCTCGGCCTGCCCGACGACCTCGACGACGCGGTCCTCAGCCCGCTCGTGGGGGACCTGCTGGAGGTGCTCACGCAGGCCCGCCCGGACCACACGCTGTTCTTCCGCGCCCTCGCCTCCGCGGCGCGCGGGGACGGCGCCCCCGTGCACGAGCTGGTCGCGGACCCCGCCACGCTCGACGGCTGGCTGGCGCGCTGGCTCGCCCTGGCCCCCGACGCCGCGGCGATGGACCGGGTCAACCCGCTCTACATCCCGCGCAACCACCTCGTCGAGGAGGCCCTCGCGGCCGCGACCGACGGCGACCTCGGCCCGCTCGAGCGGCTGCTGGAGGCCGTGGACGCGCCCTGCGACGAGCGCCCCGGGCTGGAGCGCTACGCCGCTCCCGCACCGCCGGACCTCGGCACCTACCAGACCTTCTGCGGCACCTGAGCCCTCGCCCGGGGCCTCGGTCGGGGTGCTCGCCGCGCCGTCACAGCGCGGGGACGGCGGCCCGGGCGTCCGGACGACCTCCGAGGCCCGTCGGGACGGGCGGGGCGACCAGCGGGTGCAGCAGCGCCTCCATGTGCACGGCGGCCAGGGCCGGGGAGAAGAGGTGCCCCTGCCCGTACCGGATCCCGAGGTCGACGAGGAGCGCGCGCTGGTCGGCTGTCTCCACCCCCTCCGCCAGGACGTCCAGGCGCAGCGCCCGGGCCATCGCCGCGATGCCGGCGAGCAGCCCGGGGTCGTCGTCGACGGAGGTGACGAGCGAGCGGTCCAGCTTGAGCAGCGAGACGGGGAAGCGCTGCAGGTACCCCAGGGACGTGTAGCCGGCCCCGAAGTCGTCGAGGCTGATGCGGACGCCGGAGCGCTGGAGCTCCTGCAGCTCGCGCACCACGTGCGGCGAGGCGGGGACCTGCTCGTGCTCGGTGATCTCGAGCCGCAGCAGGCGCGGCGGCACGCCGTGGCGCCGCAGGAGGTGCTCGACGCGCGCGGCCAGCCGCCCCTCGACGAGGCTCGCGGGGGTCACGTTCACGCTCACGGGGACGGCGTCGAGGCCGGCGCGCAGCCAGCCCCCGACCTGGCCGAGCGCGAGGTCGAGCACGTGGGCGTCGACGTCCACGTCGCGCCCGCACTCGTGGGCGATCGTCAGGAAGTCCACCGGTGGCAGCAGCCCCAGGTGCGGGTGGTGCCAGCGCACGAGCGCCTCGGAGCCGACGACCTCGCCGGTCTCCAGCAGGACCAGCGGCTGGTGGTGGGCGACGAGCGCGCCCACGCGGGCCGCCGGCGCTCCCTCCAGCACCAGCCGCAGGTCCTCCGCCAGCCGCTGGCGCCGCTGCACCTGGGTCCGCATCCGCGGGCGGTAGGCCGTCACCCCCGACTTGCCGGCGGCCTTGGTCTCGTACAGGGCGATGTCCGCGCGCGTCAGCGCCTGCGGCAGGGACGACGGCGGGAGGACGTGGACGACGCCCACGCTGGCGCTCCCCCGCAGCTCGTGGCCCGCCACGGTGACGGGCTGCTGCAGTGCCGCCACGAGCCGTGCGGGCGTCTCGCCGTGCACGCGGGGTCGCTCGGCGCCGACCGCGCCGGCGGCGGGCGAGCCCGGCTCGAGCGGCACGGGCGCGCCCGGGAGCAGGACGACGAACTCGTCACCGCCCTGCCGCGCGACCACGGCGTCCGGCCCGGCCACCCGCACCAGCGCCGCGCCGACGGCGCGCAGCAGCTCGTCGCCCACCTCGTGCCCGTGGGTGTCGTTGACGGCCTTGAAGTCGTCGAGGTCCACCAGGCACAGCAGGAGGCCGTCCGGGTCCTGGACCATCCCGCGGAAGGCCCCGTCCAGCCCGCGCCGGTTGCGCAGGCCCGTCAGCGCGTCGTGGTCGGCGGCGCGCTCGCTCGAGCGCAGGGCCTCGACGCCGCGGAGCATCCCCAGCCCGGCGAGCACCGCGCCCGCGACGACGAACGCGCCGGGGGGCAGGCCGCCCGGGGCGGCCGAGGCGCGCTCGACGAACCAGAGCGCGGGTGCCACCCCGACGAGGGGGACCAGGCCGAGCAGCTGGACGGAGGCGGCCCGGCGCCCGACGCGCGCGCCGCTGTCCAGCCCGCGGGGCATGGAGGGCAGCAGGGCGGCGCCGCCGATCACGAGGAAGCAGGCCGCGCCGGCGGCCTGCAGGGGGCTCCCGGGCCCGGGGTCGGTCTCGGCCACGGCACCGGCGAGGTGGTAGCCCAGCCCGACGACGGCGCCGAGCACGAGCATCCGGGTGGAGACCGGGAGGGAGGACCGGGACAGGACGAAGCGGAGCACGAGCGCGAGCAGCAGGACGTCGAGGGCCGCCGTCGCGACGCCGAGCCCGGAGGCGCCGGAGCCGGGACCGCCGGGCCCGGCCGGGTCGAGGTGGGCGACGAGCTGGGCGACGGCGAGGACGACCACCGCCACGAGCAGGACGTGCTCGAGCAGCGGCCCGGGCGCGAGGTGCTCGCGCAGCTGCGCCCGTCGGCGGGGGCCGGCGAAGAGCCGGGCGACGAGGACCACGCCGATCAGCTGGCCCGCCACCATGGCCTCCACCGGGGCCGGCCGCGCGGCCTCGGGGAGCAGCACCGAGACCGTGTGGGCCCCCGCCCAGCAGGTGAGCACGAGGCCGATCGCCGTCCAGCCCCGGCGCCGGGCGGGCCGGTGGACCACCACCCCGACGACGACCGCCACCACGGACGCCCAGGCGGCGGCCACGAGCAGGGCGGGCCGCAGCGACGGCACGGCCAGGGCGCAGGCCGCGACGGCCGCGGCGACGAGCAGCACGACGCCCGCGCCGGCAGCCTCCGCGCGTCGTCGCGAGCACCCGGGCACCGCTCCCCCTCCCCGCCGCGCCGGCGGCGCCGGGCTCGTGACGTCTGGATCGGTGCCGCACGAGCACGGCTTGAGGCGCGCGCGCCCGGCACCGCCCGTCCGGCCCTCCCGCAGCGGTCGGCGGATAGCCTCCCGCCGTGCGGCTGGACGGGGCGACGGCGCTGGTCACGGGGGCGGGCAGCGGGCTGGGGGCGGCGACGGCCGCCGAGCTCGCCCGCGGCGGTGCCCGCGTGGTGCTCCTGGACCGCGACGCCGACGCCGCAGCCCGGACCCGCGGCGCCCTGCCGGCGGGACCGGGGGCCCACGTCGCGCTCGGCGGGGACGTGACGTCCGAGGCGGACGTCGGTGCGGCCGTCGCGGCCGCGGGGTCGGTGCCGGGCGCCCCCCTGCGCGCGGTCGTGCACTGCGCCGGGGTGGGCACGCCGGGGAAGGTCCTCGGCCGTCGCGGGCCGCTCCCCCTCGCCGACTTCGAGCGCGTCCTGCACGTCAACGTCACCGGCACCTTCAACGTGCTCCGGCTCGCGGCGGCGGCGATGGCCGCCTCCGAGCCGGCCGGCCCCGAGGGCGAGGAGCGGGGCGTCGTCGTCCTGACGGCCTCGGTCGCGGCCTTCGACGGCCAGGTCGGGCAGCCGGCCTACGCGGCGTCGAAGGCGGCCGTCGCCGGGCTGGTGCTGCCGGCCGCCCGGGAGCTCGCCGCCTCCGGCGTCCGCGTCCTGGCCCTCGCGCCCGGGGTCTTCCGCACCCCGATGGTCGCGGGACTGCCCGAGGAAGCGGTGGCCCGCCTCGAGGCGCTGGTCCCGCACCCGGGCCGGCTCGGGCGCCCGGAGGAGTTCGCCGCCCTCGCCCGCCACGCCGTGGAGAATCCCTACCTCAACGGGGAGGTCGTCCGCCTCGACGGCGCCCTGCGGATGCCGCCGGCCTAGCGGCCCCCCCCCGGACGGACGAGCACGGGTCACGACTCGGCCACGGCGACCGGGTTCGCCCGGCGCCGACGGCGGCGTCGACGGCGACGAGCTGTACGCCACCGCGGAGGAGGGCTCGGAGTACCAGGAGCTCGGCGTCACCTGCGGCGAGCGCTACTCGGCCCAGCGCGCCCCCGACTTCTGCGCGGAGGCGCTCGCCTGAGGTCCCCCTGCGGCGTGGGGCGTGGCATGGTCGGCCGTGACGCTGAGGGAGGTCATGTGACGACGAGCGACAGCCCGCCCGAGGGCCCGGACGGAGACGGTCCGGCGACGCCGCCGGAGGACCGGTCGGCGCCGCGCCGGCGCGCCTGGCCCTGGGTCGTGGGGACCCTGGCACTGGTGGCCGTCCTGGCCGGCGTCGGCGTCGGCGTCTACACGCTGCTCGACCGGGTCTTCGGCGCCCCCGAGGCCGTGTACGCCCAGGACGGCTCCCTCGTGGAGGAGCAGCCGCTGGCCGACGGCGACGCCTACGGGGACAACCCCGACCTGGACGCGCTCTGGGACGCCTGCGAGGCCGGGGACGGCGTCGCCTGCGACGACCTGTACGCCCAGGCCGACTTCGGCTCCGGGTACGAGACCTTCGGCTACACCTGCGGCGAGCGCCTGGAGGAGGACGCGGACCGCCCCGCCTCCTGCGAGGAGGTCGTGGCCGGCGGCTGACCGCCGGCCGCGCCGCAGGCCCGCCCGCTCGACGCCGACCGTCCCGCCCGGCCCGCGGGGGGCCGGGCGGGACGTCGGTCGGAGTCAGTCGAGCGTGCGCGTCCGCTGCTGGACGCCGGCCGGGCCGTAGGGGTAGTCCCCCGGCGTCGGGGCGCTGGCCTCGTCGAGCTTCGCCGTCTCGACGTCGGACAGGTGCAGCCCCACGGCGCCGAGGTTGCCCTCGAGCTGCTCGGGCGTGCGGACGCCGAGGATGACCGAGGCCACGCCGGGCCGGTCGTGCAGCCAGGCCAGCGCGGCCTGGGCCATGGTCACCCCACGGCCCTCGGCCACCTGCTGGAGGACCTCGAGGACGGCCCACGTCTGCTCGCTGCCGCCGCGCTTGTCGTAGGCCTCCATGCCGCGCTGGGGGTCCTCCCCGAGCCGCGTCGCCCCCTCGGGGCGGGCGTCCCGCCGGTACTTGCCGCTCAGCCACCCGCCGGCGAGCGGGCTCCACGGCAGCAGGCCCAGGCCGCCCGAGAGGCAGGCGGGGACGATCTCGTACTCGGTCTCGCGGACGAGCAGGTTGTACTGCGGCTGGTGGCTGACCAGGGGGAAGCGCCCGGCGGCCAGCGCCACCATGGTCGCCGTCTGCCAGCCCGTGTAGTTCGACAGCCCGGCGTAGCCGATCTTGCCCGAGCGGACGGCGTCGTCGAGGAAGCCGGCCGTCTCCTCCATCGGCGTCACCGACTCGTGCGCGTGCACCTGGTACAGGTCCACGTGGTCGGTGCCCAGGCGCTGCAGCGAGCGGTCGAGCGACCGGCGCAGGTTGCGGCGCGAGCCGCCGGCGTCGCGGGGCTCGACGCCGCGGCTGGGGAAGCGGCCCTTCGTGGCCAGGACGACGCGGTCGCGCCGCGTGCTGCCCTGGGCGGCCATCCAGCGGCCGATGATCGACTCCGACAGGCCGCCGGCGTAGACGTCGGCCGTCTCCAGGACGACGCCGCCGGCGTCGACGTACTGGGACATCATCCGGTGCGAGGTGGCCTCGTCGGCCTCCGCGCCGAAGGTCATGGTGCCGAGCGAGTAGGTCGAGACGGCCAGGCCGCTGCGGCCGAGGGTGCGGTGCTCCATCGCGGTGCTCTCCTCAGGGTTGGGGTGGCACCACCCTCCCGCGCCCGGGCGCGGGCGGCGACGCGAGCCCCGTGGCTCAGACGAAGCCGGCGTTCTCCCGCGGCGTGTAGTGCTCCTCCAGGCGCGCGGCCTCGGCGTCGGTGAGCTCCAGGTCCACGGCGGCGACGGCGTCGTCGAGGTGCTGCGGCTTCGTCGTGCCGACGATCGGTGCCGAGACGGCGGGGCGGCGCATCACCCACGCCAGCGCCACCTGCGCCTGCGGCACGCCGCGCTCGCGGGCGACCTGGGCGACGGCGTCGACGATCGGTGCGTCGTCGTCGCGGTACAGCCTCTTCCCGAACTCGTCGGTGTCGCTGCGGGAGGTCGCGGAGTCCCACGGGCGCGTGAGCCGCCCTCGCGCCAGGGGGCTCCACGGGATGGCGCCGACGCCGGTGGCCTCGCAGTACGGCAGCATCTCGCGCTCCTCCTCGCGCATGAGGAGGTTGTAGTGGTCCTGCATCGACACGAACGGCGTCCAGCCGTGGCGCTCGGCGGCGTGCTGCATCGAGGCGAACTGCCAGGCCCACATCGACGACGCCCCGAGGTAGCGCGCCTTGCCGGCGCGCACGACGTCGTGCAGGGCCTCCATCGTCTCCTCGACCGGCGTCGCGGGGTCGAAGCGGTGGATCTGGTAGAGGTCGACGTGGTCGGTGCCCAGGCGCCGGAGGCTGTGGTCGACCTCCGCCAGGATCGCCTTCCGCGAGAGCCCGGCGCCGTTCGGGCCGGGGCGCATCCGCCCGTGCACCTTGGTGGCGAGCACGACGTCGTCGCGGCTGGCCATGTCCCGCAGCGCCCGTCCGACGATCTCCTCGCTCGTGCCGTCGGAGTAGACGTTGGCGGTGTCGAAGAAGGTGACGCCCGCCTCCAGGGCGCGCCGGATGGACTCCCGGCTCTCCTCCTCAGGCATCGACCACGGGTGCCCGCCCCGCTCCGGGACCCCGTAGGTCATGCAGCCCAGGGCGACCCGCGAGATCTCCAGCCCGGTGGTGCCCAGCCTCGTGTACTCCACGACCGACCTCCTGCGTCCTCCGCGCGGCGCCGCGCGCCGCGCTCCTGACCGCCACGCCACCACGTGCGGGGCGGGAGCGCACCCGGGAGCCCGCGGGGCAGGCCGGGCGGGCGCGGCGGTGGGCCCCCGGAGCCGGCGGCGGGCCTACCGTGCTCCGCGTGGGCGAGCTGCGCGGGGTCCTCGGCCTGCTCCTGCTGCTGGGCGTCGCCGTCCTGGTCTCCCGCCACCGGCGCGGCATCCGGTGGCGCACCGTCGGGGCCGCCCTGGCGCTGCAGGTCGGCTTCGCGGCGCTCGTGCTGCGCTGGGGCCCGGGCACGGCGGCGCTGGCGTGGGTGTCGGCGCGCTTCGAGACCCTCGTCGGCTACGCGGAGGAGGGCACGTCCTTCGTCTTCGGCCCGCTCCTCGAGGTGGGTGCCGAGGCGGGTGGGGCGGCCTTCGCGCTGAGCGTCCTGCCGGTCATCGTCTTCCTGGGCGCCCTCATCGGGCTGCTGCTGCACCTGCGCGTCGTCCAGCACCTGACGTACTACCTCGGCGGCGCCCTGGGGCGGCTGCTGCGCATCAGCGACGTCGAGTCGATGTACGGGGCGACCGTGGTCTTCCTCGGCATGAGCGAGGCGCCGCTCATGATCGCGCCGTACCTCCGGCGGCTGCGGACGGCGCAGCTCTTCACGGTGGTGGCGGCCGGCCTCACCGCCGCCGCGGGGTCGACGCTCGTCGGCTACGCCGTGCTGGGCGCGCCCCTGGAGTACCTGCTCGCCGCGACGGCGATGAACGCCCCCGCGGGCCTGCTCATGGCCAAGACGATGTGGCCCGACGACACCCCGGAGACCGACGCCGAGAAGAGGTCGAGGCTCGGCCTCGGCGTCGACGAGGAGGTCCTCGACGACCCGGCGGAGGAGACGACGCGCACCGACGTGCGGCGCTACCGCGACACCGAGTCGGCCAACGCCCTCGACGCCGTCGGCCGGGGCGCGCTCGCGGGCGGCCGCATCGCCGTCACGGTCGCGGCGCTGCTGGTCGCCTTCGTGGCGCTCATCGCGCTCGCCAACGGGGTGCTGGCGTCCGTCGGCGGCTGGTTCGGCGTCGAGGGCCTCACCGTCCAGGGGGTGCTCGGGACGGCGCTCGCCCCGCTGGCCTGGCTCCTCGGCGTGCCCTGGTCGGAGGCCGCCACGGCCGGGTCGTTCATCGGGCAGAAGACGGTGCTCAACGAGTTCGTCGCCTTCGCCGCGTTCGGCCCCCAGGTCGACCAGCTGGCGCCCACCACCGTCGTCATCACGACGTTCGCGCTCGCCGGCTTCGCGAACTTCTCCTCGATCGCCATCCAGATCGGGGTGATCTCCAGCCTGCACCCGCCGCTGCGGCCCGTCGTCGCGCGCCTCGGCCTGCGGGCGCTGCTGGCCGCCAGCCTGGCCAACCTGTCGAACGCGGCCGTCGCCGGCGTGGTCGTCAGCGCCTTCGCCTGACCGCGCACCCGGAGCCAGCGCCCGCACCGCCCGGGCCGGTGCTCGGAGGCCGCGCGCCGGACCCTCGTGCCGGAGCCGGTCGGAGGGGCGGGTCAGGCCGGGCCGGCCCCGTCCTGCGGGGGGGCGCCGTGGTGGACCGCCACCCCGTCCAGCTGCTGGGCGGAGGCCACGTCCGGGCTCTGGGGCGAGGCCCCGTCCCGATCCGCCGCGCCGCGGTGGACGGTCACGCCGTCCAGCGCCCCGTCCGGAGCGGGGCGCCCCACCCCGACGGGTGCCCGGCGCAGCTCGAACAGCGTCTCGACGCCGAGCATCTGCAGCAGCTGCTGCACCTGGGGCGAGGCGCCCAGCAGCACCGGGCGGGCGGACGGCGCCTCGCGCTCGCGGGGCGCCGCCACCCGCAGCATGAGCCCGAGGCCCTGGGTGTCCACGAAGGTCACCCTGCTGACGTCGATGGTGCGGACCCAGGCCAGGTCGTCGCGGCGGCGGTCGAACGCCTCCACGACGGACAGGTCGACGTCGCCCTGGAGCACGAGCAGCTGCTCGTCCGGACGCGCCACGACCCGGCCGTCGTCCGTCGAAGCTCTGCTGTCCATGCGTCTCCCCGTGGTGCTCCGGTGCGGGATGTGCTCGCCGGTCGTCTCCACCGAGCTGCCGGGCGCGCGCTGAGGGCGATACGCCGTACACCAGATTAGCCACCGCACGGCCCGGAGCGGGAGTGGGTGCCCGCGGGCGTGCGCCGCGGTGAGCCTCCGTCACTCTCCGGTGAGGTCTCCTCGCGCGCGGACATGGGGCAGGCGGGCGAGGACCGCCGCGGCGAAGGCCTCCGGCGCGCCGGGCGCCACGTCGAGGAACAGCGAGGGCTCGGCCAGCTCGAGCTCCAGGACGAGCGGGCCCTCGGGAGACGGCAGCAGGTCGACCCGCGCGTACAGCGGGACCGCGCCGGTGCGCGCCCGGACCACGTCGCGGGCGCGGCGGGCGACGTCGAGCTCGGCGGCGGACGGCTCCCGGGACGTGATCTCCTCCCGGGCGAACAGCCCCTCGACCGGGTCCCCCGAGGGCCGCAGGAGGGGCCCCTTGCGCACGGCGTGCAGCACCTCGCCGTCGACGAGCACCACGGCGGTCTCGCCGGAGACGTCCACGCCCTCGACGTACGGCTGGACGAGCGCGACCCGGCCGCTGCCGTGGACGGCGCGCACGTGCGCCCGCGAGCGCCCCGCCTCCCCCGGCCCGAGGCGCAGGGTGTCCTTCGATCCGGCGGAGACCGTCGGCTTGACGACGTGCTCGCGGTCGGTGAAGGGGTGCTCCTCACCCTGGCCCGGGGCGAGGAACGCCGACGGGACGACGGGCAGCCCGGCCTCGCGCAGGTCCTCGAGGTAGGCCTTGTCCGTGCTCCAGCGGAGCAGCTCCGGCGGGTTGGCCAGGCGGGTCGCGGCGGCGGTCCGCACGGCCCAGGCGAGGAACTCCTCCCGGCGCGGGACGTAGTCCCACGTCGAGCGGACGACGACGAGGTCGGCGGCCGCCCAGTCGACGCCCCCGTCGTCCCAGACGGCGGGGCGCGCGTCCGCGCCGAGGCCCTCGAGCGCGGCGGCCACGGCGCGGCCCTCGCCGTCCAGGTCGGCGAGCTCCCGGCAGGTGGCGAGCAGGACCAGCGGGCGGCCGGTGCGGGGGGCGGCGGGCGCGGCAGCGGTCACCGCCCCATCCTGCCGACGCCTGGCGGCCCCGGACCGGCGCGGGTCGCGCTCCCCGGCGCGGGCGGGCCCGCCGCGGTCGAGAAGGACGCGCGGCGCACCACCCGCCGCAACCCGCCGAGCACCGCGGGGCCCGCCAGGAGGACCGCGACGGCGGTGGTGACCGCCCGGCCCGCGTCCCACCCGAGGGAGGTGAGCGCCGAGTACAGGAGCAGCCGCCCCAGGTTCTCGGCGAGCGGTGCTCCCGCGACGTAGGAGACGCCGGTGCCGGCGGTCGCGAGCGGCCAGCCCCACAGGTTCATCAGCAGCCCGAAGCCGAAGGCCGCGACGACGCCGTAGGCGGCGAGCAGCAGCAGCTCCGCCCGCCCGCGCGGGCGTCGCGGCAGCAGGCCCGCGCCCAGCCCGACCCACCCGGCGGCGAGCATCTGGAAGGGCAGCCACGGGCCGACGCCGGCGGTGAGCAGCGCGGACGCGAACAGGGACGTGCAGCCCAGGACGAAGCCGAACCCGGGCCCGAGGACGCGGCCGGCCAGCACGAGGAGGAAGAAGACGGTCTCGACGCCGACGAGCCCGGCGCCGAGCACGCGCAGGCCGGCGTTGACGGCGGACAGCACCCCGAGCAGCGCCAGGGCCGAGACGTCGATGCCGCCGTCGGCCAGCTCGGCGAGCACGACGGCGACGAGCACGGGCAGGACGAGCGCGAAGAGCAGCGGCGCGCTCGTGCTGCCCGCCAGGGCCGCCCCCGCGGGGACGAGCAGCGGCCAGCCGAACATCACCAGCCCGGCGAGCGAGGCGACCGCGAGCACGACCGCGGAGCGCGGCCGCAGGCGCACCGCCGTGACCCGCCCCGCCGTGACCCGCCCCGCGGGCGCTCCGGCCCGGGCGCGACCGGCCGGGCTCACGACCGGCCCGCCGCGGGAGCAGGGCCGACCCCGGGCCCGCCGCCCAGCGCGGCCCGGACCTGCTGCGGCGTCAGCCACGGCTGCGGGGCGAGCACCTTGGCCGTCTGCGGGGCGAAGGCCGGGGAGGAGGCGACCACCTCGGCGGTGGGGCCGTCGGCGACGAGGCGGCCCTGCGCCATCACGACGACCCGGTCGGCGACCGCGGCGACGAGCTCGACGTCGTGGGTGGCGAGCACCACGGCGCGCCCCTGCGCGGCCAGCTCGCGGACGACCTCCCCGACGCGGCGCTTGGCCGCCTCGTCGAGGCCGCGCGTCGGCTCGTCGAGGAGCACCACGCGCGGCGCCGCGGCGAGCTGGACGGCGAGCACCAGGGCCAGGCGCTGGCCCTCGGAGAGGTCGCGGGGGTGGCGGTCGTCGGGCACGCCCGGCGCCACCTGCTCGAGCAGCGCGCGGCACGAGCCAGGCGCCCGGCCGGACTCGACGTCGGCCTGCGCGCACTCCTGGCCGACCGTCGGCAGGTACAGCAGGTCGCCCGGCGTCTGGGGCACCAGGCCCACGAGGGCGCGGGCACCGGCGGGCGACAGCGCTCCCGGGTCCTGCCGGGCGCCGCGGGAGGGTCCGGCGCCCGTCCCGCCGGCCCCCGCCCCTGCGCGGCCCGCTCCGGCACGGGGGCCGCGGTGCCACCACCGGCGCCGCCCGGCCGGGGGCTGCGAGGCCGCGCCGGGCCCCTCCGCGAGCACGCCCACCTCTCCGCCGGCGCGCGGACCGGAGCCCTGCCAGGCCCACAGCAGCGAGGACTTGCCGGACCCGTTGCGCCCCATGAGCGCCACCACCTCGCCGGCCGCGAGGTCGACGTCGACACCGGCGACCGCGCGGACGCGGCTCGTGCCGGTGCCGTGCACCACGACGACGCCACGCGAGCGCAGCAGCGGCGGTCCGCCCGTCCGCCCCGGCGTCGCCGCGAGCGGCGGCTCGAGACCGGCCAGGGCGCCGGCCAGCGGCCCGGCGAGGCGTCGGGCGTCCCGCACCGACAGGGGCGGCGGGTCCCAGCCGGCCGCGCGGGCCAGCTCGACGACGGGCGGGGCGCCGTCGTGCTCGCGCATCATCGCGGCGGGATCGCCGGCGCGGACGCGGCCCTCGCGCCCCACGAGCACGACCCGGTCGGCGTGCTGGACGACGCGCTCCAGCCGGTGCTCGGCCACGAGCACCGTGACGGCCAGGTCGTGCACGAGCCGGACCAGGGCGGCGAGCACCTCCTCGGCGGCCGCGGGGTCCAGCGCGGAGGTCGGCTCGTCGAGCACGAGCACCCGCGGCCCGGCGGCGAGCACGGAGCCGATCGCGACGCGCTGGGCCTGCCCGCCCGACAGCGTGCGCAGCGGGCGGTCCCGCAGGTCGGCGACGCCGAGGAGGTCGAGCACCTCCTCCACGCGCCGCCGCATGGCCGGGGCCGGCACGGCCAGCTGCTCCATCGCGTAGGCCAGCTCGTCCTCGACGGAGTCGGTGACGAAGCCGGCCACCGGGTCCTGGCCGACGTGGCCCACGAGGTGCGCGAGGTCGCGCGGCGGCGTCGACCGCGTCGACTCCCCCGCGACGACGACCTCGCCCGCCAGCTCGCCCCCGGTCAGGTGCGGCACGAGCCCGCACGCGGCGCCGAGCAGCGTCGACTTGCCGCTGCCCGTGGGCCCGGCGACGAGGCACAGCTCGCCCTCGCCGACCTCCAGGTCGACGTCCCGCAGCGCGGGGGCCGGGGCGCCCGGGTAGGTGACCGTCACCCGGTCGAACCGCACGGCGACGGGAGGGCTCGCCGGGCGGCCGGCGGGAACGCTCACGCCGCGCCGCCGCGCAGGGGCGAGCCCGCCCCCGCAGGGCGACTCGTCGCCTGATCGCCCTCGGACGGGGGCCCGAGAGGTCGAACAGGCGACGACTCGCCCCCGGGACGCGGCGCCAGGGCGGCCGGGAGAGCTGCGACGAGGACGGCGGCGAGCCCGAGGAGGCTGGGCTCGGGCCAGGCGGGCGGGGTGGTCGACGGCGCGAGGGCCGCCGGGTCGAGGGCGGCCGCGAGCACCATGGCCGCGGCGGAGGCGGCGCCGGCGGCGGAGACGGCCCACTCCGGGGCCCCCCACGGGTCGGGCCGGTGCGCGGTGCGGTGCACGCGCGCCGACGCGAGCCGCAGCCCGAGGACGGCCAGCAGGGCACCGGCGCCGAGCAGCGCCAGCCCGGGAGCCGTGCCCGCGGTCGGGTCCAGCAGGCCGAAGAGCCCGAGGCAGGTGCCGACCAGCCCCGCGACGAGGAGGGCGCCCGACGCGCGCCGGGTGCGGCGGGGGACGCCGACCGTGCGCCCGTACCCCCGCACGGCCATGGCGCCCGCGAGGGACAGGGAGCGGTCCAGCGCGTCGGCCAGCACGGGCGACAGGACGGCGGGCAGCGCCCGCAGCCCGCCGGCGCTGCCGGCGCGCAGCCGCCGCGCCCGACGGACGCGCCGGACGCTGTCGACCAGCTGCGGCGCCGCCGTCAGCGCGATGACGACGGCCGTGGAGACCTCCGCGAGCGCCCCCGGGACGGCGCGCAGGAGCCGCCGCGCGTCGGCCAGGCAGTTGGCCGCGCCGACGCACACCAGGACGGCGGCCAGGCGCAGCCCCTCGTAGGCGCCGGCGAGCAGCGCGCCCGCGCTCACGGGTCCGAGCAGCGTGACGCCGGAGACCAGGTCGGGCAGCGGGACCCGCGGCAGGTCGAGCACCACGGGGCCGCTGCCGAGCCCGGTCCCGCCGAAGAGGACGCGGAAGACGACGCGGACGGCCACCACGACCCCGGCGAGCAGGAGGTAGTAGCGCAGGTCGAGGCCGTGCGCGGCCTCGACCCCCCGGGCCGCGACGACGAGGCACGCGACCGCGACGACCCCCAGCAGGAGCAGGGGGTCCGACGTCCGGCTCGCCGCCGCGGCCAGCCCCAGCGCCCACAGCCACCAGGCGCCGGGGTGGAGCCCGCGGCGCTCAGTGCGCGTCAGACCACCTCTGGTCCATCTGCCGCTCCATCGTGCGGCGGCGGGCGCGCCCGCCCAGGACGATGCCCAGGACGAGGAGCACGGCCAGCACCGCGATGACGACGACCGTGGTGACGGGCACGCTGTCGTCGGCCACCGTCTCCTCCACGGCCGGCGCGTCGCTCCCGCTCGCGCCCGTCCCGCTCGCGGTGGTCCCGCTCGCGGTGGGCTCGCCCGCGACGGCGAGGGCCTCGACGGCCGCGGGCTCCACGCGCGGCTCCGCGCCCGCCAGGCTGTCGCTCGTGAGCTCGGTCCACGACCACGCCTCGACGCCGCCCGTCTCGGGCACGCGGTCGGCCGGGCCGACGTCGCTGAAAGTCCACTCGCCGTCCCGCGGGGCGTAGTAGTAGGCCCAGTAGCCGTCGGTGGTGCAGTCGGCCTGCTCGGGGGCGGGCACCGACTCGATCGTGCAGACGAAGCCGGGCTGGCTCTCCGTGGCCGCGAAGCCCGCCTCCGTCAGCGCCGCCAGCCCGTCGGTCGCCTCGAGCGCGCACCCGGCCGTCGGCGCGGTGAGCTCGCCACCGGCCAGGCCCTGCGGGTCGACCAGCACGGTGGCGCCCTCGTCCTCGGGGCAGGCCTCGCCCTCGAGCTCGGCGTCGCCGGCGGCCGTCGCGCTGCTCGTCGCCGTCCCGGTGGCATCGCCCGTGGGGGTGGCCGCGAGCACCGGGCCGGAGCCGAGGGACACGAGCAGACCGGTGGCGCCGACGAGCGCGGCGAGACGGCGGGAGGGGGCAGGGTGCACGGGGGGCCTCTCGGGGAGGGCCGGCGGGACGGCGCACCGACCCGCCACCCGGGCCGGGTCGCGCACGCGCCGGGCCCGAGGGACCGACCGGGCTCCGCCCCGCAGACCACGGCGGGGATGGCGGGAGCCGCTGGCCCCCGACGGGCGTTCCGGCTCGCGACGGCCGGCCCGGGGCCGGTCGTCGCCCACGGCTGCGGGTCAGCGCCGGCATCGGACCGGCTTCCCCCGCGCGGGGACGGGCAGTTCTCGCGGCGAGCCTAGCGCCCCGGCGCCGCACGCCCTCCGGCGGCGCCGGGGCGGCCGCTCTCCCCGCGCCGCCCGTGGCCGCACGCAGACGACGACGGCCCCACCAGCACGTCTGCTGGTGGGGCCGTCGTCGTCGCTGTCTCAACGAGCGCGCCCGGAGGGACTCGAACCCCCAACCTTCTGATCCGTAGTCAGATGCTCTATCCGTTGAGCTACGGGCGCAGGGCCTGCGTTCCAGGCCGTGGAGAACAGTACCCGCTCCCGCACGGAGGCCGAAATCCGGCCGGCAGCGTCCCCCCGAGCGCCCTGCACGGACGTGCAGCGCTGCCGCAGACGTCGCCACGACGGCTGTGACGTCCGTCTCGATGGCGGGCCGAGCGCCGCGCCGAGCCCCGTCCGGGGCCGTGCGGTCCCTAGCGTCCCCGCATGACGACGACCTCCCCTCCCCCGGCCGCGACGCCCCGGAGCGCCCCGTCCCGCCCCCCGGGGACCTCGCACGCCCGCCTCGCCGCCTGGGTGGAGGAGGTCGCCGAGCTCGTGCAGCCGGACGCCGTCCGCTGGGCCGACGGCTCGCAGGAGGAGTGGCGCGCCCTCACCGACGAGCTCGTCGCGTCCGGCACGGCGCTGCGGCTCGACCCGGGGAAGAAGCCCGACAGCTACCTCGTGCGCTCCGACCCGGGCGACGTCGCCCGCGTCGAGGACCGCACCTTCATCTGCTCGCGCACCCGGCGGGACGCCGGGCCCACGAACAACTGGGTCGATCCCGACGAGATGAAGACCGAGCTGACGGGCCTGTTCCGGGGCTCGATGCGCGGGCGCACCATGCACGTCATCCCCTTCGTCATGGGGTCCCTGCGCGCCGAGCACCCGATGTTCGGGGTGGAGATCACCGACTCGCCCTACGTCGTGGCCTCCATGCACATCATGTCGACGGTCGGCGCCGAGGTGCTCGAGCAGCTCGAGCGGACCGACGCCGACTACGTGCCCTGCCTGCACTCGGTCGGCCGCCCCCTGGCCGACGGCGAGGCGGACGTCCCCTGGCCGTGCTCGGAGACCAAGCGCATCGTGCACTTCCCCGAGGAGCGCTCGGTCTGGAGCTTCGGCTCCGGCTACGGGGGCAACGCCCTGCTGGGCAAGAAGTGCTACGCGCTGCGCATCGCCTCGGTCATCGCCCACGACGAGGGCTGGCTCGCCGAGCACATGCTCGTGCTGCGCCTGACCAGCCCGCGGGGAGAGGTGCACCACCTCGCGGCGGCCTTCCCCAGCGCCTGCGGCAAGACCAACCTGGCCATGCTGCAGACCACGCTGCCGGGGTGGGCCGCGGAGACGATCGGCGACGACATCGCCTGGATCCGCCCCGACGGCGAGGGCGGGCTGCGCGCCACCAACCCCGAGGCGGGCCTGTTCGGGGTGGCGCCGGGCACCGGCTGGTCCACCAACCCCACGGCCATGCGCGCCGTCGCGGCGGGCCGCTCGATCTTCACCAACGTGGCGCTGACCGACGACGGCGACGTGTGGTGGGAGGGGATGACCGACGAGCCGCCCGCCCACCTCGTCGACTGGCTGGGGCGGGACTGGACGCCGGACTCGCCCGAGCCCGCTGCGCACGCGAACTCGCGCTTCTGCACGCCGATCCACCAGCTGCCCAGCCTGGCGGAGGCCTTCGACGACCCCGACGGGGTGCCGCTGTCGGCGATCCTCGTCGGCGGCCGGCGCCGCACGACGGTGCCGCTCGTCGTCGAGGCGCGGGACTGGCAGCACGGCGCCTTCCTGGCCGCCTCGCTCTCCTCGGAGACGACGGCCGCGGCCACCGGCCAGGTCGGCGTCGTGCGTCGCGACCCCATGGCGATGCTGCCGTTCATCGGCTACGACGCCGGGGACTACCTCGCGCACTGGCTGCGCGTGGGAGCGGGCCTCTCCCCCGAGCGGGCGCCGAGGATCTTCTGCGTCAACTGGTTCCGGCGGGGCGAGGACGGGCGCTTCCTGTGGCCGGGCTTCGGGGAGAACACCCGCGTGCTGGCGTGGGTCGTCGAGCGCACCGCGGGGCGCGCGGAGGCCGTCGAGACTCCTGTGGGCCTGGTGCCGGCTCCGGGCGCGCTCGACCTGTCCGGCCTGGACGCCGACGACGAGGACGTCCGGGCCGCCCTCGCCGTGGACGTCCAGGAGTGGCGCCGGGAGCTGCCCGAGGTGCGGGCGTGGTTCGACGCCCTCGGCGCCAGCGTCCCCGACGCGCTGCGCGAGGAGCTCGCGGAGCTGGCCCGCCGGCTCGGCTGAGCGGGGCCGCACCGCGCCGGGCGGCCCCGGGCTTTGCGGGCGGCGCCGCGGCGTCTGTACCCTTCCCCGCGGAGGCGTCGCCTAGTGGTCTATGGCGCCCGCCTGCTAAGCGGGTTTGGGGTGATACCCCATCGCGGGTTCAAATCCCGCCGCCTCCGCACCGGGACGGCGCACGACCACGGGTCGTGCGCCGTCCGCCGTCCCGCCCCGGGCTCAGGCCTCGCAGATGTCCTGGGACGCCGCGCGCGCGTCGATCTCCGCCGAGGGCTCGGTGCGGTCGGGCAGCGGCTCGGAGCCCAGCCGGTTCGGCACCTCGGCGACGTCCGGCGCCCCCGCCCCGAGCGTGACGACGACGGTGCCCTGCAGGCTCGGGTCCTCCACGACGTTCGCCCCCGGGAAGGCCGCCGCCACGGTCTCCGCGGCGTCCTGCTGCCCCGTCGGGTAGGTCACGCGCACGCCGTCGAGGACGCCCTCGTCCGCGTTGCCGGCCACCGGCACGGTGAAGCCCTGGAGCTGGAGGTCGCTGCGCACCTCGGCGGCGCGCCCGCTCTCGCCCGTGCCGTTGTAGACCTCGACGGTGATGGCGCCCGGGGAGACCGTCAGCGGCGCCGCGGTCTCCGCCGGGGTCGGCGCCGGCTCCGAGCCGGGCAGGGGCTCGTCGGCGCGGATGCTCTCCCACAGCGCCTCGGCCTCGGGCGCCCACTGCAGCCGGTTGGGGTCCGGCTCGTACGGCACCCAGGGCACGGTGACGAAGGAGACGTCCTCCGGTCGCAGGCCCGAGGCGCTCTGCGCCAGCTGGGTCAGCTCGGCGACGCTGTCGAGCCCCGGGTCCGTCGTCAGCGAGCCGGTGGCGGCGTCGAGGAAGCGCACGAGGCGGTCCGGGCGCAGCAGGATGCCCGCGCTCGTCACCTCCTGGACGACGGAGGAGAGGAACTGCTGCTGGCGGCCGATCCGGCTGAGGTCGCTGCCCCCGCCCGGGACGTTGTAGCGCGCGCGGACGTAGGCGAGGGCCTGGTCCCCCGACACGCGGCTCACGCCGGCCGGCAGGTCCAGGTCGCTCTTGGGGTCCTGCACCGCCTCGGGCAGGCACACCTCCACGCCGCCCAGGGCGTCCACGACGTCCTGGAAGCCGTCGAAGTCGACGACGGCGAAGTGGTCGACCCGGATCCCGGTGTTCCTCTCCACCGTCGCGATGGCGCACGCCGGGCCGCCCTCGGCCAGCGCCGAGTTGAACATCGCCGTCCGCACGCGCCCGGCGTCGTCCGGGTCCCCGCACGCGGGGACGGTGACCATGGAGTCGCGGGGGATGCTCACGGCCACCGCGCGCTCGCGGTCCTGCGAGAGGTGCACCAGGAGGGTGGTGTCCGACCCGCCGCTGCCGATGTCCCCGCCGAAGGCGTCCCCGCCCTCGGTCAGCGCCGCGCGGTCGTCCGAGCCCATGACGAGGATGTTCAACGCCCGGTCGGGACCGGCCTCGGCCTCCCCGGGGCGGTCGTCCCCCAGCGCGGCGTCCACCTCCACGGACGTGATGTTGCTGTCGAGGCGGACCACGACGGCGGCGCCGGCCGCGCCCCCGACGACGAGAGCACCGGCCACGGCCGCGGCGACGACGGAGACGGCCCGGCGCGCCCGGGAGCGCGCGCGGACGTGGCGGCCGACGGCCGTGCGCTGCGGCGTCATGCGGGGCGGGACCTCTCCGTGGTGGTGGTGGCCGGGAGCCTGATGTCGTCAGCAGGGCACCCGATGCTACGTCGGGCAGCGGTGCTCGCGCGGGTCCCCGGAGCACCCGCCCCGCGGTCGCGGCGGCGCGTCACCGGGGTGCCAGGCGCCCGGGCCCGGCCGCCGGGTCCACCTGGCCCTCGGCGCGGGGGCTCGGCACCGCGGCCGCCGGTGCGGCGTCCAGCAGGCCGCCGCCGCCCCGGAGGAGAACGTCGACCTGGTCCGCCGGGACCGGTCGGGAGAACAGGTACCCCTGCGCGAGGTCGCAGCCCATCTCGCGCAGCAGGTGCAGCTGCTCACCGCTCTCGACGCCCTCCGCGGTGGTCCCCAGCCTCAGCGCGCGCGCCATGTCGATGATGGTGCGGGCCAGCTCGGCGCGGCTGCCCGCACCCCCGAGGTCGCCGACGAAGCTGCGGTCGACCTTGATGACGTCCACCGGCAGCCGGGACAGGTAGGCCAGGGAGGAGTACCCGGTGCCGAAGTCGTCGATCGCGAGGCGCACGCCGAGGTCCCGCAGCGACTGCAGCAGCGCGACGGTGCCCGCGCCGTCGGCGACCAGGACCGACTCGGTCAGCTCCAGCACGAGCAGCTCGGGCGGGAAGCCCGTCTCGGCGAGCACGCCGGCCACGACGGGCACCAGCGCGGGGACCAGCTGGCGGCCGGAGACGTTGACCGACACCGAGACCGGCCCGCCGGGGCTGCCCAGCCACCGCGCGCCCTGGGTGCACGCCTCGCGCAGCACCCACTCCCCGATGGGGGTGATCAGCCCGGTCTCCTCGGCCACCGGGATGAACTCCAGCGGCGGCACGAGGTCTCCGCCCGGCTGCTGCCAGCGCACCAGGGCCTCGACCCCGGTGACCCGGCCGGTCCCCAGCGCCACCGTCGGCTGGTAGTGCACGCGGAGGTGGCCCTCCGCGAGCGCCGTCCGCAGGCCCTCCTCGAGGCGGACCCGCGCCAGGAAGCGCTCGTGCATGCTCGCGCAGAAGCGCGACGGCTCCCCCGTGCGGCGCGCCTTCGCGTCGTACATGGCGAGGTCCGCGCCGCGCACCAGCTCCTCACCGGTCTCGGCGCCGGTCTCGGTGACGGCGAGGCCGACCGAGCCGCTGACCGTGGTCGGCTTGCCGGCGAGCAGGACCGGCGCCTCCAGGGCCCGCAGGAGCCGGCGGGCGACCTGCTCGGCCTCCTCGGCGTCCCCGACCCGCTCGAGCAGGACGGCGAACTCGTCGCCCCCGAGGCGGGCGACGGTGTCGCCGGGGCGGACGACGGAGGACAGCCGGCCGGCCACCTCGCGGAGCAGGTCGTCGCCGGCGGCGTGCCCGAGGGCGTCGTTGACCCCCTTGAAGCCGTCCAGGTCGCAGAACAGCACCGCGACGAGCGCTCCGTCGTGCGCCCGGGCGGACAGCCGGTGCTCGAGGCGGTCGCGGAACAGCTCGCGGTTGGCCAGTCCGGTCAGGCTGTCGTGGAAGGCCTGGTGCGAGAGCTGGCGCTGCAGCTGGGTGCGCTCGGTGACGTCGCGGGTGGTCATCACCACCGCCGCCACGACGGGGTCGTGCAGCAGCGAGGTGAGCACGGTCTCGAGGTGGCGCTCCTCCTCGCCCGGTCCACCCGGGGGCGCGGTCCAGGCGAGCGTGCGCGGCGAGCCCGGCACCGCGGCGACCTCGGCCAGCAGCCGGGCGAGCCGCTCCGCGACGTCCGCGGCGGGTCCGCCGGTGCGCGGCGGACGGCTGAGCACGTCACCCACCCGGGCCCCCAGCGGGCTGCCGGACTGCCACACGACGCCGCCGGCGGCGTCCACCGCGGTGACGGCGTCGGAGGAGTGGTGCAGCACGGTGCGGAACCACTCCTCCTGGCGGGCGAGCTGGTGCGTGCGCTCGACGACCCGGGCCTCGAGGTCGCGCCGCAGCGCCGTGTGCTGGAGGACGGTGAGCGCCTGGCGCGCGAGGAGGAGCACGGCCAGGACGCCCAGGACGGCGAGCACCGACAGGTGCAGGTCCCCGGTGGCCGCCCGGTGCAGGACGGTGCCGACGGCGACCAGCGCCGCGGCGGAGGGGACGACGAGCAGGACGCGCCCGGGCAGCGGCGGCACGGGCTCCTCGTCGTCGCCGGCCGCGAGGGCGGCGAGGACCAGCAGGCCCGAGCGCAGCGCGTACGGGACCTCGCTCGGGTGGCCGAACGCGTAGACGCCGGCGAGACCCGCCTGGCCCGTGAGGAGGTCGCCGCCCCCCAGGCACACCGCCGCGCCCGCGAGCAGGGGCAGCGGGCCGCGCCACCGCGCGCGCCGGCCGCCGCGGCCGGGGCGCGCCAGCACCAGCACGCCGACGGTGATCGCGGCCGCGTCGAGGACCAGGTAGCCGACGCTGGTCACGGACTCCAGCAGGACCGCGCCCCCCGGGCCCCTCCCGGCGAAGGGGGCGACGAGCCAGGGCCAGGTGACGGCCAGCGCCGAGGTCGCCACGACGGCCCCGTCCAGCGCCACGAGCAGCCGGCCGGCGACCACCGAGCTGCGCAGCGCCAGCAGCTGGAGCCCGAGCACGGCCAGCGCCGCCGAGGACAGGAAGAGCAGGTCCGCCGGGGGCGGCGCGCCGGCCGCGCCGGCCCGCAGGCCGTGCAGCGCCCACACCACCTCACCGGCCGCCCACACCGCCGAGGCGGCGCCGACCAGGAGCCACCCCGCGCGGCGGTGCTCGCGCTGCTGGGCGGTGGCGCGCCGGGCGCAGGCCAGGGCGGCGAGCACGGCCGCCGCGGCCAGCGCGGACGTCGTGGCCACCCCTCGGGCCGCGCCGTCCAGCACGGCGGCGGGCACGGCCCACGCGAGCAGGCAGGCGACGGCGGCGACCGCGGCAGCGCGGCGCAGGGGGCGGTCCACCCGCTGGGCATCGGCACGGACCGCGCCGGGCTGGACCCCGCGGCCCCTCGGGTCCTCCCCCGGTGAGCGCTCCGGGCCGCCGGGCCGCGCCCGCGGTGCGGCGGTCCTCGCGGCGGCGACACCCCCGATCGCGGATCCCGTGCTCTCGCACGGGAGGTGGCAGGGTCCAGGGGGTGCAGCGACCCAGCCGCCGTGCGGCAGCCCTCGGGATCCCGGCCGTCGTCGCCCTGGCGCTCGGCGCGGGCGCGGGCGCGGTCGTCGTCAGCGGCCGGGCCGCCGACCGCGACCGCGACGACGCCGCCCGCGCCGCCGCGGAGGAGGTCGTCACCGCGTGGACGGCCGGGGATCTCGCGTCAGCGCCGGTCGTCCTGGCCGGCGGCGGGGACGCCGGGGCCGTCGCCGCCGGCTACGACGCGGTGACCGCCGGCATGGGGGGCCTGGCGCCCTCGGTCGAGGTCGTCGACGTCGAGCGCGAGGAGGCTGCGGCGACGGCCGACCTCGAGGTGACGTGGCCGGTCGGGCAGGGGTGGACGACGGCGACGACGCTGCCGCTCGCCGTCACCGGCGACGACCGCCAGGCCTCCGGGTGGACCGCGACCTGGTCGCCCTCGGTCGTCGCGCCGTCGCTCGAGCAGGGCGACGCCCTGCGCCTGGAGCGCGTGCGGGGGCAGCGCGGGGACGTGCTGGACCGCGACGGGCAGCCGCTCGTCACGGACCAGCCGGTGGTCGACGTCCAGGTCGACCCGGCCGGCGCCGAGGACCCCGGCGCCCTCGCGCAGCAGCTGTCCGACGAGCTGGGCGTCGACGCCGCGTCCCTCGCCGAGCGCATCGCCTCGGCGCCGGAGGGCCAGGCGGTCCCGGTCATCACGCTGCGCCGGGCGGCGTGGGACGAGGTCTCGGGGGTCGTCGGAGCGCTGCCGGGCGTGCAGACCCTCCCGGGAGAGCTGCCGCTGGCGCCCTCGAGCAGCTTCGCCCGCGACCTGCTCGGCGTGCTCGGCGACGCCACGGCCGAGCTCGTCGAGTCCTCCGGTGGCCGCCTGGTCGCCGGGGACACCACCGGGCTGTCGGGCGTCCAGCGCCAGTACGACGAGCGCCTCACCGGGACGGCGGGCGCCACCGTCGTCCGCGTGGCCGGTGGCGCCGGGGAGGGTGCCGGGGAGGGGTCGGCGGACGGCCCCGAGGGCGCCGCCCCGGCGCAGACGCTGTACTCGGCCGGTCCCGTGCCGGGGCAGGACGTGCAGCTCTCGCTGGACCCGCAGGTGCAGCTGGCGGCCGACGCGGCGCTCGCGCAGGGCGTCGGCGAGGGGGGCCGCGGGGCGCTCGTCGTCGTCGACGTCGCCAGCGGCGACCTGCTCGCGGTGTCCTCCGCCCCCGCGGGCGGCTTCGACCGGGCGCTGCAGGGGCGCTACGCGCCGGGCTCGACGTTCAAGACGGTCTCCACGCAGGCACTGCTCGCCGCAGGGCTCTCGCCGGAGGAGACGGTCCCGTGCCCGGCGACGACCACCGTGAACGGGCGCAGCTTCGTCAACGCGGGCGGCGAGGAGCTCGGCGACGTCCCCTTCGCCGTGGACTTCGCGCAGTCCTGCAACACCGCCTTCGCCTCGCTCGCCGACCGGCTGGACGACGACGCGCTCGCCGAGGCCGCGGCGCCGATGGGGCTCGGCGTCGACTGGCGGGTCGGGGTCCCGGCGGTCACCGGCGACGTGCCCGAGGCGGGCAGCGAGGACCTGCAGGCCGCCGAGATGATCGGCCAGGGCGAGGTGGTCACCAGCCCCGCCGGCATGGCCGTGGTGACGTCGACCATCGCGCGCGGGTCGTGGCTGCCGCCGCGCGTCGTCCTCGACCCGGCGCCGGAGGAGGGCGCCTCCCCGCCCGAGCCGGTGGCCGACCTCGGCGTCGTGCGGGACCTGATGGGCCTCGTCGCGACCGAGGGCACCGCGTCGACGGCCCTCGCCGGCGTGCCCGGCGAGCCCGTGGGCGCCAAGACGGGCACCGCCGAGGTCGGCGAACCGGGCGCCGACGGCTCCCTCGCCACGAACGCCTGGACGGTCGCGTTCCAGCCGGGCACCGGTCCCTCGGGGCCGGGCGGCGAGGGCGTCGCCGTCGCCGTGCTCGTCGAGGGCGGCAGCGCGGGCGGCACGGTGGCCGCGCCCGTCGTCGCCGACCTGCTCACCGCGCTGGCCGAGCAGGGCTGAGGCGCGACCCGTCGAGCTGCCTCGGGAGGCGGAGGACCACCGCGCCCCTCAGTCGAGGACGACGACCGCGCCGAGCTCCTCGGCCACGCGTTCGACGAGCTCGCGCCCCGCTCCGTCGAAGAGCGTGCGCACGCCCGGCCGCGAGAGCGACCACGCGCCCTCTCCCACCGGTGCGCGGTCGCCGAAGACCACGCCCACCTCCGCGGCCGGCCCCTCTGCCAGCTCCGCCTGCCGCGAGTGCCAGAGCAGCCCCTGCGGGAGCACGCCGCCGACGGCCCGCCCGTGCAGAGCAGCGGCCACGCGCCGGGTGCACGGGTAGTGCTCGGCGCTCGTCGCGACGAGCCCGCCCCGGGGCACGCCCAGTCGACGGAGCTCCTCGTCCCGGAGGTCGACGAGCTGGAGGTCGAGCGGGGCGCTGAGCCGCACGAGGGCCCGCCGCAGGAGCGACGACTGGTACACGTGCCGGTCCGCGTCGTGGTGCACGGTGTGGAAGACGGTCTCCAGCAGCGCTGCCGCCTCGGTCTCCGCGACGTAGAGGGTGGGCACCCGGGTCCCGTCCTGGGCGTCGAAGGGTTGGAAGCGCGTGTCCCCGTAGCCCGCGTTCCCGGTGTCGTACCCGCGGACGACGTCGTAGCACCGGTGCACCTCGGTCCCGGCCCGGAGCACGCGGACGCCCAGGTCCAGCTCCTCGATCCCGGGCGGGACGGGGCACGTGCCCGGCTGCGGGCAGACGAGGTCCTGCGGCGGGAGCGCCACCTCGCGGGTCAGGCCGCGAGCTGCGCGACGTGGCGACGGGCCGCCCTCAGGGCGCGGTCGGGGTCCGTGGCCGCGACCTCCTCGGGGACGTCGCCGCTGAGGAGACCGCTGCGGGAGCGCATCCACGTCCAGGCCTGCCAGCCCGAGATGCCCGCGCCCGCGAGGACCTCCACCAGCGGCCGCAGCTCCCCGCGGGGGTCGCCGGCCTCGTCGAGCTGGAAGGACGGGACCAGCGAACGGCCGTCGTGCTTCACGACGACGAGAGCGTGCTCGTCACGACGCCGCGCCACCCAGGTGCGGACGCCGGACTCGCTCGTCGAGCGACGCAGCTGCGCCAGCGAGGCATGCGTGTGCACGCCCTCCGCGACCAGACGGGCGCGCAGCGCCGCGAGCCGCTCCGCCTGGGCGAGACCCGGCTGCGGTGCGACCTCCACACCCGCGGTGACCATGGCCGAGAGCAGCCGCGCCCTGAAGTCCTCGACCTGCAGCCGGCGCTCGCCGTGCACGGCGTCGAGCAGGCGCAGCGCCTCGTCGACGTCCTCGGCCGTGCGACCTCGGACCTCCACGACGTCTCCTCGCCCCCCACGTACGTCCGCCGAAGGGGGCGGGTCCGCGACCAGCGACATGACGCCATCGTAGCGCTGGCGCCCAGGCGCTACGACTGCGTCACCCGTCGGAGCGCCGGCCGGCGTCAGGCCGAGCGCAGCAGCGTGAACGAGCGGTCACGGACGAACAGCTCCTCCACGCGCTTGCCGACCTCCTGCTCGGGGTCGCTGGAGATCGCGAGCTCCCAGTGCCCGGCGGGGGCGTCGGGGACCGTGAAGTCCACGGGGCCGTCGGCGGCGTTCAGCAGCAGCAGGAAGGACGCGTCCTCCTCGGCCCCCTCGCCGGGAGCCATCTGGACGCCGAGCGACTTGGCGGCCGGGTCCTGCCAGTCCTGCTCGCCCATGTCCGCGCCGTCGGCGCGCAGCAGCCGGACCGAGCGCGTGCCGGGGCCCTGGTCGCCGTACCAGCGCGGGCGCAGGACGGGGTGCTCGCGGCGCAGGACGACGAGCTGCGCCGTGAACGCCTGCAGGGCGGTGTCGGCCTCGGGCCAGTCGTACCAGGAGATCTCGTCGTCCTGGCAGTAGGCGTTGTTGTTGCCGCCCTGGCTGCGCGCGATCTCGTCCCCGCCGAGGACCATGGGCACGCCCGCGGAGAGCAGCAGCGTGGCCATGAGGTTGCGGCGCTGGCGCTCGCGCCGGGCGTCGACCTCGGCGTCGGCCGTGGGGCCCTCGGCGCCGTTGTTGTCGCTGCGGTTGTCGCTCTCCCCGTCCTGGCCGTCCTCGCCGTTGGCCGCGTTGTGCTTCTCGGCGTACATGGTCAGGTCGGCGAGGGTGAAGCCGTCGTGGGCGGTGACGAAGTTGACGCTGCACAGGGCCGAGCGCCCGGCGCCCTCGTAGACGTCCGGGCTGCCCGTGACCCGCTGCGCGAGAGCGCCCAGCGCGCCGTCGGCGCCGCGCCAGAAGTCGCGGACGTCGTCGCGGAACTTGCCGTTCCACTCCGACCACCGCGCCGGGAAGCCGCCCACCTGGTAGCCCGCGACGTCCCACGGCTCGGCGATGAGCTTGGCCCGGGCGAGGACCGGGTCCTGGTGCACGAGCGAGAGGAACGCGCTGTGCACCTCGGCGGCGCCGTCCTGGCGCGTGAGCGTCGTCGCGAGGTCGAAGCGGAAGCCGTCCACGTGCATCTCGGTGACCCAGTAGCGCAGCGAGTCCATGATCAGCTGCAGCGCCGCCGGGTGGCCCACGTTGAGGCTGTTGCCCGTGCCGGTGGTGTCGAAGTAGTGCTCCTGCTCCTCCTCCACCAGGCGGTAGTAGGAGCCGTTGTCGATGCCCTTGAGCGACAGGGTCGGCCCGAGGTGGTTGCCCTCGGCCGTGTGGTTGTAGACGACGTCGAGGATGACCTCGAGGCCGGCCGCGTGCAGCGCCTTCACCAGGGCCTTGAACTCCGCGACCTGCCCACCGCCGTCACCGGCTGCGGCGTACTCGTTGTGCGGGGCGAGGAACGCGATCGAGTTGTAGCCCCAGTAGTTGCGCAGCCCCTTCTCGAGCAGGTGGCTGTCCTGCGCGAACTGGTGCACGGGCAGCAGCTCGACCGCGGTGACCCCGAGGTCGAGCAGGTGCTGGACCGCCGCCGGGTGGGCCAGCCCCGCGTAGGTGCCGCGGATCTCCTCCGGCACGTCCGGGTGCTGCTGCGTGAACCCCTTGACGTGCACCTCGTAGACGACCGTCTCGGCCATCGGGGTGCGCGGCGGGGCGTCGTCGCCCCAGTCGAAGTCGTCGTCGACCACGACGCCCCGCGGGCAGGAGCCGGCGGAGTCGGCGTCGTTGCGGGTGTCCGGGGCGTCGTGGTGGTGGCCGAAGACCTCCTCGCCCCAGGTCCACATGCCCTCGACGGCGCGCGCGTACGGGTCGAGCAGCAGCTTGGCGGCGTTGTGCCGCAGCCCCTGCGCGGGCTCCCACGGTCCGTGGACGCGCAGCCCGTAGCGGGTGCCGGGCCCGGCGCCCTCGACCAGGCCGTGGAAGACGTGCCCGGTCCGCTCGGGGAGCCGCACCCGGCGCTCGTCGGCCGGGTCGTCGGCGGTGCCGAACAGGCAGACGTCGACGGCCTCGGCCGTCTCGGAGTAGACGGCGACGTCGAGGACCCCGTCGCGCCAGGTGGCGCCGAGGGGGTAGGGGCGGGATCGCAGAGGGCTCACGGGGACCGATCCTCCGGGGCCGCAGCCCCTCTCGCACGTCCTCGCGGTCCGGCGCGCCGTCGAGCGCCCGTCGCCCCACCACCCTCGCCCCACCACCCGCCGCACCGATGCGGGCTCGTCCTCGGCTACGTCGTCCTCGTGGCGGCGGCGCTCGTCGTCGTGGGCTGGGTCGCGGTCGTCGTCCTGGGCCTCGCCGTGGTGGGCGCCGGCGCCGTCCCGTAGCGGGGCGGGCGTCCGGGGCTCGCGCCCGGGGTCAGGCGCGCCAGAGGGGGCGGCTGCGCCAGACGCGCGCCAGCGGGAGGACGTCGACGCCCTGCGCGCGCAGGTCGCGCCGCACCGCCCGCCGCGTGCGCACGACCATCACCACGCCCGCGCCCCACAGCAGGTACTGCAGGCCGAAGGCCACGCGGAAGTCGCCGAGCGTCGGCACCGCGTCCCCCGCCAGCAGGTCGAGCACGAGGCCGATGCCGAGGATCGTCAGCAGCGACGCCGTGAAGCCGCCGGTGTTGACCACCCCCGTCGCCGTCCCCAGGCGGTCGGGGGGGTTGTGGGTCCGCGCGAAGTCGAAGCCGACCATCGACCCGGGCCCGTTGACCGACAGCACGAGGACGAGCACGGCCACGAGACCGAGGGGCGCGGCACCCGGCCAGGCGAGGACGACCGCCCACGCGAGCGCCGTCGTCGCGACGATCGCCAGCACCAGGTAGGAGCGCCGCAGCGGGTGCAGCGCGGTGAGCCGCCCGACCACGGGGGCCGTGGCGATGCCGCCCGCCACCAGCAGCGTCAGCATCGCGCCCGCCGCGACGGGGTCCAGGCGCAGCCCCTGCACCATGAACGGGTACCCCCACAGCAGGGCGAAGACCATGCCGGAGAACTGCGACGTGAAGTGGCACCAGAAGCCCAGCCGCGTGCCCGGCTCGCGCCAGGCCCCCACCAGGTCGCCGCGCACCTCCACCGCGGACCGGCGGCGGCGGACGACCACGACGTCCGGCGGCGCGTCGCGCAGGACGGCGAGCACGAGCACCGCGACGAGCGCCCCGAGCGCGGCGGCCCCGCCGAAGGCGGCCGACCAGCCCGGCCCCGCGAGCACCGCCGCGAGCGGTATCGCGGACAGCACCTGGCCCAGCTGGCCGAGGAGGCCCGTCACCTGGGTGAGGACGGGCACCCGCCGGGCGGGGAACCAGGCGGGCACGAGCCGCAGCACGCTGATGAAGGTGGTGGCGTCGCCGAGCCCCACGAGCACGCGGCCCGCGAAGGCGCCGGGCACGTCCGTGACGACGGCGAGCAGCGCCTGCCCGGCCACCATCGTGGTGGCGCCGGCGAGGAGCAGGCGCTTGGTGCCGAACCGGTCGACGAGCACTCCGACGGGCACCTGCATGCCGGCGTAGACCACGAGCTGGACGACGGCGAAGACGGACAGCACCGCCGTACCCGTCGAGAAGCGCTCCAGGGCGGCCGGACCGGCCACGCCGAGCGAGGTGCGGTTGAAGACGGCGACGACGTACGCCAGGACGCCGACGCCCCACACGAGGTGCGCGCGGGCCCGCGGGCGGCGCAGGCGGGGGGCCGCGGCCCCGGCCGTCCGCGCGTCGGACACGCTCACCGGGCGCCCCGCAGCACGTCGCCCGCCCCCCGCACGTGCTCGGCCGCCAGGCGCGCGAAGGCGTCGCCGTCGCCGTCGGCCAGCGCGTCGCGCAGCCCGGTGTGCTCGCGGACGGCGCGGTCCAGCCGCGCCGTCCCCATGTCCATGCTGGCCACCCCCATGCACAGCTGGCGGTCGCGCAGCCCGGCGTACAGGCGCGAGAGCACCGCGTTGCCCGCGGCGTCCACGACCACCTCGTGGAAGGCGCGGTCGGCCTCCACGAGCGCCGCGGCGTGCCCGTCGGCGCGGGCCGCGCGCATGGCCGCGAGGTGCGCGTCGAGGAGGGGCAGGAGCCGCTCGCGGTCCTCCACGGCCCGCGGCGCGGCCCACCGCTCGACCAGCTCGCGAGCCTCCAGCACGTCGCGCGCCTCGGCGTCGCTGACGGCCAGGACGAGGGCGCCGCGCTTGGGGAAGAGCTGGACGAGGCGCTCGGCCTGCAGCTGCAGCAGCGCCTCGCGGACCGGGGTGCGGCTGACGCCGGTGCGCTCGGCGACCTCGCCCTCGGTGACGAGGGTCCCGCCGGGGTACGTGCGGTCGAGGATGCCGCCCTTGAGGTGGGCGTAGACGCGCTGCGAGGCGGGTGCGGGAGCCGTGGCGGGACCGGGCACCGAGCTTGGACGCATGATGCATCTATGGTGCCGGGCCCGTCCGGGTGACGGCGAGGCGTCTCGACCGGCGGACGCCGCACGGCCACTACCCTCCCCGGCCGTGACCGTCGTCGGCTTCCACGCCTCCCACGAGCAGATCCCGCCGAGCCGTCTCCTGCGCGACGTCGTCCGGGCGGAGGAGGTGGGCTTCAGCGCGGCGATGTGCTCGGACCACATCACCCCGTGGAGCACGGCCCAGGGCCAGTCCGGCTTCGCCTGGAGCTGGCTGGGTGCGGCCCTGGCGAGCACGGACCTGACCTTCGGGGTCGTGCACGCACCGGGGCAGCGCTACCACCCCGCGATCAGCGCCCAGATGGTCGCGACGCTCGCGGAGATGTTCCCGCAGCGCTTCTGGGCCGCCCTCGGCACCGGCCAGCTGATGAACGAGCACGTCACGGGCGCGCCGTGGCCGCCCAAGGACGAGCGCGACGCGCGCCTGGCCGAGACGGTCGACGTCGTGCGCCGGCTGCTCGCGGGCGAGGAGGTCACCCACCGCGGTCGCGTGCAGGTCGACCGGGCGCAGGTCTGGAGCCGGCCGCCCGTCGAGGCCGCACCCGCGCTGCTTGCCGCGGCGATCTCACCCCGCACCGCCGCGTGGGCGGGCACCTGGGCCGACGGGCTCATCACCGTGAACTCCTCCCCCGAGGTGCTCCGCGAGGTCACCGGCGCCTACCGCGAGGCCGGCGGCCGCGGCCCGCTGTGCCTGCAGGTCCACGTCGCCTGGGCGCCCACCCGTGACGAGGCGCTCGCCCTTGCCCACGACCAGTGGCGCACCAACGTCTTCTCCTCCCAGGTGCTCTCGGAGATCGCCACCCCGGAGCAGTTCGACGACATCGGCCGGCAGGTGACCCCGCCCGGCGTCGACGGACCCGTCGTCGTCGAGCACGACCTGGGGCGCCTTGCCGATCGCCTCGTCGAGATGGTCGACGTCGGCTTCGACCGCGTGTACCTGCACCACGTGGCGCAGGACCAGAGCGCGTGGCTCGACGCCGCCGGGCGGGACCTGCTGCCGCAGCTCGACGTCACCGCGCCGGAGCCCCTCGTCGGCACCACCGGCCCAGGCACGACGGCCCGCGCGCTCGCCGACCGGACCCCGCGCGACCTCGCCGGGGGAGCCGGGTCGTGAGGCTGACCACGACGGCCGACCAGTGGTGGACGACGAGCGTCGGGTACTGCCTCGACGTCGAGCGCTTCGCCGACTCCAGCGGGGACGGGCACGGCGACCTCGTCGGCCTCGGCCAGCACCTGGACCACCTGTCGCGCCTGGGCATCGGCTTCGTGTGGCTGCAGCCCTTCTACCCCTCGCCCGAGGGCGACGACGGCTACGACATCACCGACTACTACGCCGTCGACCCGCAGAAGGGAACGCTCGGCGACTTCGTCGAGGTGGTGCGCGCCTGCCGCGAGCGCGGGATGCGCGTGCTCGTGGACCTCGTCGTCAACCACACCTCTGCCGACCACCCGTGGTTCGTCGACGCCCGCTCGAGCCGCTCCTCGCGCTACCGCGACTGGTACGTGTGGCGCGACGAGCCGGACCCCGCGGACGAGGGCGCGCAGAACGTCTTCCCCGACGCCGAGGACTCGATCTGGTCCTACGACGAGACGGCCGGCCAGTTCTACCGGCACCGCTTCTACAGCTCCCAGCCGGACCTCAACACCTCGAACGACGAGGTCCGCGACGAGGTCCTGCGCATCATGGGCTTCTGGCTCCAGCTCGGCGTCGCGGGCTTCCGCGTGGACGCCGTCCCGTTCTTCGTCGAGACCGCCGGCCGCACCGGTGACGCCGACGACTCCGGCGCGCCGGACGGCAGCGACGGCGACGACGGCGGCCAGGGCGGTGAGCAGGCCGAGCACCTGGCCGAGTCGATGCAGATGCTCGACGTCATGCGCTCCTTCCTCGCCCGCCGCAGCAGCGAGGCGCTGATGCTCGGAGAGGTGAATCTGCCGTACGACCAGCAGGACGAGTTCTTCGGCGGCATCGGCGACCGCATGACGATCAACTTCGACTTCACGCTCAACCAGTCGATGTACCTGGCGCTCGCCCGCGGCACCTCGACTCCGCTGCGGCGCACGCTGGAGTCCCGGCCGGTGCTGCCGGACGGCAAGTCCTTCGGGGTCTTCGCGCGCAACCACGACGAGCTGACCCTCGACCAGCTCTCGGACGACGAGCGCGCCGAGGTGCTCGCCGCCTTCGGCCCCCGCGAGGACCAGCAGCTCTTCGGGCGCGGGCTGCGGCTGCGCCTGCCCACCATCCTCGACGGCGACCAGGACCGCCTCGAGATGGTCTACGCGCTCGTCTTCTCGATCCCCGGCGTCCCCGTCCTCTACTACGGCGAGGAGGTCGGCCAGTCCGAGGACCTCTCGGTGCCCGGCCGCGTCGCGGTCCGCACGCCGCTGCGCTGGGGCCGCGACGTCCCCACCGGCGTCACGGCGCAGGAGGCCGACCCCGGGTCGGTCCTGCACGCGGTGCGCCGGCTGGTGGCGCGCTACCGGGAGCGGCCCGAGCTCGGCGCCGGGACGCTGCGGCTGCTCGACGTCGGGGACGAGCGGGTGCTCGCCCACGCGTGCACGTGGCAGGGCCGCACGACCGTGGCGGTCCACAACCTCTGCGGCGAGGAGGTGGAGGTCCGCCTCCCCGGTGGCGTGCTGGGCCGGGACGTCGTCGAGGTGCTCTCCGGCGACCCCGTGGACGTCCCCGCCGACGGGCTCGCCAGGACCCTGCCCCCCTACGGCTACCGCTGGTTCGGCGACGTCGGCTGAGCGCCCCGGAGGTGGCGCGCGGGTGGAGGCCCTGCCCGCGCCCGTCGTCGCGGGCGGACCCGCAGGGTGCGTGCCGCGCCCACGCCACCGCGTGGCGCGTCCCGGCTGTCAGATATGCAATATTGAGATGCGGCCGGTGCGCGGCGACCCCCGTGGCTGCGCACCGGTCGCCTCACCACCCGCGCGCCCTCACGGCGCGTCGCTGCCCCGCTGGCGCTCCTGCTCGACGAGCGCCTCGAGGTCCTTGAGCCGGTGGCGGCCGTTGAGCGCACGGCCCATCCGGAAGTTGCCCGCGAGGCGCTCGGCGTTGCGGTCGAGGAACCACCAGTAGCCCGCCGTGTAGGGGCACGCGTCCTCCCCGACCCGCACGGTCGGCTTGTAGCGGCAGCCGCCGCAGTGGTCGCTCATCCGGTTGATGTAGGCGCCGCCCGAGGCGTACGGCTTGGTGGCCATGAGGCCGCCGTCGGCGTGCTGGCTCATGCCGACGACGTTGGCCGCCATCACCCAGTCGTAGCCGTCGACGAAGCTGCGCTGGAACCACGCGGTGAGCTCGGCCGGGTCCCAGCCGCGCTGCAGGGCGTAGTTGCCGAGCACCATCAGCCGCGGGATGTGGTGGACCCAGCCCCGGTCGCGCACGCCGCGCAGCGCCGAGGAGAGGCAGCGCGCCTCCACGGCGTCGGCGTCCAGGTCCCAGAACCACTGCGGGATCGGCTCGTGCGCCGCGAGCTCGTTGCGCTGGGTGTAGTCCTGCCCGGCGTACCAGTAGACGTGCCAGATGTAGTCGCGCCAGCCGATGAGCTGGCGCACGTACCCCTCGACCGAGGCCAGCGGCGCCTCGCCCGCGCGGTAGGCCTGCTCGGCGCGCTCCACGCACTCCAGCGGGTCGAGCAGGCCGAGGTTCATCGGCGCGGACAGCCGCGAGTGCGCCATCCACTCGTCGCCCTCGAGGATCGCGTCCTCGTGCGGGCCGAAGGCCGCCAGCCGGTGGTCGACGAAGTCGTCCAGCGCCGCGAGCGCCTCGGCGCGGGTGGCGGCGAAGACGCGCGGGCCGTCGCGCCCGACGAAGGAGACGTCGCCGTCGGCCTCCCAGCGGTCGAGGTCGGCGCGCACCTCCGCGTCGATCTCGTCCTCCACCGGGAGCCACGGGCGGGGCAGGCCCAGGTCGTCGGCGCCCTTCGGCGGGGGCTCGCGGTTGTCGTGGTCGAGGTTCCACGTCCCGCCGACGGGCTCGGTGCCGTCCATGAGCACGTCGTGCGCGCGGCGGGCGCGGCGGTAGAAGTCCTCCATGAGCAGCTGCTTGGTGCCGTCGGCCCAGCGGCTGAAGTCCTCGCGGCTCGTGGCGTACCCGCGCGGGGGCAGCACCTCGACCGCGGGCAGGTCGCCCGAGCCGTCGAGCCCGCGGACGAAGGCGTCGGCGGGCCACGACGTCGGCTGGCACGCGCTGAGCGGCAGCGCCGACCGCGGGAGCATCGCCAGCCCCTCGGCGTAGGTGTCGGTGCGGTAGTAGGTGCACCGGTCGCCGAGCTCGGCGGCGCGGTGGCGCATCGCCGACAGGATCAGGTGGGCCTTCTGGCGGTGGAACCGGCGGCGGGTGAACACCTTCCGCGACTCGATCAGCACGACCGGCTGCCCGGCCGGGTCGTCCGGGCCGTCGAGGAAGTGCGGGCCCAGCTGGTCGCCGAAGAGCCACCGCGTCGGGCCGGGTCCAGTCGCCATGGACGAATGCTCAGCCAGAGCCGCCCCGCACGCCCGTCGGCCCGGGGACCTCGCCACCGGGGACGTCGTGGCCTCCACCGCCGGGTGGCCCCGGGCCACGGCCAGGGCCGCTGCCCCTCACCCGTCGACGACGAGCCGCACGTCGTCGGCGCCGCGCGCGACCGCGAGGCGGCGGGCCTCGTCCTGCAGGGCGGCGCGGACCTCGCCCGCCAGGGCGCCGGTCGGCGTGACGGTGACGTCGTCCCGGCGCCCGGCGGCGCGCCGCGGACCGGCCTTGGCGCGCCAGGTCCCCACGACCTCCACGCCCGCGAGCACCGCACCCGGGCTGCCGAGGACGCGCCACACCTCCCTGCGCGCCGACGCCCCGGGGACGGTGACCTCCCGGTCGCGCGACTGCAGCCACGGGTCGCCCGGGGGCAGGAACCGCACCGACCGCACGGCGCGCTCCTCGACGCCGGGGTCGGCCAGCAGCGCCAGGACGGGCGGCGTCGCCAGCGCGCGGCGGCCGTCGACGTCGACCGGTGCGAGGTCCTCGGGCAGGGCCGGGCGCAGCGCGCGGACCGAGGTCCCGACGAGCGCCGCCAGGTCGCCGGGCGACGCCGGGCCGTGCAGGTCGACCAGCCGGCGCAGGAAGGCGGTCGCCGCACCGGCGTCGGGCCCGTGGTCGTCGGCGGGCCAGCCGTCGAGCGAGCGCAGCACGAGGGCGCGCGCCGAGGTGTCCAGGGCCAGGCCCGCCTGGAGGGCGGCGGGCTGGAGGACCAGGGCGCTGACGTGCTGGGCGTCGCACCCGGCGCACCAGAAGGTGAGCTCAGGGGGGATGCGGTCGCTCACCCCGCGGCTCAGGTCGCCCTTGGCGACCACCCCGCCGTGCTCGGCCGCCACCGCCCGGGCCGCGGCCGTCGTCACGCGCCACGCCTGCAGGCCGAGGGCGCGCCCGCCGGCGGCCTGCGGGGAGGTCAGGCGGTCAGCCGCGTCCTCCTCCGACAGCGGGTGCAGCGCGCGGGCCAGCGCGGGGAGGTCACCGGCGCGGTGCACGTGCGGAGCCCCGCGCAGCGCCCAGACGAGCGGCAGCGGCCCGTCCGGGCGCCCGACGTCGTCGAGCGCGGCGTCGGTGCGGGCCGCGGCGGCGGCGCGCGCGGAGCCGTACGGGCTGTCCGCCAGCCCGACGTCGAGCACGGCGAGGTCGGGGGCAGCGGCGCGCGCGTCGAGCTGCTGGGCGACCAGCCGTGCGGCCAGCGCACGCCGACGGGTCACGCGCAGGGCCGGCGCCACGGTGCGAGCCATGCGGGCGACCGTAGGTCGCGGGCAGCCGACGGAGAAGAGCTCACGCCCGCCGGCGGACCTGCAGAAGTGGCTGTGACGCAGCGTCCGCACAGGCCAGAGGGGTGATCGTGCCGGGACCGCCTACTTCTGCAGGTCGACCCGCGCGAAGAACAGGTGGGTCCGACCAGGGAGGTGCCTTCCGGCCACGCCGGTCGTCGCGGGCACAGCGTCCGGCCATGCGCTTCGGGCTCGTCGTCCCCCAGGGCTGGCGGCTCGACCCGGCCGACCTCGACCCCGCCGACCACTGGCCCGTGATGAAGGGCCTGGCGCAGCGCGCGGACGCCGGGCCGTGGGAGTCGGTGTGGGTCTACGACCACCTGCACACCGTGCCCGCGCCCACGCAGGAGGCGACGCACGAGGCGTGGACGCTCATGGCCGCCGTCGCCGCGACCACCGGGCGGGTGCGCCTCGGGCAGATGTGCACCTGCACGGGCTACCGCGACCCCGCCCACCTGGCGAAGGTCGTCGAGGCCCTGCGCGAGGTCGGCGGCCTGGGCATGACCTGCGCCATCACCTGCTTCCGCCGAGGCCGCCTTCGACACCTCGGGGATCGAGCTCTTCGAGCGCGAGGTCGTCCCCGCCCTCGCCCGAGCGCCCCGCGCAGCTCCCGGGGGGACGCGTGCGGACGCCGCGGCCCCGGGAGGGACCGCGGCGTCCGCGGGGTGCTGCGCCGTCAGCCGGTGGCGCCGGAGAGGTCGTAGACCGTCGTGCCGCCGATGGTCTGGGCCGGGAAGGTCGCCTCCACCCAGGCGGTGATGTCCGCGGAGGCCGAGCTGCCGCTGCCCGCGCTGCCGCCGCGACCGCCGCCCATGCCCCCGCCGGCGATGAACCAGTGGATCTGGCCGTCGGCGACGTACTGCTGGAACTGCGCCAGCGTCGGCGAGGGGTCGCTCCCGTTGAAGCCGCCCACCGGCATGACCGGCAGCTGGGTGGCCAGCTGGTAGCCCGAGGCGTTCTGCGAGCCCACCGCGGCGGCGACCCACGTGTAGCTCGACGCGTCGGCCTCCAGCGCTGCGACGAGGTCCGCCGACGGCGTGGTGCTGTCGAGCAGGCCGCCCATGCCGCCGCCGCCGCGGCCGCCCGTCATCGCACCGGGCGCGGTGCCCGTGCCACCCGGCGCGGTCCCCGTGCCACCCGGCGCGGTGCCCGTGCCACCCGGCGCGGTCCCCGTGCCACCCGGCGCGGTCCCCGTCCCCGTCCCGGGCGGGCCGCCGAAGCCGCCGCCACCGGGCCGAGCACCGAAGCCACCGCCACCGACTCCGCCACCGGGGCCACCACCGAACCCACCCCCACCGGGGCCACCGGTGCTGCTGGCGACGTCCGGTCCGGCCGTGACGATGGACCCGGTGTGCGCCGTCCCGACGGTCTGCACCGCGTAGGCGGCCGGCCCGGCGAGCCCCGTGACGAGCGCCACGACGGCGGCCCCGGTCAGCAGCCGTCGCGACAGCACGTGCCCGACGACGAGAGCGGCTCCCGCGACCAGGCCCGCCACGAGCACGACCCAGCGCAGCCAGGGCAGGAACTCCGCCGAGCGGCCCAGCAGCACGAAGGACCACACCGCCGTCCCGGCGACGACGACGCCCAGGACGGCGCGGACCCAGGGCCGGTGCCCGGTGCGCCACAGCAGCACCGCGCCCGTCCCCACGAGCGCGGCGACGGCGGGCGCGAGGGCCACCGTGTAGTACTGGTGGAAGATCCCGGCCATGAAGCTGAAGACCAGGAAGGTCGTCAGCAGCCAGCCGCCCCAGATGACCAGGCCGGCGCGGACGGGGTCGGTGCGCGGCAGCCGGCCGCGCAGGACCAGGCCGGCCGCCAGCAGGACGAGCGCCGCCGGCAGCAGCCACGCGATCTGGCCGCCGAAGGAGCTCGTGAACAGGCGCCCGAGGCCGGTCTCGCCCCAGCCGCCCCCGCCGCCGACGCTGCCGGTCTCCTCCCCCGTCAGCCGGCCGAGGCCGTTGTAGCCGAGCGTCAGCTCGAGGATCGAGTTCGTCTGGGAGCCACCGATGTACGGCCGCGAGCTGGCCGGCCAGAGCTCGACGGCGAGCAGCCACCACCCCGCCGTCACGACGAGGGCGGCGCCGGCCGCGAGCAGGTCGAGCACCCGGCGGCCGAGGCCCTTCGGCGCGGCGAGGAGGTGCGCGACGGAGAAGGCGGGCACGACGAGCATGACCTGCAGCTGCTTGGTGAGGAAGCCCAGTCCGACCAGGACGCCGCACAGGACCATCCAGCGGGTCCGGCCGCTCTCGACCGCGCGGAGCGTCGCGTACGCGCCCAGGCTCATGAGCAGCACGAGCAGCGCGTCGGGGTTGTTGAAGCGGAACATCAGCGCGGCCACCGGCGTCAGCGCCAGGACGAGTCCCGCGAGCAGACCGCCGACCGGGCCGACGACGCGGCGCACGGCCGCGAAGACCACGCCGACGGTGGCCACGCCCATGAGCGCCTGCGGCACGAGAATGCTCCACGAGCTGAGCCCGAACACCCGCACGGACAGCGCCATCACCCACAGCGACGCCGGCGGCTTGTCGACGGTGATGGAGCCCGCGGCGTCGGAGGCGCCGAAGAAGAAGGCCTTCCAGCTCACCGAGCCGGCCTGGACGGCGGCCGAGTAGAAGGCGTTGGCCCACCCGTCGGCGCCGAGGCCCCACAGGTAGAGCACGCCGGTGCCCAGGAGCAGGCCGACCAGCGCCGGGCGGGCCCAGGCCGGGTCCTGGGGACGGCCGCGCCAGGCGCGGCGCGCCCGGCCGCCGGAGGAGCGCTCGGCCCCGGGCGCCGCGTGCGCGCCCGTCCCGGGGCCGTGCGCGCCGCCGCGCGGCGCGGGCACCGGCGCGGCCGGGCTGGTGGTCGTGGGTGCGCTCATCGGTCGGTCTCCGGGGTCGGCGTAGCGGGGACAGCAGGGGTGGGCGGAGCAGGGTCGGCCGGGGCGGGGGGGTGCGCGCGGACGGTCGCGACGTCCGCGTCCTCCGCGCCGCGGAAGACCCACGAGCGCAGGAGGAGGAAGCGCAGCACCGTGGCGAGGAGGTTGGCCGCCACGAGCACCCCGAGCTCCAGCGCGCGGGAGGGCACGGGCACGACGGCGTGCAGCAGGCCGAGGGCGCCGGCCGTCAGCGCCCACGCGAGGGCGAAGACGCCGAGGCCCTGCAGGTGGTGGCGTCCCGCCGACTCGCGGCCGCGGACGCCGAAGGTCAGGCGCCGGTTGGCCGCCGTGTTGGCGACGGCGGTCACGAGGAGCGCGAGGAGGTTTGCCGCCTGGGCCGGCAGCACCAGCCGGGTCAGCGCGTAGAGGACGACGAAGGCGAGCGTGCTCGCCGCTCCCACGGCCCCGAAGCGGACCAGCTGGCCGACCATGCCGGCCGGTGCCCCGAGCGAGGCCGGGACGGGCAGCGGCTCGCGGCCCAGCTGGGCGCGCACCGTGGCGATCGGCAGGTCGCCGCGGAGCAGCGCGCGGCCGACGCGGGCCATCCCCCGCAGGTCCTCGAGCGCGGTCGCGACGACGTCGACGCGGCTGTCGGGGTCGTCGACCCAGTCCACCGGCACCTCGTGGATGCGCAGGTGGGCGCGCTCGGCCAGGACGAGCAGCTCGGTGTCGAAGAACCAGCCGGTGTCCTCCACCAGCGGCAGCAGCGACAGGGCGACGTCGCGGCGGACGGCCTTGAAGCCGCACTGGGCGTCGGAGAAGCGCGCGCCCAGCGCCCCGCGCAGCAGCAGGTTGTAGCAGCGGGAGACGACCTCGCGCTTCGGCCCGCGGACCACGCGCGAGGAGGGCGACAGCCGGCTGCCGATGGCCAGGTCGGAGTGCCCCGTCACGAGCGGGGCCACCAGGGGCAGCAGCGCGGCGAGGTCGGTGGACAGGTCGACGTCGGTGTAGGCGAGCACCGCGGCGTCCGAGGCCAGCCAGGCCGTGTGCAGCGCGCGGCCCCGGCCCTTCTCCGGCAGGTGCAGCACCCGCACGGAGCTCAGGTCGCGCGCCAGCGAGCGCGCCACCGCCAGCGTCCGGTCGCGGGAGGCGTTGTCCACCACCGTGATGCGGTAGGTCCAGGGGAAGGACGCCGACAGGTGGGCGTCGAGCCGGCGCACGCACGGCTCGAGGTCGGTCTGCTCGTCGTGCACCGGCACGACGAGGTCGAGCACGGGCGCGGGCGCCGCCCCTGTGCGGGTGGGGACCGGCTGCCCCAGCGTCCCCGTGGAGGCGGGGGACGCCTGCGCCGGCAGCCGCCCCCTGGTGGCGGCCGAGCTCGTCCGGTCCGCGGTGCGCTGCGCTGGGCGCGTGGCCTCGGTGGTCATGGCACGACGGTGGTGGGCCGGGCCGTGACCACCCCAGGTCCCACCTGTGCGCGCGCTAGGAGGTGGTGGCCCGCGGGTCCTCGCCCTCGGCCGGCGACGGGCCCCACGGCAGCAGCACCCGGAAGGCGGTGCGGCCCGGCGTCGAGTCGACGTCGATGCTCCCGCCGTGGGCGTCGACGACGGCGCGGGCGATGGCGAGGCCGAGCCCGGTGCTGCCGGCGGCGCGCGAGCGGGACGTGTCCGCACGGGCGAAGCGCTCGAAGACGGTCGGCAGCATCTCGGGGGCGATGCCGGGTCCGTCGTCCTCGACGACGACCTCGGCGCCCTCGCCCCGGGCGCGCACGCGGGTGGTCACCGTCGTGCCCGGCGGCGTGTGCGTGCGCGCGTTGGCGAGCAGACCCGCCAGCACCTGGTGCAGGCGGGCGCCGTCCCCCGGCACGACGAGGGGCTCCCCCGGGTCCGCGTCGCCGTCCTCGCCGTCCCACCCGCCGCCGGGCAGGTCGAGCACCCACCGGTGGTCCGGCGAGGTCACCTGGGCGTCGCTCACGGCCTCGACGACGAGCATCGGCAGCTCCACCTCCTCGCGCTCGAGCGGGCGCCCGGCGTCCAGGCGCGCGAGCAGCAGCAGGTCCTCGACCAGCCCCGTCATGCGCGTGGCCTGGGACTCGACGCGCTCGACGGCGTGGGCGACCTCCTCCGGCAGCTCGTCGCGGCGCCGGCGCGCCAGCTCGGCGTAGCCGCGGATGGAGGCCAGCGGGGTGCGCAGCTCGTGGCTGGCGTCGGCGACGAACTGGCGCACCTGCGTCTCGCTGCGGTGGCGCGACGCCAGCGCCGCGCCGACGTGGGTGAGCAGCCGGTCCAGGGCGGCGCCCACCTGGCCCACCTCGGTGCGCGGGTCGGTGTCGCGGGCGGGCACGCGCACCGCGAGGTCCACCTCGCCGCGGTCCAGCGGCATCTCCGACACGCGCGTGGCCGTGGCGGCCACGCGGCGCAGCGGCCGGAGCCCGCGGTCCAGGACGGCGCGGCTGGCGGCCACGGCGAGCGCGATGGCGAGCGCGGCCAGCAGCAGGACCGCCACGGCGAGCTGCTGGACGACGGCCGTCGTGGTGCCCAGCGGCTGCCCGACGAGGAGCACCTCGCCGTCCTGGCCCGTGGTCGCGAGCACGCGGAAGGCCCCCTCGCCGCGGACGGCCACCGTCGTCGGCTCCCCGACCGGGACGTCGGCGAGCGCCCGGGCGGCGTCGGAGGAGAGGGGGTCGAGCGCCGGGAAGCCGTTCGCCGAGCCCTCGAGCGTGCCCGCGCTGACGTCGCCGTCCTCCACGCGCGCGCCGAGGGACCCGACAGGCAGCCCGACGAGCAGGAAGTTGAGACCCTCCCGGACCTCGTCGCCGGCGCCGAAGCCGTCGGGCCCGCCCGGGCCCCTCGGGCCGTCGAGGGCCTGGGCCGTCTGGGCGAGGTCGCGCCGGACCTGCTCGTCCACCTGGCCCACGAGGACCTGGTCCACCACGAGCAGGGTGACGGCGCCGGTCGCCAGCAGGACGGCGACGAGCACGGCGCTGAGGCCCGCGAGCAGCTGCGAGCGCAACGACCACGCCCGCCGTCCCCCGGGCCCCTCCACCCGGCGGCGGGCGGAGCTGCGGGTCGGGGTCGTCCGGGTGCTCACCGCCCGCTCACGAGCCTGCCGGCTCCGCCGCCGCGGGCTTGAGCACGTAGCCCGCGCCCCGGAGCGTGTGGATCATCGGGGCGCGCCCGGCGTCGATCTTGCGGCGCAGGTAGGAGATGTACAGCTCGACCACGTTGGCCTGGCCGCCGAAGTCGTAGTTCCACACCCGGTCGAGGATCTGCGCCTTGGACAGCACGCGCCGCGGGTTGCGCATCAGGTAGCGCAGCAGCTCGAACTCGGTGGCGGTCAGGCGCACCTCCTGGCCGCCGCGCGCCACCTCGTGGCTGTCCTCGTCCAGGACGAGGTCGCCGACGACGAGGACGCTGTCCGGCGTCGAGGAGTGGGCGGCGGTGCGGCGCAGCAGCCCGCGCAGCCGGGCGACGACCTCCTCGAGGCTGAAGGGCTTGGTCACGTAGTCGTCGCCGCCCGCGGTGAGCCCCGCGACCCTGTCCTCGACGGCGTCCTTGGCCGTCAGGAAGAGCACGGGGACGTCGTCGTGGTCGGCCCGCAGGCGCCGCAGCACCTCGAGGCCGTCCAGGTCGGGGAGCATGACGTCGAGGACGACCGCGTCGGGGCGCCAGCTGCGCGCCGCCCGCAGGGCGCTCGTCCCGTCCTGGGCGGTCCGGACCTCCCACCCCTCGTACTTCAGCGCCATGGACAGCAGGTCGCAGAGGTTCTGCTCGTCGTCGACGACGAGCACGCGCAGGGGGCTGCCGTCCAGGCGCTGGAGGGTCCCGCGGGTCGGTGCGGTGGTCATGGCGACCACTGTGCCCCCGCTGTCTCTCCCCTGTCCGTGCGCCGCCTGTGACTCACCTGTGCGGGCGTGCGCCGGGGGGCGGTCGAGCACCGCAGGACGGCCGGTACATCGACGGCTGTACCGTCGGCGGCGTGGAGACCCTCCCCGACGCCGCGGTGCTGGCCCGCTTCGGCCACGCCCTGTCCGACCCGACCCGCGCGCGGGTGCTGCTGGCCCTGCGCGGCGGGGCCGCGTACCCCTCGGCCCTGGCCGACGACCTCGGCGTGAGCCGGCAGGCGCTGTCGAACCACCTCAGCTGCCTGCGGGGCTGCGGCCTGGTCGTCGCCGTCCCGGAGGGCCGGCGGGTGCGCTACGAGCTCGCCGACGCCCGCCTCGCCTCTGCGCTGGGCGACCTCGTCGACGTGGTCCTCGTCGCGGACCCGGCCTGCCCGCCGGGGCCCGCGCGGACGAGCGCGACCGGCGCGCCGGCCGCCGGCCTCGTGGCGCGCAGCGCGGGAGCGCCGTGAGCGCCGACCCGGGCCGGGTGGCGCCGCGCCGGCTGGAGGAGGACTCCTGCTGCGGGTCGGCCCGCGGCACGACCGCGGCCGACGGGCCGGCGCCCGAGCGCGCCGCCGTGCTCACCCGCCGGGTGCGGTGGGTCGTCGCCGCGACGATCACCTACAACGCGGGAGAGGCCGTCGTCGCCCTCACCGCCGGGCACCTGGCGTCGTCGTCGGCGCTCGTCGGCTTCGGCCTGGACTCGGTCGTCGAGGTCCTGTCCGCCGGCGCCGTCGCCTGGCAGTTCGCCGCCCCCGACCCGCGCACCCGTGAGCGTGCGGCGCTGCGCACGATCGCCATGGCCTTCTGGGCGCTCGCGGCCTTCGTGGCCGTCGACGCCGTGCGCACCCTGCTCGGGGACGCCGAGCCCGACACCTCGCACGCAGGCATCGCCCTCGCGGCCGCCAGCCTCGTCGTGATGCCGTTCCTCAGCTGGTTCGAGCGGCGCACCGGACGGGAGCTGGGCTCCGCCTCGGCCGTCGCGGACTCCCGGCAGACGCTGCTGTGCACGTACCTGTCCGCCGTGCTGCTCGGCGGGCTCCTGCTCAACGCCACCCTCGGGTGGTCGTGGGCCGACCCGCTCGCCGCCCTCGTCATCGCCGCCCTCGCCGTGCGCGAGGGGCTCGCGGCGTGGCGGGGCGACGCCTGCTGCACGCCCCTCGCCGTGCTGACGGCGCCGGGGGCGGAGCAGGCGGGCGCCGACGAGCCGGACGACTGCTGCACTCCCGCGGCCGGCGGCGCCGCAGCGCCCGGCGCTGGCACCGGCTGCTGCGCCCCCGGGCGCTGAGGCGGGCCCGGCCCGGCGGCCGGTCGGTCGCTCGCTCGGCCCAGGGGGCGCTCCCTGGTGTGGCCCGGGCGTGCGCGTGGCACTCTCGTCCGGAGGGGGACGCGCCCCGTCGACATCGCGAGGAGATGCTGTGCCCACTGTCGTCGTGGCCCTCGTCGGGGGGCTGATGACCCTCGCGGGCATCGCGCTCCTGGTCCTGCCCGGGCCGGGCATGGTCCTCGTGGCCGGAGGGCTGGCCGTGCTGGCGTCGCGCTTCGCCTGGGCCAAGCGCCCGCTCGGCTTCGCCCGCACCCGCGCCGAGGCCGGCATGCGGCAGGTCGCCCGCGGCCGTGCCTCCGCCCTGTTCGCGCTCGGGTGCGCAGCCGTCTCGCTCGTCATCGGGATCCTCGGGCTCAGCGGGGTCCAGCTGCCCTACGTCACCGGGCTGACGGGCGCCCTCATGGCCGGCAGCGGCGTCTTCCTCGTCGGCACGGTCATCTGGGCCCGGCACGCGGGGAACCGCAAGCCCGTCTGAGCGGCCGGCGACGGTCCTGCCCACGACCGGGACCTCCGGATGGACGGGCGGTGGCGCGCCGGGGGGCCCGGTCGGAGCATGGGCTGATGAGCACGACACCCGACCTGCAGCGCTTCGTCGACGCCCAGGACGGCGGCGGCACCTACGACCAGGCGCTCGCGGAGCTGCGCGCCGGCCGCAAGCAGGGCCACTGGATCTGGTTCGTGCTCCCCCAGGTGGCTGGCCTCGGCCGCTCGAGCACGGCGCAGCACTACGCCCTCGACGGCCTCGACGAGGCGCGCGCCTACCTCGCCCACCCCGTCCTCGGCCCCCGGCTGCGCGAGTGCGCGCAGGCGCTGGCGGACCTCCCCGGCCGCGACCCCGTCGCCGTGCTGGGCGGCGTCGACGCGCTCAAGGTGCGCTCGTCCATGACGCTCTTCGCCCGCGCGGCCGAGGACGCCGACGTGCCCTCCGACGTCTTCCGGGCCGTGCTCGCGCAGTACTACGACGGCGAGGAGGACGCGGCCACGACGTCGCGCCTCTGAGGGCCGCGGCCGGGGCCGCCACCCCCGGAGGCCCGGACGCGGCTCCCGCAGCGGTGTCCCGGGGCGCGCACGCGCGACGACCCCCGGACGCGCACCCGCCACGTGCCCCCCGCGTAACCTCGCCCCGTGGACGAGGGGCACGAGCGCGCGCTGCAGCGCCTGCGCGCCGCGCTCGTCGCCTCCCTCGTGCTCTCGCTGGCCGTGGGGGCCCACGTCCTCGGCGGGGGCGCGCTGCCGGACCCGCTGATCCTCGTCCTGACCGGCGCCCTGGTCCTCGCCGGCGCCTCCGCCCTCGCCCGGCGGCGGCTGCGCCACCGGACCCTGCTGCCGGTCCTCGGGCTGGGCCAGGTGGTGCTGCACGGGGTGCTCGCCGCCCTCGCCGTCCCGGGGACGGCAGCCGGGCAGCTCGCGCCGACCGGTGCGGGGACGACCGGGGCGCACGGGAACCACCTGCACGGCCTCGTGCTGCCGCCCGGGAGCGGGACCGGCGCCGTCGACGCCGCGGTCGAGGCCGCCTCGACCGGGATGGTGCTGGCGCACGTGCTCGCGACGGTCGTCACCGCGCTCGCCGCAGTCTCGGCGGACCGCGCGTGGGCGAGCGCCGTCGCCCGGCTCACCCGCCTCTTCCCCGCCCTGCTGGTCCTCCTCGCCGGTCTCGTCGCCGACCCCTGCCCGCGGGCCCGCCGCACGCCCGCCGTGCGCACCGCCCTCCCGCGCGCCGTCGTCCTGAGCACGCGCCCGCGCCGAGGTCCTCCGCTGGCCTCGCCGGCCGTCTGACCCGGCACCTCGTCCTCGCCGTCCGCCGCGCGCCGTCGCCGCGGCC
>Ga0210040_10000955_pt1 | contig 45971 bp, 58 predicted proteins | sample CryGeyCG12114_NA_FD_185462 | JGI IMG/M metagenome (GOLD analysis project Ga0210040, IMG submission 185462) | Groundwater microbial communities from aquifer - Crystal Geyser CG19_WC_8/21/14_NA (SPAdes) (version 2) | ecosystem: Environmental > Aquatic > Deep subsurface > Groundwater | place: USA...
TTTCGGTATCTTCTACTACATCGTGTAACAAAGCCGCTACAATAGAGGTGGTTCCTAAACCAATTTCCTCTACAGCAATCTGGGCTACGGCCAGCGGATGTAAAATATACGGCTCCCCAGATTTACGTCGCATGTTTTTATGCGCTTCCAGGGAGGTGTTAAAAGCCTTTTTAATAATTTTAGCATCATTTCCTTCCAGAAAAGGCTTGGCATACCGCAACAATTTCCGGTAATGCTGCAGAATTTCTTTACGCTCTAACTCAGTATTTATCATAATTATAATTCTCTGGCTAATAAAGGCTAGAATAAAAAACTAAATTTATGCTTCTATAGCCGAAAAAGAACCTTATGCAATTAAGAAACAAAATTACTTAAGAGTTCGCAATAAACATATTTATATTAGCCAGCGCAGACATTGATTGAAAGGATACGTATTTATCCGACTAAGCTATTAGTAGGTTTAACTATTAAGGTGTTTCCTCTTATTTATAAATCCTATTATCTATTGTTATTATTTAGATAACAAAAATTAAGCCCGAAAAGATTAACCCAAAGCTGAAAATTTTTAGATTTATCCGATAAAAATTTAAAGTATTATTATTGCTTTTATTTCGAAGATTGTTACCTTTGCACCACCATTTCAAAAAAGCCTGCGGATGTGGCGAAATTGGTAGACGCACCAGACTTAGGATCTGGCGCTTCACGGCATGGGGGTTCGAGTCCCTCCATCCGCACAGCAAAACAGAAAAACCCCTGTAAATCAAATGTTTACAGGGGTTTTGTTTTTTAGTGTAACGGTAAGTGTAACGAAAGGCTATTTATTAACCGTAACAATACAAGTCTTTTCACTTACTTTCAAAACATTCTTTCCGGTCGCCGGGATTATTTCGCTTACAGCTTCTTCCTGTCCTTTAACAAAGTAATGGACTGTATAGCTTTTAGCTTCTGGTATGTTAAACGGTACATCTTTTTTAGCCCCGGTAATAGTTGGTAATCCTAACGTATAGCGGTCTGGCTGTCCGGCTTTTTGGAACTTGTCAATTACCACCTCTGCGGTTTCATCTCCTGGCTCAGCCATAACGTAGCCGTGTAGGAGCTTTTTAGCTTGAGTGTAATATTCGGTACAGGTTCTCTTTTTATGAATATTGTTAGTGTTCCGGTCTGCCATTCCGTTCGCCAAATCCCAATTCATATAGTTTTCAGGGTTCCAAACGTGCTGCTTATCGTCATATAGCTGATATCCGGTATTACTTGAAAGTCCCGCCCTGTCGGATGATAAGGCGGTTCTAAACATCCACATGCCCTGCACTTCGAAGCGGTCAAATTCTCCTATTGCGTAAGCAGTTTGTTCCGGGTTTACGTTCCAAACCTTGCCGTTAATGGTTTGGCCATTTTTTTCAGCATCGGCAATAGAATAGCCGTGTTCCAAAACAAACACTATGGGTGCGCGGCCAGGCTTGCCTTGTAATTCGTATTCAGTTTGACACAACCGTTCCGCATTTTTACGATAATTGGTAAGCTCTGGTGGTAAACCGCGAGTAGCACCTTCTCTCTGTCCCCCTTTTTCGTTATTATAAGCGTTATAGCAAATTCCATCCCAGGGCACTTTATTGCCGCCATAAATCGGAATTTTATTAATAAATTCACAATAAAAAGCCATAGCGATAAAATAGCCGGGATTGGTTAAAGCTAAACCGCCAGTAAGCACTTCAATGGTCGGATCGACTTCCTTAACAGCGTTATAGCATAAAATATATTGTGCTACTGCTTCGTAAGGAGTCATAAAACCAACCAGATTTTTTTGGTTCGGAATATCAGCCCTTCCTTTCCACCACCTGTTAATTTCTCCACCCATTATTAAAGTAATGTTGTAGCCTAAACCTTTTTTTATTACATTGCTGGGATAGCTGGAAGAGGTATAAATATTAACTAAATTATCTGGTACGTTTTGATTATTGCCCCAACGAATAGCAATTTGGCGGCATACGTCTACATAAGCCGGACTACCCTCATTTTCCTTTGGGTTAAACAAGACTTTTACCCCGGCATCAAGCATAGCCTTAGTATAATCATCTTGTTTCCAGCCTCCGGTTTTGGTAGGACTTATGCAAACTTTGCCTTCGTGTAACATATTACCCGAATCAGAATAATTACGAACGACACCCAAAGAGTCGGTAATTACTTTCAGCATATCCGGGTTTACTTTTTGTCCGGCATCTGCATTTCCAACGCTGTAAGGATACATACAAGCCCCTAATTGGTTTTGAAATTCTACTTGCGGACGTGGATATTTTTCCGGTGTTATATCATCAAACTCACCCCAAAAATCAATTTCCGCGGGTAAGTGAGCGTATTTGCCAGTACCCTCTGTTTTCGGCTTTTCCTGCATGATAACCGCTATGTTCTTGAATAAAACAGGAAGGTGCTCTGCAATGGGTGCTGTTTTTGAATCTTTGCGGCCCATGTACTGATAACCGGCCCCAAAAATATCCTGAACAAAAGTCTTATTTTTCAAGTAAGCATGGTATTTAACACCAATACCGTTACGCTCCTTGTTGGACTGCTGGAGGATAAGCTTTTCTGTATCAGCATTAATATAATCAGGAATCCAAAAACCGGTCCAATTATCCGGCATCATGGCCCGGTGATTATCGTTTGCTATCCATCCGGTATTAACCAAATTATTATCATTTAACCAATCAAAAAGCTGTCCGCCTGAATCATTGGTGAAATAACGGATGTGGTGGGTGAAATCACCTGTTTTACGCTTGCCAGTAGATGGCGGGGATGGTTTGGGGTCTGGGATAAAAATAGGCGGCGGCAAAGGTCTTTCTTCCTGTTCCAACACCGGTGCTTCCACCTGCGGCACTGCGGGTTCCTCTGGCAAAGGCGTAAATATCGGCGCATCAATCTCAGGGGCAGTTTCCTCCGGTGGTGTTGTGGTATCAGGTATTTGCGGCAATGGTTCCGGTTTTGTTTCTTCCGGATCATCCGTTACAGGCTCACCTACCGGCACAAGCACATCGGTGGGCTCTTCAATTTCAGGAATATTAATGTCTGGAACAATTACCGGAGGCGTTACCACTACCGGAGGCGTTGCCGGTGCTTCAATTTCAGGAGTTGGCACCGGTGTAGGTGTTACCGGTTTAGTGGGCTTCCCGGTTTCCGTATCTTTGTTGTGGCCCGGCGCATTACCGGAATTGCCAGGCGCTTTATCGCTATTACCCTTGCCCGGTTTTGGTGTTTTCTTTGCCATATCTTCTTTAATTAGGTTGAATTGCTGCCAGGTTAAAAACAAATAATATTGATCTTGCTCTGGCACAGGTTGTTTATAATCATCCGCTTGTTTCGGCGGTTCGGTAGTGTCTATGAGGGCAAAAAATATGTTCCAAAAACCATCCCTAACTATTGTTCCGGCCTTAGCAGTTTTGATTTCGGATAAGGTTGGTATCTGGGCAAATAACTCTTCTACAGTCATGCGGCTTTAAAAAGGTAAGAGGTTACGAAAAGAAGGTATAAACCTATAAGCTGCGAACACTACCAGCCCCAAACCAGCTAGCCAAACCCATAAAGGCGTACCACCGCTTTTGGTGGTTACTTTATTGCCCTCTCCTTCTACCGCTACAGATTTACCTTTATTCACGTTTTTATTTGGTGCCGCTGCAATATTGGTGCTATCGCCGGTATTGGCTACGGCGCTGCCTTTGGCTTTTACATTCGTCGAATTATTCGATTTGTCCTTATTGTTAGATCCGGAATTGTCCTTATTGTTAGAAGCGATATAGATGTTTTTATATTTCACCTTGCCGGCACCGCTGATATTGCGTTGCCACCAGGTGAAAGGCTTGCCGGTACGGGTATTAAGGGTTTTGACTGGCAGGACGGGATTATTCAACGAATCCAATAGCTGATCCATTAAACTCAACTTAAATTCTTCTAATGGCCTGGGGCTGTCTGATTGCACCGTTTTGCAGGACACCAGCCAAACGGTAATTACCAAAGCAATAACTGCCCAGCTTACCCTAGTCCATAACGTGCTGATATTATTCTGAAATCTGCGTCTCATCTGGATGTTCGGCTTTATAAGCTTCAATTTCTTTTTGTGTAATGGCAGTAATACCTAATTCAGATACCACCTGCTCGAGGTAGCTTCTTACACAATGCTGGGCAGCCATAGGCTGTACTTCTTTTTCGGACTTGACAATTAGTTTGATAATGTTGTTTTTGGCAGGCTTAATTAATATCTCGCCTGAATCTCTTTTTTTTGCCATGATTGTATGTTTTTAAGAATGAAATTTCTGTTGTTTTTACCAACGGGCACGGGTTCCACGTGTATCATAATGTACGAATCCAGGATAAAGCCCTAATCCACCTTCTTCCATTTCGCCGTTTTCAATCAATTGTTCAATAATTTCGTGAAGCTCTTTTGGTGTTTTGGATCGTACTGTAATATCAGCCGCATCTGCTTTTGGGTGACGGCTATCCTCTACACCTCCCACTTTTGCGTTATATGTTGGATTTCGATAGCCGGAATTAAGCCGTACAGGTTCGCCTAAATGGTTTCGTAAAACCTGCAGATTTTTAGCCAGGCGCCGTACATTATCCAGTAGATTCCACGGGACCTCAGTGCCATCTTTGCAGGCAAATTCATGGATATTAAAGTTCTCCGTTAGTTGCATTGGTAGTGTTATTTACTTTTTTAGTGGCTTGTCCTGGTTTCGATCGTGACGCGGTGGCTAATAAAGGTTCTGCAACTGGTTCCGTATAAGGTGGCGTTAGTGGGGCACCCTTGTCGGTAGTTATTTTCCGCGCGTTGAAATGACCTAGCAACACAGCAGCCGTAGCGCCCAGGGCAATAAGGAATAAAAGTAACGGCGCCCAAAATGGTGTATTAGGGTTGGAATTGAATTCCCTGATCGGGTGTAGCTTAATGGTGAAAGCCTGGGTAAAGCAAATAGCTACGGCCGGCCAGAAAGCAAACCACATCATTAATCTTTTTTGGGAGTAATCGCCGGTTGCTTTATTGGTGGTGGTATCAAGCCACATCTTTTTTAACTCCCGTAGCCCACCTTTTTTTAATAATAGCCACCATACGCAAAAAATCATAAGCCCTAATCCTATTATGGTTAGAAGGTCAAAAAAGGTTAATTCGGATAGGGATTTATTGAACATGGTTATTTTAAAATATCTATAAATAATTATTCTTTAGTTTTCGGAATAGTGGCATTGTCGTAATTGTAAGGCTTGCCTTGTACTAAATTGATGGCCACGTTTAAAGCGTAAAGCTGGAAATCGTGTGCTATTTGCTTTTTTTTTATCTCGTCTTGTTCTTCCTTAACCGTATCGATCAAGGCAATAATATCTTTGTGCTTTTCAGTGGCACTAGCTTTGTTATCCTTCCAGATATAAATTAGCAGCCCCAGAATGGAGGTTAACAAGAAAGCATTAATGGTATTGCCTGCCGTTAATTCGCTGGTAACTACCGGATTCTTTGTAGCTTGCAACAAAACATTTCCTGTTTGCATTATTAGATTAAACCCAATCACCCCCGGTACTCCCTTCTGCCATCATCACAACCATAATGGCGCTCATTTTTCACCACCCGTAAGCCTATGCGGTTCTTGCGTTTGGTGGGTGCACAGCAAGCAGTATCAAACAAAGCTGGAAAGTTGGCCTTTACATATTTCATCATTTCGCCTTCATAGAAATTCATATCCGACTTTACCTGGGCCATGAGTTCCGCCCGTCGCTTGTCGCTTATCTGATCGTTGGTATTGGAGCTAGGCGTAGTTAATCCCGATTGGGTATGGAATATACCATGAATCAATATGTGCCGGTGGTAAGCCGCTAATACCCAATAGGGCCGCACCGCTTGGTATAAAGCCACATCCGGCGCCACGGTAACAACCGGGGAAAAAGTGTTATTCACATCATCGACAATGGCAGTATTCTCCACTACCAATACCGAATCAGCCAACACCAATTCTGCCAGGGCATCAGTAATTTTAGGCTTAACATCCCGCAAAAAAGCCTTGGTAATGAAGGGCTCAATGAGCCTGTCTTCCAGGTTAATGGTAAAGTCTACAAATTCCCGAAAATCAGCCTTGGTTATTTTCATGCCGCTTTTAGTTCAGTATTGTTCTCGGTATCAGCTGTATTATCAGTTTCTTGGCTTTCCGTTGGTTTGGCACCTTTTAAACCAACCAGGCTCCGTATTTCTTCGCTGCTCAATTCTTTCAGTACCGCATTAGCTACTAATGGCGACAATGAAGAAAGAGCGTTAAGCGTTTTTTGGGTTTTGTTATCTTTAGGCTTGTCTATTTCTGGCAAGCCAGCCACGTTCCGTTTTTCTTCCGGTGTCATCACATCCCAAACCTTATCCGGTACCGATTTGATGGGCGTATAAGTAGAAATAGTCCAGTTAATTTCCTGGCCTTTTTCATCTTTGGGAAATATCATGCTAAAAGCCCGGGTGATCTGCCGCTGTATGGGGTTTACCTCCGCTTGTTGCATCTCAATCAGGTTCAATATTTCCTGGCTTTGCCCCAGCTGTCCCGCTGTTTTGAATACCAAGGCCGAATGAATCCCGGTATGCCGGCAAACCGCCTCGGCAATGGTAAGGCGTTTGGGGTCCATGGCCGTAAGCATGGCTTTGGAATCGAAAGAATGAAGCTTGATTCCGATTTCCTTGGTAGGTGTATTGATAACAATAGCCTCACACTCATTTTCCGGATCGGTAATCTCTTTAACCGTTTCTTCTATATAATCCCAATCGGTTTTACCATTCTCATCCTTGGTGACATCATCAATCTCACCCATGATTTCCACAATAACAGAAGGACGGAAATTCTTTTTAACCGTTTTGTTATCGGATTTGGGTATCTGGGCATCCGTTTCAATATCTTCCCGGCCAGCCAGATATTCCGGCTCCGGGTAATCCGATGTTAAACCGGTTTTGCGGTAGTAGAAATACAGTTGTCCTAACTGTCCGCCTTCCACCGGATTACCATTGGCATCCAGCTTGATTTCGGACAGCATGGCTTTTATTTTGGCCTTGGCTTCCGGCGTTTCGGAAGGATCAAAAGGATCTAATATTTGATCCTGATCTTTTTTATAAGCCTTCGTACCCATGGTAGGATTAACCAAAAATTGGCCATTGTCCAACCTACGCATTGTTTGCAATGGCACGTAGTACGCTTCGGCGGGTTCATTGGCGTTATTATATTTAACCCGCAAAGCAAAGGCGCCGCCGAAATTGGCGGCATCGTTGCTGACCTGGTTTAGAACATCATCAGCGGTCTGTTTGGGGTTAACCTGTATCTTAGCTGCTTCCGGATCGGCAAAGCCATCGGCCTGAATAAAGTTATCTATCTTAGCTAGGCAACGGCGCAAAGTGGGGCTTTCCTTAATAAGCGCAATAATCTCGTGGGGTAACTTATCGTTATGCCCCCAGCGGATTGGTTTTGCGATTACACCATTCTTTTCCACGGAACGGACTGTAGACACCGAAGTGCTTATTCCGTTCCGGAAAATAAAATTGAATGCCTTTGCCTTTACTCTTTTTGCCATGTGGTCTCGCCCGATTGTTAATTATTACTCTGCTGCAATAGCTGTTTATTCAGCTGCGGTTTCCGCTTTTTTCTTTTCGATTGCAGTAATCAGGGTTTCTAATTTGCGATTGCCCGCTTTCTCCCCGGTCACTTCTTCAAATTCTGCCCGGGCACGTTCCAGTTCTTCATCATCTGGATCAACCTCCGGTTTGAAGCTTGCATTTTCCCGGATGTTATGACCGTAAGCTTTATTTAAGCGCTCGCTCCCTAAAATGTATTCCGCATCCGCATCGGTTAAGCTATCGGCCGTAACTACTTTAGTAGTGCCATTTTGCTGCAGAATGATTTTCAAATCTTTTGCAGCGGTAGTGAATTGGTATTTGTTATTGTTATTAGATTTTGCCATGGTTGTAATATTTAATCGTGAGATTGAGGTATTTAATGTTGATAGTGATGTTGATTGCACCGGTATTGGGTTAAGCAAATAGCTTTTTAACACCCGTTTCATTTCGGTGTAATTGCAGCCCTTGCACAATACCTTTTTGCCGGTAATCAGAAAATAAATATCGTTTAACTCCGTCAGGTATGGCTCGTTTTTGTACATGGGTAAAGCCATCCATGCATTAATGCGTTTTACAAGTTCTTCAGGTGTCATGTGTTATTGCTGTAAGCGAAAATAGCCGCAAGCCCTATGCAGACGTTGCGGCTATTCATCCACCCTAATAAAAGTTGTAAATTATGCCGCTGCGGCCGCTGGCTCTTCTACTGCATCGGCAGTAACCAGGGCTTCCAGGTAAGCGATGTTATCGGCATCACTAGCCGTTGGCGAACCAAGGAAAGCATATACCGGCAACTTATCTTCTTCACCGGCAAAGGTTAAGGTTAAGCTGGAAGCATCACCGGCAGCGGTACCAGAACCTCCGGATGCAGTCATTTTCATACCATCGGCCAAATTGCCATTTTTGGCAACCAACCCGTGGGCTTCGAATTTACCGGCGTTTAATTTGGAGAAAGTAAACAGGTCGTCCGCACCGGCCAGTTTTTCAATGGTTTCTTTTTCTACCTGGGTATCAAGGAAAGCAATGAAAGTAACGCCATGCTGGAACAAGGCACCGTTCTCGGTTTGGGTATTACCCATGGTGGTGCTGTTTTTATACCGTTTACCCCGGGCTGAAATCAGGTTTTCACCATCTTTCAACACGATAGTGGCCAAAGAGCCATCCGGATTAAGGGTATAGCTTAATAACTGGCTAACAGCGCCAATCCATATTTGCTTATCAATACCACCTTTTTTAGTTAAGGCATCGCAATTGGGGTTCAGGTTAATGGCCCCGGTTATGGGGTTACAGTTTAGTGCATTATCTGGCATGTTTTGATTCTCCTTTAATTAAAATGTTGTTGAAAGTTGATTTGTCTCTATGTTGCTTTGGTAATTATGTGTTGTAAGACTAAGCAGCCTGGATGGAATACACCGTCAGCGTTGGCACCAGGACTTGGGTGCCCAACTTAAAGTTGGCTTCCAGCGTATTTACCCGCGGGTAAGGATGGTATTCAAACAGCACCTCGGTTAAATCCTGGATGCGGTCGGTACCTACCACTAAGTTTTGCGTTTCCGTTAATACCATGCGCAAGTTTTGCGCACCGGCAAAGTCCGTTTCGACAATATCCGTCCAATGAATCATACCAACCACGTCGATGTTTTTGTATTTGAAAACATCTAAACCTTCGCCGTTTTGGTTACGACGTAAGAAGATATCACCATTTCCCCCACCCAGAGTGCTTAAAGTGGTGTAAGCATCTTGTAAAGCTTCGGCAATCTCCATGTTTACAATGAAGCGTTTACGATTAGCCGGAACACTTTTCAGAGCGCCGGTTTGCTTATCGTATAAGCCACGAAACATGGCAATAATGGCTCGGGCACCGGCTTCGGTAGATGAATCCGGCAAAGTAGCAGGGATGACAGGGGCCACCATATCCGGATTGGTAGCAGATAAAGAAAACATCTGCTTAAAAAAGCCATCAATCATGTTATAGTTGACATCGGCTAATGCTTTATCACCAAACCAGATCACGCGGGGCAAATCCAATTTAAGGGCATCCACTATTTTACCTTCCAGGTAGGTTTTAATGTAGGTGCCGTCCAGGTCAAATATCTTGTTGCCTTTGTTCAGGAACTGTTCTAAAAAGCCATCTTCCAAGGCCAGGGCGCATTGTTCCAGGTCAAAACCAACCCGTTCTACCTCAATGGTTAATTCAGAAAGGGTAATTAAATGACCGGATGGGTTACGACCGCAATCATTAACCGCCCGTAATATTTTTTCCAAGCCCGTATCAACGGCCAGTTTTTTCTTGCTGATAATGTTGGGAATAACCCGAACGGTATTAAGCAAATCCGGATCAGCAAAAACCGGTTGAGAGAATATTTGATCTGCCTCCTGGCCATCCCAGGTTATATTATCTTGGAATAAGGTTCTATTAGCCATGGCTAGTTTTTATTATATTTTTGTTTAAATCTTTCGGCTGCACTGTTGAATGCAACCGTTTTTGCGTCGGGTGCACCACCGGTGCCATCACCTTTGAAGTTTTGCGCCGGTGCGGGGGTATTATCACCACCACCGGGTACTGCTTTTTTAGCTGTTACCAATTGGGCTTTAAGGTTGGTTATTTCGGCATCCTTATTAGCCAGTTCTGCTAATTGGGTTTTCAATGTTTCGTTTTCGGCTTTTAAATCTGCCAGCTCTTGTACGGTTGGATCAATTACCTGCTCGGTTACTGGTTGTTCTGTTGCACTTTCCACAACCGGAGGAGTTACAACAGCAGCTGGGGTTTCAGCCACTTCGGCTTTGGGATTGGCTTTAAACAGGCCAGACAAGCCATTCACTATTTTATCAGCCAGAGATTGTTGGGTTTTATCATCCATTTTATTTTCAACATTTAATAAGTTATTAGTTTCCGGACGGTAAAAGGCTAATGCCTGCGTTGCGGCTTTTGCTTTTGCAGCGGGGGCAGATGGTAAATCTGCATTGGGAATAATGGAATCAATCCAGCCCTGGGCCAATGCCTGGGTAGATGATATTATTTTATCTTCCCGTAACTGGGCTTCAATTTCTTCTTTTGGCTTTCCGGTTCTGGCTACATAAGCGCCCACCAAAATGGATTCAAAGCTGTCCAACTCATCCGCATTTTTGCGTAGATCATCAGAGGTGCCACCGGTGTAAGGCATCCATGGTTTGTGAGCCATCCATGTGGAAGCTTCACGGGCTTTGAGCAAGCCAGGACTAGCAGCCATGGCAATAAAGGTGGCAATGCTGTAGCATTCGCCTTCATTAATAACTTCTATTTCAGATCCGGCTTTGCGTAGGTCCAGAAGGCGGTTAAAAATTTTAATGCCTTCGCCTACATCACCACCAGGGCTACCTATGTGAATGACAATTCTTTCCGGATTCGGCATATCTATTAGATACCATTCGAGTTCGTAAGCCATAAAACCAGGCCACCAACCCCAACCGTCATCTAGCAAGCCGATATGAGAATCAATCCTGATATGTAATTCTTTTGCCATTGGTGTAAATATATTATATATAATTTGCTACATTTATATATAATATATTTATACCACAGATAAAGAGACTCTATTTTTATTCCTATCTTATGTCGTTAGTTTGGGTGCACCAGCCTATGTCAGATTCTCAGAGAAAAGCTTTAAAAAAAGAAGCCAAAAGGCGCGGCTTTCCAACTTTAAGAGCGTATATTAGGTACCTTTTTAAAGAAGGTAGTAAAGAGAGTGAGCAATGACATCCCCTGGCACGACCGTTTCCGCTTAAAACCGAAAAACGAACAAGCTGATTTAATAAAAGAGATTGGCACCTACTTAATGAGCCGCCAACGGTTGGGCTGTGAGGTGCGTTTATACTGGATGGGTGAATTCTTTGGGGAGTTGTTTGTTAATCCGGATGGTACACTAAATAGGGTGCGCACCTTTACCACTTACGAAACGTTGGGGTGGTATCCGGATTTTATAAGTATTGAGAATTTGAAACTGGATGAACTGGGACATTGATCTACTCTGGCAAATACCCGGGGCTTTAATTGCCATTTATTTAGGTATGAAGATTCAGGATTGGCGCCGCAAAGGTGGGCCTTGGCGGTAACTATCTTACCTTCTATTACTGCCCCACAAAGCCGTTAAATCATCTTGGGCAAATTCCCGATCATATTTATCGGTATAATATTCTTTATTATTTTTCATAAACCGGGTTTTGATTTCAGTATAGTCTCCAGTAGCTATCACTTTTACAATTTCTTTTACATTAAAAGAGTAAATAGGCTGCATTTTGGGGTTGTCTCTCCAACTCATTACGGAAATAAATTAACTACCTTTGTCTTTGATTTTACCAAAAACTTAGAAAAGAATGGATAATATAGAAAAACTAATTGACAAGTTTGAAGTTAGTGATAGCAATATAATAAATCATATTTTACAAAAAACATACATCCTGGAAGCAAACATGGCAACACTTATGAATGGGCAAGCAAGAATATTAGCTCATTTAGAAAAAAGAGAGCCGGAAGAAATATTGAAAGAAATTAACGATAGAAATACTGCTTACTTGGCACAAGTTCAAGATGATTATGTTACTTGGTTAGCCAATTTTTTACGTAAATCATAATCCTAAGTTAATTATCATTTACAGGCAAGTTCATTATTGTTTATTGGAAAAACATTATATATCCGTTCTGCCCTGCTTCACCTCCACCTGTTTCAACCCGGCCTTTATTTCGCTTACCGCCACACCTATTTTAATCTTGGCTATTTCTTTGGCCAGGTGTTTAGCCATTACTTCTTCATCTACCGCCCGCCGCATCATCGGGTACACCGGCGCCGGTGCCATGGCCTGGGCGCTCATAATGGCGGCTTGCGGGGCGGTATAACCGCCTTCCATAAACGAAGCCCCTAAATACTCCCGGCCGCTCATTTTACGGGCCATGTGCGCCCGTCCGGTGCGGTACAGCTCTAAATCTTCCACAGTTTCCGCCACTTCCGGATCGGCCAGCATACGGGCCGGCACCACGTACTCCGATTTGTGATAGGTGTAAGGCTTACGGCCTAAATTGGTGGCTTCTTCGGTGGGATTGCCTTTTTCGGTGTAACCGCCTTCGTAAAAGCCTGGTTTTACCCCGGCCACATCAGCCAGTAATTTGCCAATTTTAGCGGCGGCCGCAAGATCAGCAGCTACCGTATAAGCAATACCTAATGGCACGGTTACCGGTGGCGCCAAGGCTGATATTTTAGCCCCGGTTTTGGCGTTTTCTTTTATAATTTCGGGTAACGCCAATGTAGCCTCAGCCAGCGCCAATCCCTGCCGCAACCTAAATGCGGCCTGATAGATGATGGTTTGTTCGCCAAACTCTTCCATTAAGGTGTCGGTAGTAGCCGATATGGAATCCCGCATAGCCTGATCAGATAGCTTATGCGCTTCAGCCAGCGCCTGATCTGCCCGACGCTTTTTTTCCGTAGCTGATATATATTCCTGAACGCCCATTTGCCGGTCCATATCCTCCTGCGATGGACCTTCGATCTGGGTGCCAACCGTACTCATTTCAGCATAGAAGTCATTGCGCAATTTGGCAATTTCGGCCAGGGCTTTGGCTTCATTCAGCACCCGCCGCTCCCGGCTAATATCGGCACCGGTGTTTTCAATTTGGAGTTGCTTTTTAATTAAGTCCTCTCTTAATTTCAACTCTTCCAGGCTGCCTTTGTATACATCAGCCAGCCGCAATTCAATATAGCCTTTTTGAATATCTAGCAACTCTTTACGCCGGGCTAATGCCGCCTCTACATCTTTTTTGGCTTGTTCCAAACGTTCCTTAGCTAGTTTCTCCCGGTCTTTCTGGGCATCGGCGGCGGCATCGGCCAGGCGTTTGCGCTCTTCAATGTTCAGAATATTAAGATCCACCAGTAAAGCCTGGTGCTGTTTTTTTTCTTCCTCGTTCAGTTTGCCTTTTTCCTGCAGCTGCCGGTTAAGCAAAGCCAGTTCCTGTGACATTAATCGTTGCCTCTTCTCGTATATTTCCCGTTCCTTATCGCCCTGGGCTTCCATGATCTTTATCTCATCTTCGGCCGAAAGTTTGCGTTTCTCCATTACCTTCAAAGCTTTTTCCGTAGCCGTATCCAGCAAACCCATGGCCTGGCCGGTTTTCTCTATCCAGCTTACTACGCCGCTGAAATTTTCCGAGAAAAATTGGCCAATCTTAGCGGCCAGATTAAATTTTTCCGAAAAGAGCAAGACGGCACCCACAACCGCGGTTAAAGCTGTAAGCAACAACCCCAAAGGATTAGCTCGAATTACGGTATTGAATACCCGAGTTACGCCGGTGGCCACCACCGTCGCTTTGGTTTTGGCATCGGTAGCCAGGGTGGAGGCCTTGGTAAATACGACGCTGGCTGCTTCGCCGGCATTAGCAATACCAATCTGAATATTACGTAAATTCTGCGCTACGGCAATAGCCCGGAGGCTGGCGGCCTGGGCTTCGTTTATACCTTCGTTTTCACTTTGTACAATATTTAGTATCTCAAACCCAGAGATCGCCGCACCAGTAACATCAGCGAGTGAATCCATGGCCGCCGCTTCGGGGTTGCGCGGTTCCCGATTACCGAACTCATCAAATTGGCCGGTTAGGATGCCTAACTTGTTTTTGGTTTCGTCAATGGCCTTTTGGGTTTGTTCGAAAGAATCTGTTTCGGGCTCAATGTGCTTTTGGGTGGCAATTAAATCTTTTAACTGTTGTTCCAGGCCGGCAATGGAATTAGCATACTTACCCACGTTCAGCACGCCGGAACCTGCCCCCAGCTGGTATTGGTTTAATGCTTCGGCTGCGGCTTCTACCTGGACCACGGCTGTCCGGTAAGCGTCGGTCAGCTCAAAGGTGCCGTCAGCGTTTTTTTGCAGGGTGCCTTCCAGCGCATTGAGGTTACGCTTGGCAATATTGGAAGCCGCCGCCAACTGGTCATAAGAACCAGCCGCCGCCTGTTGCTGTTTAGCGTTTAACTCGAGGGTTTTGCCCAGTACCCTGGCCTCCGTATTGAGGGCGCCAATGTTGGCCTTATAGTCCACCAATAATTTAGCTTGCGCCTCGGTGGTGGTACCATTGTAGCGGATTTCCTTTTGCAGTTCCTGGTAACCTTTCTTTTGGGAGGCCAGTAGCAAGGTAATTTCTTTCAGCCGTTCCCGGGTCTGGCCTTCATCCACCTGGATGCTAAGTATTACGGTTTCGTTTTGTGTTGCCATGTTCTATATCCTCACCAATACCCAATCCGTTAGGGAATAGCTGTTTATAAATTCGTTAATTTTATTCACGTAAAAATATTGCTGCCAGTAATCCACCCACACCGGTACCGATTGGTCAAAGTCCTGGATAAATTGCGCCGGCGTTTTCACCTGCACGGCCAGCACTTTGGTATTATCCAGAATGTTCAGCAAAGTCGGGTAAAAGGTAGGTATAATATAATCCTGAATGTTCAGATCAAACAATTTGGAGCCATCCACATGATACGCCATTGGCCGCATACCGGCGCTACTGTTTATAATCTGATCACTTACCACCACGTTATTAGCATCCCGCTTTATATCCCGCTCCACAATGGTAAAAAGCAAGGTGCTATCACCCTGCACCACCAACCGAGGCTTAATGGTCACGCTGTCGTATTCGACCGGGTTGGTACCGGTCCGGACCTTCCAGAGTGGAATATAAAGTAGATTGCCCCGGGCCTCCGTAGCGGCATAAGGCAATTTTATTATATCTTTCGTTACTTCCAACGTGGTATCATCCACCACAAACACGCCATCGTTATAGCCTTCCGTTACCGTTTCGTCAGGCTGCCAGATGATTTTATTTTTCTGGGCAAAGTCCCCAAATTTAAAAGAAGGCCGCACCTTTTCCGGTTCGTGTACCCACTTACTAATATCAATGGCCTGGGGTATATTTTCGGTAACCTTGTTGAAAGTATTTATCCGGATATTGTTCTGGTACAAATCAGTCTGGAAAGTAAGACCAAACAAATGCACCATGCTTTTGATATAATCTTTCTGGCTGATATCCAGTAGCCAGTCCTGCAGGCGTACTTCTCCGCCCTGCGGAAATTCTTTCAGCACTTCCAGATCAATAGAATTCTGGTCTAAATCCGGCAAGCTAGGGATAAAAAGAGAATAGCCCCACCGGTGAATATCGGTATAGCCACGTAGTTTAATCTGGGCATACAACACATCGCTCCTTTTGAGTATGATGCGTTTTAATTCCAGGGTAAGGTCTAAATCTTCCGATTTGGTGGTAGTGGTTTCTGCGTAGCCAATAACACTGCCATTTTTTACCAGATACAACTCAAAGGCCACACCGCCGATTTTAGCGGATACAAACGCATGTGCTTTGAGGCGGATATTTATCAGATAAGTGGCATCGGCAGTATATTTTTTACTGTCTTTATTATAATTTACGCTGCTAAAATAAGGATCACGTTCGCTATAGCTAAAAGGAATGGTAAGCAACACCTCATCCCGACCGGTTTGCGGCCCTTCATCCTGGTAAAAACCTTCGCCTACAGCCAGCTTTAGGCTGCGGGGCTTGGTAAAATCTTCATCAAATTCGTAGAGTTTGCTAACCGGCAACAATAACTTATCAAACAACGGATGGCTAAACCCCGAATAAGTAAAGCCGGCTTCTTTAAAAATCTGCTCCCAAACTATCCGGGCAAAAAAGGAAGGGTACAAATCAAACCAATCAATGGCGGCAAGATTATAAGATTTGCCCCGATCGTATAAATCATAAACAAAGCCTTGCTGCCAGGTGTTATTGCTGCTATTGGCAACTACGTTGGTATAATTCCAAATGTGGTTGAACTCCGTAAAAGAAAGATCTTTTAGCTTTTTATCACCTAGTACCTCAAAGAAATTAGCATTACCGCTGAATATATCCACCGCGAAGCTGCCATTTTGCAGGATGCCTCGGCCATGGGGCACCACTTCAATGCCTTCTTTGTATACCTGGGCATCCAGAACCCGGTAAGGCAGTTTGGTATTGGAATTTACCTGATCGGCAAAACCCAAGATTTTGCGGTTTCGCTTGGTGGAGGGCAAGTTAATGGCATTGCTGAAATTAGACTGAATACTATCCGGTTTGGTCACATCATTGCTCTGGATGGTCAACGCCACCACCGCATCCTGCAAATCCACTTCCTGCCCTTCGATAATGATGCGGTCAGTTGCCATTGATAGTTTTATAAAGCTCTACAGCACTATGCCAATTTATTTTGATATGAACTTCACCTCCGAATATAGCCAACAATATAAGCGTGATACTTACAAAAAGAATAGCAAAAACATAGTAGTATAACAATATTGTATCTATAATTTTTTTCATTAATTCGTTTGACTGTTTCTAGTACCCACCTCAATGCTTAATACCACTTTTTGCTTCTTTTCGGCACCATTAATGATCTTATCATTATAACTGGTAACCTTCACCGGCTGAAAGCTGCCATCAGGATTGCACATTTGCACCAATGGCGAACTCTGGATATATTTTATTGAACGGGCTTGTTCATACGATAATTTACCCGCCCGGAGCGTTTGGGCATCGTTTACCGTTTTACTTAGCACCGTATCTACCCGGGCCCCGGCTGGGCGGTAATGGTTGTTTTCGCCTTCGTTTACATCTTCGTCCTTGTCGCCATTAAATAGCCAGCCATCCCATCCGGCGTTGGGCGTGAGCCAGCGGAGGAAAACGGAATTAGGCTTACAACTTTTGTTCAGGATAATTAAGGTGGAGGCGGAATAGGCGGCCATGTAAATATATTATATATAAATTTAACGATAAATATATAATATATTTATATTAAGGACAAATAAAAGAAAAAGCCACTGGTTAGAGTGGCTTTGTTAACAATGTTAGAGTAGCTTATATATTTAGAATTTCAGCCTATTATTTTGGGTGTTTTAAACCGAAGCGCTTTCTTTTCTACCAGATGCCAGGAAAGGGCACCTGCTAAATAAGCTATTGGAATTGTAATTAACATAAGTTCCAAATAGTTAAACCTAAAATATTGTTCTAGTATTTGCTGAATAAAAAACCCATATAAGTATATACCATAGGAATAATCCCCATATTGGCGTATCCAGGATATCGCCTTAAAATTCATAGTTCCGAATGGTATAAGTACTAAAGGAAGTATAATGTATTTAGCATAATAAAACATACCATCTGTTTTTAATGCTAGAATTAATAAAGCAATGGATACAAAAACAATGACTTTTCTGGTTACTATGTTCGGCAAAGGGATTAATGCCCAGAAACCACCTCCAATAAAAAACAATAGGTTTACAATAATTCCCGGAGCTATTAAATGAAAGAAGGGTAATGGAGGTAGATTCTGGATATATTGTAAATAATACAATTGCAACGTTAAGGCAACCAAAAATATAACAATAAAAGCGATCCGCATTATTATTAAGTTTTTGCGAAAGACAAAAAGGAGGGAAAGTCCTATATAACAGAGGAACTCATAAGGTATAGTCCATAAAGAACTGTTCACGGTTCCTCTTATTGGATTGTTAGTAAACAGCCCATTAATCATGTATTGTGTACTTAATAAGCTATTAAATATTAAATAGTCTCTAGTAGAATAATGGCTTATGTATTGGATAAAAGTTTTATTATTAATGAAATAGCCAACAACTATTGTTATTAACAAAAGCATAATAAGTCCTGGAAATATTCTGGCAATCCTTTTAAAATAATAATCAATTAAACTCACACTGCGAAGCATACTCTTTGTTATCAAATAACCACTGATAACAAAAAAACCATAAACCCCAAAGGTTGACAATATGATTTGTCCGCCAGAAAAATGGTAAAGAATATCTTCTTCTTTTATTCCCGATACAGCATAGGAATGGGTAATAATTACAAAAGTTGAAAAAAATAGTCTTAAAAAATCAAAGTTGTTTTTGTGACTAACAGGAGCTAATCCATTAGAATGGTCTTGCATTATATTCTGGATATTAAAAGTAAGTTGCGATTATAATAATTTAATTTAAAGCAACCACCAATTATCGCGAACGCTCAAATGGTATGTTTAACCAGAAAAACCTAATTCGTACCAACCTTTCATCTTTTCCTTATCAAAATTCAGGTAGTTGCTTTGCATTACTTCCGGTAACCATTGCACGTTTAAAGTACACCCACCATCCTGCGCCATCCTGAAACTCTCCTGAATACAATATACTTCTAATCGATCCTTTACAAGCGAGCCGGTCCGCTGAACATTATGCAATAAGTCTTTTGTAGATCCCCTATCTTCCGGCGCTTTGTTTATCCGGTGGATATAGACATCCAATTCCTTATACCCCCTTTCTAATGCCGGTTTAATTGAGAAAAGCTCTAACAAACCTCCGTCAGCATATTCGTAGTTGTCCTTCAATTCCTGGCTCATTAAAACCGGCACGTTACTACTGGCCCACATAGCGTTAACCATTTCGGCATAAGAAACATCCTTACTGGAAACAGAAACTATTGTCGCCGGATAATGCCGGGTTTCGCTCATGTTTGCTACAAATTCTTTCCCTAATCCGGCAATCATATCGTAATCGGCTTGTGTAAAAAATTGCTGTATTAGCTTTTTCATTGCCGTGGTGTCTCCTAACGTGTTTTTTTGGGTTAGTTGCCGCCAAACAATGTTAAACAATTTTACATGACCCTTTTTATCAAAAGGCTCCCAAGTATATACATCTTTGTTCGTAACGCTGGTATAAGCTTCTTTCAGCCGTCCGAATTGACGTAACAAGATTAACGGGGCCATTAAAGCCCCAGTAGAAGTACCTGAAATAAAACTATAATCCGGCGTTAAACGGTTCATTACACCTACCGTATAAGCACCCGCCGCTCCGCCTCCGCTAATTACTGCCGCCTTCATCCGGAATAATATAAACTAATGGTTCGTTAGGCAACAATCCTTTTTTTTGTTTTATCGCCTTTTCAACGTGCGGTTGGATCACCGGCCAGATACCACCCTGCCAAAGGTCAAACTCACCGATAGTAGCATACACCGGAGGAACATAACCTTCTTCTCCTTCTGTACCCTGAGCAGGTACTTGAATAACCGGTTCCAGTTCACCGTTTGCATTTTTACGCATTACCGGAACCCGCATCGTGTTATTGGCCGGCAGGGGTACCTGGATAACCGGGTTATCAGTACCACCTACAATATCGCCTGATATTTCATCTTCACAGAGTACAAAAACGGAAGGTTCTCCGGTACCTGGCTTTGGACACTCTATAATAATGCGACGCACAGAGGTGTGTTTAACATTACCGTTTGCGTTATAGGTTTCGATTTTAAGAAGTTCTTGGTGCATGATTATTGGTGTTTTAATGGTGGGGGGATTAAATATGCCCAATAAATAGGTTTTTTATACATACTTAATTCTCCAATGCAATTCCAGTTGTACAGATTGCTATTGGGTTCATAGGTTGCTATATCATACCCGAAATTATCTTCTTCAATCCATATAAGAACCTGTACTCCTGGTTCAGGCAATCGTTCAGATACGCTTATCCAGTTGTATCTTGTTTTAAGCAATTCTTGGTTCATAGTTATAATCCGTATAAAGTTTTAAGTTCGTTTTCTATATTAACCCGTTGCAGTTCGGTCAACCTTTTTGAATAGCATATTAACCTAACCAAGTCGCCGGTAAAATAGCCGTCATCATACGCAACACGTGCGCCTATATAAGATAAAATAGAGCTATAATTAACACCTGCGGTCATTGGAACTCCTACATCCAAGGTTAACAACATTAGATTAGTGGTTTTAACGGCTAATGTACTACTCACTCGTCCGCCATTCTGAAACAGCCGGTTAGTTGCTATTCCGCCAAAAAAGGTTGCAGCATTATGAAATATAGTTGTACCTGTTCCTCCGTGAAAATAATTTTGATTTGGATCACTAACAAGGTGCCAGAGCCCATTTGTTGAACCAGAATTTTTGAATACAATCATCATGGTTCCCACTAAAACATTAGGACTTAAAGAGTAGAACATTTTTGATGCGCCTGTTAAGCGAATAGCAGGTTTACCATTATATAAATTAGCCTTATATACGCCTTGTTTTCCGGTAGTTTCCTGAAAAATATTAATATGCTTGTCCCCCCCATCTGGTATCACAGGTACGATTTGCCCATCAGTGTAATTTTCTAACAAGGCCGGATTGACATCCAGGTCAGGTACTGGGTTTTCGTTTGAACTTGTAAGAATATAATTTCCGGATTTCAAAAGACGATTAGCCCCAGAGTGTAAAATATAATTAGCCATGTTACCAGGTTTTGGTTGTTGTATATCTGATCCAGGTATTGGTCGCTACACAGTCGTACATAAGATCATTAATTGAATCATAAGCACGCTGACCCATAATTCCTGTCGAAGTTGGAGTTGCAGGTATCGCTACCCATTGTTCTAAATAATTAAGGGCTGCCGAAATAGAAGCGAATTTTTCCCAACCCGGCCCGTAGCAAAACCATAAAAAACCCGGCTCTCTAGCCCAAGTCCCCGGAATACCAGGCGTACTAAGTGAAGGTGGCACGGCTACTTGTTCTTCTGCTACCAAGTATTTTGCCAGTAGCTCACCTGCTGTATTAATAACCGTTATCTTTTCTTCTCCTGTTACGTAAGCCGGTCCATCTAATTTGAGCTTACCTGTTCCCTTAAAGACCAGGGTGAGCCCCGCTATGGCATCTGTACTAGCCGCTATAATACGCCTGATAGTTCCTGCTATGCCAGAACCTATAGTCCAGTCCGGGCTGTTAGTACCGGTATCGGTGTTTTGAGCATGCCCCCCGCCTGTATTTACCGTTGTAGCGGCTCCATCAGAAACTATTAAATACCGCACAAACAAACGGTTAACCGGTATAGATGGAGTAGGCGCTGGTTGATTACTGGCTACTTCGGTTCCGGTTATTATTTCGTATGCTGCCGGAGTAGTATATTTTACTACAACAGCATCAACCCTCTTCTTTCCGGTTGCCGCTAATGCAAAACTTAATATTTGGCTTGCTATATTTACAGTTGCTCCGTTATCATTTACGACCGAAGCGGTTTCCGTGATATTTGAAGTGGTTATTGTAGGTGTGCCGGGCGCAGTCGAAAAGTTTACCCCGCTTGGGCTAATAGGTGTAGTACCTGATTTTGCATTTATTTCATTAATTGCATCTGCGTAATTTTTAGCCGTAGTGGTTAAGCTGCCGGGATTACCTAACCAGGCTAAAACCTGGTTGATAACCGCCGCAAAGCTTAATCTTGCATCCCCTGTTATTACTGCATTAATAGAAGATAATAGGCCGGTTTTATTATCGGTTGCTAGTTTTGCATCGGTAATAGAATCATTTTTCACCAATGCAGAGCCGCCCGAAAAAACAATTGTTTCACTATCGCTATAAGTGGTGCCGGAACTACCGATTTTCCAGCCGTCCTGCACATCCCAATTATAACGAATTGCCGCACTGCCAGGGCCCGCGTCAACCTCTGCAAAATTACCGGGATTAGCCACTGGAACGGCCGTTTGCAAAGCTTCAAAAGTAGGATAGCTACCCTGGAAATGTTCTGTTAAGTTAGCAAGCTTTTCTTTGTCTTCGGCAGTGTAATCATTGGTGCTTAACCCTTTTCCATCGACCTTATCTACTTTATTGTTTAGTAAATCAGTTATTTGTTTTGAGGTTAAATAACCACCAAGTAAAGTATTTACCTCTTGCTCCGTAATGTAGCCTTGAAGATAAGCCTCAACAATTGAATTAACTTCTTCTTCTGTTAATCCACCCCCCCCCAAATTAGTGAACGGATACCAATCTATTACACCTTCAGCATTAACGCCTTTATAGGTATTAGGCGCTGGCTTGACGGTAAAAGGGTCCCGATTTTTAATAGACCAGCTTAAATCCTTTCTCCGCAAGGTAAGATTATTAATCTCTATGCGCCGATTGCCGATTGCAGTTAAGCGTGGGAGTCCATTGGCTTGCATTACGCTGTTGGTATTATCGCACGTAATCGGGGCAATGGGAGGTTGCACCACTCCATTAATTGTTTCGGCAAAGAAATATTCAAAGTCGCTTAGTGCTGCCATTATATTGCTGAAAAACTGTTATCATAATCATTTACTATTCCTATGCCAGCGTAATTTACCGCCATGGTAATATTGCCCAGTGTGCCCAAATCTTCCCAGCCTGGTACACCCTTCATGTAGTAATATATATGAACCGCCCCGTTTATATTTACCCCATAAGCATCAGTACTATTGGTAGGCGGGCCGCCTGGTAGCTGATCTTTACTATCCAATATCTTGATAATATCAAACGGGTAACCCGGTGGGCCTGCGGGTCCCGGTACTGTGGAAGGAGCGGTAGATACCGGCCCCCGGCTGGCTTCAAAGAAATCATCATAACTGCCAACGTTGCCGGCATCCAACCACAGCTGGTAATTATCTTTACCAATATTCCCGGTTTTCTCTACCAAACCCGCATCGGTCAAGTCATCTGGAAACCAGAATTCCTTTATTGCGCCATCGACAGTAACAAAGATGGGAAAATGCCCACCCCGGCTGGCATCGGTATTCAGATAAGCCAATACCTCATCGGTGCTGGCATAAACCCGGTAGATATATTGCGCTTCGTCGTAGAAATATGAACGCGCATCCGTGGGCACCCCCTGGGCAACTCCGAGAGGCTTATTAGTAGTGGCGTGTAGGTTTGCTTTATATGCCATGATTATTCATAATAATCTCCATTTCCTTCGCATTCCCCTTTGCAATTACAATAAGTTTTAGGCTGGTGAAGGCAAACGTTTGTATAAGACTTTGCCGGTTTTCTTATTTCAATTTCTGGTTTAGCCTTCTTTCTATCTAAATTCCTTTGGGTAGTAGATTGTAATAAGACCATAGCCGCTATCAATCCTGCATTCATAATTCTAAATTACATTATCGTTAAACACCACCCTGGCATCCGCGCCCGTGCTAAAATCCACCGGTACCCGGGTAACATAGTAAGTAAATTGGCCCACGGTGAAAGGCTCCCGGAATACGCTATCGGGTATCTGCCCATAATTCAAACTGCTACCGGTATCAGACCACGCCGTTAAAGTCTTATGCGTAGCCGGGGTTTTCAGAACCGCATATTGCTGGTTGGGCATCAGATGGAAATCAGCAATTATATTCTCCGTGTTGGCAAATTCGCCGCTGCCCTGATAGTTGATATTATCCGTACCGGCTTGTAAATCTGCAAAAGAATCGTTCGCACTCCAACCCCACGCTGATACCGGTACCTGTTCCACCATAAAGTTTAAGGTTTTATTGCCATCCATCGTAACAGAATAATTTTCCGGCGAAACCACGTAACCTGGCACCACTACGCTAATGGCATTAAGCACGGTGCCTGCTGGATAAGTAAAGGTGTTGCCGGCTTGCTTCGCATTATTAATGTAAATATCATATTGCGAACGATCTATATTTTCCAGACCGTTGACCACCACCGTTAAAGTATATTGCGTTAGCACCGCCGTAAAGGCCGGGCTGCCTACAATGGCGCTTTCAGTGCGGCCATCGGTGGCTACAATAATAAATTCATGATAATTAGCAGGCCGGTTAACATTGCCTATATTTATAAGACCAGGATACACTTCCCAGCTACCGCCATTAGTGCGCATTCGGATTTGCGTATCACCTAATGGATGGATGGCGTACAACGTGTCCTTCACATCATCGGCAAATAATTTGGGCGGTGCCGGGGTATAGGTGTTATCATCCTCATCCGGAATACTCACACTACCATCCGGGCAGGTGCCCTCGGTATTGGTATTGGTATTAGTGATAGATGCTTCTATATATACGCCGCAATTAATATTATAATCCAGAATATTAAGGCGCAAAAACTTACCGTAATAAGCCTGCGGTATGGCGGTACTGCTTATTTGTACGGGCTGCTTATTTATATCCAGGTAACGGCGCTCAAAATACAACTGGGTGCCTAATAAGGCCTCGTCAATGATGGTACCCAGGCTAAAAGGATAGCCCAGCACTTTCACGGGTTCCCGGAAAAGGGTAATCAGTTTTTTTAGGTTGCCGGCCTCACTAATCACATATTCCGAAAAATCGCTATCTAATTGCTGGTTGGCCGCATTAACGGCGTAGCGGATTTCGGGCGCCAATACTTCCGGCATAATGGTAGTGCCAAAATGTTCCACCATGCCCACAAAGAAGCCGGCCAGAATATTGTCGTCGGTAGCAATTAAAGTATAAGACAAAAATTCCGGCTCTGCATCTACCAACGCCATTAAGTACTGCGAAACATCAATCCGGGCCTGGCCATTGCGCATGCGCTGCCGGGCGGTAGCAAAAGGTACCGTTTCATGCTCCCGATAGATATTCAGATGTACATAATGGTTGGTTTTAGGAACACCGGTCAGGTCGTATAAGCCGCAATTAACAATGTAATTAATGGGGTTAGACAAAACCCCACCTACGGCTAGATATTTGGCGGCTGGTACAATAATGACGCCTGTTGTTTCCGCGGGTGTTTCTTCACCGGGTTCATCCGTGCCGGAACCAGGATTGGGATCGGTGTTCTTTGTCGTGAACGTTTGGGTTGCTCCCGTAGCCAAAATGGTATTATCATCTAACTTAACAATTACCGCCCGGTATTCATATTCACTAGCCGGTGGTAATTTATCAATGGTATTGCCGTATATCTGATTATTTGCCGCTAAACTACAAGCGCCGTAAGGCGTAGCTATATCCAAAGCCGGATCTGGCCAACTGGTAGCACCCACTGGACGTAACTGGAAAGCAGGCACAAAAGGGCAATCGGTACCCGAACCATCATAGGTGTACGTGCCCCTTAAAGAGGCGCTGGCCGTGGTAATATTGCCGGGAGTGGTGGTGGTACAGGTAGGTGCTGCCATTATACTGTTGCCTGGTTATACTGGGCGGTTTGCTCCAATAGCGTGCTCCTTACCACGGTGTTAAGTTCGTTTAAGAATTGCGCTTTTAATTTATCGATGCGCTGTTTGTTGATAACGTTGGATAATATGCCGGACTTGCCGCCCATTTTATGCAACAAGGTGCCTTCCTGGTGAATCTTGCGGGTAATCAGGTAGGCAAGGCTATCTTTGGAAATATCGGTTGGTGTGATGGGCTTTTCATCGATCCATTTTCTTATCCGCATCAGTAAGGTTTCGCCACCGCTACCAGCTTGTTTGGATGGGCCCCGTCCCGTTTCCAGGGCAAAGATATAACCAATACCATACAGGAATAAGCCGGTGCGCGTCACCTCATAGCGCACCGATGCCGCCGTGCGGCCACTGGCATTCATGGCGCCGTATTTGGTTGCAGGCAACGTTCTAATGTTGTCCTGAATCAACAATACGGCCTCTTCGCCCCAGGCTTCTAGTATGGTTTCAGTTAGTTCTAGCATTACCAGCAATTATTTTTTCTATTCAACCTTGCTTGCTTCCTTCTATATGCTCGATTGTTGGCAGGCGAATGATTAAAGGTGTTTAAATACTCAAATTCTTCGTGTGTCATGACTTGCGGTTTTAGTCGTTGGTCTTGCTCTCGTGGACCAGTACATTCAAAGTCCTCTTTAGGCAAGGCAATTGGCATGCAAGTGCTTGATCCAATTAGTGCATCACCAACAATCGCTATTCTTTGTTTTTTTAACATAGAGCCTCCACGCTTTCTAATCTTGGTATCTGAATCAGTTTGCCGGTTAACAAGCCCTGGCCAAACTTGATAAAATCATCCCGCTGTATTTCCATATCATCCTGCAACTCATCATCCACCACCACCAGCAGGTGCCTAATAAATTCTAATGAAAGCCAATCCATCCGGTTTAGGATGCCGGTTATCTGCTCCGAAACATTGTCCGATGCATCCTGATCTAAGCAGGCAATGCGGATATCCAGCCACTTAATTACGCCAGTGCCGGGGTTAAATTTGTCCTGGATTGGATCGCAATAGATATGCGGCATGGGCTTATCGTATTGCAGGTTCTGCTCATCCCGGATGCCATAAAAGAAGGTGCCTACCAGTTCGATATCATGCAGAAAAGCATAATTCACCAATGCTTTAAGGGCGGCGGCTTCAATCCTGGCTTTTAGTTCGGTGGTGGTCATGGTTACCAGCTTACTTTAATCATTTTCCTTTGCTCCATTGGGTGATCAATTATTGAAACAGAATATCCATAATTCATCAATTCTTTGATACCCTCTAAAGAAAGCCAGATACCAAAAAGTAATACCTCTTGATAACCTTGCTCAGATGCTCCTTTTATGTTGATAAAAGCATTGTTTAAATGTTCCTCTTGTGATAACACAGCAAGTTTTTGCGCTTCACTTGCTCTTAATTTAGGTGCTGATTCTGCCATGCTTGCTTAATTATTATTACTATGGTTCCGTACTTCGTGTAACTCTTTTTCGTAATCCTGGCGCTCCAAAACCACGCATTGGGTCATATAATACTTCTCTGCCATGGTGGCCAGTACCTCCCGGTACTGCCAGGGCTTGCCCTCCGCATGGTTCACGATGGCGGCGAAGAAGCCATACTTCTCGAAGCGGTCAATGCCGGCCATTTCTTCCTCTGCGTCGGGTTCGCGGTCCAGTACAGGAGCAAAACTGTTGCGAATCCGCTGCAGTTCATCGAAAAAAAAAGAATGGCGTTGTACATCTGGGTAATGGGCACCTTTTGCGCCTCCAATACCAAAGCGGTAGGAAAGCCCGACAGCGAAGCAAAGGCGGCCTCTATGTCGTATTTATCCGTACACATGTAAATAGCGTAGATGTAAGGCGCCATGTGCCAGATGTTGTAACCTTCCAGGGCCAAAACAAACTTCTTGGCCAGCTCCAACTGCCCAATGCTTTCCCGTCCGATGTTCTCCGGAAAACTGCTCTCGTCCACATCAGGTAAGGGCCCATGTAAAAAAGCCATCGCATCCAACAGGACATCGAAGGAGTTAAACTCTATCTGCCGCACCTGCTCCACTTCTAAGCCCAATAGTACCGCTATCTGGCCCATAATATCTTCGCCTTGTATCTGGGCAAACTGCAGCACCGATACATCGTGCCATGTAGTGGGCACGCTGACACTGATAAGCTCGTTAGTGGTGGATAGGTTTAGTTTGAGGTTTAGCATTTATTTTAATCTCTTGATTCTCATAATGGCGACCAAACGATAATATGCGCTCCGGTCAATCAACTTGCAGCATTGTAACCCATAGTTACCAGGTTTGCTGTCCCACCCTGGCCCCCACATTAATTGTCTCATAGCTTACCTATTTTAACTTTTTTCTTTACTCTAGCCGCTGTCCACTTGCTATAAGCTAAGGCCAACGCACAAACCGTATCATCATGTACCCCGGCTGGTGCGGAATATCTTACCCCGGTTCTGGTATGCACAAATTCAAAGGCTTCCAACTCATCAACAATTATCCCTGGTGGATACCCTAACAATCCAGATTGTATTCCCACAGCCAAACCTTCCATTAATTGTTGCTTACTTTGACTGGTAAACTTTACCCCCTCCGTTTTTTTGCGCTTCCGTTGCACATTCTCTACAATCGGATCACCTACGCCGGTACTATCAATAGCCGTGGGCAAATCCGGCAGCCGGCTAATGCTTTCCTCTGTTTGCTTCCAGTCTTTGCGGTACCGGAGAAAGTGGGCGGTATCACCTTCGCCATCCAGGCCCAATTCGACGGTGAAGTCGGTATACTTTGCTAAGTCGACTCCGTAACATACCGGTTTGTCCGTACTCATGGGACGGATGCAAGCCCGGATAAAATCTATACCGAATGGGTTGCTGCCATCTTCCGACGGTTCGGCCAGGTACAGCTCGTTAAAAACTGCTTCCGGTAAATCTTTTTTAGCCTGCTCCACTTCTTCTAAGTCGAGTATACCGGCGGCAACGGCATCGTAAGCGGTAATTTTAAAGTACTCGTAATTATCTTCCTTTGCCTTGGCTTTTAAAGCCAGCCGGTAGCCCCAATTACTTTTGCCCTTTACGTTACCGATCAACTTGCACTGGCCTTTGGTTGCCGTCAGGGTGGAACGTAAGGCGTACCAGGCTTCTTCCTTCGCCCTGGTGAACTCATCGAACACCGCAGCATGCACATCTTCGCCGTAAAGGTTATCCGGGTCCTGGGCGCTTTTAAATTCGATTATCGTACCCAACGGGGTAGTAATCGATAGCTTGGATAGATTAACCTTGTAAAGCGGGTTATTCGCCACTTTCCGTTTCATCCGGTTAAAAGCTATTTCAGCCTGACCATACACCGGTGCTACCCACCAGTAATGCCAACCTTCTTTTACCTGCTCATATCCGCCGTGGGCTTTTTTAAACAGCCACCATATGTGAGAGAACGTTTTGCCAGCTTTCGTGCTGGCTTCTGTTACTGTGAACCTTGCTTCTGATTCCAGTATTTGGGTTTGGTAATAAGTTAAATCCGGACCTTCAATTTCTACTTCTGATAGATCAAGATCCTGGCTCATCTTTAAAACTTACCTTAGTTTTTACTTTTGTTATTTCTTGTTCTATCTTATCTTTCCAATCCATATTTTTAAGAGCAAATATTGCCCCCGTTGGCGTTTTGCTATCCAGCATCATTTCGTAATTGTTTTCGATTACTGAAAGCGCCCTTTTTATTGGATAAGAAAACTCTTCCTTTTTTTTGTAGTCATACATACTCTGCTTATCAGCAAAGCCAAGAAAAAGGGATAAACCGGTAATTGTGGGCCGTTCAGGGTAGCGATCCCAAACTTTGGTAAACTTAGTTTCAATATCGCCGGTCTCTTCATCCTGTACATCGTATGGCTCTTCGTGGAATTCACCCTGGATATAATCGAAATAAGCAGTCACCTTCTCCATTAAGTCATCCACAGAAGTAAACATCGGAGGTCTGCCCCCGGTGTTACCTACTGCATATTTGTTTCCTATTGGTGCTGCCACGTATATATTTTATATATAAAACAGTAGTAAATATATATATTTTATTTATAAAGTAAACAAAAAATATATTCCTTATTGCCATTAAACCAACTGCTTCAAGCTTTCCGGTATCAGGTGAGCCGGCAGATAAGACAACACTTCCAACTGGAATGCTTCTAAGTTATCAATTACAACCGATTTATACCCAAATTCCATATTTTGCAGGATCATACGTTTTTGTTCCGGGGTTGCTTTTTCGCCTGGCTTTTTCATTTCGATACGAAGGCCATTATACTGCCCATTCGCAATATCCAAATTCAGGTCCAGTACGCCTTTGGTTAAACCCATAGCCACTTCCTGGGCACCGATAACAATGTTTCGTTTGGCATCATTGGGCACCCGATACAACCGGTCCCGAATTTCGCGAAATTCATTTTTAAACCATAAAACACAGGCGGCTTGCAGTTGGGCCTCGGATTGAAAGATAGTTGTTTTATTGGTTTCGGAGGTAAAATTATTTGTTTTCATATTTTATAACCCACGTTTATTTTAAAATACCCACGTATTAATTGCTTAAAAAATCTTAAAAAGTGCCATTAAATGATTTAGAGGCACATTTTGCAATTTTATAACCCACGTACCCACGTTTTACCTGATTCCTTACCCTATATGTTTATTATGTATTATTCTTATATATATACGTGTGAGAAAAGTACAATATAAGCAAGTAGGTAAAGGAATCAGGATCGACGTGGGTTCGTGGGTTAGTTATCTTGTAAAGTATTGATAACCAGCACGTTATATTATAAAATACGTTTTTAGACGTAGGTTTTATATTTTTAGACGTGGGTTCGCGAGTTTTATACTTCATTTTTCAATGAATTTCTTAGCTGACTAACCCATAAATTGCGGCTTATTACCCGCTCAATTTCCTCCGCGTGAGCATTACGATAGTAAGATAAATCTTTGTTAGTTAACGTTATTTTTTCTTTAAGCCAGTCAGTTCCCTGCAACTTGGGTTGGGCTAATAAATTTTCATAATAATTCCCTTCACAATCCCACTGTATACTTTCCTGTAGCTGTTTAAACATAAATTCTTTTAAACCCTTGTGCTCCTTACTAGGCGGTTGCCATGTTTTTACGTGTTGTAACATAGCTTCATACCTAACTTTCATAACCTCTTTATTTCTTATAGCGTCAAGTGCTTGCTTTTGCGTTTGCTGGTATTCCGCTTCAGCTAAAATATCTGCTTCCCGATTGCTCATTGTTGTATATCTATGTAAGTTGTTTTCAAGTTCGGTTAGTTTCTGCTGATAAAACGGGGCAGGTTGAAAGCTATCTGGTATCGGCGCATCCGATGGCTCGTCGCGCATTTCTATCAATGCGCCAAAGGCACGGGCGCAATTCAAAGTAAATTGTTCAAAAGTCAATTCTTTGCCTTCATATAAAGGCTGGGTGTATCCTGTTGGCATAATATTAAGTTTGTTTAATGTTAGGTATAATTGTAAAATAGTACTCTTTAAATAATGGTCCCGCCGTTTGGTTGCGGTGCTGTTCCACCTCCACGCCGGTATATTTAAAATACTTGGTAAGCCATTTTTTGAAGCGGTCAAAAGTAAACCGGGCTTCGATGTTGCCGGATGCGTTTAAAAAAGCCTGCCATACATCCTTTTTGTAATAGGTTTGCCCCTCCACGTTTTCCGCCACTAAGGCATCCATGAACTCCACAAACGTATCGCTCGTTTCCTGCAGCAACTTCCTGCGGTTAATATTAATCGGCGCCGCCGATACCAACCCCCGCATCAGGAAAGTTTGCACACAGCAAAGCATCAGGTTATCAAACAAATTCCATTGCTCCTTATTCCAGTCATTAAAGAACTCGTGCCCAAATTCATCCAGTGGGCTATATTGTGCGCTGTAGTGCGGGGCAATCTCAATCTCCATTTTTCGCCGGGCGTGGCTGTCCCCTTCGCCCGAAACCATATCGTTGGTAGTAATGGCGAACTTGGGCGAACGTTCGTAGGGCACGCTTACCTGGCCCAAATACAGCCTATTAATTTTAAGTTCATTGGTGGTCATGTTAAAGAGCTTGTCAAAGGGCAGGCGCTTACCGTCCCAATCTTCAAACACCACCAGGCGGGTGGATTCGCTGACATTTTGCAGGGCAAATTTATCTTTGAAGTCGAACGTCTTGCCATCCAGCACTTCGGTGGGCTGCATGCGCTTAATGGCCTGGAAAACCAACCCCTTACCGGTGCCGCCACTGGGCACATCCGATATCTGCTCATCTACCAATATTACCACCTTGGGATTGCTGGGCGCCTTGTAGCCATGCAACAAGTAACCAATGGCAGTCATTAGGGCTGTGAGCCGATTTAGGTCTTGGCCGCTGACATTAAAGACGAAAGCATAAAAATCCAATTCTGATAGCCAATCCTGCTCGTCATCATCCATTAAAGTAAAATCCCTATCAATGACCTGCTCCATCCAGATTTTGCCCTGCAGGGCTTTATATTCCGAAAACAGGACCGAATGGCGGGAGACGGTAACAAAACCATTGTTAAAATAATAGTAAGCTTTATCCTTCGTATCTCGTTGGAAGTCGGTGCCAATGTCGGGCAGCATTTCAATCAAGCCCTCTTCAAACCAGATGCGGTGCTCGGACTTTAACCGTTCGTCTAATTCCATGCGAAAGATGCCATCAAACTCATAAGGCAAAGAGGTTACATAAGCCATGACAAATTGCTTAATTTCTTTGCGGTCCACGGGCCGGACAATATTGTTTTTCACTTGTACTACCAGGTGCTTTTGCCCGAACTTATAGGTGCCAAAGCCATATTCTTCCAGGAAAGCAAGGTAACGGGACCGGGAAAGATGCAACTTATGAGAGCCTTTGCGCTCGTCGTAGTCCACATTCCAGAATTTGGCAATGCTGACTTCCTTTTCGGCATAGATAGCTTCAATGGCCGGCTGCAGCGTAGCCGCTGGTATACCCTGGGTGGCGCTCAGTTTGGTAACAACGGTTTCTTTATATTCATGGTCCCGGCGTTGGGTGCGCACGTACATTTCCACCTCGTCGGGTAGGATGGGCTTTTGCTGCCCCTCTCTTATGCTGCGCTCAATTACCTTATCGGCATCATCCAGGCTGGAAACATTAGCCTTTTGCCGGATTGCTTGTTTAAGGCATTCCTGCGCTTCTGACTGGGATATAAAGCCGGTAGCCACGTAACCACCCAGCAGAAAACCCGCAGTATTTAAATTCTTATGCTTTTTACCATCCGGGGCTTTTAGTACCAAGTTAGCGGCGCGGTCCAGAATGAGTTTGCCGTAATTGGTGCGGCCGTAGTGGGTACTTGGTGCGGGTTGCTGGGGATGTTGTACCAACTCCTTTAAATCATCCACATTCAATGTCTTTGAATCTGGATTATGGTACAATTCCGGATCATAAGAAATAAAACGGGCCCGGTCCACATTCTTGCAGGACTTATCAATTAATACCTCGTACTTTTCCCGGTAATATTTTTCCAGCCACTTAAATGAATCTTCGTGGCGTAACGGATCTATTTTTACATAAACGCACCGTCCCCCACCCGAAATAGAGATGTGCGAAACAAAGGTATAAGGATCATTTTCCAGCTTCTTACTATTCACCACATCATGGTCAATATCCAAAGCCAGGATACCGGAATGTAATTTTAAGCCAGGTATGTTGCGGTGCTCAAAAGTGCCGGAGGGCGTAAAGTAAGGTACCTGCTTTTTAGCTTCGGTTAGTTCCTTTTTATCAGTAATTAACCGGATGGGTTCTACTTGTTCTCGCCATTGCCCTTCTTTAATGCCTTTGAAAATCAGCATTAAAGGTACCTCATGCCCCCCGGTTACTTCTTTTATGTGTCGGTATAAGGATACCATCATGTTATTCACCTAACAATAAGTTTGATTTTCCACTTTCAATATGTTTGAAAAGTGTATCGCCGGATTTAGTAATGGCATAAGGCAAAAAGACTTCTTCTACTTTAGCTAATTGCGCATCTATAATTGCCATCTGGGCATCAATCCAATCTTTTATAATGCGCCAGCTTACCCGTAATGCTTGTTCTTTATTGCAAAATTTACCTGGTACTTTACTATCTTTTTGCATTGCCCTTAAGACACCATCCCAGTTACATGGCATACTATAGAAAACCGGTTTTGCCTGAATAGACATGCTAAAGGTTAAAGCTATTGGGTTGCCTTGTTCATCATAATCAGTTACAATTTTCCGGGCGCCTCTTTTGGCAAGTATGCCGTTAATTTCACCTATCGTTTTATCAAAGGCTACTGTAGTTGTATAGTTTAGTATGGCCATATATTTATATTTAAAATTTATCCGGCAGCTTTACTTTGTCTTTATTGAGTTTCTGCCATTCCAGCATTGCCATAGCTACTTGGTATCCTTGCGCAGCCTGGTCAAATTGGGGCTTGCTGGCATCCGGGCTTTGCACAACCGACCGGGCCCAGTCTAATATGGCCCAGGGTGCCATGGCGTCCGCTGCCCTTAAAATGAATATGGGTTCGTCGGGGTAAAGGTTCATGCAGAATCTAATTCAACAATACATTTAAAAAACTCAAAAGCTACTTGAGGTACAATTGCATTACCATAGGCTTTTAGCTGCTTTCTTCTATTTCGCACCAATCCGGTGTATAGCCCATCATTTGGGCCACAAACCGGGGATTCAGATAGCCGGAAACCATCATTGTCAAACCGACCTGTTTCCCTAACTCTATCCTCCGCTGTATTGCAGGATTGTGGGGGGCTCCTCTGTCCCGATTGTCCGACGCATTCGGGGTGGGTAGAAATCCTGAACGGGCCAAGTCTTTCAGTTGAGACGTGTAAGTTTGGCCCGATGGCCTTGTTTTGTTTTTCCCCGTAACTAGTTGAGCTCCCCCTATACCGTCCCGCGTTAGCGGCGTAGGCAATAATCCAAAATCTGTCCCTTCTGTGGGGTGCGTTGACGGCACAAGCTGGCACAATAAATGTTTCTGTGGTGTAGCCTTCAGCTTCCAGCGAAGTGAGCACTTCATCGAGTGCCAGGTTGATGATTCCAGCAACATTTTCGCCAATAACGTAGGCCGGTTTAACCTCTTTAATGATTCTAAGCATTTGCGGCCAGAGCGCACGGTCATCTTGGTTTCCAAGTTGTTTCCCTGCAACGCTGAAGGGCTGACAGGGGAATCCTCCGGAAATAATATCGACGTAAGGCAAGTTTGCTGCTTTGTGGATGTCTTGGTATTGCGTGGCATTGGGAAAATGTTTTTTACTTACTTTGTTACAAAATTCGTCTATCTCTACTGTCCATTTAGTTTCTATACCAGCCCATTCTGCGGCTAATGGAAACCCTGCAATTCCGTTGAATAAGGCTCCATGTGTCATGCCGCTATTTGATTTTCTCTATTTAACATCTGCATGTGAACCCATCCCGGTTTATAACCCCTGGCTTTAGCCACTTCATGCAATTCTTTTCGGGTCATTTCTTCTAATGGCTTATTTTTCAAATGCTCTGGCATGGCTTTGGAATCTTTCACCTTATAAGCCTTCGGCAAAAAGTCCGTAATATCTTCGAATGTCTCCACCGGCAACTCCCTTTCGTGAATGGGCGCGGTGAAGGTATATCCGCATTCTTTGCAGGTCTGGGCGCCCGCATGCTGGAGCAGCAGGCAGTTAGGACATTCTTTTATGGGTGGCGCACCCCCGCCCTTTTTGGGCTGATCTTCTAAAGAATATTCTTGTTCCCAATCCACTTGACCATGATTCCAATAATTATCCCCTTGATCTATAACCGTGCATTTGGTTTTACCCGGCGCCGTTCGTAAGCCTCGGCCTATCCATTGAAAATAAAGCGCTTTAGATTTAGTGCTACGGTTAAGTATTACCGTTTCAATTGCCGGAATATCAACACCTTCACCGAGCAGATTCACATTGCATAAAACTGAATATTTATCATTGCGAAAATCTTCAATTATTTGGGCCCGTTGTAAAGCTGGTGTCTCGGCATCAATATGAGCGCATGGTATACCCGCTTCATTAAAAATGCGGGTCATTTTTTGAGAATGCTCAACGTTCACATTAAAAACAATGGCTTTAGATCCCGGTGCAAAGCGGTTATAATTATCTATTACTCCATCATAAAGGACTGATTTATCAAATTTATTGTACAATTCTTTGATGTTGTAATCGCCGGCTGTAATATGAACATCGCTTAAATCTTTTTTTACACCCTTGTAAACCACTGGTACTAAATGTTCATGCTCTGTGAGTTCCGAAACAGTAACGGGTGCTACTATGTGCGTATAACCTACATTACCTAAACCCTTGCCATCCAGCCGATAAGGCGTAGCTGTGAGGCCAATTATAAAAGCTTTGGGGTACTGCTCTAATATCTTAATAAATCCGACACTGGTACTATGGTGGCACTCATCCACAAAGATCACATCGGCTGGTGGCAATGCCCGGCGGATTAATGTTTGCTGGCTGGCTACCATTACCGGCCGGAATTTTTGCGCCCATCCCGCCATAATCACACCCGGATGGATGCCGAAAGTATGCAAGCGGTTTTTGGCTTGTTCCACTAATTCTTTGCGGTGGGCCAGGAACAAGATGCGGTTATTCAGCTCCGTGCTTTTGCGGATCATTTCAGCGGCTACCGTGGTTTTACCGCCACCGGTGGGTATTACCAGGATAACCATGCGGTGGCCAGCTTTAAAAGCTTCTCTTAACTCGTCGATGCTTTGCACCTGGTAAGGGCGGAGTTGGGGGATTTGGATCATACTAAAATCCTTAACCCTTCCGGCTTCCGCACCCGCGATAAAGCCACATATAACTGTCCTGATTGAAAGCAAGGTCTTTTTAAGTCAACCGTCACCTCGTCGAAGGTTAAACCCTGACTTTTATGGATGGATAAAGCATAAGCCAGTTTAATGGGCAACTGTTCAATGCTGCCTATTTCCTCAAGCTCTAATTGGTTGAGCCGTTTATTAAAGACGTATTCTTTTTTAGTAAATTTTACCCGTTCTAAGTGGTAATTTATGCCATGAACGCATATAAAATATTCACCATCTTTACCCACGAAAGTGCCTAATGATCCATTAAATAACGGGGCATCTTTGCTATTAACCAAGTACATTACTTTAGCCCCATCTTTAACCTCAATGGTTGTTTCCAGGTTAAAATCATCCGCTTTTACGTTGCCCTCAATGGTAGCCTGAAAAACCAACAATTCACAATTCAACTTAGCGAGATTCGCCACATTGTAAGCTTGCACCGTAGCATTATGTGGGGCCAGGATAACACCGGTATTAGGTGCATCACCTACGAATTGCCGGAAATATTCAGACTTAACACCGTCCCGGCAAAGGTTCAGTGCATTAATAAAGTCCATATTGGATTGTCTTAATACCTCATCCAATTCAATAGCTTCCGGGTTTAGCTTACTATAAATAGTGGAATGGAAGAAAGTATCACCATTATAAGTATCGTATAAAATAGACCGGGTATTATCATTTAGGATGGGTGGTAATTGTTTTAGGTCACCCACAAAAATTACTTGTCTATCGGTAAGACCTTTGCTTCCATTCTTGCGCAATGTCCAATGTATAGCATCTAGTATATCGGGGCGCAACATGGAAACTTCATCAATAATAATTACATCGATGTTATCAAATAGTCTCCTTTTTTCACTAGTAACAAAATTGCAACCTTCATAATCCAGCACACCAAATGGATTAAGCCGAAACAAAGAATGGATAGTTTGCCCACCAATATTATTAGCTGCTATACCGGTGGGTGCCACTGCTACTACCCTTTTACCCGCTCCATTTAAAGCTTCAATAGCAATCTTGGTAATGGTGCTTTTACCAGTACCGGCTTTACCAGAAAGAAATATATTATTTCCGGCCAGGGCTTTATCTAAAAATAATTGCTGTTTAGTTGATAGTATCATATTAGTACCCTCTTAAAGTTGCATATTCCGGCACCCAGGCAGGCGCGGCATATTTTTTATAATAGCCCATCACATTCAAAAACTCATCACAATTGCTGGCCTCATCCATCTTATATAGCAGCTCCCAAGTGGCCTGCACATCATCCATTGCCCGGTGCGGACGATGGTTAATAATGCCAAACCTGGCGCATAAATCCTTCAAAGATGAAGGCGCCGGGTAGCGAAAAGCCGCCACCGTGCGGGTGCAAAGGAAATTATTGGCCAATGGCTGACCACCCAACCGGGCGTAAGTATGGGACAGGAAAGCCAGATCAAAGGCGGCATTGTGGGCTACAATGGTGCTGTCTCCGATGACATTGCGTAGCAGCGTAAAGGCCAGTTTCTGGTTGGCACCTTTGCTAACCACTTCATCTGTGAGGCCATTAACTTTTGCAGCTTCCGGGTCAATTTTAACCCCTTCTGGATTGACAATAGATTCATAGCAGGTTCTAATATTGCCATCAATGATGCGCATGGCGGCGAACTCAATTACCCGGTCGGTAAGCGGATTTAAGCCGGTGGTTTCCAAATCTAATATGGTGATGTCTGATAACATAAATCTTTTTTATAGTAGAATTCAATTTTTGAACCCCGGAATGAATTTTCAAACCAAAGAGGCGTTCTCTTAATCCGAATGATGTGAAAATCCGCTAAGTGATAACAAATGCTGAATGCTTCGTTTTGACTATTATTTGGAGCAAACCACTCGCCTTCCGGATATTGGGTAAGCACACCTAAATGATGGTTTACATCGGTGTTAGCCGGTAAATGCTTTTCGCAGGCAAGGTATATCGGAGTATTGTTCATTATCATATTTTAAAACGGCACATCTTCCACCGGCGCGCTGCTATAATCAGCATTCAGCATGAAGCCTAATTTATAATGATGATCATAGGCAATGACTTTGCGGCGGCGGTGTTCTTTCTTCACGTTGTCGCAATTGGTCAGCTTTTGCAGGTTGCCCTTTGCATAGCCCAATTCTTCAATTATTCGGTCGATGTGGTAAGATAGAGAAAGGCGGCCCCTGCCATGTAGCACATCAGTTTCATAACAGAACTCTCTAAATTCTTCCAAGGTAATTGTGAATGGAATAAGTGGCTTGCCTTGCTTTAATCTTAGCCTATTGCGCCGATTAACATTATTGCGTAAGGTTTGAAAAGCGTACTCAACCGGATGCTTTTGCTTATAGCGATTCTTTGAACAGCTATAGCAAAACGTTCCTTCTTTTGCTTCTTTCTTACACCTTTGGGTAGCGCACTTCATTATTCCTGTTCTGACCTTTGCTTTCGTGGTGAGCGCTCAGCGCGTTTTTATACATTTGAATACCTTTTTGAATTTGCTCAAGATTAGCGGTTGCCATGCGTTTGATCAGCCCCAGATAAGTTGGCTTGTCTATTAATCCCTGAATCCAACAGGGCTTTAATATGCCAACCAAGTAGGCTTTTTCCGAAGTCAAGCGCTCTCTTTCCTTTTTATTCATAAAGTTACTTGCTGCCCTTAATCAGCATTAACTTTATAATAATGTCCCCCATTTACTGGCCAGCCATCCTTCATTTCGTAGAAGTAGAAGCCATCTTTTTGCGTTAGAGGTATAGGGCTGGTTAGGCTAATAGTATGGGACTTGCCACCTTTGGGCAGGTGCATGGTGCCACGGCCTAAATCCAGGTAATAGCCCAATTGTAAAGGCACCACCGTAATCATGTAATCCATGCTGATAGCTTCACCGGTGCGGTTTTGCACTTTTATTTCTACAGTAGTACTGGCGGCATTTTGATCTTTAGGGCTAACAATCGTGAACTTAAAAGGCAAGTCGCTTTGAGCGTTACTGTGTTGCTGCGTGCTGGAAATGGCCGGTACAACATTTTCATTTTGGCAGGCCAACAGGGTCAAGAAGAAAGAAAGAAAAAGGTAAAATTTAAAGTTTGAGGAAAGGTTTAGATTTTTCATTAGAATTTAGTTATGGTTAAGTTAAAATTGTGACCAGGGCCGGATTCGAACCGACTGCCATATATTCCCATATCATTAAGAGGCGTTAATGACAAGCCTGATATGGGTGCGGGTACCATCCCGCCGCCTGGTCCTAGTTTATTAATTTGGAGCCGGCCATATTACCGGCTCCGGTTGCATCACATTTAGTCCGGAGATAGGCCGGTGCCGTTTATGCTGCACTATTGTTATTGTATGTTTTATGTTCCACTTCAAACTGGTATAAGATGCGGCCCACTCCATTTTGCAGAAGCCCCTCACGCACCCATCGTTTTAAATTCTGGTCCCAGCCAAAACCATATTTGCGTAATTGGTTTTTGGTGAAGCGGCCGGGTGGGTGCGGGAATGTTATTTCGGTGCGGTTGGCATCAGTTACCGCCAGGCTAAAAGGGTAATCCGTTGTCAGCCTCCACGCTGACTGGTTGAGGTTTAGGTGCGCTGGCAGTAGCAGTCCCAGCAGACGAGGCTTGGCCCACAGGTGATGCCGCCGCAGTAGCGGCAGGGGCCGTAGGGTTTGGGGTTGCCGGTGCTGATGTATCCTGAATCTTTAATGCAATACCTTCCTTGGTGGCCTTAATTTTGTCTTTTAGGAATTGCGGCAAACTGTTAAACTTGTCCTGTTGAAACTTCCGGATGTTAAATAAGAAAGGTGGATTTACCGGATCGGGACATTTAATACCCTTCATTAGCGGTGTTACTGTGGCAATGGTAGCATAAGTTTTACCTTGCTTGCTGGTTTTATGAATGATATTTAACTGGCATTCAATACCGATTAATTTAGAAACATTAAAGCTTTTAGCCTCTTCCTCGGTAAAAGCTTTACCTCTCCAACTCTCTAAATCTTTGCGGAGGTTGGCCTTTTCACCCATCGATAAAGTATATTCCTTTGCAATAACTGAAGGTCTGTGGCCTTCTTCTTCTTTATAGACCCGGGTTTCGGTGGGTAGCTCCCACGTAATGCGTACTTTTTCATTGTCTTTGGAGCGGCCTTCATATTCTTCGGTAACCGTGCCTAATAATATCATCGAATAACACCGGGCTAAATAGTTTCCGGCAGGGATCAACTCAAAGGATTTTTCACCGGAAGAGGTGGCAATAATTTCTTCGTCGGGGGCAAAATAGGACTCGTTCATTTTCGTTAAGATTTAAGGTTTAGAGATAAATTGATTAGATAGAATGTTTATATTTGCACTGATTGATTAAAGCCGTAAGGCATTATGCTTTATGGGAGATTGATTTTTAAAGCGGCGTCCGTGATTGAGCGCCGCTTTATTTTTATTAGGCCGCATCAATAAACTTTGACTATATTTTTTGCTTCTAAGTCAAAATCACCTTCATCCGGGTAGTAGCATGGAGTATTATAGCTATAGTGTATATCGCATTTGTACACTCCTTTTTCTTTAGGCAAATCATCTTGATTAGTAAAATTGTCTTCGATATGATTTCCGTTAAGAATATCATGATCTTCCATTTCATCAGGATAATCAATGATATATCCATTCCTTAAATCTGGAAGTATCACAAAAGCGCAATCTTTAAATATAGTTTCTTTCATATTCTGTAAATTAGGCCGCTACACTTTCGCCCAACTTTGCCAGCGCCTTATCCATTTCAGTTTGCAGGCCTTCGATCATTTCCGCTTCGGTTTTGCAGTGCCAGACGTGGATATGTTTGCCATTTTTTAAATGAATGAAAGCGCTTAAATCCAGGTCGCGGTGCGTAGGTGTTAGATAATATTCCGGGCAGATGGAAGAAGATTGGTATTGCGGATGTTGCTTACCAATACACTGTATTTGCTCTATGGCGGCTTCGAAATCTATGATTGGCAAGGGCATGATTTTAAGTGGTTAAGTATATAATGGAATGAACCGATAATGCGTAGTGAGGGGGCTTTCATAATTGCTGGATAGATATAATTTCCGAAAGCTTTAAGCGCCAACTGATAAATTTATCAATGCAGTCATCCAGTTCATCCAAGGCCTTTCTGGCGTCTCCTATCCGAACATTATCTTCAATATCCTTTAGCTCTTTGGGTGCCAGGCCCAGGAATTCAAAAAAGCTGGCCAGCAAAAAGGGGCTGTTAATGAATCGTTGCTTTACATTTTCGCACCTGGCCTGGGTGTAATCTTCAATCTTTTTATTCCATTCCGGATCAATGGATACATGTGTAGTTATTACTTTTGCGCGCGCCCTTTTTTGCGCCGTAAAATGATGGGGTAAGGAGGTAGATAAATTTGCCATTGTGATTGATTGAAATGTGATTGATTGGATTGATTAAATATTTTATTGATTTTTATTGCTACTTATATATAACCTATATATATTTAGTCCGTAATGTTTAGAGCATTACACCCCTCGGCTAAGGAAGCCGCTCTATATTGCTTACTGGAATATCCCCCATAAACTCCCGGCAGGCTTGTTCGGAAATGCGGTAGCCTTTTTTGCCTACCGGTGTATATCTGATCCGGCCATCTTTAATAAGATTCAGCACTGTTTTACTGCAGCACTCTAATCTTATTGCCGCCCCTTCTACATCGTAAGATTTTGACAAAGCCTTTTGCTTGGCCATTTCTTCGCCATAAGCAGGTGCTGCTTCTTTGATAAAGCGCATGCGCTCATAAGCTTCGACTTTGAAAAAATCTAGGATATTCATTAGGCGGCTATGACTTATGGTTTAAAAAATTTGTTAAATCTTGACTTTGTAATAAGATACTATTCTGGCACCCGTGTCCTTGGCAATCGTACCAGGTCCCACACCAGGCTTGTTCTTTAGTTAATCTTTTAACATTTCTAAGAATCATTTGCCCATGTCCTTTTACAGAACATAAAGGCAAAGTCATTGGGAGATTTATGTTTGTTGTTGAAGTTTTCATTAGGCGGCAACGTTTTGGGTTAATTCCTCAATCTCTTCATTCGTAAGTTTACCCTTCCGGGCCAACGCCATAACATGGTGCCAGTGGTCGTGTGAAGTGTTGACTGTTTGAACCATCACAAACACAGCCGGACGAGATAAACCTGTAAGCTCCATTAGTTTACCGGTCCATCCCTTTCCCATCAACTTTTTAAGTTGTGCTGCCCTTTCGGCGGTATTGATATTTGACATATATTTACTTAATGAATGATTAACAACTGATTAACAATTCAAATATACGTGTCATTTGACACATGTTCCAAAAAAAATGGCGGTTATTTTTAAATAATTTTTACAATTGACACAATTATCTATAAATCAGAGAATTAAAGATTTAATAAAAGCATTAGAACTTAGCACAATTAGCTTTGCTGAGAAGATAGGGGTAAATGATGGTACTATTAGAACCTACACTTCACGAGGTAGCAAGCCGGGCGCTGACTTGTTAGAAAAAATTGTTCGTTCAATTGACACGGTAAATGCTGAATGGCTATTGACAGGGGAAGGAGAAATGTTTAAAAAGTCACAAACATTTTATGAAGCTTTATCAGAGTCAACGCCGAGCATTATCGAAGAAGGTCGGGTTCCATATAATGCTATCCCACTCTTTGATATTGATATAGATGCCGGGAATGTAGAGCGATTGCTTGACTTAAATAATAATGTTCCAATTGTAGGATGGATAAACCTTCAAGACATGCCCAATACTTCCGGTATGGTTGGGGTGAGAGCAAAAGGAGATAGTATGGCAACTTATATAAGCGGTGGAGATACAATGTTGCTTAGGCGTTTGGAGAGTCGCACCTTCGTACCACCTGGTCACGCTTATGTAGTAATAGGGCAGGAACTGGCTGTAGTAAAATACATACGAAACAGCGATGAGGCCGATTCCTGGCTACTAAAAAGTCACAACGAAAAATACGAACCTTTCAAGGTTAAAATAGCAGAAATAAAACACTTATTTATAGTAGTACGGGTGCTTAAAGAATTGACTTATTAAAACATATAAAATGAAAAATATATACCTATTAATATTCATTCTTTTACCGTCTTTTTTGTTAGCGCAAAACTTACCAACCAATCCAGAAACCGACAAGATAATGTTTACCGAAGTAGTAGAGGTGCCATGGGCTAGCCAAAAAGAATTGCACGATAAATCAAAAGTTTGGATTGCGGAGAATTTTAAATCAGCTGAAGCAGTAACCAAACTGGATAGCGAAGATCAATATATTATTAGTGGCATTAGCTCTTATGGTTATAAGGCTATGGGATCTAATGTTGATTTTAAATTATATTTTACCCTTACTGTTTATTTTAAGGATGGGAAATATAAATATGAGACCACCGACTTTTTAGATGATGACAAGATACCAATGGAAAAGCATATAGCTAAACTTACAAAAACAGATGGATCTATCCGGGAATATTTTAAGAAGGACTATGATGCTAGTGTAGCTGGTATGAAGCAAATAGGCAAAAGCTACAAAGCGGGTATGGCTAAATTAATTTCGAAATCTAAATCAGACTGGTAATAATCAATCACCCTAATCAATCACATAATGGCGCATTTATTTAATGAAACAACCGAATCTGAAATCAGGGCCCGGTTTATAAAAAAATTTGATGATCTTATTAAATACGACAAAGCGAGGTCTTATCGGGAAATATGTTTAAAAATCGAAATTACTGCTCAGGACTTTAACCAGATCAAGAGTGGTCTTGCTATGCCTTCCTATAAGATGCTTTACAATTTACAGGTAACCTACAAAATACCCATTGAAGAAATATTTTTTATACAGCCGCCCCGGGTGAATCTGGTTTTGATCAAAGCGCAATTGAATGCTATTCTCGATAAGGTAGAAGCCATAGAAGCCGAATTAACAGTATAATTACCGTCCCAGCTTCTCAAATGCGCTTAGCAAATCCGTATACTGCTTTACATCCTTGTTCTGCAAATAAATATGGGTAGTTTTCGGATCTTCGTGGCCTAATGCATCCTGAATGGTTTTGGCATCTGCCCCGCCTTCAAATAAGTTAGTGGCAAAGGTAGCCCGGAGCCGGTGGCAACTGGCCAATTCCCATTTCTGAAATACCTCTTCCATCCGTTGGCCGGCCTGGTACCGGATGCGTTTAATGGGGGTATCAATACCGGCCAGACGGCATACATCTTTTAAGGATAAATTTAGATTCTGATTAGATGGCACGGGCAAAAGTTTTGGCTGTTTACCTTTATACTTCTCCACTATTGCCATGGCTTCCTGGTTTAAAGCTATCCTGCATGGTTTGCCTCGCTTGTGGCCTCCTTTGATCTGGTAGTATTCCAATACATGGATAGTATCGCCATTAGGCAGACTAAAAGTTTTAACTTCGTAAGGCTCTAAATTTTTAAGGTCCACATACCTAGGTCCGGTATTAATCAAAAACAAAAATAAATCTTTGGCCAAGGCTAATGCGGCCCGTTGCTGGGTGGCGTGTTTATCTTTTATATTCGGATCGGTCCACGGGTCCCAGTGGCGAACCTTGTTTTGTTCTTCCAGATCAAATACCACGCCCCGGCTATTCCCGGATTTTTTCCGTTTCAGCCATTTGTAATTAGATCGGAGCCCGGCACCTTCTAAAATATGTTTCAGCATGTGGGTAGATTTATTCAGCGATATATCTAATAGATCGTATTTATCCATTAGGAATTGCCGAAAGTCCATTACCAGTGTTTCGGTAATTTGTTGTGGCAAAATGCCTGGCGCAAACTCTTCTAAGTACCGAAACTGGTTACGCATATCTTTAATATGCTTTTCACTTACTTCATTGCGGTTTTGGTGCGCCCATTGCTCAAAATAGAGGGCGCAATCTTTTACCATCTCTATTTTGCCCAATGGCTTATTTTTTAACAAGTCTTTTAATTCAGATTTGTCCAGCACCTTGCCGGCTCGGTTATAATCAGTAATAATATTACCGGCTTTTTGTTCCAGGTTATTAAGTTGGCTGTTTTTGTTCCGGTAATCTTTTTCAGCACTTTTAATTCTACCTTTACCAGTATCCCAATTATTAGGCTTTTGCGTTTGCACTGTTATACCGGTAGAAGTTTGCAGTCTACCATTACCAGCTGGAGCACATGGCTCTTTGGAATAAGCAATATCTATATTAATGGATTGGGTACCCTTGCCGGAAATTTTTGGATGCAGGTAAAAAGATATTTCCATTCGTGTGATTGTGATTGACAGATCGAATGGCAAATATAAAGTATTAAAAAAGTGTAACGATAAAGTGTAACGGTTTTGTTTGTAATCTATTCTACTTTGTTCTACTTTTGCGGTTCGTTTGTTGGCGGCAATGCTAAATATGGAATAAACCGGAATAGATAGTAATATATGCTAGTCCCTCCATCCGCACAGCAAACCCTCAGCATGTAATCCGTGTTGGGGGTTAATTTTTTTACAGTAACACTTTAAATTTTAAGGCCTTGAATATTACATTAAATCAGACCGATGCCACCAACGCTA
>Ga0210040_10000956_pt1 | contig 45967 bp, 37 predicted proteins | sample CryGeyCG12114_NA_FD_185462 | JGI IMG/M metagenome (GOLD analysis project Ga0210040, IMG submission 185462) | Groundwater microbial communities from aquifer - Crystal Geyser CG19_WC_8/21/14_NA (SPAdes) (version 2) | ecosystem: Environmental > Aquatic > Deep subsurface > Groundwater | place: USA...
CGGCTGCCGGAGAAGCTGAGCCAGCCGAGCATGGCCAGACTGCTGGCGTGGGCGCTGCGCCTGTCACGGGGTGAGGCGGGTCGCCGGGTCCGGGCGGCGGAGGCGTTGGGTGAGCGGGTCACGACGACCGGCGAGGCCCTCGGGCCGCTGCGTCCGGCGCTGGCGGCGGTGCAGCGCGACGGCCTGGCGTCCCCGGAGCAGGTCGACGTGTGCGTCCGCGCCCTGGCCGGGGTGGACCACCGCGGGTTCGACCCGGCCGACGCCGACCGGCGCCACCTGGCGTTCCGCCCGACCCGCGACGGGATGTATGCGGTGGAGGGCCGCCTGACCGGCAGCGTCGGAGCGAAGCTGCAGGCGGTCCTGGGCCCGCTCGCCAAGCCCCGGGTCGAGACCGTGACGCTGGACGACGGACGCAAGGTCGACGAACCCGACCCCCGTCACCACGGGCAGCGCACCCACGACGCGTTGGAGGAGGTGTGCGACCGGCTGCTCCGCTCGGGGACGCTGCCCGACTCCGGCGGCACCCCCGCGACGGTCATCGTCACGATCGACGAGCACGACCTGCAGGCCCGTCGCCGGTGGGGCGTCACCAGCGACGGCACCATGCTGTCCGCCGAGATGGTGGTGGATCTGGCCGACCAGGCCGAGATCTACCCGGCCGTCGTCGACAGCAGCGGAGTCGTGCTGCAGCTGGGTCGGACGCGGCGCCTCGCCTCGTGCGGGCAGACGATGGCGCTGATCGCGCGCGACGGCGGGTGCAGCTTCCCCGGCTGTGATCGCCCGCCCGAGTGGTGCGAACGCCACCACGTCCTCGACTGGGCCCGAGGCGGAAGGACGGATCTTGAAAATCTGACCCTGCTCTGCGCCTACCACCACCACAACTTCGCCGGCCGCGGCTGGACGTGCCTCATGATCGACGGGCTGCCCGCCTGGATCCCACCCAAGTTCGTCGACCCGGAGCACAGACCCCTACGCAACCCGCGGGTCACCGCCCGACAACAAGGGCAGCGGCTCCGGTGCTGATCGTCCGGGCACGAGGCTCCGAACCACGAGTGGGCGCTTCCCGGCGGTCTAGGTTGACGCCGTGAGTGCGACCCAGGAGCTGCTCGCGGCGGTGCAGGCGCGGGCGATGGGCACGCCGTACGTGGTGGAGCCGACGCCCCAGGGGTTCGACGTGCGGCTGGCGCTCGAGGACCCGCAGTGGTTCGGCAGCTTCCGCGAACGGCATCTCGTGCAGGCCTCGATCCACCACGTCCGCACGAACCAGGCCACGCTGACCTGCTCGATCGACGACGAGCTCCGCAACCTGACCTGGCAGGCGGGCTCCGACGGCCGGGAGCGGCCGGTGCTCGGCGCTGCGGTCTCCGTGGCGCGCGGCAACATCCGGAGCAGGAGCGTCCGCCGCACCTACTCCCTCGGCCGGGCCGGGATGACGCAGACGTCGGAGGCCACGTTCGACTCCTCGGCCGGCCGCGACCTGGTCGTCGACGTGGCGAAGGCGCTCGGCTGGAAGCTCCAGCGAAGTCTGAACGAACGTATCGGGCTCTACGTCGGGGTCACGACGATCGTGCTGCTGATCCTGGCCGGGATCGTCGTCGGCATCCTCGCCCTCGCCGGCGCCCTCCCCTGACCGCTGCGCGGCTGACCCGTCGACGCCGACGACCTCAGAAGGTGAACGCCTCCACCAGCGCCGACCGCACCGCGCGGACCCCCACCCGTTCCAGCGCCGAGGTCCGGGCCAGCACGACCACGTCGCGGGTCGACGGACCGGGCAGCGCCACCGTGGGCGCCGTCGTCGCGCGCATCGCCAGCATCAGCGGCGTCACGAGCGTGATCCCCAGCCCCGCCTCCGCGAGGGCGATGGAGACCGCGGTGTCGGTGACCAGGTGCCGCTCCCGCGGGGCGATGCCCGCCCGCGCGCACGCCGTCCGGACTGCGCGACCGAAGGTCGAGGTCGGCGGCGGCAGGATCCAGTCCGTCGCGTCGGCGAACGCCCGCACCTCCTCGGCCATGCCCACGTCGAGCTCCGCACCGGGCGGGAGCACGAGCAGGAACGACTCCCGGTGCAGCCGCGCCACGTCCAGACCCCGCCGCGGTGGCAGCGGCGCGTCGGAGTAGTCGAGCCCGAGCGCCAGGTCGATCTCGTCGCGGAGCACGGCGTCGGGCATCGCCTCGACGTCGACCTCGACGGCCTGCAGCGCGACCGAGGGCTCACCCGCCAGCCGCTCCCGCGCGACCGGCAGCCCGACGACGGCCGCGGACCCGAACACCCCGAGCCGCACCGCCGACGCCGGCGACGGACCGCGGACGACGGCCGCCGCCCGTCCCTCCGCCTCCAGGACGAGGCGGGCCTGCTCGACGAGGACCGTGCCGTCGTCGGACAGGGCCAGCCGGGCACCGTCGCGCACGAAGAGCGGACGGCCGACCGCACGGCCGAGCGCCGCCATCTGCTGCGACACCGCCCCGGTCGTGTAGCCGAGCGTCGCCGCGGCGCCGCTCATCGTGCCGTGCTCGGCCACGGCCACCAGCGTCCGCAGCTGATCGAGCGTCCATCTCATGCCGACAGCATGCAGCAGACCTCAACGGTTCGTGGAGCAGGTGTCGATGGATCTTAACGACTCGCGCGCGAGAGACTGGCCGGGACATGAGCGCCTCCCCCGTCACCCGACCTCCGCTGCCCGAGCGAGCCGAGGTCGTCGTGGTCGGCGGCGGGGTGATGGGCGCGAGCATCGCGTTCCACCTCGCCGAGGCGGGGGTGCGCGACGTCGTCGTGCTCGAACGGGACGCGCTCGGCAGCGGGTCCTCGGCCAAGCCCTTCGGTGGCGTGCGCGCCACGTTCTCCGACCCCGGGAACGTGCTGCTCGGCCTGCGGAGCCTCGAGACGTTCGAGCGGTTCGCCGACCGGTTCTCCACCGACATCGGGCTCCGCCAGGTCGGCTACCTCTTCCTCTGCCGCAGCGACGCCGAGGTGGCCTCCGTCGAGGCCAGCACCGCGCTGCAGCAGAGCCTCGGGGCCAGCGGCCGCATGATCACCCCCGCCGAGGCGTACGCGCTCAACCCCCTCGTCGACCCCGACGTGCTCGTCGGGGCGTCGTTCTCGCCGCGCGACGGCTACGCGGAGCCGGCCAAGGTCGTGGCCGCGTACGCCGTGGCGCTGCAGGCCCTGGGCGGCCAGGTCCACGAGGGCACGACCGTCACCGGCATCGACGTCGACGGCGGAGCCGTCCGGGGCGTGCACACCGACCGCGGCACCATCCGTACGGACGCGGTCGTCTGCGCCGCGGGCGCCTGGTCGGCCCGGCTCGGCGAGCTGGCCGGCGTCTCAATGCCCGTCGTCCCGGTCCGCCGGCAGATCGGCTTCACGCCGCACCAGACGGCGCCGTTCCCGACGGTCCCGTTCACCCTCGACCTGTCGACCACGCTGTACTTCCACAACTACCCCGGCGGGATGCTGCTCGGGGTCTCCAACGCCGACGAGCCGGAGGGCTTCGGACGGGCGTTCGACGACACCTGGGTGCCGGCGTTCGAGGACGCGGCGCGGGTCGTCGCCCCGGAGCTGGTCGGCCGCCCGCTGGCGGGCGGGTGGGCCGGTCTCTACGAGAACACCCCGGACCACAACGCGATCATTGGTGCCTCGCGCCGGCTCGACGGGTTTTTCTACGCCACAGGCTTCTCGGGGCACGGATTCTTGCAGGCACCCGCGGTTGGCGAGGTCGTCCGCGACCTCTACCGTGGGGTGGAGCCGTTCCTCGACGTGACGCCGTTCGACGTGTCGCGCTTCGACCCGGACCCCGTCGGGCACAGCCTGCTCGCCGAGGTCCACATCATCTAGAAGGAGTGACGAGCGTGAGCAGCCCCTCGACAGGCTCAGGGAACGTGGTGGCGACGGTGCCCCAGTGGGAGCTCCGGGCCCGCTTCGCCGTGTCGCTCGCGGCGCTGTACGGCGAGGAGGTCCCGGCGTACACGACGCTGGTCGACGTCTCCCGCGCGGTGAACTCCGACTTCGCCGCGGCCCACGGGGCCGAGGCCGAGCGGCTGGGGTCGATCTCGCGGGTGACGGCCGAGCGGCACGGCGCGATCCGGGTCGGGTCGCCGGCCGAGATGACCCAGGTCGCCCGCCTGTTCGCCGGCTTCGGCATGCACCCGGTCGGCTTCTACGACCTCCGTGACGCGTCGGCCAGCTCCGTCCCGGTCGTCTCCACCGCCTTCCGGCCGACCGACGTCGACGAGCTGGCCCGCAACCCGTTCCGCGTCTTCACCTCGATGCTGGTCACCGACGACCGCCGGTTCTTCGACGCCCCGACGCAGGAGCGGCTCGAGGCGTTCGTCGCCGCGCGGGAGCTGTTCGCGCCCGAGGCGCTGGCCCTGGCCGACCGTTCCGTCGCCGAGGGCGGTCTCGTCGCCGACGACGCGGAGCGGTTCCTCGAGCTGGCGACCGCGTCGTTCGCGCTCTCGACCGAGCCGATCGACCGGGCCTGGTACGACCACCTCGAGGCGATCTCGGCCGTGGCCGCGGACATCGGCGGGGTCCCCGCCACCCACATCAACCACCTCACCCCGCGGGTGCTCGACATCGACGACCTGTACGCGCGGATGAGCGCGCTCGGCATCACGATGATCCCGGAGATCCAGGGACCGCCCGACTGGGAGGGGCCCGACGTCCTGCTGCGGCAGACCTCGTTCCGGGCGCTGGCCGAGCCGCGGACGTTCCGCGAGGCCGACGGCACCACCGTGAGGGGCGAGCTGCGGGTCCGCTTCGGCGAGGTGGAGCAGCGCGGCATCGCCCTGACCGCGGCCGGGCGTGACCTCTACGACGACCTGACGGTCGAGGTCGACCGCCGCCTCGCCGACGCCCCGAGGGGCACCACCCGCGTCGAGGTCGCCGCCGAGGTCTGGCGCGAGCACCTGCCGCAGACCGAGACCGGACTGGCCCTGGCGGGGCTCGGGTTCTTCCGGTACCGCGCCCAAGGCCCTTCGACAGGCTCAGGGCACGAGGCCCACGCCTCCACCCTCGCCGAGCTGCTCGACAGCGGAGCCCTGGTCGCCGAGCCGATCGTCTACGAGGACTTCCTCCCCCGCTCGGCCGCCGGCATCTTCCAGTCCAACCTCACCGACGAGGGCTCGCGCGACGACGACCAGCTCGGCACGCCGTACGACCTCGACCGCCTGAGCGAGGTCGTCGGGATCGCGATCGCCGACCCGACCGACCTCTACGCCGCCCAGCAGGCCGCCTCGCTCGCCGAGGCCGAGGCCGCGCTGGGCGTGACCATCGACTGCACGCCCGTCCCGATCCAGGAGAACGCCACCGCATGACCAGCACCCTGACCTCCACGACTCCTCCCTCCACGACTCCCGGCCCCGGGCTCGCCGACGACGTCCGCGCAGCCCTCGAGGCCTGCGGCGTCGACCTCTCCGTGGTCGGCGGTGACCCCGGGTCATCCACCGTGCTCGCCAGCCCCATCACCGGCGAGCCGCTGGTGGGAGCCCGGCTCGACACCGTCGCCGACATCGACGCGGCCATCGGCCGGGCGGCGGAGGCCTTCCCGGCCTGGCGCGACACCCCGGCGCCGCTGCGCGGCCAGCTGGTCAAGCGCTGGGGCGAGCTGCTGACCGAGCACAAGGAGCACCTCGCCACCCTCGTCACCGCGGAGGTCGGCAAGACGCCGTCCGAGGCGCGCGGCGAGGTCCAGGAGATGATCGACATCGCCGACCTGGCCGTCGGGCAGTCGCGACAGCTCTACGGCAAGACCATGCCGTCGGAGCGCCCCGGCCACCGCCTGCAGGAGGTCTGGCACCCGCTCGGCGTCGTGGGCGTGATCTCCGCGTTCAACTTCCCCGTCGCCGTCTACGCCTGGAACACCGCCCTCGCCCTGGTCTGCGGCGACACCGTCGTGTGGAAGCCGGCCGACGCGACCCGGCTCTCCGCCATCGCCGTCGACGCCCTGCTCGCCCGGGCGGTGGCCGACTCCGGCGCCCCGAGGGGGATCCACCAGCTGCTCCTCACCGACGCGGACGGCAGCCGGAAGCTCGTCGAGGACCCGCGGGTGGCGCTCGTCTCGGCCACCGGCTCGGTCCGGATGGGCCGCGAGGTCGGTCCCGTCGTCGCCGCGCGCTTCGGCCGCACGCTGCTCGAGCTCGGTGGCAACAACGGCGCCGTCGTCACCCCGTCGGCCGACCTCGACCTCGCCCTCCGCGGCGTCGTGTTCGCCGCGGCCGGCACGGCCGGGCAGCGCTGCACCACGCTGCGGCGACTGTTCGTGCACTCCTCCGTCGCCGACCAGCTGACCAAGCGCGTCGTGGCGGCGTACGAGTCGCTGCAGGTCGGGGACCCGCGTGCCGAGGGCGTCCTCGTCGGGCCGCTGATCAACGCCGGCTCGTACGAGGCCCAGCAGGCCGCGCTCGCCGCGGCCCAGGAGCAGGGCGGGACGGTGCTGGCCGGCGGCGACCGGGAGCTCGCGGACGTCCACCCCGACGCGTACTACGTGCGACCGGCCGTCGTCTCGATGCCCGACCAGACGGCCATCGTGCACGAGGAGACCTTCGCGCCGATCCTCTACGTGATGACCTACGACGACCTCGGCGAGGCGATCGCGCTGCACAACGCGGTCCCGCAGGGCCTCAGCTCGGCGATCTTCACCTCCGACCAGGGCGAGGCGGAACGCTTCCTCTCCGCCGCCGGCTCCGACTGCGGCATCGCCAACGTGAACATCGGCACCTCGGGGGCCGAGATCGGCGGCGCGTTCGGCGGCGAGAAGGAGACCGGGGGCGGCCGCGAGTCGGGCTCGGACGCGTGGAAGGCGTACATGCGGCCGTCGACGCAGACGGTGAACTACTCCGGCGAGCTCCCGCTGGCGCAGGGCGTCACGTTCATCTGACCGCCTCGGCCAGACCCTGAGGCGGCCGGGCTCACCACGCGCTCGGAGTCTCACGAGGGCCCGACGGCTGCGCGCAAGGTGGAGGATCGACCCATGCGCGCAGCCGTCGTCACCGACACCAACCAGCCCCCGCACTACGCCGAGTTCGCCGACCCTGTCGCGGGCCCGGGGCGGGTCGAGGCCGAGGTGCTCGCCTCGGCGGTGCACGTGATCGTCCAGACCATCGCGGCCGGGCAGCACTACAGCTCCGCCGTGACCCCGCCCTTCGTCCCCGGCCTCGACGGCGTGGTGCGCCTGCCCGACGGCCGCCGCGCCTACGCCGCCGGGGTGCAGGCCCCGTACGGGATGCTCGCCGAGCGGGCCGCCGTCCTGGCGGGCACCGCGGTCGAGGTGCCCGACGGCCTGTCCGACGCCGCCGCCGCGGCGCTGGTCAACCCGGCCGCGTCGAGCTGGATCCCGCTGAGCCGGCTCGGGGCGGAGGGCGCGACGGTGCTGGTCGTCGGCGCGACCGGCACCTCCGGCCTGCTCGCCGTGCAGACCGCGCGGGCGCTCGGCGCCGCACGGGTCGTGGCCGCCGGCCGGAACGCGGCCGGCCTGGCCCGCGCGTCCGAGCTCGGGGCGGACGCCACCGTGACGCTGGGTGACGACCTCGCCGCACCGCTGGCCGAGGCGGCCGGACCGGACGGCGCCTACGACATCGTGCTCGACTACCTGTGGGGGCCGGCGGCGTCCGCCGTGCTGCAGGCCCTGGTCGCCAACAAGGTCGACCCGCACCGCCCGGTGCGCTTCATCAACATCGGCAACCTGGCCGGGGCCGAGCTGCCGCTGGCTGCGGCCACGTTGCGCAGCACCGCGATCCAGGTCTCGGGGCACGGGATCGGCAGCTTCCCCACGGAGCTGATGTCGCCGGGCGTCGGGGCGATGTTCGCCGCCGCGGTCGAGGGTCGGCTGACCGTCGACTTCGTCGAGCGCCCGCTCAGCGAGGTCGAGTCCGCCTGGGACCTGCCGGAGCGCCTGGTCCTGGTCCCCTGACGTCGCCGCACCGCGACGCCGGACGACGCAGCCCTGGTCTCCTCGCGGAGACCAGGGCTGCGGTGCGTGCGCCGGGGCGGGCCGGACGGCTAGAGCGGTGCGCCGATCCGGCGGACCCGGATCATGTTCGTGTGGCCGGCGACCCCGGGAGGCGAGCCGGCGACGATGATCACGAGCTCGCCCTCGGCGATCTTGCCCGACTGGGTCAGGGCCAGGTCGACCTGACGGATCATGTCGTCGGTGTGCCCGACCATCGGCACCAGGAACGTCTCGACCCCCCAGGTGAGGGTCAGGGCGGCCTGGGTCTGCTCGATCGGGGTGAAGGCCAGGATCGGGATCTCCGACCGGAGGCGCGCGAGGCGCCGGGCCGAGTCGCCGGAGTGGGTGAAGGTCACCAGGAACTTGGCCCCGAGCCGGGCAGCCACCTCGGCGGCGGCCTTGGTGATGACGCCGCTCGTGGTGTGCGGGTCCCACTCGACGTCCATGATCTGGGCGAACCCGTGCTGCTCGACGTTGTCGACGATGCGGGCCATGGTCTGCACGGTCACGACCGGGAAGTCGCCCACGCTCGTCTCTCCCGAGAGCATGACCGCGTCGGCCCCGTCGAGGATCGCGTTCGCGACGTCGGAGGCCTCGGCACGCGTCGGACGCGGCGAGGAGATCATCGACTCGAGCATCTGGGTGGCGACGATGACCGGCTTGGCCCAGCGGCGGGCCGCGCTGACGATCTGCTTCTGGACGAGCGGCACCTCCTCGAGCGGCAGCTCCACCCCGAGGTCACCGCGCGCGACCATCACCGCGTCGAAGGCGTCGACGATCTCGTCGAGGTTCTCGACGGCCTGAGGCTTCTCGATCTTGGCGATGACGGGGACCCGACGGCCCTCCTCGTCCATGATCTGGTGCACCAGGAGGATGTCGGCGGCGCTGCGCACGAACGAGAGGGCGATCATGTCGATGCCCTGGCGCAACGCCCAGCGGAGGTCCTCGGAGTCCTTCTCGCTCATCGCCGGCACGCTCATGGCGACGCCGGGCAGGTTGATGCCCTTGTTGTTGCTCACCGGCCCGCCCACGACGACCTCGGTGACGACGTCGGTGTCGGTGACCTCGACCGCCCGCAGGGTGAGCTTGCCGTCGTCGATGAGGATCAGGTCACCCGGCGAGACGTCGCCCGGCAGACCCTTGTACGTGGTCCCGCAGCGGTCGCCCGTGCCCTGCACCTCGTCGGTCGTGATGGTGAACCGGGCCCCGACCTCGAGGTTCTCCGGACCGTTCGCGAAGCGGCCGAGCCGGATCTTCGGACCCTGCAGGTCGGCGAGGATGCCGACCGGGCGTCCGACCGTCTTGGCCGCGGCGCGGGTGTTCTCCAGCCTCAGCAGGTGGTCCTCGTAGCCGCCGTGGCTCATGTTGAGCCGGGCCACGTCCATCCCCGCCTCGACGAGCTCGACCAGGCGCTCGGGGGTCTCCGCTGCCGGACCGAGCGTGCACACGATGTTGGCTCTTCGCACGTCTGGAACCCTAGCCGACCGTCCACGACCGACCGGTCCGTCGACCGGCCCTGGATGGCCGTGCGCCGCCCGACACCCGCAGGCACCCTCACCCGTCCGGGTGCTGTTCGACCGGTGCCACCCGGCGCCGGTAGGCCCGCCGCGACTTCTCGCGAGCGCCGCAGACCGAGCTGGCGCACCACCGCGAGCTGTTGTTGCGCGAGTGGTCGTAGAAGGCCCACCGGCACGTGCCGCGTCGACAGACCTTGAACCGTCTCCAGTCGTCGTCGCGCTGAGCCGCCCGGATGCCCTCCACGACGTCGGCGACGAGCCGCCCGAAGGCGTGGTCCGAGGTCGTCCGGAGCCGGCCGCCGACCACCGCCACCTGGAGCCGCGCCGCCTCGATCCCGGTCGCCACGCCGTCCGGGACCTCGTCCTCCCGGTTCTCCACCCACGTGCGCAGGTCCTCCCGGAACGCCTGGAGCCGCGTCCGGTCCGCCTCGACCACGTCCGCCACGCCACGGCCCGCCGCCCAGCCGGCGAACGTCCCGGGCGCCAGCGCGTCCTCGCCCGACTCGAGGTTGACCGTGTTCAGCAGGTCCTGCAGCGCCGCGAGGTGCGGCGGAGCGGGCAGCCGACCACCGGGTTGCGCGGTCACGCGCCATGCATACCACCCACCGGGTGTTGCTGGTTAGACTCGGCGCGCACGCCAGGGTCGGACGTGATGAGGAGGAACGGGTGGGCGTCGGCACCGGACTGGCCTGGGCGGGCGTCCGGCACCGCCCGTGGCCGTGGGTGCTGCTCTCGCTGGGCCTGGCGCTCGCCGCCGTGATGCCGCTCGTCGCCGCCGGCCTGCAGGAACGGGCCGCGGTGGGCGTCGTGCGTCAGGCGGTCGCCGCGGTCCCCGAACCGGCCCGCGGCGTCCTCGCCGTCACCTCCCGCGACCTCCGCGGAGCGGAGCTGGCCTCGGTGTCGGACGCGGTGACGGACGGGCTCGTCCGCGCCGGCCTCCCGGCACCCACCCGGGCGCTGGCCTTCCGTGCGCTGTCGCTGCAGGGCACCGACGCGACCGTGGCCGCGCTCGACCGGCTGCCCGACGCCGTGACGCTCTCCTCCGGTCGCCCCCCGACGAGCTGCTCCCCCACCGCGTGCGAGGTCCTGGTGGTGGGCGGCCCCGGCTCCCCGGCCGCCCCGGTCCCCGACCTGACGGGCCCGGCCCGCGGCCTCGGCCTCGTCGTCACGGGGACGGCGACGCTGCGCGACCCCCGGCTGGTCGGCCTGGGCCTGGTGGCACCGGGGCAGCCGCTGCTGCTCGGGTCCGACCCCTCGGCGATGGCCTCGCTCGAGGCGCTCACGCTGTACGGCCGGAACCTGGCCTGGTACGCGCCGCTGGACGCTGCGGTCGTCGCCGGGCACGGGCCGCGCCCGTTCGCCGCCGCCCTCGACCGCGTGACGACCGACGCGGACCTCGTCGCGGGACCGCTGAACGTCACCTGGCCGGGTGCGGTCGTGCTCGACGCGGCAGCTCGCGCGCAGGCGTCGGCGACCCGGTTCGCGGTCCTGGGCGTCGGGGCCGGCTCGCTGCAGCTCGGCTTCTGCCTCGTGCTGGCCGCCGCACGTCGGCCCACCCAGCGGCAGCACGGCACGCTGCTCGGACGGCGGGGCGCGCGACCCGGGCAGGTGCTGGGCGTGGCCGCCCTGCAGGCCGCCCTCGCGGTCGTCGTCGGCCTGGTCGTCGGGACGGCAGCCGGGCTGGCGGTCGTCGTCGCCCTCGCGCACGGCGTGCCCGACCCGTCGGCCGCCGCCCTGCCCGCGCTGGCGTCGGCCTGGCCCGCCGTCGTCGGCCTCGGTCTCGCCGCGGTGCTGGGCAGCGTGCTGCTCGCGGCCGGCCCGCCGCTCCGACCCGGCACGCTCCGCCTCGTCCTCGGCGCGGTCGTCCTGCCCGCCGCCGGCCTCGCGACGCTGGCCCTCGTCCGGCCCACCCCCGACCCGGGCGCGCCGCTGCCCGTCGCGGCCCTGGTCGGGCTCACCCTGGCTGCGGGGCTGGTCGGAGCGCTGCTGTGGAGCCCGGTGGTCGCGCTGGTGGGCGGGGTCGGTCAGCGCGGCGCCCTGCGGCGGGTCACCCTGCTCACCGGCCGCCGACCGCTGCTGCCGAGCGTGACCGCCGGGTTCCTCGCCGCGGCGCTGGCCACCGCGTTCCTCGCCGGTGCCTGGTCGGCGTCCACCCAGCGGTCCGCGCAGGACCGGGCCGCGGACGCCGTCCCGCTCGACGTGGCGGTCGCGCCGAGCACCCAGGTCCAGCTCCCCGCCACGGTCGTCGACCCCGCCCGGCTCACCGGCCTCGCGCCGGACGTCGTGGTGGCGCCGGTGACGAGCACCGTGGTCCGGGCCTTCGCGGGCTCGAGCGGGGCAGCCGCGCTCCCCCTCACCGGGGTCGACCCGGACGTGCTGCCGCTGGTGCACCGGTGGTCGGCCGTCGCCGGCAGCGGCCGCTCCGCCGCGGACGTCGCCGACCGGCTGCGGACGCCGACCGCACCGGCGCCGGCCCCGGTCGTGCCCGCCGGCACCCGCCGGCTCGTCCTGGACGTCCGCGGGCTCGACGCGGACGTGACCCTCGGCGTCTGGGTCGCCGGGCCGGACGGGCAGGAGCGCCAGGTCCGGCTGACCCAGCGCGGCGACCACGCGTACGCCGACCTCTCCGCCGGTGGTCCGGCCCTGGCCGTCCGAGCCCTGGAGATCGGGGAGTCCCCGGACCACCTCAACCACCGCCAGCACGGCATCGGTGAGGGCAGCACGGACCGCGAGCTGCCCACGGGCACGCTGCGGTTCGGCGCGGTGCGCGCCGACGGCCGTCTCGTCGCCTGGTCCTGGGTCGGGTGGGGCTCCGACTCGGTGACCGTCGATCCCGTCGGCTCCGGGGCCACCGGCCCGACCGGGCTCTCGGCGCGCTACCGCATCGTCGACGCCCGCGCGGTCCTCCTGCCGTCGTGGGTCCCGGTGACGCAGCGGCCGGTGCTCCCGGTGGCCGTCGACCCGGTCACCGCAGCCCGCGCCGGTGCCGGTGGGACGTTCGGGATCACGGTCGACCAGACCACGCAGCGCGTCCGGGTCGTGGCGGTGCTCGACCGGGTGCCGACGCTGCCCGACCGCTTCCTGCTCGCGGACCGTACGGCCGTCGCCGCGCTGGTCGACCGCACGGCGCCCGGCACCGCTCCGGTGACCCAGGTCTGGGTATCGGCCCCGGGGACGAGCCTGCCCGCGGTCCGCGCCGAGCTGACCTCGTCGGCCTCGGCCGCCACGGTGCGCTACCGCGTCGACCTCGCCAGCGCGTACGCGCACGACCCGGTGACGTCCGGCTTCCTGGCGCTGCTGGGCGCGGCCGGTCTGGTCGCGCTCCTGCTCGGCCTCGTGGCCGTCGTCGGCGGCGTCCGCGGCGACCGGGAGCTGGCGGCCGCCGACCTGTTCGCGCTCGAGGTCGACGGCGTCGGGCCGGGCGCGCTGCGCCGGGTGCTGCTGACCCGTGCCGGCCTGGTCCTGGCGGTGGGTCTGCCGGTCGGCCTGCTCGCCGGGACCGGGCTGGCCGCCGCGGCCACCCGCCTGCTCGGCACCGGACCCGACGGACGACCACTGGTCCCGCCGCCGCACGTCGTCCTGGCCTCGTCTCCGACGGCCCTGGTGCTCGTCGCCGCCGTCGTCGGCACGGTCCTGGCCGCGTCGCTGACCGCGGCCGCCAGCCTGCGCGAACCCGTGCTCACCGCCCCAGAGCTGGACCTGCGATGAGTCGCGACCTGGACCGAGGGCGGCTGGTGGTCGAGGTCACCGACGTGTTCGTGGCCTACCGCAGCGGCGCCGAGCCGGTGATGGCCCTGCGCGGGGCGGACCTCACCCTCGCCGCCGGGGAACGTCTGCTCGTCGCCGGACCCAACGGTTCCGGCAAGTCGACGCTGCTGCGGGTCGTCACCGGTGACCAGCCCGTCCTCGCCGGGCGGGTCGAGGTCGGGGGCGCCGCGGTGCACGCGATGGACGAGGCCGACCGGCGCCGCTGGCGGACCCGGGCCGTCGGGTTCGTCGACCAGCACGCGGGCCGCAACCTGCTCCCCGAGCTCGACGTGCGCGACAACGTCGCCCTTCAGCTCCGCCTCACCGGCACCCGTCCCGCCGCCGCCCGGGCCCGGGCCGAGCAGACCCTCGAGCGGCTCGGCCTGGGCGCCCTCGCGACGGCCGACGTCCGGCACCTCTCCGGGGGCGAGGCCCAGCGGGTCGCCCTGTGCGCGGCCGTCGCGCACGGGCCGGTGCTCGTCCTCGCGGACGAGCCCACCGGTGAGCTGGACGAGGAGGCCGCCCACCAGGTGCACGGGCTGCTGGAGGCCGTCGCCGCGGACGGGACCGGCGTGATCCTGGTCAGCCACGACCCGCGGTCCGACGCCTTCGTCGACCGCGCCGTCCGGCTCCGTGACGGCCGCCTGGCCGAGGAGTGGGTGCCCGTGACGCGTCGGAACGGGGCCATCGAGGTGGCCCAGGTCGCCGACAGCCGTGGCTGGGTGCGGCTTCCGGACGAGCGGCTCGGCGTCGGCACCGGACGTCCGACGAGCTGGACGGCGCGGCCGGACCAGGGCGGGCTGCTGCTGCGTCCCGCGGCCGGCAGGAGCACCTCCGCTCCCCCGGTCGATCCGCCGGTGGCGGCCCGCGTACGGGACTCGTCGGTGGAGCGGGCCGTCGTGACCCTCACCGGCGTCACGGCCGGCTGGGAGGGGCGCACGCTGCTCGCCGACCTGGACCTCACCCTGCGGGCCGGCTCGTGGACCGCCGTGCGCGGTCCGTCCGGCAGCGGCAAGTCGACGCTGCTCACCCTCGTCGCCGGGCTGACCGACCCCCGTGCGGGGCGGGTCGAGGTCGGCGGCACGGCGTGGGCCGGGCTCGACCGGGCGGCACGCGCGGCGCACCGGCGCCGCTGGCTCGCGTACGGGCTGCAGCGCGCCAACCTCGTCGAGACGATGACCGTCGCCGAGAACATCGCCCTGGCCGCCGCGTCCCGCGGGCGTCCGGCCGGTGGGCACGAGGGCGACGACGAGCGGGCGGACGAGGTCGGCGCGCTGGCGGGTCGGCTGGGGTTGAGCGCCCAGCTGGGCACCCCGGCGGGCGTCCTCTCCGGCGGGGAACGTCAGCGCGCCTCGTTGGCCCGGGTGCTCGTGGCCGGGGTCCCGGTCCTCGTGCTCGACGAGCCGACCTCTCAGCAGGACGACGTCTCCGCAGCCCGGGTGGTGGCCGCGCTCGAGGCCGCCTCGGCCGCCGGGGCGGCGGTCCTGGTCGCCTCGCACGACCCCCTGGTCCTCGACCGGGCCGACGTGACCGTCGTCCTGGACGGTCCGCGGCGCCGCTAGCCCCTTGCCGCTAGGCCGCGGCGGCTAGGCGGCGGACACGATCTCCAGCGCGTGGGCGAGGTCGGCGGGGTAGGCGGAGACGAACTCGACGCGCTCTCCCGTCCCGGGGTGCTCGAAGACGAGCCGGACCGCGTGCAGCCACTGCCGGGCCAGTCCCAGCCGGGCGGCGAGGACGGGGTCGGAGCCGTACGTCGGGTCGCCGACGCAGGGGTGGTGGATGGCCGCCATGTGCACCCGGATCTGGTGGGTGCGACCCGTCTCCAGGCCGATGGTGAGCAGGGTGGTCCCGACGAACGCGTCGATCGTGTCGTAGTGGGTGACGCTCTCGCGACCACCCGCGACGATCGCCATCCGCCACTCCGAACCCGGGTGGCGGGCGATCGGGGCGTCGATGGTCCCGGTGAACGGGTCGGGGTGGCCCTGCACGAGCGCGTGGTACGTCTTCTCGACCGTCCGTGCCTTGAAGGCGCGCTTGAGGACCGAGTACGCGTGCTCGCTCTTGGCCACGACCATGAGTCCCGAGGTGCCGACGTCCAGGCGCTGCACGATCCCGCGCCGCTCGGGGGCCCCGGACGTGGTGATCGAGACCCCGGCCGCGGCGAGGGCCCCGAGCACGTCGGGTCCGTCCCAGCCGAGGCTGGGGTGCGCGGCGACGCCGGACGGCTTGTCCACGACCACGAGGTCGGCGTCCTCGTGGAGGATCGTCAGGCCCTCGACGGCCCGCGCCACGACGGCCGGCCCGACGGGGTCCTCGTCCAGGTCGACCTCGAGCGTGGCGCCGCCGAGGGCCCGGTCGGACTTCGTGACCAGCGAGCCGTCCAGACGGACGCGCCCGTCGGCGATCAGGCCGGCGCTCCTGCCGCGGGAGAGTCCCAGGACGCGCGCGACGACCGCGTCGACCCGCTCGCCCTCGAGGCTGTCGGGGACGAGCAGGACCTTCGCCTCGCTCACGTGGAGGCCGGCCGGGCCGGGTCGGACGGCACCGTGCCCGGCCGCTCCTCGTCACCGGGGTGCCGGCCGTCGATGCCGACGTTCTTGAGAAGTGACAGCACGACGATCATGACGGCGGCGGTCGTGATGCACATGTCGGCCACGTTGAAGATCGGCCAGTGCGGCAGCTGCAGGAAGTCCACGACGTGTCCGCGGAACGGTCCCGGCGCGCGGAACAGGCGGTCTCCCAGGTTCCCGGCCACCCCGGCCGCGAGGAGCGCCAGGGCGACCGTCCAGCCGACGTGGCCCAGACGGGGCACCAGCCGGACGAGCACGTACGCGAGCACGAGCACCGCGGCGACGGCGAAGACCCAGGCGAAGCCCTCTCCCTGGCTGAAGGCGGCGCCCGGGTTGCGGATCAGCCGGAACGTCAGCAGACGACCGATGACCGGCACCCCGACGTCCGGCTCGAGGTAGGTCACCACGGCGACCTTGGTCACCGCGTCGAGAGCCAGCCCCACCAGGGCGATCGCACCGAAGAGGGGCCACAGCCGTGGCCGGTGCTCGACCGGACGCGGAGGCTTGCTGACCGGCCCGCTGGCCGGCTCGGTGAGCGCGGGCGCGCCCTCCGCCGGGTCTGCTCCGTCGGCGCCCAACGGTGTCGCGGGGTTCAGCGGCGCTCTTCGCGCTGCTTGCAGGTCACGCACAGCGTGGCGCGCGGGAAGGCCTGCAGACGCCCCTTGCCGATCGGCTGGCCGCAGTTGTCGCAGCGGCCGTAGACGCCCAGCTCGATGTGGCGCAGCGCGAGCCGGGACTGGTCGAGCATCTCGCGCGCGTTGTTGGCGAGGCTCATCTCGGCGTCACGCTCGAAGTTCGCAGAGCCGACATCGGCCGGGTCGCGACCGGCACCCTCGGTCCCGTCCCGCAGCAGGTTGTGCAGCTCGGCGTTCGAGGTCGCGAGCTGCTCGGAGAAGCGGACGACGTCGTCGGCGAGCGTGCTGCGGACCTCGTCGAGCTCCTCCTCGGTCCACGGGTCCTCGCCCGGACGGACCGGCAGGGTGGCCGGGTCGACGGCGGTGCTCGCGCCACCGACGTGCGCCACCGGCAGCGCGTTGACGGTCGGGGCGACCCGGACCGAGCCCGACCCGTTCTCCGGGCCGTCGGACACGGGTGCGTCCGTGGTCTTGGTGGTGCTCATGAAGGGGTCCCCTCGCTCGGACTGACGCAGAGACAGTAGGCGGTCACCTGCGTTTCTTCAACGAACGGCCCTGCGTCGTGGTGCCGGCAGGACGGCCCCGGTCGCAGCCGTCCCCGACGAGGGCGGCTGCGGACCGGTTCCGGTCTAGCGCTGCTCGCCGAGCAGCGCGTCGAGACGCGGCGTGTCGCTGGCGCCGGACGCCTGCGCGGGGCTGCTGCCGTCGCTCTGCTGGGCGGGAGCGTGCGTCTTGCCGCTCGCGTCCTCGGTCGGCTCGACGTCTCCCGCCGCAGCAGCGGTCCGCTGCAGAGGCGCGGTGTGCTCCGGGCCGCCCTCCGGCTCGAGGCCGACCCGCTCGAGCGTGCTCAGCTGGCCGGTCAGGTGGTCGTGCAGGCTCGAGCGGTACTTCTGCTCGAAGTCCCGCAGCCGCGCCACGGTCTCGGTGAGCGAGTCACGCTGCCGGTCGAGGTCGCCGAAGAGCTGGGTCCGACGCTGCACGAGCTCCTGCTCCAGCGACTCCGACCGCGTCTTGGTCTCGGCCTGCACGCGCTCGGCGTTGACCCGGGCCTCCGACTCGAGCCGCTCCGCGCGGGTACGGGCCTCCTCGGTGAGCTGCTCGGCGTTGCGGCTCGCGTCCTCGCGGATGTGGGCGGCCTCCGCGTTCGCCTCGCGCACCAGGTGCTCGGCCTGCTCGGTCGAGAGCTGCACGAGCCGGACCACGGCCGTGCTGGCCTCGGCACTCGTGGTGACCACGACGGGCGGAACCTGAGGCACCGGCTGCGCGGCCTGGGTGGGCTGCAGCGCCTCGACGGCCTGCGCCGGGCTGGCGGGCGCGTCCGGCGCGACCGCCTCCTCGAGGCTGACCGACAGCGCCCCGTCGGCCTCCGGCTCGGTCACCCGGTCAGCGGAAGAAGACTCAGGAGAGAAAGAGGAGGAGGGAGAGGACTTCAGAGCGTCGACCTGCTTCTTGAGGCTCGCGTTCTCCTCGACCAGCTGCGCGAAGCTCTCCTCGACCTCGTCGACGAACTCGTCGACCTCGATGACCTCGTAGCCACCCTTCCGGGCCATCCGGAACCTCTTGTTACGCACATCGTCGAGCGACAGCGTCATCGAACCCACCTCAAAACTTCGTCAGACAGCAGAATGGGCTCTCGAGCCCGTCGACCACCGTATCCGACACGGCCCGCGTCCGCTCCACACCGGAGAGGCAGGTCCGTCTCCGACGGGAGAGGGGTGCAGGTCGTGCTGACTGCTGCGCGGCGAGGAGCCGGCGCGTACGCCTCAGTAGGCGTAGAAGACGACCCGGTTGATCTGCATGAGGATGCTCACCAGCAGGAAGAGCGCGATGAACGCGAGGTCGAGGCTCATGGCCCCGACGCGGACCGGCTTCAGCACCTTGCGCAGCGCCCGCAGGGGCGGGTCGGTGATGGAGTAGACGAGCTCGGCCAGGACCAGCACCGGCCCGCGCGGCTGCCACTCGCGTACGAGCACGGGGACCCAGGACAGGATCATCCGTGCGAAGAGGACCAGCATGAAGATCCACAGGACCCAGCCGATGATGCCGCCCACGAGCTGCACGACGCCCCGTCACCTCTTCCTCTGCTTGCGGAAGCTCCATGGTAGGTGGCCGGGAGAAGCCGGCCTCCTGGTCAGCTCTGGTTGAAGAACCCGCCGGCGATGCGTTCCTTGTCCTCGGCGGTCACGGTGACGTTCTGCGGGGACAGCAGGAAGACCTTGCTGGTGACGCGCTCGATCGTGCCGTGCAGGCCGAAGATGAGCCCCGCCGCGAAGTCGACGAGCCGCTTGGCGTCGACGTCCTCCATCTGCGAGAGGTTCATGATCACCGGGACACCGTCGCGGAAGTGCTCGCCGATCGTCCGGGCCTCGTTGTACGTCCGCGGGTGGACGGTGGTGATGCGCGAGACGTCCGCGGTCCGCGGTCGCGGTGCCTGTGCGGGCTCGGGAGCCGCGACCGGCGCGGGCGGCGTCACGGCGTGAGCCACGGTGGCCACCGCGGTGGGGCGCTTGCTCTGCAGGGTGGTCACGCTGCCACCACCACCGCCACCGGCGCTCGCGACCCGCTCCTGGCCGCCGATCAGCTCGTCCCGGCTGATGCCCTCGGTGCGCTCGACGTCGTCGACCTCGTACTCGCCGTAGCGGTCGTCGGTCACCAGGCCGAGCCAAGCCGCAGCCCGCTTCAGTCTTTCCGCCATGGTCGTCCCTCGGTCGTCTAGGCGCGGTATCGATCTTGCTCGACCACCACCTGCTGGAGGAGGGGGTCGGCGCACCCGACCCTACCGGCCGGCCGGCCGGCGACGGAGCACGCCGACCACCGACACGCTGCCCTGATTCGGGCGGCGCCCGCCCCGGGGCACGATCACCTCGGGGCGGGACCGGTCCTGCCCGCGGTCACTTCAGGAAGTCGGGGACGTCCAGGTCGTCGTCGGCGGGCGGGCTCGGCGGCCGCAGCTGGGCGGGCCGGGGTGCGGTCGCCGGACCGGCGCTCGCCCCGCTCGGGGTGGCGGCCGGGACCGGACGCACGGACTCGTACGACGGGGTCGGCGCCTGCGTCTGCGGGGGGGCCTGCTGGGTCTGCGGCGGACGACCGCCGCCGTTGCCACCGCTCCGCAGGTCGCTCGACCGGCTGATGCCCGGCTGCCGGCGCGGGGGCTGTCCCCCCTCGAAGCCGGCCGCGATCACGGTGACGCGCACCTCGTCGCCGAGCGCGTCGTCGATGACCGTGCCGAAGATGATGTTCGCGTCCTCGTGGGCCGCGGCCTGGATCAGGTCGGCCGCGGACGACACCTCGAACAGCCCGAGGTCGGAGCCGCCCGCGATGGACAGCAGCACGCCGTGCGCACCCTCGATGCTGGCCTCCAGCAGCGGCGAGCTGACCGCCTGCTCCGCGGCGGCCCGCGCCCGGTCCTCGCCGCGGGCCGAGCCGATGCCCATCAGCGCGGAGCCGGCGTTGGACATGACCGCCTTGACGTCGGCGAAGTCGAGGTTGATCAGGCCCGGGGTGGTGATCAGGTCGGTGATGCCCGAGACACCCTGCATCAGCACCTGGTCGGCCTGCTTGAAGGCGTCGAGGATGGCGATCTGGTGGTCGACCATCTGCAGCAGCTTGTCGTTCGGGATGACGATCAGCGTGTCGACCTCCTCGCGGAGGCTCCCGATGCCGGCCTCGGCCTGGCCCGCACGACGCTTGCCCTCGAACGAGAACGGGCGGGTGACCACACCGATGGTCAGCGCTCCGAGGGCCCGGGCGATCCGCGCGACGACCGGCGCACCACCGGTGCCCGTGCCACCACCCTCGCCCGCCGTCACGAACACCATGTCCGCACCCTTGAGGGCGTCCTCGATGTCCTGCGCGTGGTCCTCCGCCGCCTGCCGGCCCTTGTCCGGGTCGGCGCCGGCACCCAGCCCGCGGGTGAGCTCGCGGCCGATGTCGAGCTTGACGTCGGCGTCGCTCATGAGCAGCGCCTGGGCGTCGGTGTTGACGGCGATGAACTCGACGCCGCGCAGACCGGCCTCGATCATCCGGTTGACGGCGTTGACACCACCGCCGCCGACGCCGACGACCTTGATGATGGCCAGGTAGTTCTGTGACGCAGAGACCACGGGGGTACTTCCTTCTCGTTCTTGCTGACGCGCTCGACCGGCTCGTTCGACGTTCCTCCGACCCGGTCCTGGAGAGCCTCGACCGAGGGTCGAGACCCGACGGGCCGACCCGGGGAAGGTAGGTCGACGAGGGGAGACGCGAACGTTGGCGAATCTATCGACGGGGCTCCGGCAAGTCCACGCGGCCACCGGCCGACACGCCTTCGGATCGCCGTAACCCCCGGATCTCTTGAGATCCACTTGAGGGTGAGGTGGATGTGCGATGACGACCAGGAAGACACCCGTCTGAACGCCGACCGCGCGAGCGGCCGCGAGAAGAGGGGTCAGCGCACGGCGGGCGCGTGCGGGGCGGAGACGTCGATCGACGTCTTCGCGCCCTGGTCGAGCAGGGCCACCGCGACCTGCGCCTTGAGCGCCGACTGCGTCGCGTCGCCCCAGACGACGGTGATCCCCGACCGGGTCCTCAGCTGGATCGAGTCCGGCGTCGCGGCGGTGATGCTGGCCACCTGGTCGCGCACGTCCTCGGGCAGGGCGAGGACGACCGACCCCAGCTCGACGAGCAGCGCCCGGTTGCCGGGGTCCACCGCCACCTCGACGACCCCGGGGGGCAGCGCCGGCTTGGCCGCGAACACCACACCGGCCTTGTCGACGATCAGGAACCCGCCCGGCTGGGCCACCCCGAGCAGCGGCTCACGCTCGGTGACCGCGACGCGCACGGTGTGCGGCCACTCGCGCGTCACCTTCGCCGCCGACACCTGCGGCAGCGTCGTGGCGCGACGGGCGACCGCACCCAGGTCCTGTCGGGAGAGCGGGAGGCCCAGGGGCACGGCGGCCACCGTCGCCACCTGGTCGGAGGTCAGCTCGCGGGTGCCGGAGACCACGACGCCGCGGGTGTCGAGCACCGACGAGAAGTAGACGAGCCACACCGCCGTGCCGACGAGCGCGGCGAGCACCAGGGCGAGGACGGCCCGCAGGACGCGGCGCCGGGTCCGCCGCCCACGGGCCCGCTGCTCCGCGAGCGAGGGCCGGGTCGGGGGCAGCCTGGACGTGGGAGGCGTCGCCGTCGCGGTCACCGGTCACCCTCGGGGGCGTCGGCCTGCGGGGCCGGAGAGCCTTCCGTGTGGACCGACAGGTCGGAACGTCGCGCCAGCGCGTCGACGATGAGCGGCGCCACCTTCGTCACGTCGCCGCAGCCCAGCGTGACCACGAGGTCGCCGCGGCGGGCGAGGCCCGCCACGACCGGCGCCGCCGAGTCCCAGTCCGGCTCGTAGGTCACGTGCGCGTGCTCGGTGGGCACCGCGTCGGCGACGAGAGCGCCGGTCACTCCCGCGATGGGGTCCTCGCGGTCCCCGCAGACGTCCATGACGACCACCTCGTCGGCCAGGGCGGCCGCGTCGGCGAGCTCGCGCCACAGGTCCCGGGTGCGGGTGTAGAGGTGCGGCTGCAGCACCGCGACCACCCGCCCGCCGTCGGCCACGGCCGTACGGGCGGCGCGCAGCGTGCTGGCCACCTCGGTCGGGTGGTGGGCGTAGTCGTCGAAGACCCGGACGCCGTCCACGGCTCCCACGAGCTGGAAGCGACGGTTGGTCCCCGGGTAGGCCGACAGCTGTTCCCGCGCCGTCTGGTCGTCCAGGCCGAGCCAGGTGAGGACGGCGTACGCCGCCGCCGCGTTGGCCACGTTGTAGGCGCCGGGCACGTCGAGCGTCATCGGCCCGCCCACGCCGTCCCGGGTCAGCCGGAAGCTCGAGCCCGTCCCGGCGTAGGTCGCGCCGACGACCCGGACGTCCGCGTCCGCCGCCTCCCCGAAGGTGACGATGTGCGGCGCGCGCCCGGACCCGTCCAGCCCCCGTCGCCGGACCGCGGCGGTCAGCTCGACCGCACCGGGGTCGTCGGCGCTCACCACGAGCACGGCGACGGTCGGGCCGGTCGCGAAGCGCTCGAACCCGTCGGCGTACGCCTGCGCGGTCCCCCAGTTGCTGAGGTGGTCGGGGTCGACGTTGGTGACGACCGCCACCGCGGCCGGGTACTGCAGGAAGGACCCGTCGCTCTCGTCGGCCTCGACGACCAGCACGTCCCCGCTGCCGAGGTGCCCCCCGGTCTTCGTCCCCGTGAACGACCCGCCGATGACGTACGAGGGGTCCTCACCGGCCCCGACCAGCGCGCCGACGACCATGGCGGTCGTCGTGGTCTTGCCGTGCGTCCCCGCGATCGCCACCCCGCGCCGCCCGAGCATCAGCGACCCCAGGGCCGCGCTGCGGTGCAGCACCCGCAGGCCCCGTCGGCGGGCCTCCGCCAGCTCGGGGTTGTCCTCGCGGATGGCCGAGGAGACGACGACGGTCTGCGCGTCGCCCAGCTGCTCGGCCCGGTGGCCCACGTGCACGTCGGCCCCGCGGGCGGCGAGCCCGCGCAGGTAGGCCGAGTCGGAGCGGTCGCTGCCGCTGACCGGCACGCCGAGGTCGAGGAGCATGGAGGCGATCCCGTTCATCCCGGACCCGCCGACGGCGATGAGGTGGACCGCGCCGAGGTCCTGAGGACCCACGAGCTCGACCGGCTCGAGCAGACCCACTACGACTCCTTCCGACGCCGACGGAGACCCTGCTCCGCGGCGACGGCCAGTGTGCGCTGCGCCAGCACCGTGGCGGCGTCGCGTCTCGCGGTGCCGGTCAGCGCCCGCGACATCGCGGCGAGCCGCCCCGGGTCGCCGAGCAGCGCCGGGACCTCGGCGGTGACCCAGGCGGGCGTGCAGGCGACGTCGTCGAGCAGCAGCCCTCCCCCGGCGTCGACCACCGGGGCCGCGTTGCGGGCCTGCTCCCCGTTGCCGTGCGGGTAGGGCACGAACACCGACGGCAGGCCGACGGCCGCCGTCTCCATGACGGTGCCCGCGCCGCAACGGCCGAGCATCAGGTCGGCCGCGGCGTACGCCTGCTCCATCTGCTCCACGTAGGCGACGGGCACGTACGCGGCCCCGGTCGACGCGTCGGTGCGCCGGACGTCGGTCGGGACGAGGTTCCGGGTGCCGAGCACGTGCAGGACGCTGATCCCCGCCCGGAGCAGCCCGTCGGCGGCACCGCGGGCGGCCGCGTTGATGCTGGCCGCGCCCTGGGAGCCACCGCTGACCAGGAGGGTCGGCCGGTCCGGACCGAGGTCGAAGGCGGCCCGGGCCGTCGGGCGTGCGGCGGCGCGGTCCAGGTCGGCGATGCCGCGGCGCAGCGGCAGGCCGATGAGCGTCGCGTGGGCGAGCGGGGTGCCCGGGAAGGAGGTGTAGACGTCGTGGGTGATCCGGGCCGCGAGCCGGTTGGCCAGACCGGGCAGGGCGTTCTGCTCGTGGACCACGACGGGGATCCCGAGCCGGCGCGCCGCGAGGTAGACCGGCGTGGAGACGTAGCCGCCGAACCCCAGGGCGACGTCGGCGTCGGACCGGCGCAGCACCGCGGCGGCGGCACCGACGGCCGCCGCCAGGCGACCCGGCACCCGCAGCAGGTCGGGCCCGGGACGTCGGGGCAGCGGGACCGGCGGGATCAGCTCCAGGGCCAGACCGGCCGCCGGGACCACGGTCGTCTCCAGGCCGCGGGCGGTGCCCACGGCGGTGACCCGGGTGCCCGGCGCGAGGCGCAGCAGCTCCTGGGCGGTCGCGACGAGCGGCGAGGTGTGCCCGGCGGTCCCACCACCGGCGAGGACGACCGACAACGACCGGCGCTCCACCGGAGGGCCCGGCACGGGTGACGTCACCCGCGGCTCCGGGAACGGCTGGGCCGGCCCGACCCCGCGCCCGTGGTCACGGTCATGCGCGGCTGGTGGCCACCCCGTCGAGCGGCGAGCAGGCTGCGGGCGGCGGGCTCGCGCCGGGCGCAGCTCAGCAGGACCCCCACGCCGAGCAGGTTGCCGATCAGCGCCGACCCGCCGTACGACAGCAGCGGCAGCGGGACGCCGGCGACCGGCAGCAGCCGCAGCACGACGGCCAGGTTGAACAGCGCCTGCACGACGAACCAGGTGGTGACCCCGCCCGCGGCGTAGCGCGAGAACGGGTCGTCGGAGCGCGAGGCGACGCGGAAGCCGGCGTAGCCCAGCAGCCCGATGAGCCCGAGGACGACGAGCGAGCCGAACAGCCCGAACTCCTCGCCCAGGACGGCGAAGATGAAGTCGGTGTGCGCCTCGGGCAGGCTCCCCCACTTCTGCCGGCTCGCGCCGAGGCCCATGCCCCACCAGCCCCCGGACGCGATGGCGAACATGCCCGCCTTGGCCTGGTCGTTGATCCCGTTGACGTTGACCGTGGGGTCGAGGAAGGCGGCGAGGCGCCCCATCCGCAGCGGTGAGGTGACGAAGAGCCCGACGACGCCGAGGAACCCGAGCCCACCGAGCGAGGCCAGCACCCGCACCGGCGCCCCCACGATCCACAGGACGCCGGCGACGATCCCGGCGAGGACGACCGCGGTGCCGGCGTCGCCCTGGAACACGACCAGCGCGATGATCAGGCCCGAGACCGGCAGGAACGGGACGAGCAGGTGGAACGGGCGGTCGAGCAGCGCCTGCTTGCGGGCCAGCACGTCGGCACCCCACAGGACCAGCGCGAGCTTGGCGAACTCCGCCGGCTGGATCGCGAAGCCGGCGACACCGGTGGAGAGCCAGTTGCGGTTGCCGTTGATGTCGAGGCCGAGCGGGGTGTAGGTCAGCACGAGCAGGAGCGTCGCGAGGGCGAGCCCGGCCCAGGCGACCCAGCGCAGGGTGGTGACCGAGAGCTTCATGATGACGACGGCACCCACCACGCCGATCACGAGGAACATGATCTGCCGCTTGACGTAGTAGTACGAGTCCCCGGTGGTCAGGTAGGCGTTCACGCTGGACGCGGACAGCACCATCATGAGCCCGACCACGAGCAGCAGCGCCACCGAGCCGAGCACGAGGTGATAGCTGGTCATCGGCCGGTCGAGCACCGCGCGCAGCCACAGGGCGACCGCCCGGCCGGGCGTGGGGCCGATGTCGGCCCGGGCCTTGTCGGTCGGCGGCTTGCGGGAGGGGGTCAGGGTCGCCACGGGTGGCTTCCTCCTTCTCGTCCCCCCTCCACCCGCCCCCGGTCCCGGCGGGTGGGCCGGTCAGGGTGCGAGCGCGCGCACCGCCTCGGTGAAGGCGTCGCCGCGGGCGGCATAGTCGACGAACATGTCCAGGCTGGCGCAGCCCGGCGCGAGCAGGACCACGTCACCCGGGCGAGCCAGGGACGCGGCCGTCGCGACGACCCGTGCCATGACGTCGGCGGCCCCATCGGCGACAGCCGGCGTCACGCCTCCATCTTCTGCGTTCGTCACGACCTCGACCGGGACATCGGGTGCGTGTCGAGCGAGCGCTTGCGCGACCACCGGCGCGTCCACCCCGAGCAGCACCGCGGCGCGCAGCCGGGACGCGTGCGCGCTCACCAGGTCGTCGAAGCGGGTGCCCTTCGCCTGGCCGCCGGCGATCCACACCACCCGGCTGCCCGACTCGGAGCCGGGGTCCCCGAACGTGCGGAGCGCCGCGTCGGCGGCGTGCGGGTTGGTCGCCTTGGAGTCGTCCACGTAGCGGACGCCGCGGCGCTCGCCGACGGTCTCGATCTTGTGGGAGCCGACCCGGACCTGCCGGAGCCCGTCGCGGACCGCGGTCGCCGAGACGCCGTACGAGCGCGCCAGGGCCGCGGCGGCCAGGGCGTTCGCGACGACGTGCGGCGGCGGCACCTGACCGGCACCGGTCGTGCCCGCCGCGAGCGCGACGTCGGCGAGCGTGGCGACCTCGAGCGCGGAGTCGCGGCGCTGCTCGATGAACGCGCGGTCGACCAGCAGGTCGTCGACGACGCCGAGCATGGACGGCGCCGGCGTGCCGAGGGTGAAGCCGATGGCCCGGGCCCCCTCGACGACGTCGGCCTCCTCGACCATCGCCTCGGTGGCGCGGTCGGCGACGTTGTAGACGCAGGCGTGCGAGACGCCCTCGTAGATCTTGGCCTTGGCGGCGCCGTACGCCTCGTAGCCGCCGTGCCACTCCAGGTGGTCCGGCTGCAGGTTGAGCACGGCCGCCGAGTGCAGGGCCAGGGAGCTGGACCAGTGCAGCTGGTGGCTGGACAGCTCGACGGCCAGGACGTCGTACGGCTCGGGGTCGAGGACGATCTCCATGACCGGGCGACCGATGTTCCCGACGGCCGCCGTCTTCAGCCCGGCCGCGGTCAGCATCGCCGCGAGCATCTGCGTGGTCGTCGTCTTGCCGTTGGTGCCGGTGATGCCCAGCCAGGGCACGACCTTGGCCGGTCGGCTCAGCCGCCAGGCGAGCTCGACCTCGCTCCAGACGGGCACGCCACCGGCGAGCGCCGAGACCAGGATCGGCGCGCTCGGCGAGAAGCCGGTGGTGATGACCAGGTCGGCACCCTCGGGCAGGGTCGCGGTCGAGCCCGGTCCGAGGCGGACCGTCGCCCCCAGCACCTCGAGCAGCGCGCCCTTGTCCGCGTTCGCCTCGGTGGCCGCGTCGTCGAGGACCGTGACCCGGGCGCCCAGCTGCAGCAGCCCGTCCGCCGCGGCGAAGCCCGAGACGCCGACCCCCGCGACGACGACGTGCGCGTCCGGCCAGGGCGACGCCCCGTCCGCGAGGCTCATCCACGAGATGGTCACGACTGAACCCGTCCTTCCTTGACCCGCGCCGGACCGGGCCGCGTCGAGGCGAAGCGGAGACAGAGGTTACGCGCTGCCCGCCACCCACTCCGCGTAGAAGATGCCGAGCCCGGCGGCGACGAAGAGCCCGCAGATGATCCAGAAGCGCATCACGATGGTGACCTGCGCCCAGTTGAGCAGCTCGAAGTGGTGGTGGATCGGCGACATCTTGAAGATGCGCTTGCCGTGGGTCAGCTTGAAGTAGCCGACCTGCAGCACCACCGACATCACCTCGATCACCAGCAGGCCGCCGAGGATGATCAGCAGCAGCTCGGTGCGGGTGAAGATCGCCATCCCGGCCAGCGCCCCGCCGAGGGACAGCGAGCCGGTGTCGCCCATGAAGATCTTGGCGGGCTCGGCGTTCCACCACAGGAAGCCGAAGCAGGCCCCGGCCAGCGCGACGGCGACCACCGCGAGGTCGTAGGGGTCACGCACCTCGTAGCACTTGGGGCCGGCCGAGGACACGTAGGCGCAGGACTGGTTGTACTGCCAGATGTTCACCAGCGTGTAGGCGCCGAAGATCATCACGCAGGCGCCGGAGGCCAGCCCGTCGAGGCCGTCGGTGAGGTTCACCCCGTTGCTGGCCGCGGCGATGAGCAGGATCACCCAGAGGACCACCAGCACGACCGGCAGCGCGGGGAGCCAGTCGATGTCGCGCAGGAACGAGATGGCCTGCGACGCCGGCCTGATGTTGCGCTCGTCGGGGAACTGCAGCGCGAGCAGCGCGAAGATGATGGCCACGATCGACTGGCCCGCGATCTTGGCCTTGCTCCGCAGCCCGAGCGAGCGCTGCTTGCTGATCTTGATGAAGTCGTCGAGGAACCCGACGACCCCGAGCCCGGTGAAGAGGAACAGCACCAGCAGGCCCGACGCCGAGGGCAGGGTCCAGGTGATCAGGTGGCTGACCAGGTACGCGAACAGGACCGAGGCGATGATCACCAGCCCGCCCATGGTCGGGGTCCCCCGCTTGACGTGGTGCGAGGTGGGTCCGTCGTCGCGGATCAGCTGGCCGTAGCCCTTCTTGACCAGGACGCGGATCGCCAGGCGAGTGCCGAGCAGCGTGCCCAGCAGGGCCAGGAAGCCGGCGAGGAAGACGACCTTCATGCGTCGCTCCCGGTGTCGGGGGTACGCAGGATCTCGTCGGCCACGAGGTTCAAGGCTAGGCCACGCGAGGCCTTCACCAGGACCACGTCGCCGGGTGCGACCTCGGCGCGGACCCAGGCCGCGGCCTCCGCCGTGTCCCGGGCGACCCGCGCCCGGCCGGGCTGGTCGGCCACCAGCAGGGGCCCGAACTCGCCGAGCGCGACGACCTCGTCCACCCCGACGGCGGCGAGCTGTACGGCCAGCGCGGCGTGCAGCGCCGGTGCCTCTGAGCCCAGCTCGAGCATGTCGCCGAGGACCGCCCAGGTCCGCCCGCGGCCCCGGCCCAGCTCGGCGAGGGTCTCGACCGCCGCGGCCATCGAGGCCGGGTTGGCGTTGTAGCTGTCGTTCACGACGCGGACTCCGTCGGCGCGGTCGTGCACCTCCATGCGCCAGCGCGAGGCCGGCTCGGCACCGCTCAGGGCCGCGGCGACCTCGTCCACGGGGAGGTCCAGGGCGAAGGCGGCCGCCGCGGCGGCGGTCGCGTTGCCGACCTGGTGCCGCCCCGTGCCGCGCAGGGAGACCCGGGCCGAGGCCTCGACCGCGTCCTGGCGCCCAGGCGGGGTGAAGGACCGGTGCAACGTGAAGGAGTAGCGACCGCGCTCGTCGCCGACCAGCCCGTCGGCCCAGACCGCGTCGGGCGCGTCGGGACGCTTGCCGACCGCGTACGGCAGCACCCGGGCGCGGGTGCGCGACCGCATCGCCCGCACCCGCGGGTCGGCCTCGTTGAGCACGGCGACCCCGTCCGGACCCAGCGCCTCGACCAGCTCGCCCTTGGCCTGGGCGATCGCTTCCCGCCCGCCGAACTCCCCGACGTGCGCGTGCCCCACGTTCAGCACCACGGCGACGTCGGGCGGGGCGATGCCGCAGAGGTACGCGATGTGCCCGATCCCGCGCGCCCCCATCTCGACCACCAGCGCCTGGGTGTTGGCGTCCACCCGAAGAACCGTGAGCGGGACGCCGAGCTCGTTGTTGAGGTTGCCGACGGGGGCCACGGTCGGCCCGGCCGCGGCGAGGACCGCGCCGAGCAGGTCCTTGGTGGAGGTCTTGCCCTGCGAGCCGGTGATCCCGACGACCCTGAGCCCGTCCGGGCCGCGTCCGTCGGCGCGCAGCCGGTCGACCACGTGGCGGGCCAGCCGGCCGAGCGCCACGAGCGGGTCGGCGACCACGAGCTGGGGGCCCGCCGCCTCCCCGACCGGGTGGGCGACGAGCACGGCGGCCGCGCCCTGCGCGAAGGCGGTGGCGACGAAGGTGTGCCCGTCCACCCGCTCCCCGGTCAGGGCGACGAAGAGCGAGCCCGGGGCGACGGCACGCGAGTCGGCGGTGACGTGGACGACCTCGCGACCGAGGTCCGTCGGCGCACCCGCCGCGGGCCGGACGTCGGCGTCGAGCACGGTCGCGACCTGGCTGACGCGGAGGGGGATCACGTGCGCGCCCTACCCGCCACGAGGGTCGCCCACGCGTCACGGACCACGTCGGGGTCGGCGAACGGGGTCACCACTCCGGCGATCTCCTGGCCCGTCTCGTGGCCCTTGCCGAGCACGACGACGGCGTCCTCGGGCCCGGCGAGGGTGAGCGCGGTGGCGATGGCGGCACGTCGGTCGCCGCCGTCCACCACCTGGACCCCGGCCCGGCCCACGTCGCGCGCGCCGGCCAGCACCCGGGCGCGGATGGCGGCCGGGTCCTCGTTGCGCGGGTTGTCGTCGGTGACGACGACGACGTCGGCCGCCCGGGCCGCGGCCGCGCCCATCGGCTCGCGCTTGCCCGGGTCGCGGTCACCACCGGCCCCGAGCACGGCGACGACGCGGTACGCGTCGGTGAGCGCCCCGATCGCGGCGGTGACGGCCTCCGGCGTGTGGGCGAAGTCCACGAACACGGCCGGGCCGCCCTCCCCGAGGTCCACGCGCTGCATCCGGCCGGGGACGGAGGCGCGCTCGAGGCCACGAGCGGCGGCCAGCACGTCGCCCCCGGCCGCCGCCACCATGGCCAGCGCGGTCAGCGCGTTGCGCACGTTGTGCTCCCCCGGCAGCGGCAGCCACAGCTCGACCTGCTCGCCCCGCACCCCGGCGACCAGGCGCGAGCGGCCCTGCTTCGTCGGGCCGAGCCGCATCCGGTGGACGTCGGCGTACGGGCCGGCCCCGACCGTCGTGACGGGCAGGCCGGCCGCTCGAGCGCGGCCCACGAGGACCTCTCCGCGGACGTCGTCGACGTTCACCACCACGCTCCGGGCCCGCCCGGACGTGAACAGCGACGCCTTGGCCTCGAAGTAGGACTCGAGGTCGCCGTGGAAGTCGAGGTGGTCGGTCCCGAAGCCGGTGAACGCGGCGACGTCGAAGACGACGGCGTCCACCCGACCCAGCGCGAGGGCGTGCGAGGAGACCTCCATGACCAGCGCCTGCGCCCCGTGCTCGACCAGGTAGCCCAGCAGCCCCTGGAGCTCGGGCGACTCGGGCGTGGTCACCGTCGTCCGCGACCCACCGAGGTCGCGCCCGTCCAGGGCGAACCCGACGGTGCCGATCAGCCCGGTCGAGATCTTGGACGCCCGCAGCGCGGCGTCGAGCAGGTACGCGGTCGTCGTCTTGCCCTGCGTCCCGGTGATCCCGTACGTCGTCAGCGCGGCGGCCGGCTCCCCGTACACCGTGGCGGCGGCGAAGGCCATCGCGTGGCGCGGGTCGGGGACGACCGCGAGCGGCAGGACCGGTCCGGCCAGCGCGGCGCCGTCGGGATCGGTCAGCAGCGCGACGGCACCGGCCCGGGCGGCGCGGTCGGCGAAGACCGCGCCGTGGTGGTGCCGTCCGGGCAGCCCGACGAAGAGGTCGCCCGGCTCGACCAGGCGGGTGTCCAGGGTGACGCCGGAGACGCGGACCGAGGCCCCGGACCCGGGCACGAGCACGTCCAGCGGGACGGGTGGCGTGCGCCGGGGCCGGAGCCCGGTCCGTGCTGGGTCCGTCACCTCGACGACGTTAGTCGGCACGCCCGGGGCACGACCGCCGAGCGCCGCTCACCACGTGGTCGCCTTGATCTTGTGCGGCTTCGCGTCGGGCGCCACCGAGTAGCGCGGCAGCGCGAACTTCATGACGTCCTTGTAGACCGGGTTGGCCGTGCTGGAGCCCGAGTCGCCCTTGCGGGGGTTGTTGAGGACGACGTAGGTGAGGATCGCCGGGTCGTCGTAGGGGGCGAAGCCCATGTAGGAGGTGACGTAGCCCTTGTAGCGGTGCAGCTCCGGGTCGGCGCGCTGCGCGGTGCCCGTCTTCCCGCCACCGGTGTAGTCCTCCAGACGCAGCTTCTTCTGCCCGTTCTCGGTGTCGAGCACGGCCTGCATCAGGTCGCGGACCTCGGCCGAGGACTGCTCGGAGATGACCCGGCGCGGCTGGCGCTTGTCGACGTCCACGGTGTTCCCGCTGGCGTCGGTGACCTGCGAGACCACGGTCGGCGGGTGGTAGACGCCGCCGTTGACGATCCCCGCCACCGCGGCCGCCTCCTGGATCGAGGTGACCGAGATGGCCTGCCCGAACGCGGCCTGGTCGCGCTGGATGCCGGTCATGTCCGCCGAGGGGATGATCCCGCCCGACTCGCCGGGCAGCTGGATGCCGGTCGGCGACCCGAGCCCGAAGCGCTTCCAGTAGTCGTTCAGCTGGGCGCGGTCCAGCTGCCGGGTCAGCGTCGCGGTGCCGATGTTGGACGAGCGCGCGATCACCCCGCGCAGCCGCAGCTTGAGCGGGTCGCTGTCGTGCTGGAAGGCGTCCTTGATCGACAGCGGTCCCGACTGGAGGCGGTTGCCGATCTTGACCCGGGTGTCGGGCGTCGCCGTCCCGGAGTCGATGAGGGCCGCCGAGGTCAGGATCTTCTGCACGCTGCCCGGCTCGTACGGCGAGGAGATGGCGTTGTTGCCGCGCGCGTCGGTGGAGGAGGCGCTGGGGTCGGACGAGTCGAACGTCGGGGCGTTGGCCATGGCGAGCACCTCGCCGGTCTTGACGTTCATGACGATCGCCGTGCCGTAGTCGGACTTCGTCTTCACGACCTGCCGGGCCAGCCGCTCCTGGACCATCCACTGCAGCTCGCTGTCCAGGCTCAGCCGGAAGTTCAGGCCGTTCGTCGCCGGGGTGACCTTGCTGTCGCCGAGCGGGATCTTGCTGCCGTTCGGGGCGCTCTCGTAGGTCTCGGTGCCGACGGTGCCCGACAGCTCCTTGTTCATGGACAGCTCCAGCCCGCCGAGCCCCTTGCCGTCGGCGCCGACGAAGCCGAGCACCGAGGAGCCGACCGAGCCGTTCGGGTAGGTCCGGACCGGGTCGGCCTCGCGGAAGATCCCGTAGAACCCGGCCTTGGTCACGTCCGCGGCGAGCTGGGTGTAGGTGAGCGCCGGCACCTGCTTCTTGAGGTAGACGAAGTGGGTCTTCGGCGTCGTCAGCAGCGGCGTGAGCTGCGCGGGCGTCATCTGCAGGTACGGCGCGAGGATGCCGGCGACCTTCGCCACCCGGGTCCCGGCCTGCGCGGGGTCGTCTCCCATGATCAGCGCCGGGTCGGCGGTCACCGCCACGGCCGGCTGGGTCGCGGCGAGCACGACGCCGTTCCGGTCGGTGATCTCCCCGCGGGAGGGCAGCAGCGGGAGCGTACGGGTGAGCGCGTCGATGGAGTCGGCCGTGTAGCGCGCCGAGTCGAAGCCCTGGAGCTGCAGCAGCCGCCCGGCGCAGAGCGACAGGCCCATGGCCATCACCACGAGCACGACGTGCAGCCGGCGGCTCGACGAGCCCAGCGGGACCCGGACGTCGGCGATCGGGGTGCGCGGCGGCGGGCGCCGCACGGTCCCCTTGGCTCGCGCGGTGGTCTGCCCGGGCGCCGGCGGGCGCCGTGCCGCGGGCTCGGGGCGCGGCCGGGCGCGTTCGGCCGAGCCGTCGCGGAGGATCCGTTCGCCCCGACGGTGCGCCTGGCCCCCGTCGGCGACGCGGCGGCGCCCGGCGTCGGAGCGGTCGCCGGAGGCGGAGGTGGAACGTCCGCGGGTGGCGGGGTGCGGTCGGCGCTGCGGCATCGGCTGGCCTCTCAGCGGCCGGCGGGAGCCGGCTGCGGCGTGCTGGGTGCGGCGGGGGTGGCGGCAGCGGCCTTGGCGGCCTTGTCGGCGGCCTTGGCGGCCTTCGCCGCGGCCTCGGCAGCCGCCCGTACGGTGGTCAGCTGCTCGCTCGAACCCGGCTCTAGGTAGCGCATCTCGGTCCCCTTGGTGGACTTCGCGTCACCCTTGACGGTGCCGTCGGGCAGCACCAGGAACGCCGCGTGGACGTTGGGCCGCATGCCCTGGGCGTACGCCTTCTGCGCCAGCGATGCGGGCGAGGAGACGGTCTGCAGCTGCGACTCCAGGTCATCCTGCACATAGGTGAGCTGGCTGGCCTGGCTGCTGAGTCGGCGCGCCTCGAACTCCTGGTTCTGCAGGGTCGTGTTCAGCAGCAGCAGCCCGGCCATCCCCAGCCCGAAGGCCGCGATCAGCACGATGAGGAACGGCAGCCGGGCCATCCGCCGCCCCGGCGTGGCCACGGGACGCAGGGCCGGGCGGGTCGTCTCCTCGCCCGGGTGGGCGGAGTGCTTCCTGGACGTCCTGGGTGCGGCCGTGAGAGCGCTCATGCGCTCACCTCCTGGGATCGGGTCGGTCGGGCGTGGTTCGGGGGGTTTCGCGAGCGCCAGCGAGTGGAACCCCACCGGGGGGTGTGGGGGGTCGTCCCCCCTCATGACGGGTTTCGCGAGCGCCAGCGAGTGGAACCCCACCGGGGGGTGTGGGGGGTCGTCCCCCCTCATGAGGCGGGTCGTAGATGCGGACGGCGGCGCGCAGACGGGCGGACGCGGCGCGCGGGTTGGCGGCGACCTCGGCCTCGGTGGGCCGCTGCGCGCCGCGGGTGAGCAGCGCGAGCTCAGGCCCGAGCTCGGGAGGCACCACCGGGAGCCCGCGCGGTGCCCGGTCGGCGGCACCGGTGGCCAGCACCTGCTTGACCGGCCGGTCCTCGAGCGAGTGGTAGGCGAGGACGGCGATCCGGCCGCCCACCGCCAGCGCGGCCACGGCGCTCGGCAGCACGGACTCGAGCGCGGCGAGCTCGCCGTTCACCTCGATCCGCAGCGCCTGGAACGTCCGCTTGGCGGGGTGGCCGCCGGTCCGTTGCGTGGCCATCGGGATCGCGGTGCGCAGCAGCTCGACCAGCCGGCCGGACCGGGCGAAGGGCTCGACCTCGCGGGCCTCCACCACCCGGCGGGCGATGCGGTCGGCGAAGCGTTCCTCCCCGTAGCGGCGCAGGACCCGGGCCAGGTCGCGGGCCTCGTAGGTGTTGAGGACCTCCGCGGCCGTCGGTCCCGAGCGGCCCATGCGCATGTCGAGCGGGGCGTCCGTGGCGTACGCGAAGCCCCGTTCCGCGGAGTCGATCTGGAGCGAGGAGAGGCCGAGGTCCAGCAGCACGCCCTGCACGCGGCGGTGGTTCACGTCGGCCAGCACGTCGGGCAGCTCGTCGTAGACGGCCTCGACGAGGGTGACGCGGTCGCCGTACGGGGCGAGGCGCTCGCGGGCGACGGCCAGCGCCTGCGGGTCGCGGTCGAGCCCGACGAGGTGGGCCTCGGGGCACGCCTCGAGCAGCGCGGCCGCGTGGCCGGCGAGCCCGAGCGTGCAGTCGACCAGCACGGGGTGCGGGGTCTGCTCCGTGGGCTCGAGCGCCGGCGCGAGGAGCGCGACCACCTCGGCGAGCATGACGGGGACGTGTACCGGCTCCGTCGAGCCTTCCCCGCCTGACGCCATGTCCCTGCTCGACCCTTCGGATGAGGACGTGCCGGGTGGTTCCAACCCGAGGCCTGCTGGTGACCTGGCACCGGGGAAGTGGTGCCAGGGCGCCGGCCTGCGGGTTGAAGCCGCTCGGCACGTCCTGCGTGCGGTGCCCTGCTGTCCTGCTGGTGGTGCTGTCCTGCTGGTGGTGCTGTCCTGCTGGTGGTGCGCCTTCGGGTGCTGCCCGAGTGCTGCCCGGCTGAGGGGGGAAGAGCCTCAGATGCCCGGGAAGACCTCGTCGTCCAGGTCGGCGAACGCCGACTCCTTGCTCGCCTCGTACGTCTGCCAGGCTCCTGCGTCCCAGATCTCCACCCGGTTGATGGCCCCCACGACGACGCAGTCCCGGTCCAGCCCCGCGTACGACCGCAGGTGCTGCGGGATCGTGACCCGGCCCTGCTTGTCCGGCGTCTCGTCCGAGGCTCCCGACGCGAGCATCCGCTGGTAGTCACGGACCTGCTGGCTCGAGGACGCCCCCCGGACGCCCTGCACCAGCTCGGCGAAGGTCGCGACGGGCCAGATGGCCAGGCAGCGCTCCTGGAAGCGAGTGATCACCAGGCCCTCCGCCAGCTCGTCGCGGTACTTCGCCGGGAGGATCAGACGGCCCTTCTCGTCGAGCTTCGGAGTGTGGGTCCCGAGAAACACGGACCCCTCCTTCGCTCCACCAGTCAGGTGCTGATCTCCACTGCGCGCCACTTTACTCCACTTTGCCCCACCTGGCTCCCCCCCTGACGACGTGGCGGTCCCGGGAAGGCCGGAAGCGCACTTCTCGTCGCGCCGACCAGGTTTCCCGGGCGCGCCTACCATGAGCGAGCACTGACGCGCGGCGGGGCCAGAGCGTGCGCCTGTGCACGAGCACGGCAGCAGCCGTCGGGACGACGTCCCGCTGGACCACCCGACGAAGGGGAACGCCCGTGAGCCTGAGCGTCGAGACGGACGCGGGTCGCGAGACCGGCACCGACTACTCCGTGGCCGACGTCGTCGCCGTGATGGGCCGGGTCCGCCAGGCGATCGAGCAGGTCATCGAGGGCAAGCGCGAGGCCATCGACCTCGCCATGGTCGTGCTGCTGGCCGAGGGGCACCTGCTCGTCGAGGACGTGCCGGGCGTGGGCAAGACGATGCTGGCCAAGGCCATCGGACGTTCGATCGACTGCTCGGTACGACGTGTGCAGTTCACGCCGGACCTGCTGCCCAGCGACATCACCGGGGTCTCGATCTGGAACTCCGAGACCCGCGACTTCGAGTTCAAGCCCGGCGGCATCTTCGCCAACATCGTGGTGGGCGACGAGATCAACCGGGCCTCCCCCAAGACCCAGTCCGCGCTGCTGGAGTCCATGGAGGAGCGCCAGGTCAGCGTCGACGGGACGACCTACCTGCTGGACGCCCCGTTCATGGTGGTCGCCACGCAGAACCCGATCGAGATGGAGGGCACGTACCCCCTCCCCGAGGCCCAGCGCGACCGCTTCCTCGCCCGGCTCGAGATGGGGTACCCGACCCCCAGCGCCGAGCTGGACATGCTCGACTCGCACGGTTCCTCGGACCCGCTCTCGCGGCTCACCCCGGTCACCGACGCCGCGACCGTCCGGGGCCTGATCAAGGCGGTCGCGGGCGTCTTCGTCGCGCCGGCCGTCAAGCACTACCTCGTCACCGTCGTGGGCGCGACCCGGACGTCACGCGACCTCCGCCTCGGCGCCTCGCCTCGGGCCAGCCTGCAGCTGCTGCGCGCGGTCCGGGCCTACGCCGCGCTGCAGGGCCGCGACTACGTCACCCCCGACGACGTCCAGGCCCTCGCCGTGCCCGTGCTCGCCCACCGGGTGCTGCTGTCCGCCGAGGCCCAGCTCTCCCGCCGCAGCGCCGAGGAGATCATCGGTCGCGCCGTCGCCGAGGTGCGCGTCCCCGACCGCGCCCCGGCCCGCTGAGCCTGACGAAGGGCTGACCCGGTGCGACACGTCTGGTCCGTGCTGACCGTGCGCGGGCGGTGGCTGACCGGTACCGGCCTGGTCGTGCTGGTCGCGGCGATGGTCAGCGGCCAGCGCGACATCATGCGGGTGGGCCTGCTGCTGCTGGCGCTGCCGCTGGTCGCGCTCGTCCTCGTCCTGCGGGCGCGGCTGCGGATGTCCGCGGAACGTTCCGTGGAGCCGGCCCAGGTCGCCCTGGGGACCCCGATGCACGGCCGGATCACCCTCGGCCACGACTCGCTGCTGCCCGCCGCCCTGCTCGAGCTGGAGGACCAGGTGCCGCCCGAGCTCGGCGAACGTCCCCGGTTCCTGGTCGACCGGGCCAGCTCGCACTGGCAGCGCACGATCGAGTACCCGCTGCTGGGCCGGGCGCGCGGGCACTACCGCACCGGGCCGCTGATGGTCCGCACCACCGACCCCTTCGGGCTGGTGCGGCTGGACCGCACGTTCACCGCGACCAGCGACGTCGTGGTCACCCCGCAGGTGTTCGACCTGACCCGGGCGGCCGGCGGCGGCAGCGGGGGCAGCGCCGGCGAGGCCCGGCCGCGCCGCATCGGCCTGGTCGGCGCCGACGACGTGCTCGTGCGCGAGTACCGGCAGGGCGACGACACGCGACGCATCCACTGGCGCTCGACCGCGCGGTCGGGAGAGCTGATGGTGCGGCGCGAGGAGCAGGCGCTCGACCCCAGCACCTCCGTCCTGCTGGACACGCGGGCCTCGGCGCACGCGGGTCGCGGCGTGCACCACTCGCTGGAGTGGGCGGTCTCCGCCGTCGCGTCCGTCGGCCTGCAGCTGGCCGAGGACGGGTACGCGGTCGACGTGACGACCAGCGAGGGACCGCTGCAGCGCTCGGCCACGGGACGCGGACCGGTCGCCGCCGACGCGCTCCTGCAGCAGCTGACCGACCTCCAGCCCAGCGCGGGTCGCGACCTCGGCCACCTCCTCTCCGACGCTGGTGGCGAGCGGGGCGAGCGGCTCGTCGTCGCCGTCCTGGGACGCCTCACGCCGGAGGAGGCGTACGCCGTCGCCGGGCTGCGCCGTTCGCGGGGCACCGGGCTGGCGATGGTCCTGGACGTGGACGCGTGGGCGGGCGCCGGGGCCGGCGGGGCCGCAGCACCGGTCGTCGGCCCGTCGGCCGCCGCGCGGACGGCCGAGATCCTGGCCGACCAGCAGTGGCGCGTGGTGGTCGTGGACCCGACGACGACCGTCCCCGGAGCGTGGGAGTCCCTCGAGCGCACCGTGGTCCCGACATGAGGAGGCGCTGATGCGCGCGGACACCCGGCTGAGCCTCGCGACCGTCGTCGCGATGGGCCTCGCCACGCTGACCGTGCTGCCGCTCACGGGCGACCGGACGTTCGTCGTGCTGACCTGGCTCGGCACGGCCCTGCTCTGCACCCTCGGCCTCGTCCTGCGCCGCCGCGGCGCGGGCGTCAGCCTCACCTTCGCGACCCAGCTGCTGGGCCTGGTCGTCGGCTCGCTCGTGCTGGCGTACGCCATCAGCGGCGATCCCGACCTCGTCGCCCGGTACTCCCGGCTCTGGGCCCGCGGCGTCCTGCACATGCAGACGCAGAGCTCGCCCATGGCGCCGGACCCGGGCGTGCTGCTGATCTTCGTCACGACCATCTGCCTCGTCGCCGCCCTGGCCGACCTGGTGGTCTCCGGCCTCGACCGGCCCGCCTGGGCGATCGCCCCGCTGGCGACGCTCTTCGCGGTGCCGGCGATCGGCCTCGGCTTCGACACCGGGGTGCTGAGCTTCGCCTGCCTCGCGCTGGGCTACCTGGCCGTCCTGGTCGCCGACGGCCTCAACCGGGCGTCCGCCTGGGACCGCGGGCTGAGCGCCGACTCCTCGCTCAGCACCTCGTTCCGGACGGGGGCGACCGGTGCCCGGTCCGGCTCCTCCGCCGGCCCCGCGGTGTGGCGTGCCGCCGGCCTGCTGGCCGCCCCCTCGGTGGTGCTGGCGCTGGTGCTCGCCGTGCTGCTGCCCACCATCAGCCTGCCCGGGCTCGGGCTCGGGAGCGGCTTCGGTGGCAACGGACCGCTGCAGCTGACCGACCCGAGCCTCGACCTCAAGCGCAACCTCAACCAGCCGACGAACCGCGTCGTCTTCCGCTACACCACCAACCGCCCGGGCGGGGTCTACCTGCGGATGGCCGCCCTGCCGCAGTTCTCGTCGGCGGGCTTCGGCAACACCCAGATCCGGTTGAACACGGGCTCGGCCCTGTCGGAGCCGCCCGGCTACAGCGGCCAGGTCCCCCCGGTCCGCACGACCGACATCACCTCGGTGAACTTCTCCTCGCAGTACCTCCCGGCCCCGTACGCGGCCCGCGGGTTCACCGCCGGCGGCGACTGGAGCTACAACAGCGAGTCCCTGACCATCGTCAGCAGCGACAACCAGGCCGACCAGCTGACCAACCTCAGCTACGAGGTCCGCAGCTGGGACATCGCCCCGAGCGCCACGGACCTCGCCCGGGCCGGGGCCGGGGCGCCCTCGGACGGCGACGTCACCTCCGAGGTCCCCCGCGACCTGCCCCCCTCGCTCGTCGACCTCAGCCGCCGGGTGACCCGCGAGGCGGACACCCCGTACGCGAAGGCCGCCGCGATCCAGGCCTACCTGCGGGACCCCGACAACTTCACCTACGACGTCCAGCAGCGACCGGGCAACGGCTACCAGGCGCTCGTCAACTTCCTCACCGTCGACAAGCGCGGCTACTGCGAGCAGTTCGCGAGCGCGATGGCGATGATGGCGCGGGTCAACGGCATCCCGTCCCGGGTCGCGGTGGGTTTCCTGCCCGGCACCCAGAGCGGCGACCGCTACGACGTCTCCGTCCGCGACATGCACGCCTGGCCGGAGCTCTACTTCACCGGCTACGGGTGGGTGCGCTTCGAGCCGACCCCGGGCGTCCAGACCGGCTCCCCGCCCCCGTGGACCGTCCCGACGAACGAGTCCGCCCAGCCCAGCGAGAGCGCCTCGGCCTCAGCGGCCCCGAGCACCACCGCCCCGAGCGAGACCGCCGCCCCCAGCACCGCCCCGCAGGACGAGCCGGCGGCGACCACCGAGACGACGACTTCCGTCCCGTGGCGCGCGATCGGTCTGGTGGCGGGCGGGTTCGTCCTGCTGCTCCTGCTCGCGGTGCCCGCGACCCTGCGGGTGCGGCGGCGCCGGGCGCGCCTCGACGGCACGGGTCCCACCGACGAGCAGGTCGAGGCGGCCTGGGCCGAGCTCCGGGACACCGTGCTCGACTTCGGGGGCACCTGGCCCGAGGGGACGCCGCGCAGCGTGGGGCGTGAGGTCGGGAACCGCCTCGAGCCGGCGGACCGCGAGGACCTCGGCCGCGTCGCGACGCTCGTGGAGCGCGCCCGTTACGCCCCGGACCTCGGGGACCCGACCCAGGCCCGCGACCTGCCCGGGACCACGGCCTCGCTGCGCACCGCCCTCAGCGCACCCGCCGGTCGGGGGCAGCGGCTGCGAGCGTTCCTCCTGCCGTCCTCCCTGTTCCGCCGGCGTCCGTAGCCAGGCACCGAGGCCCTGGGGCGGGCGCTCGTACGCCGCACCCCGGCGGACAGCTCACTCTCGCGGCGCACCTCCACCTGTCGCCGCGGGACAGGGCCACCCGTACCGGTCACCGCCGGCGACGACGACGGGCGCACGTCTGGGAGACCGTCCGCTCGACGAGGATGACGAGGCACACCTGCTCCGACGAGGCACACCGTGCAGGTTGTGCCCCGGTGAACAGGGTGTGCCTCGGGCGAGCAGGCTCAGCCTCGCGAGCAGGATGTGCCTCGACCCGGCAGCGCCGGCCGGGCGACGGCCCGTGGCAGGTGAGCACGCTCGAGGAGCGCAGGGTCGGGCGGAACGACGAACGGCGGACGCCCTGGGACGTCCGCCGTTCGTGGTGCTGCTGAGGAGAGGTCAGAGACCTTCGTCGCGCCGCTTGCGCCAGCGCTCTTCCATCTTGTCCATGAAGCCCTGGCTGCTCGGCGCCCGGCTGCCCTGGGCGGTCTTGACCCGGCCCGGCCGGTCACCCGGGTCGGCCGCGGACCCCACGTGCTGCCAGGAGAGGATCGCGATGACGGCCGCCGCGACCATGACCAGGAAGCCCAGCACGCTCAGCGCGATGTAGCCCCGGGTGCTGGTCGCGAGGTAGAGCCCGGTGACCAGGAGGACCAGGCCGCCGAAGAACGCCACCCCGGCGAGCGCGGCACGACGCCGGTGGACCCGGCGTGTCCCGACCCCGCGCATGGCGTTGACGAGCTTGGGGTCCTCGGCCGCCAGAGCGGCCTCCATCTGCTCGAGAAGCCGCTGCTCCTCGTTCGAGAGGGCCATCGGCCACCTCCCACCGGTCACGTGTTCGAACTGCGGCCATCCTACGTGCCGAGCCGACGGTCGCGAGGGGAGTGTTCTGATCGATATCAACCCGCGACGACGTCGTCGTCAGTCACACAAGAACCCACGTGCAAGCCGCAGGCTCCGCCAGTCTAGGCGGGGCTCAGGTCAGGGGGAACAGCCCGAGCGAATTGGCCTCTGCGACGCTCGTCGCACCCCGGCCGCCGCCCAGGACGGCCCGTCGCACGGCCCCGGGGCCGAAGCGGGCGACCGTCTGGTCGATGGCGTGCTCGGCCTCGCGCCAGCCGAACTCCGGGTCGGTCAGCTGGGGCTGGCGGTGCGCCCGCGACTCCTCGACCAGGCCCTCCACCCGTACGCCCACGCGACGGATCCGCGCCCGGTCCAGGCCGAGCTTGTCGTAGGTCCGCATGACGGCGGCGTGGATCTCCTCGCCGACGTCGGTGGGCGAGTCGACGGTGACGGCCCGGTTGATCTCGCGGAAGTCGGCGAAGCGCAGGCAGAGCACGACCGTGCGACCGAGGACTCCCTGCTTGCGCATCCGGCGGGCGGTCTTGTCGGCCATCCGCAGCAGCTCGCGGGACACGACGTCGCGCCGGTCGGTGTCGAGCGAGAGCGTCTCCTGGGACCCGACGCTGCGCTCACGGGTCCACGGCACCACGGACCGGGCGTCCCGGCCCCAGGCGAGCGAGCGCAGGCCGGCTCCGGCGTTCGGGCCGAAGACGGGTCGCAGCGCCCGCACGTCGGCGTGCGCCAGCTCCCCCACCGTCTCGATCCCGAGGCGGTGCAGCTTGGCCGCGGTCGCCGCGCCGACCCCCCACATCGACTCGACCGGCAGCGGGTGCAGGAAGTCGGTGACCCGGTCCGGCGGGACCTCCACCAGCCCGTCCGGCTTGGCGGCGCGCGAGGCGACCTTGGCGACGAACTTGCTCGGTCCGATGCCGACCGAGCACGTGATGTGCTGCTCGTCGGCGATGGTCGCCCGCAGCCGCTCGCCCAGCGCCACCGCCGACCCGTGCATCCGGAGCGCACCGGTGACGTCGAGGAAGGCCTCGTCCACCGACGCCGACTCCACCATCGCGCTCACGGAGGTGAACACCTCCACGATCGCCTTGGAGACCGCCACGTAGCTGTCGAAGTCCGGCGGCAGGAACGTCGCCCGCGGCGCCAGGCGCCGCGCCTCGGAGGACGACATGCCCGACCGGACCCCGCGGGCGCGCGCCTCGTACGTGCACGACAGCACCACGCCACGCCCCTCGCCGCCGACGATGACCGGTGTCCCCCGCAGCTCCGGGCGGTTCCGGAGCGCCACGGAGGCGTAGAAGGCGTCCATGTCGACGTGCATGATCGTCCGGGTCGTCGTCGGCGTCACGACCGTCCCCTCCCGCTCACGTAATCGAACACGTGTTCCACGGTAACGGCTGGCACCGACAGCGCGCCAGCGCCCGGGCTCAGAAGCCGCTCAGGACCTGCTCGGGCGGCAGCTGGGCGAGGACGTGCACGTGCGGTGCGAGCGCCCGGAACGCGGGGTCCCGGCTCACCGCGGCCTCCAGGGCGTACAGGTCCGCCCACGCGCCCGGGCTCTCGACCGCGGTCTCGCCGACGAGCTCGGCCACCGCCCCGATGCCGTCCGCCTCGAGCACGGCGAAGCCGGCTGCCTCGACGAGCGCGGTCACCGCGGCGAAGTCGAGGCGCCGCGGGTCGTCCCAGGTCTGGCGGGCGGCCGCGAGGTTGCCGGCCACGGCCTGGCCGAGCACGAGCGCGTGCTTCTGCGCCACGAGCAGGCTGAGGGTGCCGCCGGGACGCAGCACCGCGGCGGCGTCGGACAGGACGGCGGCCGGGTCGTCGACCACCTCGAGCACCCGGTGGCACAGCACCACGTCGACCGCCCCGGGACCGAGCAGCGCCACCAGGTCGGAGGCGTCACCCTGCCGGGCGGCGACGGTGCCCTCGAGGTGGTCGTCGGCCAGCCGACGCTCCAGCGAGGCGAGCGCGTCCGGGCTGGGGTCGACCACCGTGACGTGGTGACCCCGGCGGGCGACGTCGATGGCCAGCCCCCCGGTGCCGCCGCCGAGGTCCACGACGTCCAGGGGTCGCTGCTCACCGGGCACCAGCTGGTCCAGCTGCGCGCCGAGCACCTCGGCCAGCCGCGCGGCGGCGACCGGACGCCGCCTTCTGGTCGTCGCCATCGACCCTCCCGCCCCTGATCGTCGCCACCCGGGCCGGCCCGGGCACCGTGCCACCGACCGTGTGCGCAGCGTATCGGTGACGTCGGTCCGAACCCGTGACGATCGACGACCCCGGTGCGGACGGGGGTCGAGGTCCGTACGCACCGGGGTCGAGACGTCGGCGCGTGCCGCGAACACGCCACCGGAGTTCGCCGGTGCCGTCGGGCCCCTTCCCCAAGCAGCCTCTCGAACACCTGTTCGAACAAGCAGCACGCTACCGCTGTGCACCCGCAGAGTGGTGCGCCACGCCCGTGCCGCGTGTCGGTCGTCGGGTGAAGTGCTGGTGAACGGTCGGGTGCGGCGTCGTGGCCGCTCCCTGCCGGGTCGCCCGCAGGGCGCTCAGGCTCGCCCTACGGCTGGGTGGTGGTCCTGCCGACCGGGGTCGCGCCCGGGGTCGCCGCCCCCCGTGCGGCGCCGGACCTCCCGGTAGACCTGCGCCGGCTGGTGCTCGGCGAAGGTGGGCGCCGGCACCAGGTCGTCGGGGGTCCCGTGCTCACCGACCTCACCGATGTTCCGCACGCGGCTGACCCGCGGGGCCACCGCACCGAGGCCGTGGGCCGGGAAGACGCGGGTGTTGAGGTTCCAGTCCCACCCCGTCTCGAAGCCCGGCGACCCGTTGTACGTCGAGTAGTCGCGGTCCCAGGTCGGCCCGACGAGGTCCAGCCAGCGGTCGCGCCAGGTGCCCCACACCCACGGGCAGAAGGCGTCGGTGCGCACCAGCTCGTCGGACCCCGGCCCGGACGGGTCCGGGCTGAAGGCGTGCGCCGTGGCCACCGAGCCGTCGGGGGCATAGGTCGTCGCGACGTGGGCGAACAGCTCCAGCACGTCGTCGGCGACGATCAGGTCGTCCTCCGCCCGCACCACGAAGTCGTGGCCGGCGCGGAAGAGCGCGTCGAGGTGCACGTACGGGTTCTCGAGCACGCCGAGCCGTGCCGGGTTGAGCACGACCTCGGTGTCGTCGTGCCCGGTCCGCCGTACGAACCCGCCCACCAGGTCGACCACCTCGTCGCGGGTCGCGCTCGGTTCGACGGCGACCCGGAGGTGCCAGTCGTGCAGGCCGCGCACCCGGGCCCACGCGTCGAGGACGGGCGCGAGGTAGCGGGGACGGTCGAAGGCGGTCAGCAGCACCGCGGGGCGCACGGGAGCGGCTGTGTTCACGACTCGGCGGAGGCGGGCTGGTCCGGGACGGCAGGCGGGTCGGAGGGGACGGGCTGGCCCGAGGCCGCGTGGCGGTCGGTGTGGCCGAGGCTGCGCCCGGGGGCCACGCGGTCCCGCACCAGGCGCTTGAGGGGTGCGAGGTCGGGGAACCCGCCGTCGCGCTTGCGGTCCCACACCACCTCGTCGTCGATGGTGACCGTGAAGACGCCGCCGACCCCGGGGCGCAGCGCGACCTCGCCGAGCTCGGTGGTGAACGACGTCAGCAGCTCGCCCGCCAGCCAGCTCGCCCGGAGCAGCCAGCGGCACTGGGTGCAGTAGGTGATGCTCACCCGGGGGCGGCTGCCCTCGGGGAGCGTCGTGACCGCCGGCTCGCTCATGTCCTCACCCTCTCACCGGCGACGCCGGCTCTCCCCCACCCGCCCTCGCCTACCCTCGGCTCGTGCCGACCGCCCCCGCACCGCTCGTCGCCGTGGTCGGCGGCGGCCTCGCCGGCCTGGCCGCGGCCGCCCGGCTCGCCAAGATGGGCCACACCGTCCGCCTGCACGAGGCGTCGGACCGCCTCGGCGGCGGCTGGGCGCCGTACCTGCTGGACGGCACCGGGATCCTGGTGGACGACGCCCCCGGCGTGCTGACCTTCCCCGCGCCCTGGCGCGACCTGTTCCGCAAGAGCGGGCGGCCGCTGGAGGCCGAGCTGGCCCGCGCAGGCCGTGAGCTGGCGTCGGCGCCGGGTGCCGCCCACCGGTTCGCCGACGGCAGCGAGCTGGTGCTGCCGAGCGACCGCGGCGAGCAGCACGAGGCGCTGCTGCACGCGTACGGGCCGGGCGCCGCCACCCGCTGGCAGCTCCTGCTCGACTCCCTCGGTGACGTCTGGCAGGCGCTGCGCCCGCTCGGGCTCGAGGAGGCGTACGTCCCGTCGGCCGTGACCCGTGACGTGGTGCGCCGGCTGCGGGGCCGGCGCCGGCTGAGCGACCTGGCCGACTCCCTCGCCGAGCCCCACCTGCGTGCGCTGGTGCGCAGCACGGCCTACCGGCAGGGCACCACGCCCGAGCAGGCCCCGGCGCTGGCCGCCGTCGACCTGCTGGTGACCCGCACCTTCGGGCGCTGGCAGGTCAGCCCCGCCGGCACCTCCGTCCAGGGCACGCCGAGCATTCCCGCCCCGGGACCGGCAGGTGACGTC
>Ga0210040_10000957_pt1 | contig 45921 bp, 48 predicted proteins | sample CryGeyCG12114_NA_FD_185462 | JGI IMG/M metagenome (GOLD analysis project Ga0210040, IMG submission 185462) | Groundwater microbial communities from aquifer - Crystal Geyser CG19_WC_8/21/14_NA (SPAdes) (version 2) | ecosystem: Environmental > Aquatic > Deep subsurface > Groundwater | place: USA...
AGCAGCCAGGCAGGTTCGTAGCAAATAAGCGCGGCATTGCGGTACTGGAATTCCAGCTTCTGGCCGCCATACTTTATCGTTGGGAAGTAATGGGTGTTATCCTGGTTGCGCATAAAGTGAAACAGTACGGTAGCCTTCTCCGGTGCCAGTTGGATGCGCTTCCAGGTAGGTTCGCCGTCCTTGCCCATAATAAAAGTCATCTTGTGGCGGAGCAATTCCATAATTTTGCCCATGCGCCCCTGTATGTAATGGCTGATGGCTTCCTGAAGCGTCTTGTCGCCTTTCTCGACATCGTATACTTTCAGAAAGAAATCTACGGGAGATATTTTTTTAGAGGAAAAGCGCTTGAGCACTGCGTCCTGCTGTATCTGGTCGATCAGCGTAATGAGTTTGAAATCATTCGCATCAAGGCGCGAGGTGAACTCGTCGGCATTTTTGGCAGAAATGTTCTGGTGCTGCAGCGTTAACTGGCTTTTGGTGTTGATTTGCACCACAAAAGACTCGAATAGGTAACCCAGATACTCGTGCTCAAACAACGAGTATATCACCTGAAAAGGCTGGGTTGTATATACTTTCATGCCAAAGACAATTTTATCGATTTCAAATATAAGTCCAGACCAAATAATATCCTACTTTATATCCTTGTTTTCCAGTACTGAATAAATCTGGCTGCTAAACCGTTTAAGCAAGCGGTAAACGGCAAGGTTCTGAGAAATATATTTTCGGAGATATGGCCAAATTAAGCTCTTGGAAAAGTATAAAAGATTTAATTGTTGAAGAGGATTAGGTTGCCTTAGACCGCTTCTGGCAAGTATAGGCCCAGATGCTCGCGGGAGTATCTGCTACCGGCTTCTGCAAGTATAAATTGTTCAACGGCCATAGACTTTAGCAGACCATAGATTCGGACAAAACCGGAATGACAGCAGAGATCATACAAAACTGACTATTTAGAAATGCAGCAATTAAATAATTAACTGCTACAGGTTTTCGGTAACAGACAGGGCCGCCGCCTTGCGCGCAGGGCGAATAGAAACGAGCAGGGTAATAATGATTATGGCCAGCCCCGTGAATATAAAATCCTGCGCCCGCATTTTTACCGGGTAAGCTTCTACCACCGAAGTAGCCATACCCATACTTACCAGCCCAAATGCCTGCTGCAGGTGGCACACTAGCATACCGGCAGTTAGGCCGTAAGCTGCACCGATACAAGCCACCAGTGCGCCCTCCATTAAAAATATGTTGCGAATGGTATTTGCTGTGGCGCCCATTGATGCAAGTATGGCAATATCTTTCTTCTTATCGATGACAAGCATGGAGAGGGAGAAGAAGATGTTGAGGGAGGCAATAAAAAGTATGAAAGCAAATGTAACGAACACAAACAGCTTCTCGACCTTTACGGCACGCAGCAGGCTGGTATGCTGCTCATCGCTGTTCTGTACCTTAAACGTTTTGCCCAGTTGTTGTTGGAGCGCGCTTTTTACCTGTTCGGGTTCGTATCCGTCTTTTACTCTTATCTCCAGCGAGGTGCGCCGACGGCCATACTCCAGCAGTTGCTCGGCAAAGTTAAGCGGTACAAACACATAAGCATCGTCGTACTGCCGCTCGATGGCGAAAATGCCTCCCGGCAATATGTTGAGGCTGTTGAAAGCGCCTTCCGGGTTAAGCGGATTAAACTTGGTATTGCGCGGATAAAGGAACTGCAGGGGCTCAAGCTGGTTTGTAGGCCTTATTGATAGCTGGTACTGCACCCCGCGCCCCACCAGTGCGTAGTATGTGTCGTTAAGAATAAGCTGGCTATGACCTTCTACCACCGCAGAATCTATCTTGTTCTGTTGAAAAAAGTTCTCGCTCACCCCCATCACCTTCACCACCATCTGCCGATCGTTGTATCGCAACAGCGCATTATCTTCTATCACCTCCGACACCACAGCCACACCGGGCGTACGCCTGATACGGTTCATAAACTCGGTGTCTGTCTCAAAGGATTTGCCTTCTGCAGCGCTAATCTCCAAGTCTGGGTCAAAGCTGGAATATATTTCCCGGATAAGGTCTTCGAGACCGTTAAATACCGAAAGCACTACAATCAATGCCATAGTGCCTACGGCTACGCCAATCATAGCAATATTAGAGATAATGCTGATGATGTTCCTCTTCTTTCTGGAGAAGAAATATCGCTTCGCTATCAGAAAAGGTACGTTCATCTATTCGTTTTTCGTTGATCGTGTTTCGTTTTTAGTACAGCTTAATCAATTACTATAATTCGTAATTCAGAACTCGTAATTCGTAACTAAAAAACTACTTCCAGGCTTTTACGATCAAGCCTGTGCCAGAGGCATGTTTCCCATTCACGTCCAACCAGTTTAAAATTAAACTGACCGGAAAGGTAACCAAATAATAGAACGGCAGCACTATAAAGAAAAGTTTGGAAGCATTCAGCAGCAGCATTGGGTACTTCATCGACAGTCGCCACGAAATTTGCCCCGGCTTGCCGTAGGAGTAATGCGCCTCTACCCGGCGAAAGCCAGCCAGCTTTAGCTTGTCCTGTATATCCTGTATGTTATAGCCATCACGCACATGCTCCTCAATAAAAGATGCCTCATCATCGCCGTGTACATCAGAACCGCCCTGGTCAGAGGGTGTGGAAATGAGCAGCATACCGCCGGAACGCAACGAGGCCTGAAAGTTTTTGAACACTTCCACATCTTCCAGAATATGCTCCATCACGTCCACCGCAAGTATAAGGCTGTAGCTGTTGGGTTGGCGGTACTTTACCAGATCTGCAATCCGAAACAGCACATTATGCCGCCCGATTGCCCTAAAAAACTGGTTACAATCTGATACCTGCTCTTCTTTCACATCCACAGCCAGTATATTCCATTTAGGATTCATCCCGGATAAATAGTAAGTATATTGACCAAAACCGGATCCCGCGTCCAAAACTTGCTGCTCTTTGTTGTGGCAGTTTGCAGCCCAGGCGCGCAGCTCTTTGTGCACATGCCAGGTACGTAGCAGGAGCAGGTCCAGCAGGTTATAAAATACGCGGCGCAGGAACGGGGTTTTGTTAAATACATCACCCAGCACCCGCTTTATCGGATCGTACTGCATAAGGGAGAAGAGAAGCTAAAGGCTAATTAGGATATGTTTCCTCGTCCACACCATCATTTTCGTCAGCTGGCGGGATATCGAGTTTGTTGAAGATTTCATCCATCTGTGCGGCATAGGCGGCACTGTCATCCAGGTAAAAGTTGAGTTCAGGGATAACGCGCACCTGGTTTTTGATGCGCTGTGCCAGCAAATGGCGGATTGTTTTAGTATTTGTCCGCACCTCCAGCAGCACGGCCTCGTTGTTCTGCGCCATCATCACGCTGAGATAAACACGCGCCAGCCCCAGGTCGGGCGACACACGCACCACACTCACCGTAATGTAGGCGCTCCCAAACAAATGCTGTACCTCCCGCTGAAAGATATCTGCCAATTCCCTCTGAATCAGGCGCGAAAATTTCTGTTGTCTTTTACTTTCCATATGAAGCTGCAAATATCATATTAATTTCGCATTTTTACCCCAAAAGGGCCTTACTCATTTCAAGCAAGGCAAATGTCTCGCTCCTTCTAACACCATCTTTCCTTGATAAGTTACTTCCGCAGCATACTCCCCTCACGACTGATTCTGCTGATTTTGCTTTTCCTGGGGCTACAGGCAGCGCTGTTGCTGGCCGGTACGCAGGCCACAGCATCCGAGTTGCTGCACATGCTCGTGGGTGAGCGCATGGCCGATGGCTTTGCGCTTTACCGCCAGATTTACGACGACACAGCGCCCCTCTCCGCGCTGGTATACTGGCTCGTAGACCTGCTGGCGGGCCGCTCGTTCCTGACCTATCGGGTGGTGGCATTGGCATCGCTGCTGCTGCAGGCGCTACTCTTTAACCTTATCCTGAACCGCCATAGCGTATACGCAGGCAAAAATTACCTCCCGGCGCTGGTATACTTAACCCTCGGCAGCCTTTCCTTTGCGTTCAGTATGCTCACGCCCCTGCTCATCGGCAACACATTTCTAATTCTTTCGCTCCCTTATATTATTACCGTCGCGCGCGAAGGTCTCGATAATAACCGCTTATTTGTAGGCGGCTTTATGATGGGCCTGGCGGCGCTGAGCTATCTGCCACTGGCGCTGTTTCTGGTGGTAGGCATATTTGCAGTTATTTTTTTTGCATCCAGCACGCTCCGAAGCTCTTTGCTGATGCTGTGCGGCTTTGCTTTTCCGTACGCGATGTTGGGAACCTACTATCTTTACACTGGTTCATTGTCCGGTTTTCTGGCGCTGCACCTGTTTCAGCCGTGGCAGTTGAATGTAGGTTTTATACTTGCTCCCGCCGACTTGGCCAAGTTAATGGCGCTGCCTGCCCTGCTGCTGCTGCTCTCATTGATGAGCACCTTGTCGCTGCCGCAGCGCCTGGTGTTCCAGGTCAAGTTTCAGCAGGTAATGTGGGTATGGCTGGTAATCAGTCTGGTGATAATCTTTACGCGGCAGGATATTTCCGGGGCTACTTTCGTGTTGGCGCTGCCGCCCATCGCCTATTTCAGTGAGTTCTTCTTTACGTCAGGTCGCAAAGCCTGGCTGCTGAACCTGGTTTTCCTGGTGGTGCTGGCAGGCGTGCTGGTGCTGCGCTACCGGCAGTTGCCCGGCCTTAACCTACTTATAAAAGTTGATGAGTCGGCGCTGCTGCTGCCTATGGCTCCGGATACAAGTATAAAAAATACAACGGTGTTGGTGCTGGGCAACGACATCAGTTACTATACTTACAACAAACCCGTAACGCCGTACCTGAACTGGCAGCTGGCGCAACGCCACTTCGGTCATCTCACCGAATATCAGGCAGTATTCGATATTTACCAGAACTTTGCGTCAGAGCAGCCAGCTTATATTGTGGATAAAGTGGGCCTGATGCCGCAGTTGCAGTATAAACTGCCAGCTGTTTTCGGGAAGTATAAGCCTGCCGGCAGTGATGGGATTTATCAATGGGTGCGTTAGTTTATGATTGCTAGCAAGTATCTATAAATCAGCCTTTATCTAAACCAGGATTTAATAAGATTTGAGGATGAGCAGGATGCGTATAGTATAAATCAAAAAACGCTGCAGCTAAATTGCTTTTAACTTGATAGATGTTTATTCAGATATTTACTTAATCCTGCAAATCCTGGTTCAGGCAACGTTGCGCTGTTGCCGGCAAGGAGAGAAGTATTGCGTCTCTACGGATTTGGAAGTATGGGCAGCCTAAAGATTAATTTTTGCTGAACAGAAGTATAAAAGCGCGTGTTGCACGAAATGGTGCAACACGCGCTTTTATACTTCTTCTCCTAGCTTAACAGGCAGCTATTTTACTGACGCGTGTCTGGTGGCGGCCTCCTTCAAAAGCTGTGCTCAGAAATATACGCACCATGTCGGCAGCTTCCTGCTCTGACACAAAACGCGCCGGTATGCAAAGCACATTGGCGTTGTTGTGCTCCCGGGCCAGCTTTGCCAGCTCCGTTTTCCAGCACAAGGCGGCCCTGATGTCCTGGTACTTATTGGCGGTGATGGCCACTCCGTTGCCGCTGCCGCAGATTAAAATACCAAAATCATATTCTTTGTTCACTACCGCCTTTGCCAGCGGGTGCACGTGGTCCGGGTAATCTACTGAGGCATCAGAATCAGGACCAAAATCATGCACCTGATGGCCCAGCGTTGCCAGCACATCTTTTACCATACTTTTATAAGTATAGCCTGCATGATCTCCTCCAATAGCAATTTTATAGGCCATTATTCAGTCGTATTTTCTTTATTCAACCTTTTAAGATCACTTCTCTTGATGTGTTTAGATACGCCTATACTTACTTCGTAAAGCAACAGCAGCGGCAAACCTACCATCATCTGGCTGATAACATCCGGCGGCGTGATAATGGCTGCAATTACCAGAATCACCACAATAGCATGGCGGCGGTATACTTTCATTATCTCAGGTGTAACAAGGCCCGCTTTTGTCAGGAAAAATACGATAACGGGCATCTCGAACATAAAGGCGCAGGCCAGGCAAAGGGTAGTCAGCGTAGAAACGTAGGACGACAAATCGAACTGATTGGTAATAGACGGATCGACCTGGTAGCCGGCCAGGAAGTTGATGGAAATGGGTGCTACCAGGAAATAACCAAAGCACAGGCCCATAGCAAACAAAATGGACACAAAAAACACAGCGCCCCGCGAGTTTTCGCGCTCTCTGGTATAAAGGCCCGGACTCACAAAGCGCCAGATCTCCCAGAAAGCATACGGAAAAGCGCAGGCCAGCCCAATGATCAGTGACGTCATGATGTGCATGGTCAGCTGCCCGCTCATTTCCCGGCTTTGGATGGTGAAGCCTAACTTGTCGATGCAAAGAGCCGAAGACCCAATCTTCTGGCCCAGTTCACACATGAGGCGGTAGCTTAGAAAATCCGGTCTGGACGGTCCGAGAATAATATCATGAAAAACAAAGGTCTTAGCCAGAAAAGCTATTGTCCCGAACACAACAATAGATCCTACTGCCCTGATAATATGCCACCTCAACTCTTCAAGATGGTCCACAAAGGACATCTCTTTAGGCTCTTGTTCTTCGATAAAAGGTTGATCCAGTTGATCCATTAATAGTGGCTCCAGTATTCAGTTTAATTAGTATGCAAATAAAGGATACTGTTGCATCCAGTTGTTCACGTCTCTGCGCACTTCGCTCAGTTTACCTTCATTTTCGTGGTTCATCAACACAGTATCTATCATTTCTACGATACGGGTCATGTCGTTTTCTTTCAGGCCACGTGTAGTGATGGCGGCTGTGCCAACACGCATACCTGAGGTTACGAACGGCGACTTGTCATCGAAAGGCACCATGTTTTTGTTGATAGTGATATCCGCTTTTCCCAACGTGCTCTCGGCTAATTTACCTGTAAGGCCTTTTGAGCGGAGGTCGATGAGCATCATGTGATTGTCTGTGCCGCCGGAAATAATATCGTAGCCGCGGTCCATAAAGGCTTTGGCCATAACCTGTGCGTTTTGCTGCACTTGCCTGATATAAGACAGGTAATCGTCAGAAAGTGCCTCAAAGTAGGCAACTGCTTTGGCGGCAATCACATGCTCCAGCGGCCCGCCCTGCGTACCCGGAAAAACAGCGCCATCCAGCAAAGAAGACATCATCCGTGTTTCGCCTTTTTGTGTTTTCAGGCCAAAAGGGTTTTCAAAATCTTTCCCCAGCATAATCATACCGCCGCGCGGGCCGCGCAAGGTTTTGTGCGTGGTGGTGGTTACAATATGGCAGTGCTCAAACGGGTTGTTTAGCAAACCGCGTGCAATAAGACCAGACGGGTGAGATATATCTGCCAGCAAAAGAGCACCTACCTCATCGGCGGCTTCACGCAGTTTCTGGTAGTTCCAGTCGCGGCTGTAGGCAGATGCCCCGCAGATAATCAGCTTCGGCCGCTCCTGCCGTGCTTTCTCTACTACTTTGTCCCAGTCAATTAGCCCTGTTTCTTTCTCTACGCCATAAAACGAAGGTTTGTAAAACTTGCCCGAGAAATTAACCGGGGAGCCGTGCGTCAGGTGGCCACCATGCGATAGGTTGAAACCCAGGATTTTATCCCCCGGCTCCAGCACCGCCAGCATAACGGCTGCGTTTGCCTGCGCACCGGAGTGCGGCTGCACGTTTACCCATGCTGCCCCAAAAAGCTCTTTTGCGCGATCTATGGCCAACTGCTCTGCCTGATCTACAATCTCGCAGCCACCGTAATAGCGCTTGCCAGGCAAGCCTTCGGCATATTTGTTGGTCATTTCGCTGCCCATGGCACGCATTACCTGCTCCGAAACAAAGTTCTCAGAAGCAATTAGTTCGATTCCGTGTATTTGCCGGTTTTTTTCTTTAGCAATGAGGTCAAATATGGCTGTGTCTTTGTGCATTAGTTTTATAGTTTATATAAAGCATTCAAAATTAACGGATGTGCCCCAAATAAACCAATATTTCAGAAGTTTATATACGGGTGGAAACACTGCTTCAGATTTAGGTGTGTACTTAAAGAAAAGAAAGTATAAATGCAGAAGCCCGGCAAATCACATCGTCGGGCTTCTTCTCAAATGTAGTGTTACTGCTTTATGACTTTAACCTGGCTGCGACCGCTTTCCAGTTCCACCGTGAGTATGTACACACCAGTTTGCAGCTTGTCGTACAGTGGCAGTTGTATTTCGTTTTGCCCGGCCTGTACCTCTACCTCTTTAAAGTATACCTGCACACCAGTAATGCTATGTAAGCGCAATGCTGCCTTGCCTTTGCTGCCGGCCATCAGGAATACTTTTGAATTATAGTTGAGCGGGTTTGGCGCTACAGTTACAGGTAGCCAGGGTATGGCTGTGGCTTTTACGGCTATGGCTTTACTGTAGGTATGGGTGCCATCCAAATCCACCTGCTTGAGGCGGTAGTAGCGTACGTGGCTGTTTCCGTTGTAAGTATGGGTGTAGCTATAGTTAGTGGTTACGGCACTATTGGTTACTTTGCTGCTTAGTGTTGCTATCTTTTTGAAGTCGCTTTTCTGGTCAGGTGCCATTTCCACATCAAAGTATGCGTTGTTTTTTTCAGAGGCCGTTGTCCAGCTGAGTTGAGTGGCACCGTCTTTTTGCGAAGCAGTAAAAGTGCTCAGTTCCACGGGATAAGTACTTGTGGTGCCCTGCACTGCCAGATCCCGGTTCTCGCCGGCATAAGCATGCACAATATTGCCGTTATGTTCTCCTGCAGTGGCAGGCAGATATCTTACATAAATGGTGGTTTCGGCAAGGCTGCCGTCAGCTTCATTTGTTGGTGCTATTGTTACTTTATTAGCAAAACTGCTTCCGTCGGTGCTTGTTCCCACCTGGAAGTTATCCGAAGCTATGATGCTTACACCATCTGTAAGGTTCGAGCCTGTTATAGTATAAAATTGGAGCGTTGATGCCACACCAGCAGCAGTATTAAAACTTTGCAAAGCAGCAGTAATAGTAATAGCTGGCGCTGCCGGCAGTTTTCCAACCAGTTCAATATCATCAATTCTAAATTGAAGCGCGCCTGATCCGATGTTTCTAAAGCGCAGCATGAGGTTAGCAACAGATGGAATCTCTTCTCCCTGGTTAGCAGATAAGTTTTTATACTCCCAATTTGTCGAGGCGTCATCTAATGCAGGCAAAATAAGCTCTTTCCAGCTTGCCCCTTCATCAGCGCTGTAAGCTATGCTTAGCTCCGATCCGGTGGAAGAAGTGCGTGTTTTTTTGATTCCGAAAGACAAGCTTAAATCTGTGTAGTTGAGCGTATTAATTCCCGCTATTTTAAATTCTGTATCTGTAAGTATCTGAACATAAGATTCGCCCGAAGCTCCTGCATAATAGGCCGGAGAAGATGAAGATTGGTTTGACACTGTAGGGCCATAACCGCTCGGATCATTATAATTTATACCTGTCATTGTCAGGTCTACATTCGAGAAAAGACTATACAGTTCATGATCTTCAATGGTGGCCGATGTAGCGGTTCCCATCGTTTCTTTAAAGACGGTGACTTGCCCAAATCCCTGCATTGCAACTCCGGATACAAGTATAAACTGCAGGAGCAGCGGCCGAAGCAACCATTTTTTAAAAAGAAAAGCGTAAAATTTTGCCATAGAGTCTATTTACAAATTACTAAACTCCTGGGAAGTACGTCTTATATAGTAATATAGGTATAAAAAATAATAATTTATTCCTGACTTATATTATATTTTATGAATATTTTTATATCAACTTATTTATAAAAAGACGATATTAATAGTATAAAGTGCAGATTTGTAGCACCATTATCTTTATACATATAGAATATCGAAATTATATTATTTTTCTTTAAAAGTTTGAATAAACCTGAAAGGCCAGTTACGCGGGAGCGTAAGCAGAACTCATTTTCATTAACCAGCAGCTACTACTTAGTTTTAGATGACCAATCAATAAAGTTCAGAAATTTTAGCGGCCTGAGCAGCAGGAAAGCACTGCTTTAACTCTTACGGGCCACAGGATATGGCCTGTCGATATTGGGCTGCAGGTATAATTCCTGCGTATCCAAATTTAAAGCCACCAAGTTGCCATACGATGCATTTCTATAGTATACGCATCCGGCATCCAGGTTCAGGCGGGCATCGCGGTGGCAAATACTTTTTTTGATGCTGTGCAAAGCGGTAGGGGTATGGCCATGCAGCAAGCGTTTGTTATTTATTTTTCCCCATACTACTTCATAATTGCGGATGTTCAGCATGGCGCCTGTATCTTGAAAAATATCATCCTGTGTGAAGTCAAAACCCGCGTGCACCAGAAAATAATCGGGCAGTTCAAAATAGTAAGGCAGGTGCTTCAGGAAACTTTTATACTTCTTGGGCAGGTCTTCAAAAGCTTTTATGCCGAAGCTTTGCAACACCAGTTTCTTTTCGGTAGCGGTAAGCGATAGTACTTTTTCGCCTTTTTTGGCAGCTTTCAGCAGCATCTGATCATGGTTGCCGCGCAGGCAGAATACCTGGTAATGCTGCTGCAAATCAAGTATAAAATCAATTACGCCTTTGCTGTCCGGCCCTTTGTTTACCAAGTCGCCGAGTATGTACAGTTCATCCGCTGCTTGCAGATTCAGTTGCTGCACCAGTGCTTTAAGGGTGCGGATGCAGCCATGAATGTCAGTTAAGGCGTAGCGGGCCATCGGATTTATACTTGATTTGCCTGTTATAGGGCTGTGGCACAACATATAAAAATAGCACCTGTGCTGGCAGGTGCTATTTTTGTTATATCAGTTTATATACGTTAGTTATACTTCCCGTTATCAAGCCCGGGCTTGTCCAGGTTGCGGTTTGGGTTGTTCGTTTGCACGTTTGCTGCCGGCTCATCCGCTCCGTCGGTATACTTCTCTTCCAACTCTTCGTGCTCCGCGCCTGTTTGGCTGGGATCAACAGTTTTTACGCCTGCTTTGCTTTGTCCTGTTCCGGATGGATCTCCCTGATTTTCGGAACTGGGCTTGGTATGCTTGTATGATGGCATGATTTCCTCCTTCTTTAAATATAAAAGTTAATTGGAACAGCTTCCGGTATAGTATAAAAGCTGCCTCAGCTTAAATGAATGGCACTAATCAGGTGCCGCGTCCTTCTGATTCGGTACGCATGTTATCCGGTGGCGGCGTGCCGTCGTCGGCATAGTCGTTTACGCCTGTGGCCGAGGGCCCTTCCGAAGCAGTATCGCTGCCGAAGCCTTGCTTGCCGTCGCGGTTACCGAAGCCGCCGCGCTGGTGTTCGTTCTTTGGCGGGTCAGCGCCAGGTATAATGTGCCCCATGCGCATTTCCTGCTCGCTAGTATCGTCTTCTATCACCCTAATAGGGCGGTCTTCAGGCGACTGCCCCTGCAGCGGAGTTTTGTTGTCTTGGTTTTTATCTTCAGCCATAGCTTTATCTGGTTTAGTTGGCCGCACCTCAAACAGGCGCTTATAGTTTAGTGTTACTTCTTTTTTGCAGTTTGGGTTCAGCGTCGTTGCTAAGACCCAATCTGCGAACCACCGTTTATATGTATTACCTGCCCCGTAATATAGGAGGCATCTTCTGAAGCCAGGAAAACGTAGGCCGGTGCTACTTCAGAAGGTTGACCCGGTCGCTTCATCGGCGTATCCTGTCCAAATTCGCTCACTTTATCGGCATCAAAAGAAGCGGGGATGAGCGGCGTCCAGATGGGGCCTGGAGCCACAGCATTTACACGGATTTTCTTCTCAGCCAGATTACCTGACAATGAGCGGGTAAAGGCTGTTATAGCTCCTTTGGTAGAAGCATAATCCATCAGGTGCTCGCTGCCGCGGTATGATGTAATAGAGGTGGTGTTGATGATACAACTGCCCTCCTGCAGGTGCTCCAGCGCTGCTTTTGTGACATAAAACATTCCGAAGATATTTGTCTGGAATGTGCGCTGCAGTTGCTCTTTTGTAATGTCTTTTAAGTCCTGCTGCTCGTGCTGCTCGGCGGCATTATTCACAAGTATGTCCAGTTTTCCGAGTTCGTCCACGGTGCGTTGCACCGCCTGGCGGCAAAAATCCTCATTGCCTATATCACCGGCTATAATGACACATTTTCGTCCCTCGTCTTCCAGCATTTTCTTGGTGTCCTGTGCATCTTTATCCTCGTTCAGATATACAATGGCTACATCGGCACCTTCGCGTGCGAAATGCACGGCCACAGAACGGCCTATCCCGCTGTCGCCCCCGGTTATCAGGGCTACCTTGTTTTGTAATTTATCACTTCCTTTATAAGAGTCGCGGATCACTTCCGGCTCCGGGTTCATTTTATACTGATCGCCCGGCTGGTTCTCCTGCTCCTGCGCAGGTAAAGATTCTGGTTTGTTTTCCATTGGTTTTGTAGCTTTAAGTTCTTATCTGCTCACCAAGAGCAGTTTTATCTCTTACGCCAGACCGGGCACCTGGTTTTACAGTTTAGCGCACTGGCTACGTATAACATACCCAAAACACGCAAACACTATGTGGCAGGAAGAAGACAATAAGTTAAAGCGCAGCCTTACGTTCAAAGATTTTAAACAAGCGATGGCTTTTATGAATAAGGTGGCCGACGTAGCCGAGGCAATGGACCACCACCCGTGGTGGAGCAATGTATACAACAAAGTGGAAATAGAACTCACAACGCACGACGCCGGCAATACTGTGACGGAGAAAGACCGGCAACTGGCCCGGCGCATAGATGAAATCTTTGATGGAATCACGAGTACTAAGTCTTGAGTTCGGAGTGTGTGGACGAAATAACTCAGAATTCAGAACTCGTGACTCAGAACTCAATTTATCGTATCTTTACAGCCTATGCAGGAACAGGAAAAAACAAGTCTATACCTGGTACCGACGCCCATCGGCAACCTCGAGGATATTACGTTGCGCGCCATCCGAATACTGAAGGAAGTAGATGTAATTCTGGCAGAGGATACGCGCACCAGCGGAAAACTGCTGCACCACCTGGGCATCGAAAAACGGATGCACAGCCATCACCTCCACAACGAGCACAAAGCAACCAGCCATTTAGTCGACCGCCTGAAAGCCGGAGAAATAATGGCGCTGATCTCGGATGCAGGTACGCCCGGCATCTCTGATCCGGGCTTTTACCTGGTGCGCGAGTGCCTGAAAAACGGTATTAAAATTGAGTGCCTTCCTGGGCCCACTGCTTTTGTGCCGGCGCTTGTTAAATCAGGCTTTAGCACCGACAGGTTTACGTTCGAGGGATTCCTGCCTGTAAAAAAAGGCCGCCAGACACGCCTGCAAAGCCTGGCAGCAGAGGAGCGCACTATGATTTTTTATGAATCGCCGCACCGCCTGCTTAAAACATTAACACAGTTTAAAGAATATTTCGGTGGCGAGCGCGAAGCCTCTGTTTCACGTGAAATTTCTAAAATGTTTGAAGAAACCATTAACGGTACGTTAGATGAGCTTATCCATATCTTCACAACAAAAGCAATCAAAGGCGAATTCGTCCTTGTCGTACAGGGCAGCAAATAGCCGGTTTATACTTGTGTTGCTGGCTTTGGCGACGGGTGTTATACTCTGGCTGGGCTGGCCCGTAAAGCCGCTGGCCTTTTTCCTGTTTTTCGGTTTTGTACCGCTGCTCTACCTGGAGTATTATATTGTGCAGAGCCATCAGCACAAATCGCCGGGTTTTACTTTCTTTAAGTATGGCTACCTGGCCATGTTTTTCTGGAACCTGTTTACTACCTGGTGGGTAATGTACTCTACCGTGCCGGGAGGAATAGCCGCAGTAGTGTTTAACGCGCTGTTTATGTGCGCACCGCTCATGGCCTTTTACTTCACCAAAAAATACCTGGGACGCACCATCGGCTATATCTCGTTTATTGTCTATTGGGTGGCTTTTGAGCAGCTTCACCTCACCTGGGATTTGTCGTGGCCCTGGCTGACGCTGGGCAACGGCTTTGCTACGCTTAACCAATGGGTGCAATGGTATGAATACACTGGCTTTCTGGGCGGCTCGGTGTGGGTGCTGGTTGTAAATGTGCTTCTTTTCCGGGCGTTTGTGCATTCCCCGCAACGCATCCAGTGGAAAAAAACCATACTGCCGGCCATACTTATACTGGTGCCCATCGCCATTTCTTATGCTATACTTGCCGGGTACGAGGAGCAGGGGCAGAACGTGGAAGTAGTGGTGGTGCAGCCCAACATCGATCCTTATCACGAGAAGTATGCCAGCCACGAAAACTACGTTCCCTCAGAGCAGTTGCTGCTGCGCCTGATTGCTCTGTCGGAGCAGCAGATTACGCCACAGACTAAGTTCGTGGTATGGCCCGAAACAGCGCTGCGCCAAGACGGCGGCTTTTGGGAGGAGCAGATGGACACCTACCCGGCCATCGAGCAGTTGCGGGCCTTTGTGCGCCGCCACCCAGGGCTAGAGTTGGTCACCGGCATCGACACCTATTCCTTTTACGGCGACAACAAAGACGCCAGCCCCACCGCACGCCACTTGGAAGGCCTCGGCTATTATGATTCGTTTAACGCAGGAATGCACATCAATACCGCCGGGGAAATAGATTTATACCATAAATCTAAGCTGGTGCCGGGCGTAGAGAAGCTGCCTTACCCAGGTTTTTTCAAATTCCTGGGGCCGCTGGCTATTGATTTGGGCGGCACTGTAGGCAGCGTGGGCAGCCAGGACACACGCGATGTGTTCTTTTATAAACCACAACCCACTATAGGCGCCGCGCCCGTTATCTGCTACGAGTCTATCTATGGCGAGTATGTATCGGAGTATGTGCGCAACGGGGCCACGATGATTTTTGTGTTCACCAACGATGGCTGGTGGAGCGACTCGCCAGGGTATAAACAGCACCTGCAGTATGCCACGCTGCGCGCCATCGAAACACGCCGCAGCGTTGCCCGCTCTGCTAATACTGGTATTTCAGCGTTTATCAACCAGAAAGGTGAGATCGTGCAGCGTTCCGGCTGGTGGGTGCAGGCTGCTCTGCGTGGCACCATCAAATCGAACCAGCAAATGACTTTTTACACCCGCACCGGCGAGTACATCGGGCATACGGCTTTGTGGGCGGCGCTGGCGCTGTTTGTTATAGCAGTAGTGATGGCGTTTGTCCGAAAGGGAACTCCGGCTAAAAACAGCAACTAAATAAAGGGACACAAGTATCTAGACACAAGACATATGACTTATTTGAAAGCATAACTTTAATGCTCAGATACTTGCTATACATAACAGAAGGTTTTCATACCTGTTAAATTTGTTCGTATATAAAAAATAGCGTTAACCAGTGGTTTTGCGTAGGAACAACCTTGCGACCAAGTATAACCGACAGAAAATGAACCTGCAACAGCTTTCCCAGAATTTAAACATACTTGCCCGCAGTGTGGGCGCTTTTATCCGGCACGAGGCAGAAAGCTTCGACAGCTCTAAAATTGAAATGAAGGGCTTTAACGACCTGGTATCTTATGTGGACAAGCAGGCTGAAGAAAAGCTGGTGGAAGGGCTGAAAACACTGCTGCCGGAGGCAGGCTTTATTACAGAGGAAGGCACCGAAACTACCAAAGGCGAGCGCTTTAACTGGATTATAGATCCTCTGGACGGCACGACCAACTTTACCCACGGCCTGCCCGTTTACTGCGTAAGCGTGGGCCTGACGGACGGCGACGAAGTAGTGGTGGGTGCCGTATACGATCCGAACCGCGACGAGTGCTTCTCGGCTTATAAAGGCGGCGGCGCTTTCTGTAACGACAAACCTATTCATGTGTCGGATGCGCCAGCGCTGAAAGATGGTCTAATTGCCACAGGCTTTCCATACTATGATTTTGGCCTGATGCAGCAGTACCTGCAGGTGATGAGCGCCTTCATGCATAAATCGCATGGTGTGCGCCGGCTGGGTTCTGCCGCCATAGATTTGGTATACGTGGCTTGCGGGCGCGTAGAGGGCTTCTTTGAGTATAACCTGAATGCCTGGGATGTGGCCGCTGGCGTGCTTATAGTGAAGGAGGCAGGGGGCCATGTATCTAAATTTACCGAAGGCGGTGATTATCTTTTTGGCAGGGAAGTAGTGGCCAGCAACGGCCATATTCATGCAGAGATGCTGGAAACCATTGCCGAGCACTGGAAGGAGCCTTTTCAGTAAACTTTTTATACTTTTGCGGAGTTGTAAAGTATATGGCACAGCAGATCATCATTCTTTTCGTTTTTATAGCAGCGCTGTTTTACATTGGCCGCCTGCTCTACCGCAACTTCGCGGCCAAAGGCGGTTGCGCCAGTGGCTGTGGCAGTTGCTCCACCATGGATTTTAAAAAGATTCAGCAGGAAATGGAAAAGAAACAGGCGCAGCCACGCTAATTGAAGTATAATAGCCAACGCCTGGTGAAGCTTTAACTATAACTGTCCGATCACAAACTGTTTCACTTTCATAATCCTGCGTAAAGTTCATTTCCTTTTTATATCTCATAGCTGTTTTTGCGTATAGCCTAATAAATGTGTAAAAGGCCAGAATAGTTTAACCTATACTTTTCCCTTGTCATTCTGAAAATCGGGAATAAAGTTCTCAGCATGACAAAATAGTTTAAACTAATACTGTCTTTAAACTTATATTGAAATCAGTACCCTAAAAATATATGCTATGCAAGATAAAATTGAAGAAAGATCGCTTGTAAATGTATTGAACCGCCTGTACAAAGACGGCTATAAAGTCGATTTTAAAGTTTCAGGCGAAGGCACCCTTTGCACCATGGAAGATGAAGAAACCTTTTCACCAGACCAGGTGCGGATTGTAGATCATTATCGGTTTGAGGGTGAAAGCAACCCGGAAGATATGTCTATTCTGTATGCAATTGAAACAGCATCAGGCCGTAAAGGCACTATTTCAAACTCTTATGGCCCTTATGCAGATGCCAAGGTGGACGAATTCCTGAAGAAGGTTGAAGACATCGGCAAGAACCTCGACAAGAAAGACAAGTAATCAGAAGATTTGAACACAGAAAAGGCCGATGCAACATCGGCCTTTTCTGTGTTCAAATCTTCTGTTTTTATTCATTGCTGCCTCCGGACTGGCGGCCGTCTTTGCCGTTAACCGCCACTGCCTGCAGTTCTTTGCTCAGCTTATCGCCTCCTTTTATAGCAAAGTCTAATGTGCGGATAGGGAAAGGAATAAGGATATCTTTGGCGTCGAATGCTTTTTTGATGCGGATAATAGCATCGCTTTTGGCCCCTACATAATCTCCCTGGCGGCTGTAGCTAATCCAGAACCTTGCTTTAAAGTTAATAGAGCTATCACCAAAGGCATCATACATTACTTCTACTGCTTTTGCTTTTACGCGGCCTTTTACATCCGCCAGCGCTTCTATCACCACCTGCTGTACCTGTTCCAAATCTTCGGCATACGAAATGCCTACTTCCAGGTCTATGCGCCTGGTACCATGCGCCGAGAAATTGGTGAGCGGGTTCTCGAATACCATTTTGTTTGGCAACAACACCAGTTCGCCGGTAACTTGGCGGATGTCGATGGTGCGCAGGGTAATTTTCTCAATCGCGCCGAAGTAGTTGTTTGTCTCAATCGTATCGCCTACTTTAAAAGGCTTCTGCACGGCAATAATAATTCCTGAAATAAAATTAGCAGCAATATCCTGAAAGGCAAAACCCAAAGCCAGACCAATAATACCGACACCAGCCAGCAGCGATAGCACCACTTTATCGAGCTGCAGCACACTCAGCATAAAAAAGAAGCCGACAATTAATACAGCAATGTATATCAGGGTGGTAAACAGGTTAACTAGGGCGGCACTATGCGAAAAGCGGCGGAAAACCCGATCCATCGTATTCCGGATAAACCGGGCTACCACGAAGGTGATGATCAGCACCAGCAGCGCCACAAAAATATTGGGCAGCATGATGAACAGGTGCGTGCCCCAGGCCTGGATTTTTTCCAGCAGTAACTTCAGTGCGTTATTGATATCTGTCATAAACTATAAGTAAGGAGACACAAGTATCAAGACATTAGACATAAGATTTCTCTAATTGTTTAAAATTGATAATAAGGCTTTATACTTCATGATGAAATATTTAAAGTATATGGTTTAGTTTGTGCGCCTCCTTAAAATTGCTTTCAGCGAGGTTTGCAATAATTATGCCCATACCTTAGATCCTTCGGTACAGTTACGGCACATTTCAATTTCTGAGCGTGAGCGCAGCAGGCTTTGCCGGAACCGGTTATACTTTGCCCCGCGCCATACCTGCGCAAAGCTTTGCTGCTTCAGATCGCCCTGCCGGTACTCAGCGTCCTTATCGAAACAGCAGGGCACTACTAATCCATCCCACGTTATCACGCAAGAGTGCCACATTTTCCAGCAGTGGTTTAGCAATTTGTTTTTTATACTATAGCTGCCGTCGCCGTTGTTCTGGTATCGCGCATAATAATCAATGGTCGGAATAAGGGGCGATCCATGCGCATAATCATAGATTTGTGCCGTCTTAAATACCACCTCGTCCACACCCAGTTCCTGTGCCAGCATCTTTACGTCTTCCAGCTCGTGCTCGTTTGGCCGCACTACTAAAAACTGAAACATAATGTGCGGGGTTTTCGATTGTAGCGCTTTTTTCCATTTCACCACGTTGCGGGTTCCCTCCAGCACCTTCTCCAGACTGCCACCTATACGATAAGCGGCATAAGTTTCCTGCGTGGCGCCGTCAACAGAAATTATCAAACGGTCCAGGCCGGATGCCACGGTGCGGCGGGCGGTGTCGTCGTTCAGGTAATGGGCGTTGGTAGAAGTGGCCGTATAAATGCCTTTGTCGGAAGCGTATTTTACCAGCTCCAGGAAATTTTTGTGCAAGTATGGCTCACCCTGAAAATAGAAAATAAGGTAGAGCAAGCGCCGATGCAGTTGGTCTATAGTTTGTTTAAAAAGTTCGTCGGGCAACATGCCAGTGGGGCGGGTAAATGCCCGGAGACCACTGGGGCACTCAGGGCATCGTAAATTGCAGGAAGTAGTAGGTTCCAGCGAAATGCTGATGGGCTGGCCCCAATGGGTTGCCTTGCCGGTTGCCTTCGAAAACAGATAACTGCCTGTTACCTGCAGCGCGTTGAGCGCACGCAACGGCGTTAGCTTAGAAATAAAATTAAACCCGTCGGTCAGGTGCGGCATCATGTAAAAAGAGCAAAGCGGCAAAAGTAATATATCCCAGAAAAGTAAATGGGGCAAACCTAATGATTTGCCCCACAAGTTATACTTTCCAAAAGTACATTCCTAGTATCTGAAAAGTGCTTTTACATTGGCTCCGTTATCGCTTACTTCGGCCATACCGTCGTAGCTGCTTACATATACTTTGCCACCCTGCGACAGCGTTTTGATAGCTGCCAGGTTAATCAGGTCATCATCGCCACGCTGGTATTCGCTGTGAACTTCCGCAGCCGCATTAGTGGCATTGTAAATACCCCATACCGGTTCGCCCGGCGCAATAAACAAAGTATCCACGCGCCCATGAACTGCTTCTGCGGCTACTGTGGCAATGTCTTCGGAAGTAACGCCGGTACCAGCCACATTCTGGTAACGTTCCAGCGAATCGACATGGCTTTGCTGCATTAATGGTTTTACCAGGGTCAGGGCCTTGTCATGTATGGCTTGCATGTTGTTTAATTCTGTATTCTCATCTACCGGCACATTCTGCGGCACAATGTTTTTATACTTGCTATACTTACGAAAGAGGGCGCAGTAATGATCTACCCCGGCCAGCACCAGTGGCTCGTGGGCATCGTGCAGAATCTCCTGCAGGCCATTATCCAAATCATTCAGGAATTCCCGCACGCGCTCATGCTCTTCATCGCCTTTGGTAGAACCAGGACCATGCACAATATTGGATCCGTTTACGGTAGTAGTTGCATTGGTAAAGTCCTGATCGTTCCCTCTGACATCGAACTTAAGCGACTGATTCATACTTTCCGGCGCAAAAGCGCTGATGTCTATCGGCCGCATTTTCTCCAGCGTAGCTTCGTAGAAGCCCACCTTGTCGCGGTTGAGGCAAAGTATAAAAAAGCGGCCGTTCTGGCTCAGAATCGGCAGCATCGGCGTAAAGTAAAACTGATCCAGCACATACACTGCATCCGGCATGGTAATAGGCAAGGTATAATGCGTAGAGAAGCCTCTGGTAATAAAAACCGCTAAGCCTTCGGCCTGATAACGCCAGAAATTATTATCATTCAACAGTTCTTCGGCTGGTTTCAGGTATTCTTCTATCTCCGCTTCCGGCACGTCATGGCGCTCCAGCAGGATTTTTGCTTCCCTTACTTTATTCTTAAACAGGATGTGATCCTGGCCGTTAAGTGTTTCTTTTCCCGCGCGGTGTGTAGGGATGTAGATAGAGATGCACAGGGCATTTTGTACATTGTTCTGCACATTGATGAGTTTCTCAATGTCTTTTTTGTTGATTAATGCCATAAGTTTGTTGATTAAAGGTAGCGTTACTGCTCCCTGGAAATTCAGCTTCCATACCTTTGCGAATATCCAGGGTTGTAGGATTTAAGTACGCAGCAAAACGGCAACGGTTATTTCGCGGTTGAAGAAGGGAAGAATGCCATACTTTCTGCATCATTCGGTTTATACTTGTTTTGTACTTGTCGATGGCTGCTGATTTAGGGCAACCGCACCAAATTTGATGATTTTGTTCTAATATCACCTTCGTAAAGTAAGAGAGATAGACTTTTCAGGATTAAATTTTTCTCTCCCCAGGTATGACAGTCATTTAATTGTTGTTTCTCATTCAAAAAATGAATTAAAACTTGATTTAAATAAAGTTTTAGATGAGTTAGAATTCGCCCAGTAGAATGTGGCTAATTCAAACTAAAAATTTTCGCGGTTGCCCTGCTGCTGATTCTTTCATTTGCTTTTATTCCCAAGAATGAGCAAGCATCCGGTAACTATACCTGTTTTAATGAAGAGTTTTTTAAAAGACGGAATATAATTGAACAGGCTAATGCCTGGCTGGGTAGCTTCAAAACGTTGCTTATCCGCTTTGAAACTAAAGCTCACCGCTGACTGCCTCTGTACTTCTTAGCCTTTACCGTACAATTTCTCCGGGAAATCGATAAAGAACGTAAACTCAAATAGCTTCATAGTAAAAGTGAATAGCATGAGCCATGATTCTACAAGCCTTTCCACCTCCTTTAGAATTACTGCCTTTTGTGAGCGGTTATCTGTACGGCCATAGCAATTTTTCGGATAGCCAACTCAAACCTACTATCCCGCGTGGGGTACCGGCCCTGATGGTGATCATGGGTGAAAATAAAGGCGGCCAGCTAGAAATTATAAAACCCAAACTAGCCAATCCACTCAAAAACGGAGTCTTCCTATTTGGGCAAGCAACCCAAACCTGGTGGATAAAGGTCAGCATCTGCCGGGCCTACATGATTGTACTGAAGCCAGCTGCCATCCAAATATTATTGGGTGAGTCGGCTGCTGTTTTTACCGATTCTGTTGTCCAACTTGATGATCTGATTCCTGAATGCCAATTTTTGGCCGAACAACTTACGGCGGCAAAAAGTCAAATAGGGCAATTATCCGTTTTAGATGCTTTTTTAAAGCGATTGTTCCGGAACAGCATCATTAAACCTAATGAAGCAGACGGAGCGGTGCGATTCATTTTTCAGACACACGGTCAGGTTAAAGTAAGTGAACTGTCAATTCAGGAGCGGATCAGCGTTCGGACGCTTACCCGGAAATTCACCGAACAAATAGGCATGTCACCAAAACAGTACGCCCGGATTATTCGCTTCCGGGCGATGATGTATCATTTACTCACTACTCCAAAAGCGTCCTGGCTGGACGTTACCTACCAGTTTGGGTATTATGACCAGTCGCATTTCATCAAAGATTTCCAGCACTTCACCGGCCAACCGCCAAGCCAATACCTGGCCCTTGATCAAAAATTTGATGATCTGTTCATTAAAGCGCTTTCAACAATCTGATAGCTGCCTACAAAAATATTTTGGCTTGTCCGATTTTTACAATACAGCAATAGTAGCGGCTATGTACCTTTATAAAGGTCTAAAGCTATTTTGTATAGTTAAAAAGAGGTAGTAACTGGTATGAAAAAAAATATTTAACTTGCTCTATCTCTGGCAGATGCTTTGATACCCCTACTGGCCTGAAGCACTAATGAGGATGCCACGTTTCTAGTATTTAAATAATGGACTTTAACGTTTTTGATATTATTAAGCTCGCCTGTTATTCCTGTTCACTCACAAAAATTACAAATCATGAAAACATTATTATTGATGATTGCTTTTTTGAGCTGCGGTGTACCGGCAGTTATAGCTCAAAATACAGAAGAAGCGTTGAAAAAATTGGTACGTTCAGAAACCGAAACCTTTTTAAAGAGAGATTCGACTGCCTGGCAGGCCTTGTATGTACATGACGAAAAAACAAACCGTATGTATGTTGGCAATGGTTTCTATCAAAACAGCATTGGCTGGAACAGCTTTAGCCCCATGGTCCTGCAATGGATGAAAGAAGCTCCTAAACCATCACCCCATACAGATATTGAAAATAGCAATTACACCATAAATCTTTCAGAAAACCTTGCCTGGATGGTATATGACCAACATATTAGCGCAACAGGAAACGATACCCTGCCAAGTACTTTTACACGTGAAATGAGAACGCTCGTGAAAGACAATAATCAATGGAAAATTAGTTCCATAATTACGATAGATACGCTTTCCTACGCAACCACCCAGCCCGATCGTGTTGAAGATTTATTTAATGCTACAGGCTATAGTTTTTTAAATGAGAAAAAGATAAATGAAGCGATAGAAATATTTAAGTTGAACGTAAAGCTTTACCCCAAAGCCTGGAATACGCATGACAGCCTCGGCGAAGCGTACGCAGCAGCAGGTGACAAGAAAAAGGCGATTGAGTGTTATGAAAAATCAATAAAGCTTAATCCGCGAAACGAAAGCGGAAAGACGATGCTGGCAAAGCTGAAGGCAAAATAAGCCAAAGCTGCTGTAAAACAAGTAGTAAAGTAAAATATCCCCACCATTCCTGCAGATAGCCTGACTGCCTTTCAGTTGCACCAGAGACAAGTTTAGCTGTCTGCCGTGGCTTTTGAGAAGTTCCACCCAAACCTTTCTCCAGTTGCCATCCCTTGGCCACATCCTGAAATGGAGGACAATCCGCTTATGACTTCCATAGGATTAGGTGCAGGTTTAAAATGTCCTTGCAAGCACTTTTACCCTCCTGATTCTTTGGAAATTCTTTAACTCTAGCCAACTGATTATAAACGTTTTATGTTTCCTGCTGAAGCGTTTAATATGTATAGCTTATTTTGCTTGCCATACTTATCAGCTTCTATCCATCCTCAGTTTTATTAACCTGAAGTTATATTCCATGCTATGGTGCGCCCAATCCGGGAACGGAAACTGCTCGATAGCAAAGCTTATACTATGCAAATTAAGCGAAGCTCCCTCTCCTGTTTTGGAGGTCTATGATTAGGACACAAGAGCATACCTGCTTTAGGTTTTCAACTTGCTCTAAAATAGCTAAAAGCTTGAAGCAGGTATACTTTTATAGAAGCGTAAATTTATACTTGTGTCCTAATCGTAGATGTTAGGGGTAGGGCCTTTGATAAAAGGAGAGGGCTGGGGTGCGCTAAAATACAAAATGCGTTACCCGAACAGGCTGGTAAAAACCTCCTCTAACCGGCCAAACGCATGTATGTTGATGGAGAATCTGCTCAGGTCTACACCCTTCTTGTTATACTTAGAGATGTAAATGTCTTTAAAGCCCAGCTTTTCTGCTTCCGTAATGCGGTTTTCGACACGGTTTACGGCGCGTACTTCGCCTCCAAGGCCTACCTCGGCGGCAAAACAGGCTGTAGACGGAATCGGCATTTCTTCGAATGAGGAAAGTATAGAGGCACATACTGCTAAATCCAGTGCCGGATCTTCTACTTTCAGGCCACCGGCAATATTCAGAAACACATCCTGCGTACCTAACCTATACCCGCCGCGTTTCTCCAGCACAGCCAGCAGCATGTTCAGGCGCTTACCATCGAAGCCGGTGCTGGTACGTTGTGGCGTGCCATACGTGGCAGGGCTCACAAGGCTCTGTACTTCAATTAGCAGCGGGCGGTTGCCCTCCAGCGTGCCGCCAATGGCAATGCCGCTAAACGAATCCTCACGCTGCGAAATCAGGATCTCCGAGGGATTGCTTACCTCGCGCAGGCCCGAGCCCAGCATTTCGTAAATACCCAGCTCTGAAGTGGAGCCAAAGCGGTTTTTGGTGGTACGCAAAATGCGGTACGTCATGTGGCGATCGCCTTCAAACTGCAGCACCGTATCTACCATGTGCTCCAGAATTTTAGGGCCTGCCAGGTTACCGTCTTTGGTGATATGGCCGATAAGGAATACCGGCGTGCCGCTTTCTTTAGCAAATTTCAGGAGTTCGGCCGTACACTCACGTACCTGGCTCACGCTGCCCGCGCCCGCTTCAATAAAAGAAGAATGCAGCGTTTGTATAGAATCTATTACCAGCACCTGCGGGCGCAGCTGTTCTATCTGCTTAAAAATATTCTGGGTGCCGGTTTCAGTAAGTATAAAGCAGTCAGAGGTTTGGGCCATGAGGCGCTCGGCACGCATTTTAATCTGCTGCTCGCTCTCTTCACCGCTCACATACAGCACGCGCAGGCTGGTCAGGCTCAAGGCAATCTGCAGCATCAGCGTGGACTTACCAATGCCCGGCTCGCCACCAATCAGCACCATGGAACCCGGCACAATGCCGCCGCCAAGCACGCGGTTCAATTCCTGGTCCTGTGTAATGATGCGCTGCTGCTCCTGGTAACTGATATCCGCTATCGGTTTTGGTTTGCTGGATACCTGTGCGGAGCTGCTGCCTACTTTCCAGGCAGTGGTGGGTGTAAGTTCCTCGCGCTGCACCACTTCTTCTACGTAAGTATTCCATTCGCCGCAGGCGGGGCACTTGCCAATCCATTTGGCTGACTGAGCGCCGCAGTTCTGGCAGAAATAGGATGTTTTAATCTTGGCCATTAAGGTCGTTTTTTGTGTTTAGTTGTTCGGGTTGATCTCAAGTATGAACTGTGGTGTTTCCCGAAATGGCTGGCATAGCTAATCAGAACAAAAATGAGGGAAATTAAGCTCCTTTTTATACATCTCAATCCTGCTGTTATATACTTCTGGCAGGCTCAGGAAGCAAACCCGGCAGGTTTATACTTGCCAAACTTATACTTGCCGGGTTTATACCTGTACAGTTTCCGGCTCCTGCCTAAAGTACGCTTTAAAGGTGGTGCCTTTGTCCAGTTCGCTTTCTACTTCAATGCGTCCGCCATTGTTCTCGATGATGCGCTTAACGATATATAACCCGATGCCGGTGCCCTCTACGTGGGTATGCAGGCGCCTAAACATGCTGAACAGTTTGTGCTGCTGCTCTTTTTTTATACCTAACCCGTTGTCTGTCACCTCCAGCACCACAAACTCGCCCTGCCTGTAGGTACTGATTTTTACCTGCGGCGGCCGATTCGGCGATTTATACTTGATGCCGTTAGAAATAAGGTTGTAGATGATACTGCGCAGATTCTTGCGCGTGTACAGGATGCGCTGCACCTGGAAATCTGCGATGATCGTGGCACCATACTCCTGCACCAGCCGCTGTATGTCGCCTTCTACGTCCTGCAGCACCTTCTCAAAATAAATTGGTTCTACCTCATACTGCAGGTCTTTCTGCACTTTGGTAATCTCGGCAAGGTCGGCTATCGTTTGCTTCAGCTTATCGATGGAGCCGCCAACCATGTCCAGAATCTGGTTATCCTCCTTGTTCAGCTTTCCTTCCAGCACATCGCGCAGCAGCGCTGTGAGGCCTTCCATATTGGCAATCGGTGATTTAAGGTCGTGGGAGGCGGTGTAAACGAAACTGTCCAAATCGTTGTTGATGCGCTGCAACTCGCTGTTTTTCACGCTTAGTTGATCATTTGCTTCCAGCATGCGCTTGCGTGCCGCTACCAGTTCCGTTACTTCCACAGCAAACACCAGCACAGCCTCTACTTTGCTGCTGGCGTCCAGCAAGGGCTGATATACCAGGTTAAAGTATACATCCTTGTGCTCGCCGCTGTTCAGGCTGTCTATGGTAGTAGGCACTTCCTGGCCTATAAAAGGCTCTCCGGTTTCAAATACATGCTCCAGCTTGCTAAAAAAGCCCTCACCCTCCGACGGAGAATGCGCTTCGAATATGGTTTTGCCTACCAGTGGACGGTTGCCGTAAAGCTGGCGGTAAAGCGGGTTAGCCAACACATACTTATAATCGGGCGCACGCACCAGCCCCACCAGCGCCGGCACCTCCAGGAACAGCTTCTGCAGCAGTTCGGCATTTTGCTTTACCTTGCGTTCGGCTTCTTTTATTTCAGTAATGTCGATTATAGATCCGATATGGCCTAAAAACTCGCCGTTTACGCCGAAGCGCGGCATGGCCGTATTTATAGCCCAGCGCATTTTGCCATCATGGCGGCGCAGGCGCATCTCTATTTTAAAAGCTTCTGTGTTCTCAGCCGCTTTCCTGAACACCTCGGCATAAGCAGGCACTTCTTTCTTTGCTACCATCTTTCTCCAGCCAATGCTTATACTTTGCTCAAAAGACTGCCCGGTAAAGTTTGTCCACTGCTTATTCACATACAAGCACTCGCCCCGGGCATCACCTACCCAAATCATTACCGGCGCATTATCCGCCATTGTTCTGAAACGGGCCTCACTTTCAATAATGGCCTGCTGCGCTCGTTTTTCGTCTGTAATGTCACGCACCTCGATGATGGTATACAATGGCACGCCGTTTTCTATGATAGGACGGGTCGCGCAGGTTACGTTAAAAAAGGTGCCGTCTTTCCTGATAAAAACATCTTCGTGTGCCCGCATGCTGTTGTTAGTAGGTAAGGCTCTGTCGATAGGACATTCTTCCAGCGGATACGGCGTTCCGTCCGGGTGGTGGTGATGGATCATCTTATGGAGCGGCTTAGCCTGTATTTCCTCAAAGGTATAGCCCGTCATTTCTTCGGCAGCCGGATTCATAAAGGTGCAGTAGCCATTAGCATTCATGATGAATAATCCCGCCGTTGCATTATCTGTAATGGTCTGCTTTAGGCGGTTAGAGCGCCGCGTGTTCGATAGCGACCATATTATAAAGAACATCAGAAAACTGATGATGCTGCCACCACAAAGTATAAAATAAGGCAGATCGGCGTCGGCAGCACGCATAAAGGTTGTTTTACCAGTTATAAAAACGCGCCAGGTATGATTGCCGATGGTTAGGGTGCTGCGCCTGTGAAACCGGCGGCGGTTGGGTTTATCAAAATAAAGTGTAGAATCGGTACTATAAAGCAGCGATTCTCTGTTCAGGGTGTTGCCGTCAAATACTTCAATGCCCAAATCGGAGTAGTTGGCTCCCAACACAGAGTTCATCAGGTCTTTCATCCGGAAGGGGCTGTATACAAAGCCTTTAATCAGTCGCTGCCGATCCTGTATTGATTCTGGATCGGCGTTTTGCCTGTATATGGGCAGGTAAATCAGAAAGCCGGGCTGCTCATCTTTGCCGTTTTCCTGCACCAGCCGCACTTTGCCCGACATAGCCGGCTGTTTGGTATCGCGGGCAATGCGCATAGCTGACTGGCGCACGGGCTCGCTGAACATATCGTAGCCGAAAGCCCGCACGTTACGCCCGTTAAAAGGCTCCAGGTAAATAATAGAAGAATACACATCGCGCTCGCCCTTGGGGTATACTTTAAAATCGGGGAAGCCTTCGTTTCGAATCTGCTGCACATGGCGCGCCATCTCTCCGGGGCGCACTACGTGTGTATAGCCAAAGCCCTGTATGCCAGGATAGTCTTTCTCCAGGTTTAAAGCTTCGTAATATTTCTGCCAGTCGGTGCGGGCAACCGTATCTGAAGCAATAAACAATGCTTTGGCTCCGACCAGAATCTGTATATAATCTTTTACTCTTGTATGGATAGACTCAGAAACCTGACTGGCACGTATTTCGAATAGTTTAGCGCCGCGCTCCTCTGCCTTTTTTTTCGTTTCATCGTAAATAAAAAGCGTCAGCAGAAAAATCAGCAGAAAAGAAAATACAGCGATAAAATAATCTTTTATAAAAGAAGCCGGCTTGGCAAAGTTCATATGCTACAGGTTATGGCTTAGCAGGTTATTAAACAGCAAACTGCGACAGAAGCAGTAGTTTCCAATTTGGCATAGCTTGCTGCTTCAGCCTCAAATATAGTAAAAAACAAGCTCCTTCAGTAAATATAGCCTCTGTACAGAAAGCGAAAGTGCGCTAGTGGCACTACATACGGGTTTGCAGCTTAGTCTTTTATTTTTAATATAGCAGTTTTGCCTTATCTTTCCTAAGTATAAATATGTAACGGCGTAAAAGCAGTTGGAAGTATGAAAAACATGCAGCAATGGTTTGATGCCTATGGCCAGAGCCATCAGAACCACACCAACAAGCTTATCCACTGGATATGCGTTCCGCTTATCTTCTTCAGCTTAATAGGTTTGCTGGCAAGCATCCCGAGCGATGCCCTTAAAGCACCTTTTCCGCCGGTGGTGCAGCCATACATCCATTTTGGCACTGTGCTCGTGCTGCTGGGCCTGCTATTTTATCTCCGCCTGTCGTTTACGATGTTTCTGGGAATGGCACTGATATGTGCTGTAGTGCTTTGGGCCATACATACTTTAGATGCTGCCACCAGCACTCCGCTATGGCTTATTTGCCTTGTTGTATTTGTGCTGGCCTGGGCAGGGCAGTTTTACGGACATAAGGTAGAGGGCAAAAAACCGTCGTTTTTCAACGACCTGCAGTTTCTGCTAATAGGGCCTGCCTGGCTGCTTGGTTTTATTTACCGGAAATTGGGGATACCGTATTAACTTTGCGGCAACAATGTTTGCCTTATGCTGGAAATAATCAGAAGCCTGTTGATTGGATTTTTTGCGATAGCCGTGCTCTTGCCCGTGGTTCGCTACGCTTTGCGCAGGCTGTCGCCTGCGCGGCAGCTCATAGTGCTGGATGCCAGCGAACTGAAGTATATCCAGCGGCAGGAATGGAAACTAACCCTTGCTTACTTCTTTTTTGCCGCCGTGCTGTCGGTTTTTGCTGCCGGCATACTGGCCATGCTCTCCAGTATCCTGCACGCCTCCGGTCAGGACGATGTATTTGTGCTTACGCCCAATTTCCGGGCACTTTTTGCGCCAGGGCTGCTGCTGGGCCTCACGCTGGCGCTGCTTCCGCTACGCATTATTCAAAGCGCTCTGCTGGGCCACGATTATGGGTTGTACCAGGCTTACGTGCAGCAACAGGAGGGGCACAACTCCCGCCGGGCCTATAGCATTCTTTTTCTGGTGATGCTGGTTATAGCCGCCCTGGCAGCTTGGTACGCCATGCACTGGCACGTAACCATAACGAACCAGAAAATCAGTGTAACAAACCTTCTGCAGGAGGATCGTATTTATACCATGCAAGGCATCAGCAGCATTCAGTCGCTGGGGCGGGAGGGAGAGTATCTGATCCGTTTTAATGATGCACATGTCATCAATACAGCTTACCTGAAACCTGTGCAGCCGGATCTGATTGCGCTGCTCTCCCAATCTTCGGGCAAACGCGTAATTCACTAGTACTGCAAGTATAAACCTGCCGGTTTTGGAGAGCCGTATTATTTTCGATGTTACCCGGCATTTATGAATCTATAGAGGAGGGGCCGCCAAAGCGTACAGTCATCTATACTTGCGTTGTACCTCAGAGAATTTTCAAAAACCTCTGAGATATAACGCAGGACAATAGGCTCCAAACTCAAAAAAATATTTTTGTAGCTTTGCCACAGACACGTATTTCTGTTATAACCATTAGATAAAACGATATGCAAGTTCGCGTAGAGAAAGACACGATGGGCCCCGTAGAGGTGCCTGCAGACAAATACTGGGGCGCGCAGACGCAACGCTCCAAAGATAATTTTACCATCGGTGGCCAGCTGATGCCAAAGGAAATAATCGAAGCCTTCGCTATACTTAAAAAAGCGGCCGCGCAGGCAAATGCCGAATTAGGTGTGCTGCCGCAGGATAAAGCCGACATCATTTCTGAAGTAGCCGACGAGATTCTGGCAGGCAAGCTAAGCGATCAGTTTCCGTTGGTAGTATGGCAGACGGGCTCCGGCACGCAATCGAACATGAACGTGAACGAGGTGATAGCCAACCGCGCACACGTATTGCTGGGCGGCAATCTGATGGATGAGAAAAAGAAAATCCACCCGAACGACGATGTAAATAAGTCGCAATCCTCGAATGATACGTTCCCTACAGCCATGCACATTGCTGCTTACAAAAAAGTGGTAGAACAAACGTTTCCGATGGTGCAAAAGCTGCGCGACACGCTGCACAGCAAATCGGAGCAGTTTATGGATGTGGTAAAAATTGGCCGCACGCACCTGATGGATGCTACGCCGCTAACGCTGGGCCAGGAGCTCTCGGGCTACGTAGCGCAGCTGGAATACGGTATGAAAGCGCTCCGCAACACGCTGGCGCACCTGAGCACGCTGGCACTCGGCGGCTCGGCGGTAGGCACTGGCCTAAACACGCCCGAAGGATATGCCGAACTGGTAGCTCAAAAAATATCTGAATATGCAGGTCAGGAGTTCATCACGGCGCCGAATAAGTATGAGGCGCTGGCTGCACACGATGCTATTGTAGAAACATCGGGCGCGCTGAAGCAACTGGCCGTAAGCCTGATGAAGATTGCCAACGACATCCGCCTGCTTGCTTCCGGCCCGCGCTCCGGCATCAGCGAGATTAAGATTCCGGAAAATGAGCCGGGCTCTTCCATCATGCCGGGCAAAGTGAACCCAACGCAGGCCGAAGCTATGACGATGGTGTGCGCCCAGGTAATCGGCAACGACGTGGCTATTTCGGTGGGCGGCATGAACGGCCATTTTGAGCTGAACGTGTTTAAGCCGGTGATGATTTACAACCTGCTGATGAGCGCCCAACTTATCGGAGACGCCTGCGACTCTTTTGACAAGCACTGCGCCGTAGGCATCGAGCCGAACTATGAGCGCATCAAGCACAACCTGGAGAACTCCCTGATGCTGGTAACGGCCCTAAACCCGCACATCGGCTACGAGAACGCTGCCAAAATTGCCAAAAAAGCGCACAAAGAAGGCACCACGCTCCGCCAGGCCGCCATTGAGCTTGGCTTGCTCACCTCTGAACAATTTGACGAGTGGGTGAAGCCGGAAGACATGATCGGCAGTTTGAAAAAGTAGGTTTCTTGAGACGTTAGACACAGGACTTTTCTACTTGTAGAGACGTAATATTTTGCGTCTTAGTGGCTAAAAGGAAAAGCGGCTCCGTCTGGGGCTGCTTTTTTGTTACAAGTATTTATATCTTTTGGTATATTTATACTTCTAATTAAAGTTGAAAGTGATGGAAAGAAAGCCAAGGTTGTTTATTGGGTGCTCAACAGAAAGTTTAAGTATAGCTGATGCTATCAATGAAAATCTTGATCATTCATGTGAAGTTACTATTTGGAGAAATGGAACATTTAAGTTGTCAAACAACACAATAGATTCCCTAAATGAAAAGGCATCTTCTGTTGACTTTGCAGCCTTTATTTTCTCTCCTGACGACATAGCCACAGTAAGAAATGCTGAAGAAAAAGTAGTTAGAGATAATGTAATTTTTGAACTTGGTTTATTTATTGGTACTATTGGTAAGCAGAGATGTTTTATAGTCAAACCTAGAAATGTAGACTTACATTTTCCTACCGATTTACTCGGAATAACAACTACTGATTATGAGCCAAAGAGATCTGATGGCGACGTCACATCTGCTCTAACCTTTGCGTGCTCACTTATCAAAAAAGAGATTGAAGGCTTAGGCCTAATAAAAAGTATAAGCACTTACAATACCTCAAATTCTACTTTTCAAATTACAGACATAGAATTATCTGAAATAGACTTTAAATTTTTAGCTGTACTTATTGCAACAGCAACTGACTCTCCAAACGGGCTGAGTTTGTGGCATATTAAAGAAACTTTAAAAATTAGGGATCCGAGAGTTGACATAGCATCTATCAAAATGGAAAAGCTAGGCTTAATTCAAAAAGAGAATGATGTAGATGGAAATGGCGAAGACATATATGCGTACAAGATTTCTCAAGATGGGTTGAGCATACTTCTTAAAGAAGAGCATCGGCTTTATAAACTATATGAAGTCGAGGAGGAGGATCTGCCATTTTAGCTGGCTTTGCTAAGGCGAGTTAGTAGCTCGTACTTACCTATTTAACAGAAAAGCAAAGTCACGAGCTATAAGCTCTCGCCAGCGATAGCCAACCTTGCGTATAATGCTATACTTTACAGTATTTAACTATCTCCTCTATGAACAGACACAAAACACTATGGCTGCTTTTGCCGCTGGGGCTTCTCCTAATGTCCTGCACCTATATTTTGAGCCATTTTATTGTAGTGCCGGATGCCTTGGATGGTTTCCTGAAAGGTGTTGGCATCGGACTCATGATCCTATCGCTGGTGCTGCGCAAGTATAAACCGGCTTGCTGAGCATCTGAAACGCTTTTCTCGGCTCAAAACCCTTTCGGCCTGTTGGTTGTTTATACAAGTACACGTATAAAAAGCTTAAACCGAAGCGAGAACCTATGAAAGTAGCAAAAGACCCATCAGAATATAACGTGCTCTCGCCTGAAGAAGCACGCATTATAGTAAACAAAGGCACTGAATATCCGGGCACGGGCAAGTATAATAAGCACAAAGCAGAAGGGGTTTATGTATGCAGGCGCTGCAACAATCCGCTTTATACTTCAGAGTATAAGTTTGAGTCGAGTTGCGGCTGGCCAAGCTTTGATGATGAGATAACGGGCGCCGTGAAGCGTGTTCCGGATGCCGACGGCCGACGCACTGAAATTGTCTGCGCTAACTGCGGCGCGCACCTGGGCCATGTTTTTGAGGGCGAATACCAGACGCCAAAAAATGTGCGGCATTGCGTTAACTCCTTGTCAATGACTTTTGTGCCCGTTGAGGAACTGGAAAAGTAACGTAGTAACAGCAGCAGGCAGATGTGGAAACGCATCTGCCTTTTTTGTTTTATCCCAATCTGTTTTCTACACACATAGTATAAATATGGTCCAAAACCAGCCTGTAAATCCGGAGAGGCAGCAACACAAGCCCGAGTTTTATACTTGCTCTACCTGTGGCCATGCCTTATTCGAGGCAGATAAAAAATTTGACGTCGGCTCCGGCTTTCCGAGCTTCTGGCAACACACCGGAGAAAACGTCAGGCAAAATCCCCTGAATACTTACGGGCGGGAGCGGGTTCAGCTGCTGTGCAACCGCTGTGAACAGCACCTGGGGCATCTGTTTGAAGACAAAAGATCGCCGACCAACCTGCGGTACTGTATCAACGCCAATGCCCTGAGGTTTAAGGCTGATGATAAACAATAGTTTCAGTTTGTGGCAGCAATGCCGGCAAGTATAAATCAGCATCTGCTAAAAAATAACATACACCTCTGCCGTAAATTTATTTCCGGTGTTACTACTCGTTTATCTGTCACGAAAGCCTCCGTATAACTTTATATCTGCTCCCGGGGTAAAGCTTCTTTATACTTCCTGCTTCATATTAAACTATAAAGATGCCGCGTCCTTCTTATATCAGCGCCCGCTACAGCAGCTTTAAATATGCTTTTAAAGGTATAACTGCCGTTTTCAGATCGGAGCCAAACATGCACCTGCACGTGCTGGCCAGTGTGCTGGTTTTTGTTATGGCATTTTGGTTTGAGGTTACGCGGACCGAGTGGTGCCTCCTTGTTTTTTGTGTGGGATTGGTCTGGATGGCTGAAATTTTTAACACGGCCATCGAAACGCTTACTAACCTGGTGTCGCCGGAGTTTCATCCGCTGGCAGGCAAGACAAAGGATTTGGCTGCGGGCGCTGTGCTTATGGCGTCTATCACTGCAGCCGTTATCGGGCTGATTGTGTTTGTGCCCTATTGGATGCGTTACCTGAACAGTTAAGCCGGCGAGCTTCTTTTACACCTGCGGGCTTTGTATATTTGCGCCGCTATGGCTACACAAAGGTTATGTTTCCGGGCGTTGCTTGTACTGCTGGTTTGCCTGCTTGGCGCCTGCAGGCCGGGCCTGTCGCCGCAGATACCCGATGGCGTCACAGCCAATGCCCTGGCCGCTCCCTGGCTCAGCCAACTGATACAGCAGCTTCAGGAAGACAAGCCCGCCAACCCGCCCGCCAGAATCTACCGCTATACTTACCACGACCAGGAAGTATACTACCTTACCAGCCGCTGCTGCGACATACCTGGCAAAGTATACGACAGGTATGGCAACGTGCTTTGCGAACCGGACGGCGGCATTACGGGCAAGGGAGACGGCCGCTGCACCGACTTTGTTGCGCAGCGCAAAAATGAAACTTTAATTTGGGAAGATAAACGAGAACACTGATATTATGACAGGAAACGATGTATTAAAAAACCTCTCAGAGTATAACATCTGGGCCAACAAAACAATGCTGGATGTGTTTGCCACTTTGCCCGAAGTGCCGGGCAATGCGCTGCGCCTGCAGAGCCACGCCCTCAACGCACAGGCTATCTGGATTGCCCGTATTACCGGCACCGAGAGCCCTGTGAAAGTATGGCAGGAACACACACTGGAGGAACTTGTGGCATTACACAACTCTGCCTCCTACAGAATTGCCGAGTTAGTAGCTGCTGCCGATGAGCAGGAGTTTAACCGGCTTATACATTACACCAACAGCCTGGGCCAGCAGTATAGCACCCGCGTGCTCGACATCCTGACGCACGCCTTTAACCACGCCACCTACCACCGCGCACAGGTGGCAACTGACCTCCGCAAATGCGGCCACAACCCGCCCAATACCGATTATGTAACCTACGTGCGCGAACTGATGGGCCAGGCGTTTTAGTTTTTGATGAAGGACTATTAGACAAAAGATTTTGACAAAGAATTAAAAGCAAAAGGAGGCGTAAGTTGCGCCTCCTTTTGCTTTAGTATCACCTGGTTTGTTCCGGTTAAATCAGACAGGCTGCTTGTATGTAAAACATTAAGTCTTTCTTCCTTTGTCAGAAAGTCCTTTGTCAAATCAGTTGCCTTCTTTAGCGGTATCAGGTTTGGCGGCTGGTTTGGTGAGTTGTTTCAGGAAACCGCCTACTTTGTCTGCCGCTTTTTGCTTCAGTTGCTTTTCGGCCTCCGTGCGCTTGCGCTCCAGTTCTTCACGCGCTTTTTGCTCTAATTCTAGCTTTCTTCTGCTCAGTTCTGCCTGTAGCGTATCTTTGGCCTGTTGCTTCACGTCATCCAGCTTGTTCTGCACTACTTCCTTCACCATGTCTTTGGCTTGGGCTTTTACAGAACCGCCGGCCAGGCCTATTTTCGGATCAGTCAGCATGCCGCCAATCTTTAAATTCAGCGTAATCCGGTCGGCGGCCTGCACCTGCTCCTTACCCAGCAACCCGGCTAAACGTGTGTTTACCTCGCGGCCTATTTTACCTGCCGGCATGTTCAGGGCGGTTACATAATCTATCTGCCCGCCGAGGTTGTTCGCGCCACCTACCGTCATCTCCACATTACCAATTTTCAGGTCGAATGGCTTGATAACCAGGTTGCCGTTTACTACTTCCGCATCAATCTTCTTGTTCTCGATTACGAAGGTCTTCAGTTCATTAAAATTGGTAAGGCTGCTGATTTTATCTACAATCTGCACATTTCCCAACGCCGCTCTCAGAATGTTTATCACGCCGCCGCCATCCAGCGTGTTAAACACCGGAATCATATCCTGGCCCAGCTCGCCGGCAAAGTTAAAGTCAGTAGAGAACTTACCTTCCAGCAGGCCTGTGATAGGAGCCAGGGCCTTCACGGTGTTAAAGTTATTGAAAGCTTCTTTAAAATCGAGGTTGTTGATAGCTAGCTTCATATCGAAGAGGGGGCGCAGCAGGTTTTGTGTATTATAGCTGCCGCTGGTAGCAAAGGTAGCGCCCAGCATGTTAAAGCTTACCTGCTCCAGCTTCGCAATTTTATCTTTCACCAGCACACGGCCACCCACGTTGTTCAATTTAAAATCGGTATATAGCACCTGCTTGGCATTTATGTTCAGGGTAATGTCCATGTCCGCAGGTACCTCCACCACACCTTCTGTAGACTCATCTGCCGGAACTCCTGCATCGTCCACCATCCACTCGTTCACATCAAAGCGGTTTGAACTGATGTTGAAATTACCGCGCAAGGCCTGGTTATCGGCCAGGGCATAGCCCAGGTAATTCGAGAGCGTGCCGCTGGCTTGTATATCGCTCTTGCCCAGGTAGCCGCTCATTTGCTGTAGGTTGATGCGCTCGTTGTTGAACACCGCATTTGCCTTGCTTATTTTTATACCCTGTGGCAAGTCCTCACTTACAAAGTTCAGGTTGTTGATGCCCATAGTGCCGTTGGCAGTCACGTTATTATACTTCTCGGCCTCTATGTCGCTCAGTTTTCCTTTAGCGGCCACATCGGCATTTATCCTGCCGGACACCGTCATACCTTCCTGCGGAAAGATTTTGGTCAGCTTCGTCAGGTCAAGTATACCTTTTATGCGGCCATCGAAAGCAGGCTTGTCTATACCTACCACCAGCATATTGCCTTCCAGCGGCTCGCCGTCCAGGTTCATGTTAAATCGCTCAATATTAATGCGGGTGTCGTCAGTATTGCCGGTAGTGTTGCGCACGTTGGTTACCATATTCAGGCCCTGAATCGGCGCCGGAAAATCTTTGGACTTCACGTACCCGTTGGTCAGGTTGAGGTCGGCGTCGATTACCGGCATACTTGTTTCGCTGTACACCCCTTTGGCATCGGCATCTACCTTCAGCAGGCCGCGCAATGTCAAGTCTTCTACCGGATATACTTTGGTTAACTCTGCCAGATCCACGTTGGCTTTCACGTTACCGGCTACCTTCATCGGCTCCAGCCCTTCAATCAGCACTTTGGCATCTATAGGATTTTTGCCCAAATCCAGGTGCAACTGGCGCACATCAACAACGGTATTGTTCACGATGCCGTCTTTGTTATTAACACGCATATTTACGTTGATGTTGCGGGCCGCCTCCGGCAGATCCGGGTACTTAAACATGCCATCACTTATCTTCAGTTCGGTACCAAAGCCCGGCATCGTTGTCTCGTTGTAGCGCCCTTTAATGTAGCCGTCGAAGCTTAGCTTACCAGACGTCTTGATATCATCAAATTTGTCGGTATACATGCCCGGCACCACCGATAGCACGCTCTTGAAATCTGCTCCCGTTGCTTTAAAAGCGAGATCAAGGTCGATGTCGTCGTGCGGCATCAGGATAGAGCCATTAAAGGTAAAGGGCAACGCGTTAAGCCGAATGTTGTTGTCTTTGAAAGTATAAAGCGACTTGTCCAGATCTATCGCCATCGTAACGTCACCATTCAGTGTGGCGTTCTCCACATAATTTACGCCGTCGTAAGTTATCGTTACGCCGTCGGCCGTTGTCTGCGATACCATATCAAATACATCCTTCGCAAAATCGCCGCTGCCGGTGTGGTTTACGTGGTAGCCCGACATGCCAAACGGGATGCTCAGATCATCGTAAAATAGTGTGCCATTGTTTACCTCCCAGTGGTTAATAGCCATTTTAAAATCTGAAGCAGCTGTATCAGCGGGAGCAGCGGTAGTATCCTCCACAAAAATATCCCAGTTGGCTTTGCCGCTTTTGAGCACCACCAAATGTATTACAGGATCGTCGAGTGTGATAGAATTAACCTTTAACTCATCACCGCTGATAACGCTCATCAGGTTGAGGCCCATGTTAAAGGCTGGTATCTGTGCCAAAGTGTCGGTTTGGAAAGAATCTATACCTATCACCGACAGGTTGTCGATGCTCAGGGACAGGTTCGGGAAGTGGCGGAACAGCGACAAACTCACGTCGTCGGTTTGGTAAAGCACTTTCGCATTTATACTTTTAGCTAATTCATTGTCGACGGCCTGCTTAATTTTATCTTTGAAAAGAAGCGGCACCAAAGCCGCAGCGGCAAAAAGCACCGCCAGAAAGATAAAGAAGCCGATTACTACTTTTTTCATAGAACTCAGGTATAAGGTTGTTTGTGTATCGTCATTATAAAAGCTAACGTAAAACTTTGGCAAAAACCGTGCACGAAGTAAATATAGGACAGAGACATTGGCATTCAGGCAGCCGCTGCTATACTTACTTTTGTTTTGTCCGGATGATTAACATTAACGTTGTAAGCGTTGCATTAACGGCAATTTATACTTTACAGGTCGCCGCGGTATTAAAATGCATCCGAAAAGTATAACCAACAGCTATAAAAGCGTTGATACATCACAATGGCGTCACAAAGATACGCTGCGGAGGCAGTCTCTTTAATCAGCAGGATAGCAAGTATAACCCGGGGCAGCGTAGACTAAACAATATTATACCTGCGTAATTAAAAACTACGCAAACCATTGTTGTGATAGATCTGATTCAGGATAACTCAGATTTCAGAGCCTGGCTTGCATTAAGTATAAATTAAAGTATAAAAGCTGTAAAGTATAAACAGGAACCGGATGAAGGTATAAGCCTAAGTTCAGTACAACTTTTATACTTCTTATTTTGCACCTTTTGTAATATTCATTTTGTCTGATAATTTATTTTATAACCTGCGTTACCCGGTTTTAAACCAGTAAAAGTATGCGCTTTAAATGGATGATTTTATGCTGTTTATGTATGTTTGGGAGCCTTGCAGGCACTGCCCAGGACGCCGCATTTACGCAGCAGTACGCCAACCGCTTGTACTTAAATCCTGCTTATGCCGGGCTGAACCACAGCTGGAGCGTAACGGCGGCGCACCGCAACCAGTGGCCTGCCCTCAACGGTGCCTTCATCACCAACCAAATAGCTGCCGACTACAGGCTGCCTAACCAGAAAGGCGCCGTAGCAGCCCTGGTGCAGCAGGACAAAGCCGGTATCGGCGGATTACAAAAGCTGCAGGCTGCCCTCGCGTATGCCTATCATACCCGCCTGACAGACACCTGGGCCATGGCAGCCGGTTTGCAGGCGGGCATTACCTCGCTCAGCGTTAATTATAACAATCTAGTGTTCGGAGACCAATTGTCTGACAATGGCATGGTGACCATAACATCGGCAGAAGCTAACACTTTTGAACCGGCACATTATGTGAGCTTTACATTTGGCGGCCTGGCTTACACAGACCAGTTCTGGTTCGGGCTGACGGCGGCAAATCTGAACAAACCGGTCTACGGCTTTGGCCAGACAACTAAACTTCCGGTGCGCTTTGTGGCCAATACCGGGTATAAATTCTATGCCAGAACTTATCAGAATCAGGGCAGGTTGTTTGAATTAAGCTTTTCTCCGGCCATAACTTATACCCGGCAGCAAAATTTTAGCCGCACCGACCTCGGATTGTACACTATTTACACGCCGCTGACGTTAGGATTGATATACAAAGGAGTGCCCTTAACAGGAGGCCCAAACCCGGATCAGACGCTGGCGGTCGTAATTGGATTGCAACTGGAGCAGTTTAAAGTGGGCTTCAGCCACGACGCAGGTTTAAAGGGCTTTAGCCGGCAGGCGGGAGGCGTCAATGAAATTTCACTGACTTTTGAACGTATTGACTTTAACAATTTGTTTAAAAGCCGATTAGGACGCAAATATAACGACAACATTGTTTGTCCGGCATTCTAATTTTAATTATAATTGCGGATTAAATTACCTTACAAGAACCTTACCTAAATCGGGTGCTATTTTATGAGATTTATCAAGTATGTGTCAGCTGCAGTTTTGGGAGGGCTTTGCCTGACCGCCTGCTCTAAAGGAGGACAACCCACCAGCACAGATCCCGGAAATACGAGTACGGCTACAGGGATTGCCTATAACGAGGATGAAACTTCGTTTCAGGTAGCTGATTATGCACAGTTTCCGCAGGGACCGGGTCTAGTATTTATTGAAGGCGGCCGCACCACACTGGGTTCGATGGAAGAGGACGTGGCCATGACGCGCGACAACATAGAGCGCACGGTTACGGTAGCATCTTTTTACATGGATGAAACAGAAGTGGCCAACATCCACTGGCTGGAATACCTGCATTACCTGAAAGCAGATTCGCTGCCGGAAGTATACCAGGCCGCTCTGCCGGACACTACGGTATGGTCGTCGCAGCTTTCTTTTAACGACCCTTACGAGCAATATTACCTACGTTACCCAGGCTTCCGTTTTTATCCGGTGGTAGGCGTAAGCTGGCTGCAGGCCAATGATTATTGTATCTGGCGTACCGCTAAAGTAAACGAAAATCTGGCACAGCAAGCCAATGGCGGCGGTGGCGGCCGAGGCTTGTTCGGCAGAAAAAGAGGTGGCGGCGATGCGGCGGCACCCGAAGGCACAAAACCATCTATAGAATCCGGCTATGTACTGCCAAACTACCGCCTGCCTACAGAGGCAGAGTGGGAATATGCTGCACAAGCCCTGATTGGTACACAGTATACCGACGACGAAAACCAGAACAACAGAAGACTTTACCCTTGGGACGGCCACCAGGTACGTAACCCATATGGCAAAGAAATGGGTAATTTTATGGCTAACTTTAAGCGTGGCCGCGGCGACTACGCCGGTATTGCTGGCGCCCTGAACGATGGCGCTATGATTACGGACTATATCTATAGCTACCCGCCAAACGACTACGGCTTGTACAACATGGCCGGAAACGTAAATGAGTGGGTGCAGGATATTTACCGTCCGCTTTCGTACCAGGATGTGGAAGACCTAAACCCTTTCCGCCGTGATGATTACCTGGACGAGTCAGAAAATTATGACTCCAGCGAAGGCTTCTATTCCTTAATTAACGACGAGGTACGCGTATTTAAAGGCGGCTCCTGGAAAGATGTAGCTTACTGGTTGTCTCCGGGCACGCGCCGCTTTATGGCACAGGATTCTGCCACAGCCACCATCGGTTTCCGTTGCGCCATGATCAACGCCGGTTCCAACAAATAAAGTATAAAACTAAGTATAGCAAAAAGCCCAGAAGTGATTCCGGGCTTTTTTGGTTTAGCAGGAGTTGTAATCTCCGTTTCAAATTTTTACTTTTCTATATTGGCTGTCGTGGTTTAGCAGGATAGTTAAATAAATCTTCCGTTAGACTGTAAAGCCCGGCTGTTATGACCAGTTCAACAAACGCCAGGATTACTTTAACGTTATTAAGATATGACGAAATTGCAACAGATATTAATAGAAAAGATTTCATCAACAAAGGATGAAAGGATTCTTCAGGAGGTTAACAGACTTCTTGAAACAGGAGCTGAGGAGGAGGTGTACCACCTTTCTCCTGAGCAGATTGCCGGCATCGAAGAAGCTAAAGAACAGATTAAGAATGGCCGGTTCCTGACAAATGAAGAAGCAAATAAAGAAGTTCAGGAATGGCTGAAAAACAGGTAATCTAGTCGATTAGAGCCCAACAGGATAGAATTGACATTTTAGATTATTGGATCAAAAGGAACAAATCAAAAGTATATTCAGAAAAGCTTTTTCTACTATTCAAGCAAGCTGCTGACCTGATAGCAGAGTATCCCAAAATAGGGAACCCGACAAGTTATAGAAATATAAGATTTAAGATTGTAAGGGATTACCTGCTCTTTTATGAACAACTAGAGGATAAAATTGAAATACTTTTAGTCTGGGATAGCAGACAAAGCCCTGACAAGCTCAATGATTTACTAAAAGATGAATAAAACTGACAGATAAACGCTGCTGGCTTAAAGTATAAAGAAGATGCTTTCCGCCTTTTGGGGCTCTTAATAACAGTTTATACTTAAGCGATCGTTTGCTGGCGAGAGCATTAATCATTATAGTTGTTATAATGATTATTCCGTTTATCCGCCTATATTTGGTAGTATAGCAGGAGTAGTACTCCTGCTATCTGCTAGTTGGCAGCCATAGAAGTTATGAAAAAAGCTTTACATGTAGTTGTTTTGTTATGCCTGTTTTCTTGTAACGGTGGCGAAAATGGAGAGAAGGAAGCAAAACCAATAGAGCAATTTGACAGCTTTATGTTTTCAATCGAGCCAGGCTGGAGTACAGACGATAGCAGAGACTTGGAAATCTACCAAGATGGTACAACATACCTTCGCTTGAGAGACGACAGGGAAGTCAGAGAAAACTATAGAGTAAAGCTGGACTCTCAGAGCCTAAGGCAAATTTTTATACTTGTTGACTCTATGAATATTGAAGCTTTAGATACTGTTTATCAAGACTATTTTGATGGAGCTTCTTATTCATTGCTCTTGAGAAATAATAAGGGCGAAGTAAGGACAAAAGGAATGGATTTCCCTGATGAAGTACAGGCTATGCTTAAGAGAGTGGTAGAAATCGTAGAGGGGCAACAACTATTAAAGTCAACAAATCGGCATTTTAGCACTACAGAAGACGTACTACTTCCACCTCCTCCTGCTCCAGTTAAGGTTAAGCTACCAATTGATAGCCTATAAAGCAAAGAAAACTCCCTCTGCCAACACAGTTCATAATCTAGGCTGCGGCTATGCCTTGCCCACATTATGCACGAGACGTTGGCCCCAAGCTTAAGAATCACTTTATTTCTGTAGAAATCGCAAGTTTGACATTATGATTAATATCAGAGACTTCATCAGCGTTGACCAAGAAATCTTAGGCGGACAACCTGTTTTCAAGGGAACCCGGGTTACGATAGAAACGCTTTTCCTGCACTTAGAAAAAGGAGTTCCTCTGGACGAATTTTTAGAAGATTTTCCAACTGTAAGCAAAGAACAAGCGATTAAAGTGCTCAGAATTGCCGAAAAAATAATGACTTCTAAAAATATAGAAAAGCTTTATGAGACTGCTGCTTGACGAAAATCTACCAAAGCGGCTTAAACTTGACTTTCCGGAACATGAAATCTATACAGTCAGCGACAAAAGCTGGAGCGGAAAGAAGAATGGAGAACTCATGAAGCTGTTAATAGCAGAGAGCTTTGATGCTTTGTTCATCTTTGACAAGAATTTACAGTATCAGCAGAACTTCAAAAAATATTCCATTCCTGTATTAGTGCTAAATGCTACAGACAACACTTATCTGACGTTGAGCAAACTTGTTCCTAAAATCAAAGAAGTTCTCATGAGACAATTAGTACCAGGGCCGACAATCCTAAATGAATAAAAGAAAGCCTGTGTCTAACGTTCAAGTAACAGATGCAGCTTTCAGGAATTGATTAGGAGAATTATCTTTAATTTAAAAAGTCTCAACTTTGTAATGTTGCCGAACTCCAAAGATAAATGTTGAACAACATCCTCATTAAGTATAGCCAGCCCGAACTCAGAACCGTTAACGTAACTCGTTATGTTACGCCCTTGCGCGAGGGTGGTTCGCTACCAGCTATTGTAGAGGCAGACGATGACTTTTTGTATGTGCTTAAGTTTCGGGGAGCAGGTCAGGGCATTAAAGCGCTTATTGCCGAACTTATTGGCGGCGAAATTGCCCGCGCGTTGGGCCTGCGGGTGCCGGAAATCGTATTCATCAACCTCCACGAGGCATTTGGGCGCACAGAGCCGGACGAGGAAATCCAGGATTTACTGCGAGCGAGTGAGGGGCTTAACCTGGGATTGCATTACCTGTCAGGTGCCATTACGTTTGATGCGCTGGTAAACACGGTGGATGCAAAACTCGCTTCGCAGATTGTCTGGCTGGATTGCCTGCTGATGAACGTAGACCGCACGCCCCGCAATACCAACATGCTTATCTGGCACAAGGAACTTTGGCTGATCGACCATGGCGCGGCCTTATACTTCCATCATTCCTGGCAAAACTGGGAGGAGCAGGCCAAACGGCCTTTTGTGCAGGTAAAAGACCACGTGCTATTGCCCCAGGCCTCCGAGTTGGAGGCAGCAGATGCCGAATTTCGTGCTATACTTACTCCTGAGCGCATTCGTTCCATCGTTGCATTAATTCCGGACGAGTGGCTGACTGCCGAGTCCGCGTTTGCCTCTGCTGAGGAGCACCGGCAGGCTTATATCCGGTTTTTAGAGATACGCCTGGCCCATTCAGAAATCTTTGTCAAAGAAGCGCAACATGCAAGAAAAGCACTTATTTGAGTACGCCGTTATCCGCGTAGTACCGCGGGTAGAGCGCGAAGAGTTTCTGAACGTGGGCGTAATTATGTACTGTGCTGCGCAGGGTTTTCTGCAAATAAAGTATAAGCTCGACGAAGAGCGCCTCAGCGCTTTTTCTGCTGAGATAAACATGCAGGAGTTGGTAGAGCGTCTTTGTGCTTTCGAAAGGATTTGCGCAGGCCGCGCAACGGGCGGCACCATTGGCCAGTTGCCGGTTGCCTCCCGTTTCCGCTGGCTTACGGCTGCCCGCAGCACCGTGGTACAAACCTCGGCCGTTCACCCTGGTTTATGTGCAGATGCCCCGCAAACGCTTGCACGTCTATTTACGCAACTGGTTCTATAAGGAGTATTTTGAATATCAACTAAGTATATAATTTATGCCTTTTGTTCTTTAAGAATGGCACAGGTAAGGATAGTTTGAACGATAAGTTTTATCATCCTGAAAGTTATACTTGCGGATAATTCTTATAAAGTATTTATCATGCCGCTGCAATAGCCACCACACTTACCTCCGCAGCTCCTGCCTTTAACAGTTCTACTGCACAGGCTTCTAAAGTAGCGCCTGTCGTCATCACGTCGTCTATTACAAGTATACGTTTGCCCTGCACCTGCTCCGGCCGCGCTACCCCAAATACCTGTTCCACATTTTGCCAGCGGTCGAGGCGGTTCTTCTTTGTCTGGGTAGCCGTATCCAGCAGGCGGGCCAACGTGTTACTGCTCCAGGGCACTTGCATCGCTTCGGCCAAACCTTTGGCAAACGTGTCGGATTGGTTGTAGCCGCGGCGGCGCAGTTTATACTTATGCAGCGGCACGGGCACTATCAAATCAAATTGCTGGTTATACTGATGCTCGGAGAGGAGGGAACCGTAACGCTGCCCCAGGTGCTCACCCAGTTCCTGGGCCCCTTTATACTTAAGCCGGTGCAGCAGCCGTTGTACCCGCCCTTTCGGCACAAAGTATAAGTAGGCAAACGCAAACCGCACCGGCACTTTGCCCCAGAACCGGCGCTGCAAGGGGTTCAACTCCGTAGCGCCATGCACATGAAAATCCGTATAGGGCAGTTTCACGTTGCATTTGGTGCAGATATACTTCTCGCCGTGCGCCATAGCGCCGTCGCAGGCATAGCAGCTCTCCGGAAACAGCAGCGAAAGCAGATCGTTAAACATAGGCTAGGCAATATGGTTTAAGGTATTATAGTTAATTTCGCTTAACTTTATACTTATACTATTTTATAGCTGAAAAAGTAATCCGGACATCAACAATGAGCTTAGTAGAAGAATTTAACGACTACCGCGTGCGCATGAACGAGCGCATCCTGTCTTACGACAATAAACTGATTAAGCGTTTTTTCAACCTCGACACCAACACCTACATGGAAGGCGCTCTGGACGTGAAGACGAAGGAAATGCTGGGGCTGGTGGCCTCCATGGTGTTGCGCTGCGACGACTGCATTAAATACCACGTGGGCAAATGCTACGAAGAAGGACTGACCGACGAAGAAATAATGGAAGTATTTTCCATCGCCAACCTGGTAGGCGGCTCCATTGTTATTCCGCACTTCAGAAGAGCTGTGGAGTATTGGGAAGAACTGAAAGCACGTGGAAGTGCAGAGTAAATTTATTGTTGATTGTTGGTAGCTGAATGTTGTTTTCTGAACAGTAAGCACACTTTTGCTAATAATA
>Ga0210040_10000958_pt1 | contig 45818 bp, 32 predicted proteins | sample CryGeyCG12114_NA_FD_185462 | JGI IMG/M metagenome (GOLD analysis project Ga0210040, IMG submission 185462) | Groundwater microbial communities from aquifer - Crystal Geyser CG19_WC_8/21/14_NA (SPAdes) (version 2) | ecosystem: Environmental > Aquatic > Deep subsurface > Groundwater | place: USA...
GCGGTTTCGGTTGCTAACTGAGCGGGTATATACCCTTGAGAGTTCGACTCTCTCCCTTTCCGCTATTATAGGTTTACCTAAGATTTACTTAGTCTCTGCCTAACCCCGAGCGACCCGGTACTAACCAGTGTGGGGGGGGTAGGTAACGAACGGTCGCTACCACCTATTGGTTTAGCTTTTACCTACTAAGTCTATCGTATTCGCCTTAGTATATAACGACTTAACGATATCCCTATGCCTCTAACCTTTTAATATACACGTATACTGGCAAGATAATAGAAATACAGGTTACTCCATAAAGATATATATACGACATGACCTGTCCCACTAAATCCTTTTTCCTTGTAGAGAGGTGTGCAGATAAGATTACTTAAGACGGTTTTTATACCTAGCCAAAGGCTATAATACCGTGGCGAATTCGCCTTACACTCATGAGTGCGAATATAACGCGTTGGCTCTATTCTACTAACGCTAAGGATATTGGTACTCTATACCTAGTTTTCTCGGTCTTCACGGGTCTTCTCGGTACGGCATTTAGTATCCTTATCCGTCTAGAACTATCGGCACCAGGATCCCAATTCCTTAACGGTGACCACCAGCTGTATAACGTAATCGCTACCACTCACGGTATTATAATAATTTACTTCATGGTTGTGCCTAGTATGGCCGGATTCGCGAACTACATGGCTCCTATCCTTGTTGGTGCACCAGATATTTACACACACATTACGCTAATGGATTTACTACTTAAGGTAGGATTTTATGACTGGGTCGAGATAATGTTAATGTCAGCTGCTCATAACGAAGTCCCTCGTGACGATCTTCCTGAAGAAGTCGACACTACCCTCGAAAATTCTGCTAGCCCTAGTAGTATTAACACGAACTACAACGGACTTCTTTGGTTTCCTTCTTGGTTAGCAGGTATTTGGGAGGGAGACGGTTCCTCTTGGGTTCCTACTACAGAACATGCTCCGAGTGGTAAGCTATATACCGTTAATGTTACAATTACCTTCGCACTAGTCGATCTACCCCTAGCCAAGTGGCTAGACAGTATTCTAGGCGGTTACGTACGTCTAATGACCGACCAAGGAGCTTGCCGGCTAGTCATTGCGAACCCTTATTCCGTGGCTAACTTCATTCGACTGGTAAGTCCCTGGCTACGTACTCCTAAGCTAGGTCGACTAAATGCTGTCATTACATGGCTCGAAGCGAACAAGAACATTAAGCTTAGCTATATTACACCATGTACTACATCGCTACTTCAAGATGCTTGGCTAGCTGGGTTTCTTGACGCCGACGGTAACTTTTATGTTCGAGTTACGCTAACGCATTCGGATCGAGAACTAGTGTCGTCCGTAGGGTCTGGTCTTAACCTAGATTTCCCGGACACTAACCCTAAAAAGAGCCGAGCCGGTATTCGTATTCGAATTGAACAACGTATATTCGACGGGTTTAGCAACGGTCCTATAGTCGATAGTATAAATGCCATTGCTAAGGCGCTACATGTCAACAAGATCCTTACGACTCAACACAACGGTCGTAGCTATTGGTCTGTAGAAGCAACTAGTCTTGTCTCAACAACAGTACTATTCGAATACCTAGACCGTTTCCCGCTCATAACAGCTAAGCGGTTCGATAGTCTAGACGCTAAGAACGCCTTTCTACTCATAACCCGTAATGGTCATACTACCACAGCGGGCCGTGCTCGGATACTTACTATCCAGTATGGTATAAATCGACGACGTAACCTTAGCACTATCTCATGAACTCATCTTGTAAATCCTCTAGATCCTCAATAGCGATGCTATGTCTGGTACAATAAACGAACTAAGTTCGAAGAAGGCGACAAACCAATTCGAAGCGTATAATATACGTCCAACGACTACAACCCGTTACTAGCATGCTAGTATAGCTATAGTCTAATCGTAGCCGTAAGGTTACGTGGAATAACTCTCCAGTAATATCTACGATGGCTTTCCCTCGACTAAATAATATCTCGTTCTGGATGCTACCTCCTGCGATTATTCTTATCCTATCTAGTGTATTTGTAGAACAAGGTATGGGGTCAGGATGGACTATGTACATGCCTCTTACTGGAGTACAATCACATAGTGGTGGTTCTGTAGACCTTGCGGTATTTTCTCTTCACCTGTCAGGTATTTCTTCTATGCTTGGTGCCATGAACATTATTACTACGATCGTTAATATGCGAGCTCCTGGTCTAACTCTTCACCGAATGCCGCTATTCGCTTGGGCTATGCTAATGCAATCAATCATTATTATTCTATGTATTCCAGTACTAGCAGGTGCACTAACTATGATTATTACTGACCGTAACTTCAATACCGCCTTCTATGACCCTGCAGGTGGGGGTGACCCGGTACTATACCAACATCTTTTCTTAATCTACACAATATACGCTATTTCTATGGTTATCCTATCTAAGAACTCGGCTGGCTTCAACTTCAGCGAGTTTAATACTAAGTATGCCGAACTATACCCTAACCGCGAGGTACCTAGTAGTTCTTGGCTTTTATGGCTTATCGGCTTTGCGGAAGGAGACGGATGCTTCACAGTTAATTATCGAGGCGTTGGCGCCTTCATTATTACTCAAGCTACTGCCGATATCGGCGTACTTTATAAGATCCAGTCTATTCTAGGCTTCGGTCGCGTTATCCGTCAAGGAGAGACTACAAGCCGGTTTATCGTGGAAGATCTAAGTAACGTGGCATTAATTATCGCCCTATTTAACGGTAATATAGTACTACCGCTAAAGCAACTTAGCTTCCATACCTTTCTCGACGCCTATAATGTACGAGTAAAGTCCTTCATGGCGATTCCGTTTATCGACCTACTAGTAACTCCTACTCTCAACGATTACTGGCTATGCGGCTTCACGGACGCTGAAGGATGCTTTACTACTTCTCTACTAAGTAACTCTCTAGCATTTCGGTTCCGGTTTATCCTAGCTCAGCTAGGTGCCATTAACCTACCGGTTATAAACCATCTAGCTCTACTTCTAGGTGGGGTAGTTTCTCCTCATTCGGTACCTGACGTTAACCAGCTAGTAGTTAATGGTATTCGCAATATGGATACCGTTATTAACTACTTCGATACTCACCCTCTTCGAACTAAGAAGGCCGAGTCATATCGTATTTGGCTGGAGGTACGGGCCTCTCTCAAGAAGGGAGACCATCTCTCTCCCGAGACCCGTGCCATTCTCAAGGCTAAGGCGGCTACGATTAACCAATAGATAATAGCGTAACCCCAAAATAGGAAAACAGGATGTGGTGCGATTCTATTATCCTCCCTCTAAGACGGAAGAAAGCATAGATAGCATAGTTATAATAGGCAGATCCTAGTTAAAAAGACCTATATAGCTAATACTACTAGTTAGTATGCCACCATTCTAGTCCGTACTCATAGAGGCTATAAAAGAACTTTTAGAGGTAAATAGCTTTTAAGTACGCTTAAGAGATTAAGTATGGATAAACTTCCATAGGCTACACGGGCGTTAACGGTTAACGTATACTCATACGAAGACCGTCGGTAGTCTAAACTATCGCTACAGACTAGTCCGCCTGTGGGTACCTGCGACGGTGCTTAATGTATAGTCGGTCTTCTACCCATTCGGGCACAAGGCTTAGTAATACGCTTACTAAGTACATGTACTCACGATAGAGTTAAAAGGTCGTGAGTATTAGAAGATGGGTTCTTCGGTCACCCGGAAGTATACCTAATAATTATCCCTGGATTCGGTATAATTAGCCACGTAGTTTCTACGTTCTCTAATAAGCCTATTTTCGGTTACCTAGGTATGGTATACGCCATTGCATCTATTGGTATTCTAGGATTTATCGTATGGTCGCACCACATGTATGCGGTAGGTCTTGACGTAGATACTCGGGCTTACTTCACAGCGGCTTCAATGATTATTGCAGTTCCAACCGGTATTAAGGTATTCTCATGGCTAGGTACTGCCTATGGTGGTTCTATTCGTCTAACGGCTCCTATGCTATTCGCTATAGGATTTATCGGGCTATTTACTATTGGTGGGCTGACAGGAGTAGTTCTAGCTAACGCCTCAATGGACGTAGCTATGCATGATGGATTCGTGTCATGTTCTTAAGTATAAATACGCTCAACATGTGGTCTTATACTCATAAGAGCGTTACTATTATAAATAGTACTAGAGGCCATTCGTACTAGTTACCTTGAAGTAACTAAGCCATGGTCCGTTCTCTACCTAATCGTAGAGACATCGCCCCCAGTGGCTAGTTAACACCCGGACTTTTTTAGTATCGTTTGTAGAGCCGTTTCATATAATAGTTTTTCTAACAGGCCCACTGGCCAAGTCTATAGGCACGCTGTCGGAAGCACAAAGTGGCATGCGTCTGCTAAAAGGTATGCGGGGTATTTACATTATTACTAACATGGTTACTGGATCTCAGTACGTAGGTAGCTCAAACGATCTGGCCAAGCGCCTATTCCGTTACCTTAGCCTTGCTTATCTCAATGCTCAACATATCCGTGGTTCTATTATCTCTCGAGCTATCCTAGCCCATGGGATGTCAGGGTTTACCCTGGAAGTAGTTGTATTGGGTCCTTCACTACCTTCTCTAACGGGCTCAGTAGACCATGTAAACCTGGAACAATACTACCTCGATACCTACGAGTTCCAATACAACGCTAAGCGTATTGCTACTCCAGCAGCTCACACACCTCGCGCTGGTCCTGTCAACGTAGGAGTGGACAACCCGTCATATGGAAAGTTCGGTGCTAACTCTCCTGCTTGGAATCTGCAGCATAGCGTTGAGGCTCGGACTAACATGTCTACTCAACGGGGCACACTGTGTATGTATGTATACAACGTTAACACGCTACTCCCTGTAGGTCCTGTAGTAACTAGTGGGGCTGCGCTGAGCGCCCTACTAAATACATACAAGCCATTTGGCCTACGTGTCTACAGTATTATGCTTAACAGCGTACACCAAACAGTGGTTGTAGGAGATTATATCGTTAGTGCAGTACCTATGACTATCTCACAGCTTGCCCTTCTACTTCCTCAGCTTACCGTTGTGCCTGTGCCTGTACCCTCATCTCGGACGAACCTTATGCAGCAAACTATCTATGGTAAGCATGTAGAGACATCGGCCCTAGTTGAGTGGAAGTCTAAGGAGCTATGTACAAAGGCGCTGACGGGCCGTTCCTTCATGAATAAAAGCACTATGAACCGACGCCTAAACAAGGGAATTCCTTTCTATGGGTACCTACTACAAACGAAGCCTTTTAAAGTCTAACAAGACGTATTACGTAGTAGCGCATTAACACGAGGTGCGCTTTATCCTATTCACAATATCGTGAACCACCCTACGGGTACACACGATGCCGGCCAACGGCTCAACGACCCTCAGAATAACCCACTTAAGGTAAGGTAAGGTCTAGACGCACTCGGGAGAGCGCGATGAAGATAAAACTTCCTTAATAACATCGTTCCATTACGTACTTTCTATGGGGGCCGTATTTAGTATCTACGCAGGTCTATACTATTGGCTTCCTAAGATTACGGGTAAGAACTATAACGAAGATCTAGCGCAAGCTCACTTCTGGGCTCTATTCGTAGGAGTAAATACTACCTTCATGCCACAGCATTTCCTAGGTCTCCAAGGAATACCACGTCGGATTGCGGACTACCCTGACGCGTTCGAAGGATGGAATATTATTAGTAGTATCGGTTCTCTAATCTCAGTAACTGCCACAGCTATTTTCCTATACGTTATCTACGATATGCTAGTTAACCAACCTAACGCCGTAGCAAATACTTGGGGAGAACCGTCATACTTCATGGATAGCCGTACTTACGTAGAAGCTCCAACGAATAGTACTACTCTCGAATGGGTACTACCTACTCCAACGCCATACCACGCCTACATGATGATGCCCGTGCAGTCATAATTAACCTAATCGTTCTCTACCTAACCCCTTCCTTGAAGGGTACGGAAAAGAATATCGATACTAAGATATACGTTAACTTAAGTACTAAGTGCCGTTTATAGGTATTTAACGATCCTTAAACGCGTTAATAAGCGTTCTCCACCTAGTACCTCACTCCATTTATCCGGTTCTGCCTCTAGCAGAAGAAGGTATGTAGAAGTATACGCCGTATATCCGATGGGTACTTAGGCCCTATAAGGCCAATATAGTACTCATTTACACCCTATATATTTTCTCACCTCTTAGACTCGGTTAAAGCTAATCGATATGAGATGGTAATCCCCAAGACGAGTAACTTCAAAGCCATATGGGCACTAAGACTAATATATAATATGCCTCAAGCAATCCCTACATTCTTCGTTAACCAAATTACGTGGACTATACTAGGACTAGCTTTCGTAGTATTTATCCTATCTACGTACATTCTACCGTACGTACTACATCTACTAGTTAGTCGGGTATATATTACTAAGCTATAGTACTAAAGCTTAGACCCCGGTGGGGGTCTGAGTTCGCTACCTACTATGGAATGGTAATAGCGGTTAAGTATTAACCTCTCAACGGTCTTAATCGTACTATACCCCTCAACCGTATATAGGGTAAGTAAGTAGAGATCGTTTAACGCCTATTACAACTAGTTAATAAGTCTTATACTAGCAGGGAAGGAAGAAAATAGATCGCCAAGAGGTTTACTACGGCGTAACGTAAAGAATAAGATAGGATTGGTAGCCAAGTGGTTTAAGGCGGCCGTTTTGAATGCGGTTAGTGGCGACACTCAGGGGTTCGAATCCCTTCCAGTCCGCTAGGCTCCTACGGGTAGGTAGTCCTCCAGCTATTACTAGAGATAACGTAGATATAATACGAGAAGATTCGTCTCTATCCTTTCCCAAGGTTAGTTAAGCTTAGATACCGTAACCGATCGTTCGCTACCACCACAACTGGCATGGTTATCTTACTAGGTCTTTGGACTTAATAGCAGCTTAGACTAAGTATAGTCTATTACCCAGAGCCTGCGGTTAGGTACCGATTTGGGATTGCAAATCCTTAACTAAGGGTTCGAATCCCTTTGGGCTCTAACGTCCTAGGAAAAGAAAAGTCCCATGCAGAAGGGCATGATGTAATGGCAGCATTCCGGTTTCCAAAACCGTCCGTCGCGGTTCGAGTCCGTGTGCTCTTGGGCCTATTAATATAATAACGCTAAACTAACCTAGAAGATATACTTTCTAGTATAAGCGCTATTACTAGTCTATTAGCACGGTATTTAAAGAGAAGGGTAATGGGGAGTATAGTCCTGGAATTATATTCGCCTTGACGCCCTAGAGTAGTTAGGATAATACCTAACTAACGCCCGATTAGTCCTTATAAAGACTCTCTAAGTACTCATAACTTAACCTATCGCATGGTCCAATCTTTTAATACTAACTCTCTAGCCTCACTAGTTACGCGGTACCAATTTTACCCATACCACGTAACGCAGGTTTCTTCTCCTTGGCCTATCCTAACGGCCCAATCTCTACTTTCTATGCTACTCGGTATAGTATTCTGGTTTAACGGTATCGAAAACGCTATGCTCATTACAGGAATAGGAATAGTGTCTATACTATTCGCATGGACTCTATGGTTTAAGGATATTACCGTAGAAGGTACTTATCTTGGTGACCATACTCAAATCGTCCAAAAGTCTCTATCCCTTGGAGTTACTCTATTCATCGTGACCGAAGCTTTCTTCTTCGTAAGTATCTTCTGGGCCTACCTTCACTCTTCTCTGGCACCAACCATCGAGCTGGGTAGCGCGTGGCCGCCGACAGCCATCGAGGCGCTTAGTCCGTATACTATTCCTCTACTTAATACAATTCTGCTAGTATCCAGCGGTGCGTTCGTTACCTACGCTCACCATGCTATAATTCGAGGTGTACGTAGCGACGCTCTAGTAGGTGCTTTTATTACTGTACTACTTGCGGTTATCTTCACAGGTCTTCAAGGGTACGAATACGCTGAAGCCGGATTTAGTATTGCCGACGGTGCGTTCGGAACCGTATTCTTTTTCGGTACTGGATAGTAACGAGTCCACGGTACTTACCGTCAACAAGTAATTAGGTAGGCGGTTATGGATATACATGCCGGTTAACCTTATTAATATTAAACTAGCTAACTACTTAGATAGTTGGGCTTAGGCTCCTGCCAATAAGTAACGTATACGCTCTCTAATTATACGTCCAACGACTAAAACTAGTAGCCACCAGGTATTTAATCCTCCGTTGGCTATGGTATAGTCTGGCCCTTTGCTAGAGCAAAGGATTTATCGTTAAGATTATATAACCTTTTTCGTCCACGGTGCTCACGTTATGGTCGGTACTATCTTCATCGCAGTAGGACTAGGACGACTATACGCATACCATCTTACTTCTACTCACCATGTAGGTATGGAAGCCGCTATTCTATACTGGCATTAATACGTCTATCCTTTCTCTAGACCGAAAGGATAAGGTGCCAGATCCCATCTCAAAGACTACTTCTACCCCTTCGTATTTACGATAGACGAGAAGGATAAAAGTATATTATATATACCTTACCAGAGACTTAGACCGAGAACTAGTAGACCTAGTAGTAAGATATAGTCCTATCGTATGCGAGAGTATACGTAAGTCCTAGTACTAGGACTATAAACCTAATGTTTGTAGACGTAGTATGGCTATTTCTATACGCCGTAGTATACTGCTGGGGCTCATAATAGTATCGGAATCGGTATATTTTCCGTATTCCCCCTAATAGTCCTTCACGACTCCTACCTATCGCAAGCGATGGTGGGTCTTATACTAGGGGACGGTTCTCTAGTTAAGAAGTACGAAGGAGGGGGGACCTATTTTAAGTTCGCGCAAGGAGACCTTCACGTCTCTTATCTTTTCCACGTATTCGGGCTATTCCATAAAGCCGGACTAGTTAATATATCCGAACCTTCTCCAGGTACTTCTATTATTAAGGGCCAAACCTACCATTGGTGGGCCTTCAGTACTATAAGTTATAACTTTTGGAATTCATGGTACTATACATGGTACCCTACCGATAAGAAGGTTATCCCAGCTATTATCGAAAGTCTTCTTACTCCGGTGGCCATGGCCTATTGGTTTATAGACGATGGCGGATGGACTGGCATAGGAATTCATCTAAACACTAATGGGTTTACCTACGAGGACGTAATACGCCTAGCGGCTGCGGTTCGGTCCCGCTATGGGCTTAAGTGCACAGTACATTCTCGTAACCGAGTATATATTTGGGCCGGTTCCGCCCAAGATCTTATTAAGATCGTACGTCCTTTCGTCCACCATAGCATAGGCTATAAGCTTAACCATCCGGTTAAGAAGTAGGGGCCGTATTTTGTAGACGTTGTATGGCTATTCCTATACGCAGTTGTGTACTGTTGGGGAAGTTTATACCCCTCGGCATTTGCAGTAATGCTTTTCCTGCTATATCATCTGCGTAAGCTAGTAACTAATCTCTGTTCTGTAAAGTCCTTTTTCTCTGACTCGTGGTACACGCTTCTAAACAGTAAGTCCTTTGACGATATGCTTATAACAGGAATCATACATGATAACACTGACCACAATCAAGGGCGAGTAGGAGTAATTATCGATCTACTATGGGTAGCCTGGGAAGTGGAAATCAGTATAAATCTTATGACGTGGTCTTTTGTTGTGAACTGAACACACTTTACGAACATAAAGCGTGAACAAATCATGTATGTATGTCTCGACTTTGGAGCACCTTCAATTTTTACTAATTGGTGCTACCAACTAGTTAATTACCTCACTCTAATGGCCCGTCATGATTACTATCCACTTCGTATACTTCGCCTTTGGTTAATGACTACTAGTTACACTACTATCCAAGACAGTCTTCTACTAACCTGTTTTGTTCGTGTTTGCTATTATATTATCCGGTTTGCTACTCTGGTTTCTTCTGTTGTAGCTAACCTACGGATACTTATAGGGTACGTAGTATGTATACTAGAAGTAGTTATGTCAATAGTAGCAGTGCTATATAATGTTATCCTCCTAGTAATAACATATATCACTGTTCTAGTCAACGCGTATCGTAGTTATTCTGTAGCTATAGATTCTGGCCTTCAGGTTAGTGGAGGTGGTGGTACACCTAACGACCCAAACCCAGAACCAGACAATGACGACGATAATGAAGAAGCTGGTGCTCTAGATCGTCCACTCAAGCTACCGTACAATTCTCTAGGTGAAATGATGGCTGAAGCTCACAGCTCCAATGATCCTTCAAAAAACAACCGGGTAACAGTAGCTAAGCGCTTTGCTGCTTCAGGACAAGAACCTACAGCGGATATCATCAACGAGGTACAAAGCCGTAAGGGCCGTAACCGTATTACTCCGGCTCAAGTGGCCATACTGAAGAAAGCTTATTCCGAAAATATCGTGTCCCTAACCGTACCTCTTGGCAAGGTAGGAGCTGATATTATCCGGGCTATAGACCCTATTAATAACAAGACTCCGGGATGCTATATCATGACCCATAATACTGCTGGTGAACAAGCGGTAGGTAGTACCATAGATCTGCTCGTTCGGGTCAAGAAGCATCTATCTGATGCCACTAGTACAACCATAGTGGCACGCAACCGTGTTTCTCAGTACATGCGAGAGCATGGGCGAGACAACTTCCAAGTGCAGGTAGTACGACTACCTCTAAGTATGCCACAGACAGTTAGTGCTGTTCTAGCCTTCGAACAATACCTATTTCTCCTACTTAATCCTAGTATCAATTTCTTTTTCATTGCAGGTTCTACTCAGCTGTCTCCAGAGCAGCTTCGACTACAGCAAGAAAAGAACGGTACCCCTCTCTACATCTACTACAAGGGAGTACTAGTATACGTAACTAAGACCGTAATAGAAGGTTCCAATATTATGGGTAAGGATCCTGCTGACCTTCGTAATGATACCTTTGTTGGTACCACTCTCACAGATTTCAAGGTAACGTACCAACCTGTAGATGGCTCAGAGGTCAATATAATGGATATTGAATCACTGAAGGAACTTGTTGCCAAGTACCGTCTTAATCTGCGTATCATTTACCTGTATGATGACGGATATCTAATCAGTACTTTCAATAGTATGAATGAACTACTGAAGGCTACAGGTTTTACTAAGCAACAGGTACAACACTCGTTCACTGATCGAGGTGGAATCTACACTAAGTCTACCATCATGTTCTCACGTACCATAATTGAAGGTGCACCTGTACGTAATATTCCGGATCTTCGTGCTCATTGTGAAGCTGCTCGAAAGGTAGCAAATCAGTATGTTGAAGTGTACAAGTATGTTAACAACGTACTTGTGGACAAGTATCCTAGCATCAACAAGGCATATATGGCTAACAAGGACATTCTACACATTCGTAGCAGTGCTCTAAGCAAGAAGATCACACAACAAGGAAAGTACGTCCAAGGTGAATACACTTTCAGTATGGGTCCTCTTCCCGATAAGTCATAATAAAGCTACTTGCCTGTTTTGACTCAATAATCCCCCCAGTATACTAAACGCTTTTCTTAGTAAAGATATATATATTAACATGAATATGGCGAAGTTAGGTATCGCGTCTTCCTTCCACGTAGAAGTCCTGAGTTCGATTCTCAGTATTCATAACTACACGATACGTTCTAATACGTTACCCCTTTTATTCTCTTTTTCTATCCTAGATCGAATGCACGACTTACTAACTAGTATATCGATCGCTACCTACCTATCCTTCTTGGTAGGTTATCCTTCACCTACTAGGTTACTCTTCTTCTATAACCCCGACATTCCAAGGTCATATCCTATGAGGTTAGGTAGAATGAAGTTAATATACATACGACTAGGTTGACGATTTTCCCTGAGAATACCTTAATGACCTGGTGGTATGTTGGTATAACCTATTAGATAATTTTATCCTCGCTTTTACTATGACTAGCTAGGTAGTAAACTATTAACTACGGGTAATACCCAGACTAGTTCGGATCTCTTGCGATGCTTATTCTAGCCCTTTTTACCCTTCTGACAGTCGTAGCACTGCCTAATATAATTATCTCTCCAACCCTTTATATACGTACGGTAACTCTAACGTTTCTTACTACAGCTGCACTGTCATACAATGCCATTAACGTTAACGCTATTAGTACGGGAGTATCCCTATTTAATGGTCTATACGAGGTCTCTCTTATTACCATGTGTACGGATACTTTTATCTTTCTAGCCGCTGCTCTTGTTATCCTACCTTGGGCTCCTTGGACTATTAAGAATATTACAACCAATAGTACTGGTATAGGTCCTAATCCTATTAATACTATACATCCTACCGTAGCCGAATATGGTATTATCGTTATATTCTCTATGACTGGTGCTTCTCTTCTAATCTCCAGTGCGGATATCGTCTCTATGTACCTAAGTATCGAACTACAATCGTTCGGTGTATATATTCTCGCTACTCTTTATCGGGACTCTATGACCGCTACGGATAGTGGACTTAAGTACTTCCTACTTGGTGGTCTATCTTCATGTTTTATTCTACTAGGTTCGGCACTACTATATTCTTATACTGGTCTTACTAACATCGAAGCTATCGCTACTCTATTCTCTATTACGGATACTGGTGCGGATAGTATTACTAACGGTCTAGGAGTTACTAGTATGGCGGTTATTATTATAATGACCGGTTACCTATTTAAGGTATCGGCCGCTCCATTCCACAACTGGTCTCCAGACGTATATGACGGAGTACCTTCTATCGTAACTACTTGGCTAGCCGTCATGCCTAAGCTATCCATTCTTATCTTCGTACTTACTATCTACGAGTCGTTCATTACTAACGGTTCCGATATCGTTGGTTCTAACCTACGAGTAGAGTCTCTACAGTCTATATTCCTCGTAGTATCCCTACTATCCCTTATTATTGGTACTATCGTTGGTCTTGCACAAACTCGTATTAAGCGACTACTAGCTTATAGTACTATTTCCCATATCGGGTTTATCTTTCTAGCACTAGCTATTAACAGCCAAGAGTCTATCGAAGCTTACCTATTCTACATCTCCCAGTATACGGTAACTGCTATTAACTCTTTCTTCGTCATCCTAGCACTAGGTTATATGGTTAACCGAACCGTGCGATCTAACACCGACCTAGAACTCATTAAGAGCTTTGCTGGACTAACGTATATTAATCCTCTACTAGGACTATCTCTAGCCGCTTCTCTATTCTCTATGGCAGGTGCACCTCCTCTTATTGGATTCTTTGCTAAGCAATCCGTCCTATATTCCGCTATCCATACCAACCATGTCTTCATGGCTATCGTTGGTATTATCGTTTCGGTCATTAGTGCGTCTTACTACCTGAAGATTGTACGAGTAGTCCATTTCGATACTATAACCGAAGAAGCCACTAGTACTATGACCAATGCTCTTAGTGCTAATATTAGTAACGTACATGCATTCGTTATTTCGGTTCTTACCATAGTTATAGTCCTATTTATCCTCAACCCATCCATTGTACTCGATAGCTTCACCATTCTGGCTCTTAATATGTATAGTACTTAATCTTCATGAGCCTAACCGTTATAATCCTATTCGTACCCGTTCTAGTTCTTATCCTACTACTAGCTAATGCCCTACTTGCTACTCACCGTCCCGACTCCGAAAAGGTTACTCCTTACGAGTCCGGTTTCTCGCCTTTTCTAGGACAAACACGTGCACCGTTTAGTATCCAATACTATCTCGTTGCCGTACTTTTCCTTCTTTTTGACCTTGAGGTCCTACTACTCTACCCTATTGCCGTAAGTCTCTATACCGTCTCTACGTATGGATTCGTTATCGCTATTATCTTCTTCATTGTACTAACTCTAGGCTTCGTGTACGAAATTTCTGTAGGTGCTCTCTACTTCACCGACCAACGCTCGTCAATTAAGCCTAGTAATAGCATTAATATGACTTCAACCAAGACGTCATAATATACCCCCTGCTCGTCTTAAACGTCAACGTGAGCGTCAGCGTCATCTTCAGCGTCATCGTCAACGTCATAAAACCCCCTAACCAACTTCAGCCTCATCTTCAACTACATAGTGGCTGAGGGTAAGACGTCATAATATACCCTAACCAACTTCAGCCTCGTCTTCAAGTTCAACCCAGCATCGTCTTCAACTACATAGTGGCTTAGGGTAAAACCTCATAGTACTCTTAGTAGGTAAGAGGCCAAGGTGTCAAAGTCGCGTATTTATACATCCAAAGGGCTACGTCATAATCGCCTAAGGGACTAGTACAACGGTCATAATACCCGAGAAAGGCTCTAGTTAATACGGATCGTTAGCTACCTTTCTAACCGACAAGGGCTAGTAGAACTACGGTCATAATGGCCAAGAAAAGCTCTAGTTAATAGCGATGGATAGCTAGCTACCTAGTATAATATAGTCCAACCCCTAACCGTACTAGAAGAAAAGGTTACAAGGGGGGATAGGTAAGTAGAGGTCGAGTATACTATGGAGTCTAGTAATGGCTAACCCTATACCTAGAACGTATATTAAGGCGTATTATCTACCCGTTCTATTGAGGCTAGAAATGAATATATACCGAGAGCGATCGTTCGGTTTCTACCTACTATCTTCTAGTCCAAGGCCCTAAGCCTACTAGAAAAAAAACCTCTTAGGGGACAGGTAAGTAGAGGTCGAGTATTATGACCCTATAAGCGTATTACCACCAGCCCGAATAGTTAATACTAACGAATGTGGTCAGTAAAGCGATCGTTCTCTTCCTACCTACTAAGGCCAACCCCTACATCCAACTACCTACCACAAGGTGGGCTAGTAAGTAGAGGTCGAGTATTATGACCCTATTAACGTATTTCTACTAACCCTAATAGTTAATAGGATGGAATACTAGGAAAGACTTAGTCCTGGGATAACGCTACCTACTAAGGCCAACCCCTTCACCCAACTACCTACCACAAGATAGGCAGGTAAGTAGAGGTCGGTTATTATGACCCTATAAGCGTATTTCTACTAGCTCGAATAGTTAATACTATCGAATGTGGTCAGTAAAGCGATCGTTCTCTACCAGAGGGCTATATATTCATGCCACCTAAGCTAAGCTAACCTAACCTAAGCTAACCTAATCTAAACCTAAGCTAAGCTAGGGGACTTAGAGATCGGTAGTCCTACTAAACTCTAGTAATAGCTAGCTATCTACTTTCTACGTCTACGTACCATCTTCTAGAGGGACTAAACGGGCTAAGTAAATGTCGATGACGTTAGTTCTCGACTTAATGCCTAATCTAGGACTTACGATCGTTCTCTACCTAGTAGGTGACTGACGGGAAGAAAGGTTAGTGGCGAGACTAGAGAAGATAATAGTCTATACTACCGCAATCCTTCTAGTATTAAGCCTTCAGCATGAAGAAGATAACGATCTATTAACTACTAACCTCAATAGAGGATGACGATGGGGTTGACGATCGTTCTCTACCTACCTCTATCTTCGTCTGGTAGGAATGCCAATACCGTCCCTAACCCTAAGACTAAGTACTAGGAAGACCTAAGACTAAGGACTCGAATATTGGTTAGTGCCAATAGAAGATACGTGGGGGAAGAAGATAACGATCGATCGAAGTCCTACTAACCGCAATAGAGGATGACGATCGTTCTCTACCTATCTCTATCCTCGTCTAGTAGGAATGCCAATAGAGAAAGCACACAGAGAAGATATATTCTAGAGCCAAGAAGATAACGATCGATCGAAGTCCTACTAAACGTAATATACGTTAACGATCGTTCTCTACCTCTATTCTAGTAGGTCATAATAGTCTTCCCTTGTGACGCTTACCGATATTAAGAGTCCTTTCTCCTTCTACTACTCCTAGGGCCAAGAAGAGAACGATCGGAGTCCTATTAACTTCAATAGAGAATGACGTTGACGATCGTTATATACCTACCTACCCGTAGTTCGCTAGACGTAGATAAGCTGGTACTTGACGATATAACGCGTTCGACTACCTTTCTTCCGACTCCTACTACTTCTAGGGCCAAGAAGAGAATGATCGGAATAATACGATGAATGGGCAGGGAAGATTACGATCGTTATCTACCTCTATTCTAGTACGTATGTATACCTACACCTATTCCCGCTTATATTCCACTTACTCATGCTCAACACTCTTCTCGCTACTTCTCTACTTCTAGGGCCAAGAAGAGAACGATCGAAGTCCTATTAACCGCAATAGAGAATGACGATCGTTATCTACCTCTTCTAGTAGGTCATAATAGTCTTCATACATAGTCTTTCTATTACTTATATTCTCCCTCTCTACCTACGCCTAAGACTTAGGTAGGTAGCGAACGATCGTATATTACTATTAATGAGCTGTACATCGTTATCTTCCTTCCCTCTTCTACGCTCCCTTCTCTAGCTTATCGTCATAGTCTTAATCTTCCTACACCTTCCGTGAGGCCTGCTATTTCTACCCTCATAGCCTTCTTGAGCTTTACCTCTTATCTAGCCTATAGACTTCCTCTCTTCCTACACCTAAGACCTAGGTAGGTATTTAACTGAGACCCCGTAGGGGTCTGAGGTAGGTTACTATTTGGCGCTTGAGAGGGTTACGATCGTTATCTTCCCTCTTCGACCTTCTATTCTTCTTTCTTTTCTAGGACTTTCTTCTCTATCTAGCCTAGAAGGAGTTCGTTTCTTCTCTCCTTCCTCTCTTCAGGTAGGTATTTAACTGAGACCCCGTAGGGGTCTGAGGTAGGTTACGATTAGTCGCTTGAATATATTACCATCGTTATCTTCCTTCTCTTCTAGTACGTCTACTACTAACCTAACTAGCCCTACTAACCTTCTTCCTTCACTCATAGAAACTAGTCCTTCATCTACTAATAATAGTAGCCGGCCTCTTAGCTTTCCATTCTATTATATCCCCGTTTCCACCCCTCCACATAAAGCTGAGTGCGATGGCGCATTCATAGTGGGTATGCTTACCATACTTACTAAAAGGTTTTTCTAGCCCTAGTACGTTCTTTCTATCCAGCAGGAGACCGAAGAATGGCATGAAGAACCATTGTCATATTCCTTTCTCTTTTCATTTAACGTCATACGTATAGATGGCAGTAGTAGATAAGGAAAAGAAATAAGGAACCAAGACTTCAAATAGCACTATAATAACCATGGCTCTAACCGTTATAATAATAACACCACTACTGGGTAGTATTCTAGTACTAATGACGAACCCAGTAAACCGAGAAACGATGAAGACTCTAACGCTCATTTCATCGGTACTAACGTTCGGTATTTCAATATACATGTGGGTCCTATACGACTCTGGGAATACAGCATACCAATACGTAGTAAACTACGGCGGAGTATCCTTCTGCGAACTACGACTAGGTATCGACGGACTAAGTATATACTACGTACTACTAACTACCTTCCTAATGCCGATTAGTATCGTAGCTGGATGGACTAACATTAATACTAACCTCAAGGCTTACCTAGTATGTATTCTTCTTATTGAAGTACTAACTCTAGCTATCTTCACAGTAATAGACCTCATCCTATTCTACGTATCGTTCGAAGCGGTCCTAATCCCTATGTTCCTACTAGTAGGTATTTGGGGAGCTAGCGAGTCTCGAGTTCGAGCGGCATTCCTTCTATTCATGTATACTCTAGCGGGTTCTCTATTCATGCTTCTATCCATTCTAAGTATTTACTCTTATACGGGTACTACCGATATGGTCCTAATCTCTCTAAGCGATATAGACGTAACTACTCAACGTATAATTTGGCTAGGGTTTGCTATTGCATTCGCGGTAAAGACTCCACTAGTACCTTTCCATATTTGGCTTCCACGAGCCCATGCAGAGGCACCACTAGCGGGTTCTATAATCCTAGCGGGACTAATCCTGAAGCTAGCTACATACGGTATTCTACGGGTTATACTAAGCATAATGCCAGAAGCTACTTCATACTTCACACCAATAACCCAAGTAATTGCGGTCATTACTATCGTATATTCTTCTCTAGCTACTCTACGTCAATCGGATACTAAGGCGCTAATTGCGTATTCTAGTGTAGCCCATATGGGTATTGTGACGCTAGGAATCTTCTCCAATACTATTGAAGGTATTGAAGGAGCGATCCTACTCTCTATTGCCCATGGTTTCGTATCTCCAGCCCTATTTCTACTAGTAGGTGGAGTACTATACTCTCGATTCCATACACGGGTAATCCGTTACTACCGTGGGATGGCTCTATACATGCCAGTCTTCGCGACTATAATATTCGTATTTACTCTATTTAATATAGCGGTGCCACTATCGCTAAATTGGCTAGGTGAGCTTCTTTCTCTAGCTGGGGCATTTAACCGTTCTCCAGTAATAGCATCTATTGGAGCGCTAAGTATTATCCTATCCGCAGGTTATAGTATTTGGCTATACGCTCGAGTAGTGACAGGATCGTGGAGTCCATATCTACGTTACGCACCAGATATAAACCGTGAAGAGTTTATGGTACTTCTACCACTACTTATCCTAACGGTACTATTTGGTATGTATCCGGATATAATTCTAACGGACCTACACGGAGCGGTGTCAGACCTTCTATACACTCAATAGAATATACGGCGACGGGTAACCCCCGCAGTAGTACGATCGTTCGTTACCTCATGACATAAGGCTGGGAAGTAGAAGACTAGGTAAGAAGAGAAAACGTTATCTCCTCTTCTTTCTATAAGCCTAGCGAGTCGTCAACGGAAGAGAAAGGTTAGATAGTATATATTTCCACTACCCTGGTACGATCGTTCGTTACCTAACCTAACCTGGAACGGGCATGACCTAAAGCTCTTGAGAGAAGGTAGCGATCGTTCGATTACGAGTATTCCCTAGAGCCAGCCAACATAGACGAGTTATAGACTAGGCTAATTAGAGTAGCGATAGTATAAGCTGAGACCAGGTCTAAGATATTCTATCCCTAAGGCATAGTATGAGTATTGGCGTCTGTATCCCGACAACGGTAAGACAAGTTTTCTACCTAGACAACCTAGATTGTAGGATAGGTAAGTGACGATCGATATACTACTAGTTCCATCCCTAAGGCTCTTACTCGCCTTATACTTAGCGTAAGGGTCTTCATGTGTAGAGTCGATAGTATTCGTTAGGATAAGACGGGTTCTCTACCTAGGCGACCTAGATTATAGGATAGGTAACGAACGATCGGTATACTACTAGTTCTAGTAATAAGCTAAGATGACGATTGGATACTAACCACTCAACTCGTATAGTCCTATACGATGGTTTACCTACATTCATAGTCTACATCGCCTTTTCTTTCCACGCACTGCTGGGCTTAAAGTTAATATACATACATACTAAGGAATTCGCTTAACGGTTAGAGCGCCGACTTTACACGTCGGAGATAGTAGTTCGATTCTACTATTCCTTATCCTGCAATTAGCCAGGGTTAATATCGTGACTAGTACTACCAGTAGTTTACTAGTCCAGCCACTTACTACGAGGATACGTATAATAAGCTACTAAGTACTAACCAACTGTTCTTAGGTCTAAGATGACCTTAGTACTTAAGTAAGCAACTCGCTAAGATCTTCACTCTATACCAGACGAGTAGGATACGAGGGAAAAGACCATTATACTAGAGTATTTAACGTTAATGCATTATGCTTAGCCTACTTAATAATCTTGGCTTTAACGTCATTGGTTACCTTCATAACGACGCTCCAGAGCCATGGAAGATCGGTTTCCAGGACGGTGCTAGTCCTACATTCGAGGGTATTACCGAACTACACGACTCTATTTTCTTCTACCTGGTTATTATCGGTTTCGGGGTAACATGGTTCCTAGCGTCGGTGGTTATTAACTACAACTCTAACTCCTCGCCTCTTTCTCACAAGTACTATAACCACGGAACCCTTATCGAACTAGTATGGACCGTTACACCAGCTTTTATCCTTATTGCTATTGCCTTCCCATCCTTCAAGCTACTATACCTAATGGACGAAGTAATTAGCCCAGCCATGACCGTTAAGGTTGTTGGTCACCAATGGTATTGGTCATATGAATACAGCGACTTCGTTAACGAAGAAGGAGACGCTATCGAGTTCGACTCTTATATAATCCCAGACTCCGATCTAGAAGACGGACAACTACGGCTACTAGAAGTAGATAACCGAGTAGTTATCCCGGTAGATACTCACGTACGATTTGTAGTAACAGGTGCCGATGTCATCCACGATTGGGCAGTACCGGCACTGGGTATTAAGATCGACGCAACGCCGGGGCGGCTTAACCAAGTGTCTGTTATCGCACAACGAGAAGGAGTCTTTTACGGGCAGTGCTCGGAACTCTGTGGAACTTACCACGCATTCATGCCTATCGCTGTAGAAGCGGTATCGCTAGACAAGTACCTCGTTTGGCTAGACTCACAGTCATAGTACTCGTTTTCTTCCTCTCGTAACACCATATAACCAAGAGTCCATAAACGTCAAAAGGAACTATGGGGGACTTATATCCTCCTTCTACTACCATAACGTTCCCGAGCTTTTTCTTCTTTATCTTTTAATGCTATCCGCACTATATTCTCTTCTTGAAGTACTTACTATCCTGGTGCCAGTTCTTCTATGTGTAGCCTTCATGACTATTGTAGAACGTAAGGTTCTTGCAGCCATGCAACGTCGTGTAGGTCCTAATGCCGTAGGTTACTATGGTATTATGCAACCATTTGCGGATGCGCTAAAGCTCGTTATGAAGGAAACCGTACTACCAGCTCAAGCTAATATCGGTCTATTTATCTTCGCACCAGTCATTACGCTAATCTTCAGCCTTCTAGGTTGGGCGGTTATCCCATTTGGAGCCGGACTAGCTATTAGCGATTTTAGTCTAGGTATTCTCTACTCTCTAGCCATTTCTAGTGTAGGTATTTACGGAGTCCTATTCGCTGGTTGGTCCGCCAATAGTAAGTATGCCTTTCTAGGTTCTCTACGTTCTACAGCACAAATGGTATCTTACGAGCTTATCCTAAGTGCCGCAGTACTATCCGTAATTATGCTAACGGGGTCATTTAGTATAATGGCTATTTCCGAGTCTCAAGAGTCGGTATGGTTTATCGTGCCTCTTCTACCGATTGCGATGGTCTTTATAATCTCTATCCTAGCCGAAACCAATCGTACGCCATTCGACCTCGTAGAGGCAGAGTCAGAGCTTGTGTCTGGGTATTTTACCGAGCATAGTGCCATGCCATTCGTTCTCTTCTTCCTTGCCGAGTACTCTTCTATCGTACTTATGTCGGCCCTAACGGCCGTCCTATTCCTTGGTAGTTATAACATGCCGGAAGTCTTCGTTAACGATACGTTCATTAACATCCAAGCCATTATTATAGCCCTGAAGACATGTCTAGTAGCCTTCATATTCGTATGGTTCCGAGCTACGCTTCCACGGCTTCGATTTGACCAGCTACTAGTGTTCTGCTGGACTATACTACTACCGGCCATAATCGCATTTATCCTTCTTATCCCTAGTATCCTGGTCGCATTCGATATCTCTTCCGTATAGCTACGATAGAGGTAACGAAAGCATGGTTTTCTACTATAACCCCCCGTTGTGACCAGGAGGCTAGTTTAGTCTAGTCTAGTCTATTAGGTATATAGGATTAGGTATATAACGATCCTATCGAGCTAAGCATACTAGATATATATCTTCTACTAGGTCTAAGAAAGGACTAAGTAGTGGTACGATCGTTCGCTACTAACCGACGTATTACTAGGAAGACTTTTGGCACTTACGGAGTATAATACTTTCGGTCTTGGAGCATTAGGATATGCTCTATAAAGAGAATATATAGTATAACCAACCCAGTTACTATATACTAAGCAAAATAGGTTAAATCGACTATACGTTAGGTATTACCGAAAAATATATATATAATATAATATGGCAGCCGCAAAGTTTATCGGTGCAGGTCTTGCTGCAATCGGTCTAACAGGAGCCGGAATTGGTATTGGGTCTATTTTCTCTAGCCTAATTTCTTCAACTGCACGAAACCCGGCGGTACGTGGTCAACTTTTTACCTACGCTATTCTCGGATTCGCTCTAGCTGAAGCTACTGGACTATTCGCGCTAATGGTATCCTTCCTAGTTCTATACTCATAGTATGGTCTTAGTTATGGTATCCATAGTACGTCTAAGTTTGGACCAATAACCCCCAAGGGTAAGTTAGTAGGCTTGGTATATATGCCGTCTTACTAAACCCCTACAAGGGAATGTAAAGAGTGGTAGGTAACGAACGATTGGTGCAATAAAAAAGTCTATATACGATTGGGTTCGCTATAATAAGGCCAGTGAAGAACGATCCTTAAATACCTAGACATTGGGAGAATATGCTAGCCGGGATCCATCTCTGGAGGCAAGTATAATACAGGTCTAAATGGGCTGTGTAGAGAATGGGATGACGGTAGAGAAGTAGCTAAATACCTAAGGGGTCCCAATAGAACTAAGAGGAAGTCGATAGAGACTAACTAACCTGTAGACCGACCGTTAAATACCTAGGCTTAGGGAGCATGAGACGAGAAGAGAACTAGTTTTAATAGGTATATATGGACCTCTATCTACCTAAACAAGAGTAAGTATATTGCGATATGACTTAATGCGAAAGGCATTAACTAGCTAGTTACCTATTCGATACTAGAAAGTAGGTAACCAATAGTAGTATAACGATCTCTACCTACCTAGACAGAAAAATTTGGGTTGTGAGGGGGTAGGATAATGGTAGATAAGTAACTAAGCATATACTAGGAACTGAGACTTAGTGGTCGTTAAAAGGCTTATGAATAGTGGTATATCGATATTTGGCCTAATCTAGGCTATAGTGTGAAGCTAGAAGGTAGGAAGAGAAAGAAAGCTAACCACAACTAGTGGAGCGACCGTTAAATACCTAGCCTAGGGGACGAAAGGATAGGATAAGCTAGTTACTAGTAGACCGATCGTTAAATACCTAAACTGTGGTGAATAAGGTTAGGGGTAGGTAGACACAAAGTCCTGTGGAAAGAGAAGAATAGGTAGGAAGACTATCGCTTAGAGACTCTGGCCAATAGGTATATACGATCTTTACCTACCTGGACAGGAGTAAGTAGGTTGACGATATGACTTAATGCGTGAGGATTAACTAACTAGCTAGCTACTTAGTCGATACTAGAAGGATAGTCCTAAGGTAGTATACAAGCCAATAGTGGTATATCCGATCTCTACTTACCTACCTAGAGAATAGGAGCCGTGTCTGGTAAGAAGGTATAATGCGAGACGAATAGCTATATAGTAAACTCTAGTACTTAGGCATAGCTATAATAGAAGGCCAATAGTGGTATACCGATCGTTAAATACCTAGGCATTGGAGGTGGGGTTAAGAAGGCCTATAATACTAACGAAAGTGCTGTAATGGTAGCCAGGCTCGGTTTAGGTCCGAGTGTTGTAAAACGTGAGAGTTCGAGTCTCTCCTTTCGTATTAGATACTACTTCGTCTTAGGTTCCAAGGTTAATACTAGTAGGCGCTTTTAGCATAACGGTAGTGCATTCGTTTTCGGCACGAAGTCGTGTGAGTTCGATTCTTACAAGGCGCTAGTCCAAGAGGGGGGGTAGTATAATGGTTAATACGCTACCTTGTCGAGGTAGATTATGGCGGTTCGAATCCGCTCTCTCTCGTACTGTAAGAAGTATTTAATTGAGTATCCTCATGGGAACTTATCCTCTTGGTAGGCCATATTAGGTATGTCCAAGACGTTAAATGTCTTCACGTAAATAGTCCTTTCTACTAGGATCTTCTAGGTAGTTACTGTATAGGCTTGCCAGTACACCACTACTCTCCTTCTCTTTGAGCTAGGTAGGTAGAGGTCGTTTATGTAGGTAAGTACTAGTAGTATCTTGTAAACTAGTATGACCTAGTATACTATCGGACTTTCTAGGTATAACCAACCTACTAACCGATATCCATTTAAGCTCTTTTCCTACAGAGTCTTCGTATCCGAATACGACATAACCAATAGCTCTTAAGCTACTACAACTAGTTCTTTCGACTATGACGCTTTCGCTAATGCTATTCCTTATTGGGGTACTAGGTTTTACTCTTAACCGTAAGAACCTTATCCTACTCATTATGTCGATCGAGCTTATACTACTAGCGGTAACGCTTATGGTTATTGTCGCTTCTCATAACTTCGACGATATCTCAGGCCAAGCTTACGGTGTATATATTATTTCGATCGCTGGTGCCGAATCCGCTATTGGTCTAGGTATTCTAGTTGCTTACTACCGACTCCGAGGTACTATTACGCTACGGCAATCCTAATCTTAATGTACCTAGCTATTATTACCCTACCACTAATTGGTGCTATCGTTGGTGGTTTCCGTGGACGAAGTCTCGGTGTTACGGGTTCTCAAATTATTACTACTGGATGCCTTATAACATCCGCTATCCTTGCTATTGTAGCCTTCTATGAAGTAGCTCTATGCCGTTCTCCAGTATCTATTAACCTAGGTACTTGGGTAGATATCGAATATCTTCACATCCAATGGAGCTTCCTATTCGATGACCTTACCGTATCCATGCTACTAGCGGTACTTATCGTGTCTAGTCTAGTACATCTCTACAGTATCGACTATATGGCTTCGGACCCACATCCTCAACGGTTTATAGCTCTACTATCTACCTTCACAGGATTTATGGTTATTCTCGTTACTTCGGATAACCTATTCGGTCTATTCGTAGGTTGGGAAGGTATTGGAGTCTCTAGTTACCTGCTAATTAGCTTCTGGTTTACTCGACTACAAGCCAATAAGTCTGCCGTTAAGGCTCTTACCGTAAACCGTGTAGGGGATATAGCTCTTTCTATTGGTTTCCTACTAGTCATTACTTCTATGGGTACTCTAGACTACGCTACTATGTTCTCTATCGCACCGATATTTAACGAGACTATTATTACGCTTATTGGTCTACTATTCCTAGGTGGGGCTATGTCGAAGAGTGCGAACGTACCTCTACATACCTGGCTGCCTGACGCCATGGAGGGTTAATATAATATCCTCATGCTAGTAGCGTATAGAAACTATACGACTATAGTCTAAGTTGAGAATAGGGCCCTCTGTAAACCTCGCTATATGCTGGGATACCTTTTTCTACCTACAAAGAATAGGGAAGAGGCAACCAGCAGGAAACTATTAAGTAGGTTTAGCTTAATAGGATCTTCAGAGACTACATGCGAGGCTTTCTAACGTGAGCACGAAAGAAAGATAATATAGTCCGACCAGGGTTGGGAAATCCTGCACACTAAACGGCATACTTTTCTAGGTATTTAAGCCGTCTATTTAACGTGTTAGCCTACACCCGTTTCCGCACTTATCCACGCAGCCACTCTAGTAACCGCTGGAGTATATCTTCTACTACGATCTTCACCTATTCTTGAGTATGGTCCTACCGCTCTTATCGTCATTACTTGGGTCGGTGCCCTTACGGCTTTCTTCGCTGCCACTACCGGTCTTCTACAAAATGACCTTAAGCGAGTTATTGCCTACTCTACATGTAGCCAAATGGGTTACCTGGTCATGGCTATTGGTATCTCGCAATACGCCACTAGTCTATTCCACCTAGTCAACCATGCGTTCTTTAAGGCGCTGCTTTTCCTATCTGCAGGTGCAGTACTACATGGTATGTCAGACCAACAGGACCTACGTCGTCTTGGTGGTCTAGTATCGTTTATGCCATTTACTTATACTGCTATGACAATCGGTTCTCTATCCCTAATAGCTCTACCGTTCATAACAGGATTTTATAGTAAGGATGCTATCCTAGAACTTGCTTATGGTCGTTACGAGGTTATTGGTTCTATTGCCTACTATGCTGGTACTCTATCCGCTATATTTACCGCATTCTATTCTTACCGTCTAATCTCTATAACCTTCTTCACCGTGCCTAACGCGCCTAAGAACGACTATATGCATGTACACGAAGCTTCTATAATCGTCATTATCCCTCTAACTATCCTATCTATTCTAGCCATCTTCTTTGGGTACGTAGCTAAGGATCTATTCGTTGGACCTGGTACCGACTTCCTATCCTCAGCACTATTCGTAGCACCTAATAATCTAGCTCTTATCGATGCCGAATTCTCTACACCACTAGTAATGAAGCTACTACCGGCTATTCTAACTCTGGTTGGAGCTCTAGGTGCGGTTTATATATACCATTTCGTACCTCTATTTACTATTAGTCTAACCGACAGTACAATAGGTCGAAGTCTATATACGTTCTTCAACGCTAAGTGGGCTATAGACGGGTTTATTACCTCGTTCTTCATCCTACCAGCTATGCGGTTTGGTTACATCGCTTCTAAGGTGCTAGATCGTGGGATTATCGAACTAACAGGGCCATTTGGTCTAACTTCTATTCTAACCGACACATCTAGTACAATCGCTTCATACGACACGGGAACGATTACTACATACGCTCTATACATGAGTATTGGGGTACTAACTCTACTACTAATAATCTTCTCGCCTATTATCCTACCTACAGGTACTTCTTCTATCGACCTATTTTCGGCGGCAGGACTAGTAATGGTTATAATAGTATCTCTAGTTATAATGCCATCTATGGGGTCTTCGGACGATAATACTACCGCTGGTTAGGTATATACGATCTCTACTTACCTACGCTCTTGAGGTCTTTCCTCCTAATCCCCCTAGGCGTTATTTAAGCCAAGTATATTCCTCTTGGAATACGACTATACAGCATAGACTACGATATGGCATATACGTACATTCTTCCCTACATGCTACGCTACTAACTAGCCAAAGTATGTAGGTAAGTAGTGGTCAATATACTACGTATTATGGTATTATATACGTATACGTGAAGAGAAACTAGCCGACTAGCAATAGAAGATAGAGAGGTAGGTAATGGTACGTTTACTACCCATTGTGGTATAGGACGACTTAGCTTAAGTATTATCTTCCTCCTACAGTACGCTATACTATCTATCCACTACTTACCTATCTACTCATCTTCTAGAAGGTACGATGCTTTTGCCTAGAGTGCGTACTAGTAGTTAAACGATTACAGGTATACTACGGGGCTACTCGCTAGTTTTCTAACGGCTACTCCTTCGTATAAGAAGAAAACGATCGGTCCCACCTATTGGATTTAGTAGTACTTGGGTTATTATCCTATTATACTATACTAGACTAGAATATGCTGTACTATACTGGACTATACTAGACTATACTTTCTTGGACTATCTTTTAGTCCTGTAGTACCAGTGGTGGTTTACGAGAGTAAGCCTAGTATATACGATCTCTACCTACCTAAGTACTAGAGTCTATACTCGTCCATGTACATTAGCGTATTCTACTAGCTTAATTCTTCTAGTCTTTCCTATTCTAGCTTGTCTAACCTTTCTATTATCCTTGTAGCCAGTATACTAGTATAAAGGTATATTAACGATATGGACATATAATACGAGTAACGAAAGAGGCCATCGTGGATGTATAGCTATATCTTGGTAATAGGAAGAACTAACCACTAAAGTCTTCTACCAAGACGATCCTAAACAAAAGTATAGACTAAAAAGTCGAGGAACCGAACCATCCTAGTACTCGGCATAAGAAAATACAACCGTGAGCCCGGGAGTAACGGTGAGTAAAACCGGGTTATAGCCTAAACCTAATAGCTAGTATAGGATTCTACCATACAAGCTAAAGCCTATCTAAGAGTTAAAAGTACTGGAAAGTACTACCGGAGAGGGTAATAGTCCCGTAAGTTCTAGAAGGTATAGGTCCATTATATACTTAGGGCTTAATACCCTGGGTATGTGGGGTTCCGTCCCCAAGGCTAAAAACCGAGATATAAGCGATAGAGAATAGTACCGCGAGGGAAATATGAAATAGAACGTCAATGACGAGTTAAAAAGATCCTGAAGCGATGAAGCCTTATGAGTAGTTAAAGCATGACGTTAAAATACGCGTGTAATGACGTACCTCTTGTATAACGGGTCGATGACTTTGCTATGGTTGCAAGGTTTATAACCCTAGCTAAAGCGAGTATAGCTCCATAATATAGTCCCAATATAGTCGTTCTGCTAATCTTATACTAGGAAGTTAGAACCGATTTAGGCTTTGCTATGTATATTATGCGACGAAGTAACCATAGTAAGACTCGAAACGTGGTGATCTACTTACCGTCAGGCTTAAACCTTCTATAGTTAGTAATCCTCTTGGTCTCCGGAGGGGAAGAGAGGACAGAAAGCGAGAAGAGTGGAAAGGCCGAACGGGTTAACGTTGAAGTGTTATCCGAAGAACGGTGAGTAGCGGTGAAAGGCCTATCTAACCACGAGATAGCTAGCACTCCTCGAAACGCGTTTTGGCACGACGCGACCATAGTTCTACGGTTGTACAGCTCTGAGCGGAAATACCTACTTAATCTTAGATAGTTTACTATTTAACATTATTGGGTACGTTAGGGGGGCATTGCGCTCTACCTTTTCCTCTTAACCTCGGAAGACCGTACTTCACTACAGACCTCTAGCCTCCTGGGATTTAACCTATCCGAGGAAATAGAAGGCGTGGAGAAATGAATAATTGGTCGCAGACAGAGTATTGGCGATAAGGTCTATACTCGAGACGGCAACAGCCGTCAGCGTAAATGAAGGTCCCCAAGTAAGTACTTAGTGAAGATAAGGAGATCTGGTTCCTCAGACAACCGCGCAGTAAGCTTGGAAGTAGCTACCTGTTAATAATAGTGTAATAACTTAGCGGTCTATATGAGCTAGTAGGGACGTAACCATTCGTTCCCTAGTAGACAATGGGACTAGGTATCGATAATATACGGGTCTAAGGTACTTCACCGATATTACGCCGCTCTTAATATGCTTAAGCGACAAGTCGGGTTCTATACATCTAGAGGATAAAACCTTAGGATCGCGTAGAATCCGGTAGTCTCTCTGCGCTTGGTTTTTCTACCCCCCTCCTAGCCCACCGGGTATAGTGACGCCGCGGTAGAACGAAATAAGCGAGCTCGAGACCTTCATATTAAGGGTTGAGTAGAGGAGCATTAAATGGCGTATGAAGGGTAGTATTCTATTACCTGGACGTAATTTAAGAGAGCATATCGACATGAGTAGCGAAATGAAGTTAATAATACTTCACGCCTAACAAGTAAGGGTTTCTTAGTAACGGTAAACGTCTAAGAGTTACAACGGTCCCTAAGGCAACTATCCATACGATGGTTCCGATGGGTTAAGATAAGTATTTAAGAGAACTCCTAATCCAGTACTCTCTAGAAAACTACTATTAACTTACCGTACCTTAAACCGACACAGGTACTTAAGCTGAGAAGGCTAAGGCGATTGGGTTAATAACGCGTAAGGAACTCGGCAAACTACACCAATAAACGTATAACGCGAAGGTGACCTATAGACCTAAGTACAGGGCCTAAGGGCTAGTACGAAGGTGGACTAGGTATAATATACCAAAGGAGTCCGACTGTTTACCAAAAACGTAGGTGCGTGCAAAGTACTTGGTACTTAGTATACGTACCGCGGCTTGTCCAATGTCTATGCGCTAAATACTGGATGTCAATAGGCGTTTGGTACTGAATCCTTAGATGAATGACCGCCTTAACTATAAGGGTGCGAACGTAGTAGCTGCGTTCAACAACAATTCTTCAACACTTTGGGGACATTAAACTAAACGACCCAAAGAGTACCTTAAACAAGTACTCATAGAGACTCAAACGAAGAGAAACATGAAAGTACATGACTTACACAAACCACTGAGTTGCGACAGTCTATCGCAACAACATTCAATACAATACAACACCATGAACAACAACAACTATAATATTACTACTGTGCAAGAGTCTACTGGACTATGCCCAGGTTGGATCTCAGGGTTCATCGACAGTGATGGTTCATTCAGTGTGAATCTAGCTCGTTCAACAACAACAGCACTAGGCTATACTGTATCACTATCGTTCACACTAACTCAGCATCTTAACAACCTTGAACTGTTTAACCTGTTTCCCGTATACTTCGGTACAGGCAGTGTCTTTTGCAGTCGTGAACGCCTGGTCTACTACAAGATGGGTGAAATGCATACGTTCGAAACACAGCTATTTCCACTCCTGGAAGCTCATCCTCTCATGACTCAAAAGCGTCTTGACTATGCAGACTTCAAGCGAGTCTGTGCTATGGTAAAGCGCCGAGAGCATCTAACACCAAACGGTCTTAACCAAATCTGCCTTATCAAGGAAGGGATGAACCGAGGCCGGTACTAAACACACAACACAATACAATATAATACAATACAACACAACATGACCAACACAAACATCATAATTCGGCCTTCTTGGCTTTCTGGGTTCATCGATGGTGATGGATGTTTTTACATCTCTATCCTCAAGAACAAGACAATAGCTCTTGGATATCAAGTACAGCTTTGCCTTGTAGTAACCCAACACATTCGTGACAAGGCTCTGCTAGAAGCTATTGGCATGTACTTTGGTAGTGGCATTGTTTCCCACCAAATCAACACCAATGTTGTGCATTACCGTCTTCGCGACTTCAACACTATTGGAGACAAGCTTCTGCCTCTACTAGGAGCTTACCCACTCATAACTACGAAGAAGCATGACCTTGCTAACTTCAAGCGTGTCTATGAGATGATGAAGCGCCGAGAGCACCTAACACAACAAGGACTTGACCAGATTCGTGCCATTAAGAATGGAATGAACCGAGGTCGTAAGTCATAACCCCCCCATGTTTCGATATATAGTCCAAACTATACCGATAGGTATAGCCAAGTACACACACTTCATAATAGACAAGAGCGAAATTCCTTGGCCGCTAATTACGGTCCCGCATGAATAGAGTAACGAGGCTCCTGCTGTCTCGCGCGTTAGCCCAGCGAAATTATAATAGCCGTGAAGATACGGCTTCGGTAAAGTTAGACAAGAAGACCCTAGCAGCTTTACTATAACCTATTACTGCCTAAATACGTTAGGAGTATATAGCATACAATGCAGCGATATATAGCTTATTGTATTTAGTGCTATTCCTAAGCCTTGAAGAAAGGTAAAAGATAAGAATAATAGGGGGTTAGTTTTACTGGGACGGTAGCCTTTTAAATAGTAACAAAGGCCACTAATGGTAGATTTTACACGGATGGAAACCGTGAGATCGTATAGGATCTAAATAGGCTTAAAGGCTTCATATCTGCTTGACGGAAAGATAGATATATCGAACCGGTACTTACGTAGGGCTTAGTGATCAGGATATACCGAATGGAAGGTTTTCCGCTTAAGAGATAAAAGTTACGCTAGGGATAACGGTAATAATACCAAAAATCGTCCCCTAACTCTCTAGCCTACAAGTATCTATAGCCTCTCTAAGCAATAGGTCGAGGTATTTACTTCGGCTTACACTAAGAACGGCATTGGGTCCATACTTGAGATAGAGACTAGAATATAACCCTTCAACTACTTATATAGCTTAATTTTAAGGCAATAAGTAGCCCGTAGTTAATATACGGGTACAACGACTTATTGAGGAAAGCTAGACTAAATAGCTTAAGATAAAGTCTGAGCCCTTGCGACAGCAAAGGTTAATCCTCCAAGTTAGGGTTAGGTAACGAATTACTGAACAGCGTAATCGAATACGAGAGTTCCCATTGACTATTCGGTTTGCGACCTCGATAGAGTAGAGATGTCGAGAAAAGGGATCTTCTGCAAAGAGTACTTACCCTGCCATGGGTGGGTATATTCGCACCTCGCTGCAAGCGAGGCCAACGACTTCTGGACTACTTCAGTCATAACTCCCTCACAGCACGATCGATTGCTGTGAAGATAAAGTCTATATTATACGAAAGCATAATAAAGCGTTAAGACCAACGCATAAAATATATGGTCGACTCATCCTATCCTCTTGGTGTACAAGCTGAGAAGGGTCCTGCTGTTCGCAGGTTAAAAGGATACGTGAGTTGGGTTCAATACGACGTGAGGAATAATTCATTGAGCCCATTTAAAACTCTAACCACTAAACCATACTATCGCGTCAAAAAGAGGATACCTGCTGGTAAATCGAAACCGACTACCAGCAAGCATTGCGATATAGGCATAGCTTCAGAGACTACGACCCTCTTCTCCGGTATCTCTTCCGGAGGAAGGTATAGTCCGACCTAACCCTTGAGGGTTAGAAGTATCCACAGGATACGATACCATAGATGGAGTCAGTATGGTTTATATCTTCTTTACCGATGGGTATTCAAATTCGGGCTTACTACTAGTACGAAAGGACCGTAGTACGCGCTCCTATGACGGATCTATCGTTGCTAAGACCTAGTGGCGGGATGTAGAGTAGTTAAGAGCGTCAAGGATAAGGGCTGAAAGCATATTAAGCCTCGAAACCTACCGAACTAGAATACGAATATTACCTTATATACCTTTTACTAGGAGTACCATAGACTAAGGTAATATAGCAGGCATAAGGCAGACTACCTTAACGAATAGGTTACATGTATAGGTTTAGCAATAAACACGGTTTGGATAGAACGTCCCACATCTATGGGTGCGGAAACTACCAAGCTAGCTTAGTAATCCTAATGAGCCTGAAGACTCGTATTAACCATAACGTCCCCCAAAATCCTCTATTATCGCCACAGGACTAGAAAGAATAAACTACAATCGTCGTAGGTAGAAATAATGAGACGTAAGGTCTTTAACAAGCTACAACAACGTACTAGAGAAGCCAATCGTTCGTTACTTAACCTAATAAGCCTAGCCAGGTACTAGAGAGATAGAGAAGAGAAGACTAACCAATCGTTCGTTACCTAGCCCTTTTAAGCTATAGTAACGTATAGACCTTGGGCTAATACTCATCCTCATAGCTCTAAGTCCATATTAGGTATTTAAGTCGTCTTCTACTAGTAGACGTATACACGTTTATCCTCTAGGCTCTTACTAGCTTTCTCTACCATACTAAATATTTAAGCTGTCACTTACTACTGGAAAGTCATATCTAAAAGATGTACTATCCACACTACGGCCTAAGTCTATATTAGGTATTTAACTCGTCGCCTACTACTAAAAGACGATCCCTAGTTGGGGTAGGCACCGCTACTCGCACTCCGCAGTTAGCCCCTTGTTAGGGTATTTAACTCGTCGTCTACTATTATTATCCAGCACTACCTACCACATCCCTCATCTCGCTGCAGTTACGCTACTCGTCGCTATTAAGGCCTATAACATAACGGTTAGTGTATATCGTTGATATCGGTAGTATAGAGGTTCGATTCCTCTTGGGCTTAATAAAACCGCATTTTTCAGCACTATTTTCGGCAGGGTAGTATTACGATCTCTACCTACCTAAAGATATAACCTAGACCTCACGGCCGGACCTCTCGTTTAATATCCTTAACGACGTATAAGATATCAAAGGGCTATAATATAACGCGATAGCCTCGTTGGTTCCATAACCTAAACTGCCAGAAATCTAAGACTTCGGTTCTAACTTAACGATTACCTCTATGGTATTTACCGTGCTTACCTATTAATTACTAACTACTAACATGCGACTTCTTAAGCGTAATGCCATCCTAGCCCTTATAAACTCTTATATCGTGGACTCTCCACAACCAGCTAATCTCTCGTATATGTGGAATTTCGGTTCTCTACTAGGGATGTGTCTGGTAATCCAAATTATTACTGGAGTACTCCTAGCCATGCATTATACACCTAACGTAGACCTAGCTTTCGTTAGTGTCGAACATAAACTCCCATGGTGTTCTTAACATCTCCTAGACTACTTTGACCTCTACCCAGAAGAAAAGTATAAGTTCGCCCATAGGTTCGCTTACCAGAGACTACAAAGAGAACCCCTTAATGGGTAAGATATAGTCCTATCGTATACGAGAGTATACGTTTAAACTAAATGCTTGGGCTAAGTACTATTATTGCTTTCGGTGTACATATACGGCATCGACTGGACGCTGCTGCTATCCTCACGAACCTGGATGTATACTTTCCTCCATCCAAGGAATACGTTATGCGTTGGCTTATAGGGTTTATTGACGCCGAAGGTAACTTCCAGGTATTTATTGACCGTAACTACCTTCGGGTTATGTTCCGTATTCGCCTACACATCGACGATATTCTGGTACTAAAGCTTATTATGGCATACCTTCATGTGGGGCAAGTAACTATCGATGGAAATAGCGCTGTATATACGATCTCGAACGTAGACCAGCTTATGGCTGTACTTATCCCTCTCATTAAGAAGTACGGACTCGTTACAACTAAGCTAGACGACTTCAATATTTTCGTTTCTATGGTAGAACATCTAGTTAACTCCGGTACTTCGCGTCTAGACGAAGCTACTATGGCGGTTGTAGTCGAGCTCATTAAGTCTATAAACCGAGGTCGTACTAGTTACACGATTATCGACCCTAGTCTCATTACGGACGAATGGCTTATAGGGTTTATCGAAGGTGAAGGGACTTTTGGTATTAAGAACCTCATGCCATACTTCTCCATTGGGCAACACGCACGCAGTGCGGTAGTTCTAGATCGGATTAAGCTGGTACTAAGTTCTCTACCTAACACGTTTAACTTCACCCAAGATAGCGAACCTCCTGTGGTTACTACTACTACCAATAGCCGGACTAACGTAATTTCTCTATCGGTACAGAACATCGACTCTCTATACGACTATGTAATAGGATTCTTCCTGAAGAACCCGTTTCTTAGTCGGAAGGGGTATGACTTCAAGCTATGGCTTATCGTTCTCTACCTCTACAAGTGGGGTTACGCTTACCTACCTGAAGGTCGTGCTCTTATCCTGAAGATTTCGCTCCACATTAACGATGGTCGTTATAGTACCAACCCTAACGCGGGTCCGGCACCTACTACAGATGAAATTAACGCCGTACTAGCGCTTGAGGTCCTCGTGGAACGTACTGAAGGTATAAACCAGCTAGAGTTTTCTAAGGCACTAGCCCGAACGTTTACTCGAACCGTATATATTCGTGACAATGGCGTACTTCTTAATACTACTCCTTATACTAGTTATGGTGACGCTCACCAATCGATAGGTCTTCCTCGGAACTCTCGGGCGATTGGTCGTAACATCGACACAGGTAAGAAGTTCAAGAACCGCTATACCTTTTCTTCACGAATGGACGATAATAGTACTTAACGCCACCAGCTTTGGTTGTAAAGCTCATGATCATGCGAGACGTTAACTACGGTTGGCTTATCCGATATACTCACGCTAACGTAGCTTCTTTCTTCTTCATCTTTGTATACATGCATATCTCTCGTAATCTTTACTACGGTTCTTACAAGACTCCTCGTACTATGACATGGTCTATTGGGGTTATTATGCTTATCCTAATAATGGGTATTGCATTCCTTGGTTAATATAGCCAAATATAGGGTATTTAATCCTATAGTCCACAGCGAAACCCTAACCTTGCCTACATAAACTTGTGTAGTACTAGGTATATATACCTGTGAGTGGCCTTACCGGGCTACTGCCGATATACTCGGTGGCGACATAAGCGTAAACGGTTAAAAAGGGTCTTAGCTCTCAAGACCGTCGGTCGTATTAACGATCGCTACAGACTAGGTCGCTTATGGGTACCTTGCCCTTCCCTAGAAGAAGAAAGGTATTTAATGTATAGTCGAACTTATATGGCTTTCCTACACCATCCAAGACCTAGAATGACGTTACTTAGAAACCTACCCTATGGTATGGGGGATTGGGTAACCGACTAGGCACAGCTACCATCCATACTAGAGAAAAACTACCGAATAGTAGTATATGGATGACTAGATAAGTCGTACGTTCTACCCTATGGACAAATGTCACTGTGGGGAGCCACAGTAATTACTAACATGCTATCGGCCATTCCTTGGATTGGGCAAGATTTCGTGCAGTTTATTCCACTCAATTACATTATCCTACTACTAGTTATAGGAATTCTTTCTATAAACCTGCCTACAGTGGGTAAGCTAAACCTTCGAGCACTACGTGGGCGGAAGCCTCGGACAGAAGAAGAAAAGAAGCCTTTTACCTCGGTACCATTTGAGTTCATGGCTATACTAGCTGGAATTATCGATGGAGACGGTTATATTGCCGTAACCCAAACAGTCAAGGGTTACATTAGCATAGAACTAGTCATTAGCCTAGAACTTCTTGACGCGCCAATGCTATATAGCATCCAAACCACACTAGGTATTGGTCGCGTTAACGAGTATCCCAATTCTAACCAAGTTAAGCTAACGATTAACCGTACCGACCTTCAAGAGGTATTCTTCCCTCTTCTAACTTACTATGGTATTTTCTTTCTAACCGAAACCCGTCGAGCTCAATACAATATCGCTATGTACGTCCTAATGACCGGTATTGTCAAGTACTCCGATATTCCTAGTGTCATTCCTAGTGTAGTTCCTTCTCTGCCTCTAACTGCAGCAGGATACCTACTCCTAGGGTTCTTTGCCAATTGGGTCGTAGGCTTCACAGTTACCGACGGATGCTTCTGTATTAAGGACTCCGGCGAAGTAGAGTTTAGCCTCCGGCAACGTTCTCATCCTATCCTATTCCAAGCGTTTAACCTACTCTTCAGCACAAAGCGCAAGGTTTACGAACACGGTGGTAACGCTAAGTTCGCGGTCTCTTCGGTTATCGATATTACTACGGTCGTTAATTTCTTTTCCTTCTCAGGTCTGCACCCACTACTTGGTCTTAAGGCCGCTAACTATCGTACCTGGATCGAATACATTCGAGTCCAACGTCGGTTTAAGGATGTCCGACTACCATAACTAGGCAGTAGGTTGTAATATCGAGCTGAACGTAGTATTTACTACGTTTCGTAAGCCTAACTGCGTAGACTCCTCATGTCAGGGAATACGCAACCTACCCAAAGGTCTAACGACTACAACGCTTAAACTCCTTCAGGGTCTAAGATATAGTCTATTCTAACTCGAAAGAGTTCGATTAAGGTTCTAGTAGACCTTTTAATCGTTATGTCATCTGGGGAGGATTTAGCGTAAATAATGCTACCCTAAACCGGTTCTTCAGCCTTCACTTCCTACTTCCATTCGTACTAGCCGCTCTAGCTGCGGTACATATGCTTACTCTTCATACTCACGGAAGTGGTAACCCTCTTGGTGTAGAGTCTAACACAGACAAGCTAGCCATGCATCCGTACTTCATCTTCAAGGACCTAGTAACTATTCTAGCGGCTCTACTGGCTCTAGTACTTATCGTTATGTATGCGCCTAACATGCTAGGACACAGCGATAACTACATTCCAGCGAACCCTATGAGTACTCCAGCCTCGATCGTGCCTGAGTGGTACCTTCTTCCATTTTACACGATCCTTCGTTCTATTCCGAACAAGCTACTAGGAGTAGTAGGTATGCTAGGAGCTCTTCTTATCCTTCTAGCCATGCCTATTCTAGACACGGGTCGTATTCGAGGTAGCCAATTCCGACCTCTAATGCGATTTGCGTTCTGGATTCTAGTCGCCGACTTCTTCCTACTAATATACATCGGTAGTCAACATGCGGAAGAACCGTTTGTTACTGTCGGTGCCCTTGCCACAGCTCTATACTTTGGTTGGTTTGTTATTATCGTACCTATGGTTGGTATTATCGAAAATACACTAGCCGACATCGGTACGGAGTCATAACCTACTAACCTCATTAAGGTAAAGCCTAACGCGTAAGTAAATAGAGATCGTATATTTTTTATTGCTTACCGCAGGATAGTCTTAACAGGTTTATATACCCCCCTACCGCTAAGGTAGTATATAGCCCGTTAACTGGATGAAGTAGACCGGCGTGCATTTAGGAAGTTATGTAGGACGGGGGTCATAGTATAAAGGTATTACGACGTGTTTGCATCGCGTTAGTCACGGTTCGAGTCCGTGTGACTCCAATAGTACTAGCTCGGGTAGCTCAGTAGGTTAGAGCGCAGAACTGAAGCTTCTGAGGCCTAGGTTCGACTCCCAGCCTGAGCATGAGGCCAAACCAAAAATAACGACTAGGGAAGCCTTAGTAGTACAGCGATCGTTCGTTACCTAACCCAAAGGCAGGATACGAGACTATCGGCAAGATAGAGCCTCTAGTACTAAATAGACCGTTTAGTACCCCATATACCTAAACTACTAACGGGCCTACGATGGTTAGTATACTAAGAAAGTCCATAAGGAACGGATCGTTCGCTTCTTAGACTAGAGCGTTGGGGACTAAGAATAGCGAGACTATCGCTACAATATCCTACTATTAGATCTAGCACATAAGGACTAGTATATCCTTTTAGACTAAGAGAACGTCGCTTAATGGTTATAGCGCCCGGTTGTAACCCGGTGAGGTATCCCTCCCTGTAGGTTCGAGTCCTACCGATCTCACTAAGTAGTTAGGTAGGTAGGTAGGTAGGTAGGTAGGTAGGTAGGTAGGTAGCGATCGTAGTAGTATTTAGTCTTTCTCCCTTTCCTCGCTTTAATGTTCTAGTAGGCTTAGGATTAAGGACTCTACAAGGTGACTCTGGCTTAGCGGTAAAGCGCTTCTTTGTGGCAGAAGAGAGTACAGTTCGACTCTGTAGCTTCACCCTATCCTTGTCGGTATACAATCTAGGACCATAAACGGTACTAGGTTATAGAAGACCCAATAAGGTAGTAGTACGATATTCTACCTCGTATAAGTAAAGAGCTTGGTGTACATACATACACAGGAAGACTAAGAATGGATAATAAGTATATCCACTACAAGAGTAGAGGTAACCGTATAGTAGTTAATGCGTGTACGACCGTTAAATACTTATCGTATACGATCCTTAACGGTAGGCTGTACGCCATTATGAGAATAGGTCCTATACTTCATTCTAACCCTAGCCTCTTCAACCTACTACAATAGAAAGGAAAAGAACTGGCATAGGATATAGTATATAAGCTTACAACGAGACTTAGTCTACATACTTATACTGGGAAGGATACCGTACTATTATTGCGATAGCTTAATGGTAAAGCGCGGCACTCATAACGCTCAGATGAAGGTTCGATTCCCTCTCGCGATACTAACGCTTACTAGACTAAAGCTTATATTAGGTATCGAAATGACGGTATACCATGCGTTCGTTACCTACCGCTAAGTTGGCGTCATAATAGGCGTAGGGTTTGTGTCATAACTTACCTCTCGATCGGTCATCCACGCTCATATATCCCTTGTAGGAGAAAAGAGCTTTACTCTATCTTATCTCTCATGTCACGAATATTTAATACTCGGTTCTTCCCTGAAGGTAGTTCTTCTTCCGTAAACGGTCTACCTACTATGTCTAACGCTACTCTAGCTCGAATAGTACCTCAAGTAACTACCCTAGTAGAGTCTTTCTTCGCACCTCTAGACCTTTTTGCTAGTCATCCTGTCATAACCATTACTAACGATCGTGCTATTATCCACGTTTTCTACTATACTCATACTGCCGACACTTATATTAACGTCAATACTATTAACTCTCTAGGAGAAATGCTATCTAGCGTACTTAATACTAGCGTAGAACTACGGTTCGTTAAGGTTACTTACCCATATATGGATGCTTACATCCTAGCCCAGTATATTTCCAAGGAGCTAGTCCTAGTTAAGTGGAATGTAGTACAACGACGCCTTATCGCTTCTATCCTACCTATTAAGTCCATCTACGACGATAATATCGTTAATGGTAGCACTTATATTACTGGTGTTAAGGTTAGTCTATCCGGACGTCTTATGAACGAAACTAGTCTACCACGTCAAACTACTAAGTCTTTTAGTATTGGATCTTTTAAGGACCATCGGCAGTCTCTACTAACCCAAGGAAAGTATACGGCCGTTAACCTGAAGGGTGCCTACACGGTAAACGTAACCATCTCACAACGACTATCTTCACCCGTAGTGTAGGTAACGAACGATCGTACCACTAGAAGGAACTTTTCTCTTTCTCGTTAATCCCCCCTTCTATTCTTCTTCTACTACTATGACATATGCTTAGGACTAAGACGAGCCCTAGAGCGATAGGGTAGGATTCCTAGGATAGGTGAAGTTTAGCGATCTCTACCTTCCTAGCTATGCATAGCTAGTAGTCTAGCTAGGGTAAGGGTTTCGGTCGGTCTATAGTCTTCTTCTATGCCTATAAAGGTAATATATAGCATACTATATATAATAGAGCCGTGTCGTAACGACGCATAATAAGTAGTACTATCGATAGGTAGTTCTATGAAGGTACCTAATACTAGGTCTACCGAAAGTCCTTTACTTAGGCTAAGTAGACTTGGTTAGAGAGGTACTAGAAAGTAAGCGTTTAATCCTGGCGCACTCAGATGTGTATTCGAATATTTAACACATGCAAGTCCATTATAAGCTTTACCTTAGGTAAATAGCTAAGGCTTTCTTACCTAAGAAAGAAATAAGGGCGTTCTGGTTAGTAAAAGTTAATGAGTAACGTTAAGGGCCCTATAGCCAAGGGATAGTATAATAGAGTTAGGGCTTTATAACCCTATAATCGTCCTTATCGTACTATTAACACCCAATAGATATACTAGTTTCTAGTGTCCACGATGGGTAAGGTATGGGCGAAAGCCTTAAACCTAACAGCGGTATAAATACGCCACGAGTATCGTGCAGCAGTGGAGAATAATAGCCAATGCGCGTAAGCGTGAGCTTATAATTCGAAATCGGTACTATAGTATCGAGGTAGGACTATGGATAATGACGTTAGTCCTACTAAGTCCTGTTCAACTACCGTGCCAGCAATCGCGGTAATACGGTGAGGGCTACACATTGAGGTCATAAATAGGCGTAAAGGGCACGTAGCTTGCTGTGAAGAACGGCTAGAGTCTATAGAGAGCTTACCCAACGTTTCTATAAAGGGCTTATATCCATAATATTAACTGAGGACTAAAAGCGCAAGCAGTAAGCTTTAAATGACTGACGGTAAGGTGCGAAAGCTGGGGTAGCGAGACGGATTAGATACCCGTGTAGTCCCAGCCGTAAACGATGCATACCGAATATCTTCCCTATTGATAACATAGAAGATAGTTCCTGCTAACGTTTTAAGTATGCCGCCTCCATAGTATAGTCGCAAGACCGAAACGGAAAGGATTTGACTGTGAGTAAGCAAACGGGTTCGGGGCATGCTATTTAATCCGATAATACGCGTAGAACCTTACCTTCCCTTGCATAGTTACTCTAGCTTGTATGTTAATACATACTTTTCTAGGTTTCTACAGGTATTGCATGGCCGTCGTCGGTTAGTGTCGTGAGACGTTCGGTTTATTCACCCTAACTTAACGCAATCTCTACCCTAAGTTACCTACTTTGGGTCCTGGTATTATAAGTACTAGGTTTTAAGAGGCTATGTCAGGCCGTCATGATCTTTATGGGAAGGGCTATAGGCGTGCCACTAAGATGGTCACAATGCGATGTAACTCCGTAAGGAAGAACTAAACGTTAAATACCATTAAACGAATTATGTGCTGCAACTCGCACATATGAAGTCGGAGTCCCGAGTAATCGTTCATAACCAGGCGGAACGGTGAAAGTTAATATTACTCAAGTACAAACCGCTCGTCACGGGCCGAGAGAGAAGCTACGATTAGCGCCAATACTTATTACGCTATAACCTACTAGTCTTTTTTAAGATAAAAGGTCGGTCTTCCTTAGTGAAGTTATCGGACCAGGGCTATAAAAGCCTAACTAACGCGTTAAATAGGTTAGGAAGGAGTCGTATATATCGATTGGTCTGAAGTCGAAACACGGTTACCGTAAGGGAACTTGCGGTAGTAAGTTATATATCGATTTAAACCCCCCGCCCCAAGTATGTATTAGGATGGGTATTTAACGATAGCTGGTAAGTACTTGACTATACCCATTCTACATGCCAGACCGTTTACTATTCGCATTCCACATGGTAGGTATTTGACGATAGCAGACAGGTACTTGACCATACCAACTCTGCATGCCAGACCTTTTACTACTCGCACTCTACATGGTAAGGGACATGCTATTAACTATTGCCATCTTACGACTAACTAGTTATTGCCATCCTACGGGCATATAACGATAGTCACCAGTAGGAGGTAACGAACGATCGCCATTGGTAGAAAAGAAGTATTGCCATTCTACCCACATGGGACTTAACGATGATCATTATAGTACTTTGTGTAGGTAGTCTTAGAGATTAACTTAACGATCGTATCGAACACTAGATGGGGGCCTAAAAGACTACACGTCTTCCTAACTAGTCCTTAAACCACTATCTCTAAGCCATTTGGCTACTAAACCTAAATGAACGCATTTATTATCTCATCTCCTCTAGAACAATTTACGGTAGTACCCTTCTTTGGTCTATCGCTAGGAAGTACTAACCTGTCCGTAACTAACGTAGGGCTATATACTATAATTACCCTATTTCTTATTACCGGTCTACACCTTATGGGTAATAACGGTTACTCTATTATTCCTAACCGTTGGAGTATCGCACTAGAAAGCGCTTACTCTACCGTACATGGTATTGTACGAGAACAAATCGGTACTTCGTACGAAGTATATACTCCCTTCATCTACGGTATCTTCTGGTTTGTCCTTATTGCTAACCTAAACGGTAATATTCCTTATGCTTATACTATTACTACTAGTGGTATCGTAGCTCTAGGTCTTAGCGTGTTCGTATTCCTAGGAGTTACTATTATCGGTCTAGCTAAGCATGGTATCCACTTCTTCGCCTTCTTCGTGCCGTCAGGTACTCCTCTAGCTCTAGTGCCAGCGCTGGTTCTTATCGAACTAATCTCTTACCTAGCTCGTGCAGTATCCCTAGGAGTACGTCTTTTCTCCAATATAGTTGCTGGTCATACTCTGCTGAAGATCCTTTCTACGTTCCTAGTTAAGCTCTTCATGTCAAGTATTCTTGTCGCAGTACTTACCCTAATCCCTTTTGCCATCTTCATCGCACTACTAGGTCTAGAAATCGCAGTATCCATTATCCAAGCATACGTATTTACGGTACTAGTATGTAGCTATATTAAGGATGCAGAACTACTTCATTAGTAGCCTAAGTACTTAGGTCTACCTAATCTAATCCCCCCTTCCGGACTCTATGGCATTAACGATGTGACGGAAGTCTTGTCGATTGGATAGAAATAGCATATGACTATCGTTTACAGGGAAGGTAGGTAGAGAACGATCGTACTACATGACGATTTACATAGGTTCTCTAGCTTATTACCTACTAGACCGCAATAGCTATAGAAAAGGAGTGCTATGTTATTAACGATTTTTAGTAAGCAAGCAAGCCGTATAAACGCTATATGGTAGACTAAGAGAACTACAACGTTAAAACGTACGGTTGGATAGCAGTAGATTATACTAGAGAGAATAATAGGTATAAAACGATCGTCCTCGCCTATTGCCATTCATACTAAATCGATCTTCATCTTAGTACCACAAGGCTAGTCGTCGTTATAATACTAACGAGAGCTTCTTTCCTCACGATCGCTAACTCTAACATACTGTTGGTCTTGGTTAAAGGTTAATATAACTAACCAACCTACATACCAGAAGGAAGTCTATTTGGTAGGACGCCTGCTTTGGGTGCAGGAGACTACGGGTTCGAGCCCCGTTCTTCTGACGTCGTACACTACCATACACTATATCCTTCGTTGCTATAGCTTAACGGTAAAGCGAGGCACTGTTAATGCCTCGACGTGAGTTCGATTCTCGCTGGCGACTTTATTTATAGCCCTAAGGCTTATATAGGCATTAAGACCTATATACTATAATCGCATTCTACTACGGACTATTAACCAGTATAGTCTTCTTCTTTTGCTGAAGGAAAACGTAGTAAATAACTATGGTTAGTCTTCTCTCTCTACCTCCCCGACAACCACTAGGAAGATTATTATCTTAACTACATACCTACCCTCTCATGAACACTATTCTCTTCGACTCTCTATCCCTACTAGCGGTACTCTCTGCAGTATCCGTTATTACCGTCAATAGTCCTGTAGCTTCCGTACTATTCCTTATTGCGGCATTCGGTTTCTCTGCCTGCTATCTTATGGTACTAGGTGTAGGATTCGTTGGTATTTCCTATCTTATTGTATACGTTGGTGCTATTGCCGTACTATTCCTGTTCGTAGTTATAATGCTTAACATCCGTATTAACGAAATTACTACTATTGGTCGCGAGTATACTCGTGGGCTGCCACTAGCGTTTATTATCGGTACTCTATTTATCCTAGAGATGCTATCCGTATTCCCTGCCGACACTGGAACGTGGGATGTAGTAGCTTACGCGTTTAATACTATTAATAGCACGTTTCTACTCATGAATAGTTCTATTCTAATGGCTTCGGATGCTGTAGGTTCTTACGGTTCTATCCCTACACCAGACCTAATGCTTATGGATACCGGCCAAGTACAAGCTCTAGGGTTCGCTTTCTACAACTACCAATCGATTATGCTACTTATTATTAGCCTAGTACTACTACTAGCTATAATCGGAGCTATCGTTCTATGTCTACGATCTCGAGTACAAGTATAATATTACCTACCTACTCATAGGCAATCCCCATACCAGGTAGGCTAGAAACGTGGGGTTAAGAAGGTAGAGAAAGATCGATATACCTGTTAGTAGTAGTAGGACGAAGATTAACCAAGATTAGTACTAGGACTTAGACTTGGTTACTACGATCGTTTTCTACCTACCATCTAAAGCCTTAGTAGTTAGTATACTAGTGGCACCACAGACCAGAAAAGGCAGTCTATGCAATAAAGGTATTGTACTGCACAACGTATAGCCATTATAACTACGCGGGATAGTGTAAGTGGTAACATCATAGTCTCATGAACTATCGTTACGAGTTCGAGTCTCGTTCCCGCTTATATAGACTACTACTAGTTCTAGCTTTTAGCTTGGACTAGAGGAAAGACCAGAATGCCAGTAGAGGTAACTAAACCCCGCAATAGGCGTTATGGTATAGGGGTCAACACGCCTGCCCTTCACGCAGGAGATGCGAGTTCGACTCTCGCTAATGCTATCTACTATCGTTATCCTTCGTCTTAATCCTCTAGACTAGAAGTAGCTCTTAAGCTCGTATAGTTAAATGGTATAACGTCGGTCTTGTAAACCGTTATTCCGTGTTCAAGTCACGGTAGGAGCCTGTAGGAATGCGAATATCTTTCCGTACATCCTAAGACCTTTTAACCCTAAGGTCTTCTAACAAACCTATTTTCTAGCTACATATACCAACTTGCTACCTTCTAGCCATTGAAGAGACTAAGAGAAAGATCGTTTAGTATACTATGGGCGTCATGACCTTTGGGATAATGGTAGTCCGCTTCGTTTTGGTCGGAGAAAGTCTGTGTTCGAGTCACGGAAGGTCAGCACACGTTTTAGTATTCGCTACCTTCTAGGGTTATATGCCTAAGTCTTCTTAGTCTAGTACCATGTAGTACTTAAGACCGTCAACGAGGGTTTATAGCTCAGCGGTAGAGTAACCGACTCTTAATCGGTTTGCCACAGGTTCGAATCCTGTTAAGCCCCTCTAGTCTTTGGGAGTACTTAATGGGACTATAGGCAATATAGGGCATACGATATGTGGTACACCACGGATTAAATACCTAATGGTATTGGTAGTAGAATACGTATACTGGCGACCAAGCACGCAGGTAGATCTCGATAAGGAAAGGCACAACTATTGGCGAGGCGGTTTC